>OJKY01001051.1_pt1 | contig 18335 bp, 23 predicted proteins | sample 1596571 | NCBI WGS metagenome assembly OJKY01 (sample SAMEA4350170, study PRJEB24818) | metagenome | biome: human; feature: gut; material: faeces | place: Denmark | collected 2013-09 | reverse complement strand
TTTGCTGTATTTTCTATGTGGTGTCCCTTTCTTGCCCATATCTTCACTTCCTTTCCATATTCATTATACTACGAAAAAAGTAGACACCCACACTTTTGTGAGTGTCTACTTTCATTTTACAGATGCAGGCGGATGCCTGGCCCCAGCATTTATTTTATTACAGAAGCTGAAGTCATGACGCAAGCCGGTTCCGGAAATAGGGAATTTTCGGCAGCTGCTTCACCAGCAGCACCCCCAGCACCAGGCAGGCGATGGCCTCCCCCAGGCCCACGGTCAGGGCGTTGAGCCCATAGGCCGGCCAGAAGGCGGCGGAAGTGCCTGCCGTCTCATAGGCCAGCACGGCCCCCACCAGCACCATGTTGCACACCACCGGCGGCAGGGCCGCGGTCCAGGGACTGCGGCACCGGGCGGTCAGCAGGGCGGCGATCAGGGTGGACAGTGATCCCACCACGATGTCCAGGGCCCCATAGGGGCTGAACAGGTTGGCGATCAGGCACCCCACCCCCAGGCCCCAGGCGGTTTCCGGGAACAGGAACGGCAGCAGGCACAGCGCCTCGGAGAAGCGCACCTGGATGGGGCCGAAAGTCAGGCCGAACACCGCCCCCAGCAGGGACAGTGCGGCGTAGGCGGCCGCCGTCATGGCGGCCAGGGTCAGCTTTTGCGTGTTTTTGTGTTTCATGTGGTACCTCCCATGTTTTGTTTAGAGAACGGCCCCGCCGGGCCGAACGAACGCCTTGCGACGCTTGGACAGGTTGGGTCCCTGTCGCCGGAGAGTATACCACATATCGTTGAAAATGGGAAGAGGAAAATGCCCCGGGACCCATAACAGGCCCCGGGGCAGGATTTTTCAGCAGTAGGTCACCCGCAGACGGGAACAGCGGGTCCGCAGGTCCTCCAGCACCTGGCGCAGGGGTTCGGCATATGCCCGCAGGTCCGGCGGCAGGGCATCCAGGCCCCGAACCACGATGCGGCGGTCATCCGTCACCCAGAACAGGTCCGTCAGACAGTCCCACATGGCATCCCAGTTTTCCCCGTAGTGGGCCGGGAAACCGAAGGCCCGCCGGATGGCGTCCTGCACCATCCCCCAGTCCCGGCAGGACGTCAGGTCCAGAAGAATGCCGCCCTCCGGCATCGGTGTATAGGCGTGAGGATTCACAGAAAGACCTCCCTCTCTAAACAATTTCCACGTATGTCATATAATGATCATAAGTTACAAAAATCAGCCCGTCATTAGAATACAGTATTCGATCTGAACCTCGAAATCCACCTTCATAATTGATATCAGCTTCAAACCAAACCCGCCCTACCGCATCAGGAAGATGCTTATTTCTGTTCTTAAAAACGCCCTTTTTTATCATTTTTCCTGGTGCGACAATATCTAAATTGGCTAAAATTGGAGACCATCCCCTAAGCCTTGCCTCCTTCTCGCTAATGTAATAATTTGGCAAATGACTAAATGTCTTAAGCCACCAGTCTGCGCCACGCAACCCGAATTTAGAGGCAGTTCCCGCTTTCTTCGCTTCTAGCCATTCTATTTTACACCGACATCTATTATGAAGAGGCGGTTCAATATTTACAGAATGTGCCAAGAATATCTGGCCATGCATTTTTTTGCATCCTATACACCTTCGCAAATCAAAAACAGATTTCCAATACTTGTAGTGTTTACTTTTCATGACCAATTCCTTCTTTCGCAGATATATCCTTGCATATACATCTTTGTAATCTCAAAGATTGACTGCGCGTTGTCCGAAATTGGTCAACAAGAACAACATTTTTTACGCCGCAGGGACGATGACCCGCAGGGTGCCGGTGGTCAGGCCCTGGCTGTCGGTAAGGGCGATGTTGGCGTCACCCCGGTCATAGCACTGGGCCAGCACCAGCAGGCTCCCCTGGGGCAGCTGAGCCGCCGAGCCGTCGGGGTTCAGGCAGGGTACGCCTCCGTCTGCCGCCACGGCGGCCTCATACTCCGAGGCATGATAGGTCAGCTGATAGTACAGGGGCTGGCCGGTTTTCTGGCTGGTCCACAGGTCCGCGCTGTCCACGGCCTTCACGGTCTCGACAAGCTGCTGCACCGACAGCATAGCCGCCACGGTTTCCGAATCCATAGGCAGGGGCCGGTGCTGGTCCTGGGCGGCGACGGTGAAGCCGCTGCCGCTGCGCTGGACGGATACATGTACATCGGCCCAACTGTTCAGAGAATACGTCTCCTCCTGGAGGGACCAGACCGTCATCTCCAGGGAGGTGAGGCTGCCGGTTTCGGAGTACCGGGCCCGGAGGGTCCGCAGGGCCATGCGGTTGTCGATGGCCCCCACGGCGGCATAGATCTTGTCCAGCAGGGCGTCATAGTCCGTGGGCCGCTGCTCCCGGGGGATGGCCACCCGGGTGCACTCGGACAGGTCCAGGGCCACCCGATAGCACTTCTCCGTGTCGGTGGTCAGGGGACAGTACACCGCCCCGTCGTCGATAAACCCGATGGAAAGCCCCGACAGGCCCGGCTCCGTGAGGGTCTGGCGCTGGGTGGGGTCCTTCAGGTCCACGGCCACCATGCTGCCGCCATGGACATAGTACAGCTTCCCGGCGATGATGGTCAGGGGCTGGGGATAGCTGCCCATTTCCGCCACCACCTCCTCCGTGCCGTCGTCGTGGCGATAGCTGACGGAATAGGTGGTTCCGTCGTCGGACAGGAAGAAGTTATCCACGTTCCACTGCTCCTTCTTCCCGCAGCCGGGCAGCAGGGTCGCCAGCAGCATCAGGGCCAGAAGCCCCGCAGTCAGTCGTTTCATGTCAGTCCACCTTTCCCCGGGCCCGGAGGACGTCGTCGGCGGTGATGGTCATCAGGTCCTCCCGGGTGATCTTTTCCATGGTGGCCAGGCGGTTGTTCTGGGCCACCAGAACGTGCTCGAACAGATTGCGGACGCCCCGGGCGTTGCCGAAGCTGTCGTCCGCCGATTCCTCGGCGATATAGTCCCGGATCAGGGGCCGGGCCTCCTCCGTCAGCTGATAGCAGCCCTTTTTGCACTGCATCCGGAAGATCTCCACCATCTCGTCGGTGGTATAGTCGTCAAACAGCAGGAAGCGGTTGAACCGGGATTCCAGGCCGGGGTTGGAGTGGATGAACCGGTCCATCAGGTCCGTGTACCCCGCCACGATCACCACCAGATCGTCCCGGTGGTCCTCCATGGCCTTGAGGATGGTGTCGATGGCCTCCTGGCCGAAGTCGTTTTCCGACCGGCCGTTCAGGGCGTAGGCCTCGTCGATGAACAGCACGCCGCCCATGGCCTTTTCGATGACCTTCTGGGTCTTGATAGCCGTCTGGCCCACATAGCCCGCCACCAGGCCGCTGCGGTCCACCTCCACCAGCTGGCCCCGGGACAGAATGTCCAGACTCCGGTAGATCCGGGCCATCATCCGGGCCATCATGGTCTTGCCGGTGCCGGGGTTGCCGGTGAACACCAGGTGCAGGGACATATCCGTGGTGGGCAGGTCGTGCTGCCGCCGCAGCTGATACACCGAGGCCATGTTGATCAGGTTATGGACCTCCTCCTTGACGGTTTGCAGACCGATGTAGCTGTCCAGCTCCGCCTGCAGGTCCTTCATGTCCTCCTTGGGCAGAGGCTCCGGGGTCTCCGACGGCTGCTCCGGGCCGCCGGACTTCTTCTCCGGGGCCTTGCCGGGGGTCTTGGGGCCCGCCTTCTCCCCGGGCTTTTCCGCCGGGGACAGGGGCGTGCCCCAGAAATCGCTGTTGACGCTGCGCAGGTTCCGCTCCGTCATGGAGCGGATCACGTCCAGCTGCTGGAGGATGATCTCGTCTTTCTTATCCATTTATCCGCTCTCCTTCAGTCTTATAACTTCACATGGCTGATGGCCCGCAGCAGCAGGGCCGACACGAAGCCCGTCAGGGCCCCGGTGAACAGGGACACCACCAGCAGAAACGGCAGATATCCCAGCACGGCGGTGTTGCCCAGGGTGATCAGGGCCGCCGCCATCTGGCCGATGTTGTGGCCCGCCGCGCCGCCGATGGACACGCCGTATACCGACAAACCCGGCAGACGGGACAGCGCCAGCATCACCAGCATAGCCAGCGTTCCCCCCAGCAGGGAAAACAGCAGAGCCGAGGCATTTCCGGCAAAGAGACTGCCCAGCAGGCACCGGGCCGCCAGGATGCACAGGGCCGGAAGCGGCCCCAGCTGATACAGGGCGAACACCGTGACGATGTTGGCCAGGCCCAGCTTCACCCCCGGCAGGGGGATCACCAGCGTCACGGGAAACAGGTTTTCCAGGGTGCTCAGGCCCAGGGCCAGGGCCGTCAGCACCGCGCACAGCGCCAATTGGCGGGTGGTTATCTTCATGGCGTCCCTCCTATCCCAGCACCGCGTCGGGGCCGCCACCACCGCCGGTAAGCTGCACCACCACCTGCTCCGGCAGGCAGACAATGCTCTGTCCCGCCCGGGTGATGGTGCCGGTGTGGACGCAGTCCTGGCCCGGGCAGTCGCTCTCCGCCACCCGGACGCCGTCTCTGTCCAGGAGGATGGTCAGGTGATAGTCCCCCTCCACGGTGACGGTCATCTCCTCTGTAAGGCGGTCCAGCTCCACGGTCTGCACCACCTGCCCCCGGTGGACAATGGCGGCAGTCAGCGGACCGGACCGGGCCAGACCGCCGTAATACCACGCCGCCGTGAAAATGGCCAGGGCCGCCACAATGGCCGCCGCCAGTCCGTCCCACCAGGTGGGCCGGAGCTCAGGGCTCGATGGACGCATACGCATAGCCGCTGCCCTCGGTTTCCGTCAGTTTATCCGCCAGGCCCGGGGTATACAGGACCTGCCCGTCCTTTGTGATGAGCACCATATCAAAGCCGCCGTTCTGCCGCCAGAAATCCTGGGCGGCCTCCCGGCCCATCACATAAAGAGCCGTGGAATAGGCGTCGGCCATGGTGCCGTTATCCGCCACAATGGTGACGGACAGCAGATCCCCCTGCACCGGCCAGCCGGTCTTGGGGTTCAGAATATGCTGATACACCGTTCCGTCGGGGCCGGTGAAATACCGCTGATAGCCGCCGGAGGTGACGGCGAAGGCGTCGGTCAGGGCGAGCATTGCGGCATAGCCCTCCTGCTCCGGGTGCTGCACCGCCACGCTCCAGGCCTGGCCTCCGGGCTTTGCGCCCCGGGCGTACACGTTGCCCCCCAGGCTCACCAGGGCGCTGTCCACCCCGTATTGGGCGAAGATGTCCGCCAGCCGGTCGGAAGCGTAGCCCTTGGCGATGCCGCCCAGGTCCATGGCGCAGCCCGGATCCAGGGTGATATGGGTGCCGTCCGCCGTCACATGATCCACCCCCACCAGGGGAAGCAGGGCGTCGATCTCCGTCTGCTGCGGCACCCGGGGGCTGTCGGTGGTGATGCCCCAAAGGGTCACAAGCGGGGCAACGGTGGGGTCAAAGGCCCCGCCGGTGGCCTGACTGAGAGTCAGGGCGGCGGAGATCAGGTCCGCCGTCTCCTGGGACACATCGGCGCTGCCCTGGGCGTTCAGGGTATAGATTTCGCTTCCCTCCCGGGTCCGGGACAGGGCCCCGTCCAGGCGGTTCAGCTCCTGGCCGCAGGCGGCCAGGGCCTCCGAAGCCTTGTCTCCGTAGGCGGCCAGGGTCATATAGGTGTCCATGGCGAACAGGCTCAGCTGTTCCGGCTCCGATTGGACGCCGCAGCCGGAAAGGTACAGCAGAAGCGCCGCCAGCACGGCGCAGCATACACGCTTCATAGCTCCCGCCTGCCTTCCAGGGCACGCATCAGCGTGGCGTCGTCGGCAAATTCCAGGTGCCCCCCCACGGGGATGCCGTAGGCCAGGCGGGTAACCTTTACCCCGAAGGGCTTTAAGAGCCTTGCCAAGTACATGGCGGTGGTCTCCCCCTCGGTGTCGGGATTGGTGGCCATGATGACCTCCTGAATGCCGCCCTGGGCCACCCGGTCCACCAGGGACTTGATCTGCAGATCGTCGGGGCCCACGTGGTTCATGGGGGACAGCACCCCGTGGAGCACATGGTACCGGCCGTTATACTCCCGGCTGCGCTCGATGGCCACCACGTCCCGGGGGTCCGCCACCACGCAGATGGTACTCTCGTCCCGCTTGGGCGAGGCGCAGATGGGGCACAGGCCCCCGCTGGTGAGGTTCTGGCACACGGGACACAGGGTCACGCTGCGCTTGGCCTCCAGAATGGCGTCGGCAAAGGCCCGGGCCCGGTCCTGGGGCAGGTTCAGCACATGAAAGGCCAGCCGCTGGGCGGACTTGGAGCCGATGCCCGGCAGCCGGGCAAACTGCTCCACCAGATTTTCAAGAGGGGCGGGGAAAAATTCCATAGTATCTTCCTTTTCAAGTGAAATCGGGCCGCATCAGCCCCGAAGCTCCCGGATGCGGGCGGGAATGTCCGCCGCCTTGTACACGGCGGACCCGGCCACCAGGACGTTTGCGCCGCTGGCCACGCAGATCTTGCAGGTGGCGGGGTCCACGCCGCCGTCCACCTCCAGCTCGCAGCCGGGGTTCATGGCGTCGATGTACCGGCGGATCTCCTGCACCTTGGGCATCATGTCGGCCATGAACTTCTGGCCGCCGAAGCCCGGCTCCACCGTCATCACCAGGATCATCTCCACCCGGTCGATAAAGGGCAGCACGGCGCTGGCAGGGGTCCTGGGCTTCACCACCACGCCGGCCTTTTTGCCCTTGGCGTGGATTTTGTCGATGGCGGCCAGGATGTTCTCCTGGGTGTCGGCCTCCACATGACAGGTGACGATGTCCGCCCCGGCGTCGCAGAACTGGTCCACATAGCGCACGGGCCGCTCGATCATCAGGTGCACGTCCAGGGGCAGAGCCGTCACCGGACGGATGCACTTCACCACCGGGATGCCGATGGAGATGTTGGGCACGAACAGGCCGTCCATCACGTCCACGTGGACGTAATCCGCGGTGGAGATGGCCTGAATGTCCCGGGCCAGATACGCAAAGTCCGCGGACAGGATAGAGGGGGAAATTTTGATCATGAGAATCGGTCCTTTCAATCAGCAGGGTGACGGGGCGGCGGCAGACGGCATAGGATGGCTCAAGCGGCCCGGGACCGGAAGCTCTCCGGCCAGTCCGGCGCAGCCCTCCCGCCCCGCAGGAGACGCCGGCCGCCGCTTTTCAGATAGGGGGCCGGCGGTTCGCCGGCCCTCAATTGGGCAAAAGAATACGCATACATTATACCAATCCCCCCGGCAGATTGCAACGAGGAAAAGGGCCGATTCCCCGGTCCCAGAGGCCTGCGGTGGAAAAAATCATGTCCATTCTGTGAATTTTGCAAAGAAAGGCTTTACGTTTGCGGCAGATTCCTGTAGAATGAGTGCGTCCTTTTCCGGAAGGACCTCATTTTTTTGCAGAACGAGGCGCTCGTATGAATTTCTTCCAAAAAATTGGCAACTCCCTGGCCCGGTTCATGTATGGGCGCAACGGCGTGGACCAGCTGGGGTTCGTGACCCTCTGGGCGGCCATCATTCTGGACGTGGTCAACCTCTTTGTCCGGAACCAGGTGGCCTACAGCATTCTGTCGGCGGTGGCCATGGTGCTGACCATTTGGATGGTGTTTCGCATGTTTTCCAAGAACCTGTCCAAGCGCCGGGCAGAAAATGCGGCTTATATGAACAAGGTGGTCTATCCCCTGCGGCAGGCCCTGTCCCGCAGCCGGGACAAGGAGCACAAGTATTTCACCTGCCCCAACTGCCGCACGGTGTGCCGGGTACCCCGGGGCAAGGGCCGCATCGTCATCACCTGCCCCAAGTGCGGCGCGGAAATTCACGGCAAGAGCTGACAGCAAGAAAATATCAACTCCCGGCGCGGGTGCCCTGCGCCGGGAGTTTTTTTGCTCTGCCGCTTATCCGATCCACTCCACCCGGCAGGCCTCCCGCAGCATCTCATCGGAGGCTGCTTTGTTCTCGGCATAGGCGTCGGGCCCGGCCTCATAGTCGGCGGTGATGGCCTCCAGCTCCCGGGAAAGCCAGCCATAGTCGTCGGAGACCGTCAGCTTCCCGCCTCTGATGCGGGTGATCCTGTCCCGGGCGTCGGGCCACTCCCCGGTGTCCGGGCCGCTTTCCAGAATCGTCCGGTTCCGGCCCAGGGAGGCGATGAGCCAGGCTTCGTAGCGGGCTGGTGCATAGCCCGCCGCCTCCAGCGGGGCGGACCGCTCCAGCCGCACCGCGTATCCCACGGACGGGTGCTTTTCCTGGACGTCCCGCACCAGTTGGCACACCTCCCGGAAAATCCGGTCCTCGGCCTGCCGGACCTCCGCCGCGCTGACGGTTCCTTCGGCGGGCCGGGATTTTCGGGCCGGTGTCTTGGGGGCGGGCCGGTCCGGAGCGCTCTCCTCCGGCTCCTTTTGGGGCAGGGCCCGCCGGATCAGGCAGTACCCCACCAGGCAGAAAACCACCGACAGCCCCGCCTGCGTCAGGATCGACCGGCGGGTCATGGCCCCCTGCCGGACGGACTTCTCCGGCGCGTCGGGGTCATACCGGACGGCAAGGGTCTCCCCGAAGCCGTAGCGCAAGCGCACCCGGTGCAGCTTCCCGGTGTAAACGTTGCCCCGGGCCTCGTACTGGTAGGTGATGTTGTATTCTTTTCCGTTTTCGGCCACGTCGATCACCGTCGCCGCGGTGACCGGCCAGTTCCTTTGCCGCACATAGACGGTGACATTGCTGACCAGGCTATAGACCGTGACGCAGAGAAAGATCACCGCCGCCGCAAACAGCATGGGATTAAAGCCCTTGAACCGCTTCATAGCTCCTCCATTTACTTTGACATTAGGATTTGTAGGTCTTCAGCGGTATATTTCCCGCTTTCTTATTTGCCCCAGTAGCCCACAGATTCCAGAAACGCAAGCACATCGGCCTTGTCCTCCTGCGTGGTAAAAACATAGAGCAGCATCTGCCCAATGCAGATCTTCGCCGAAAAATTCGTGGGGGTGTCAACGGCATAGACCTGACGGGAAAGGGTATTGCTCTCCGTCACCTCGCCCGTAATCGGGAGGGTCATGCCGGCATATAAGCGGCGGCAGCTGTCTGCGGAATCCATCTTGCATAGATCCAGCCGCAGGGAGCTCTCGTACACGGACACAGAGCGGCTCAGCAGGGAACCGACGCCCCAGCTCTCGCGGAGATCCTCCGTGGAATCTGCGGCGGCGTACCCGGCAGACACGGCGGCATTGCGAAACTCGTCCGGGCTTGCGATATTTGACGTGAGGAAAAATTTCACGAAAAGGACAACGGCGACGAACGCAAGAAGCCAAGCCACAAGCCGGGGAACCCACTGCTTCGCCGGGATCTTTGCAATGGCCGTTGCATCAAACCCTGTGTCGGTTTCCGGAACCGATTCCTTCGGCTCCTCCGTGTGTTTCTTTCGTAGAAGATTGCGAAACAACTCCGGCATCCCAGAGAGAAAAAAGCCCGCCACTGCGATAGCCGTTCCCAAAACCAGAAGAACCACCAGATCACGGGTATTGGGAGAGAGAATCGCCGTATTCTCTTCCGGCACTTCTGGGTTATATTTCACAGTAATGACAGTACCAATCAGACGGGGCGATGACATACGCCCTGTGCGGCCCGTATAGGTTTCTCCGTCCACGGCATACTCATACGCCATAATGTAGTAGGTACTGCTGTTGCTACCATGCCTTCCGGGCGAAGAGCTGACTACCTCGCTGGAGACATCCGTGACCGTGGCCTCTATGGGAATCCAGTCCTTCTGACGGGATTGGCCTGCATAGTCTCCAATCCCGTTTACGATCAGGTAGATGCCCACAATCATCATCACATAGCCCATGAATCGGAAGTAGGCGAATAATGTTGTATTTCTCCACATCTTCATAATCTTCATATTCCCTTGCTTCGCTCCATCAGCACCTCCATTTCCCGCTGAAACAGAGCCTTATCATGCAGAATCTTATGCTTCGTACCAGTGGAGTCTGTGCTCCTCCATCAGATGGAAATCACAAAAAATACCATCAGGTTATAGAAAAAGTGCATCCCGGCGCAGATGTAAAAAGCGTTGTCCCGGCGGAATATCTGCCGGACCAGCAGGGCGGCCAGCCGGAAGGCAAAGGCGATGACCACCTGCTTCACGCTGCCGTTCATCGCCCAGTGTACCCCGGCAAACAGCGCGGCCGCAGCCGCCATGCTCCACACGGCCTTCCCTCTGAACAGCCGCATCAGGGTGTCGTACAGGTAGTAGTTGAAATACGCCTCCTCAGCCAATGCAACGATCATCTGCACCAGGATGAAGCCGGCGGCATTCTGTATGCCCAGCCGGGGAAACAGCGAAATGTCCTCGAACAGCATGGCGACGCCCGCGAAAACCATCGCCAGCAGGCACCCCAACCCCAGTCCCGTCAGAACCTGCCGGACCACGTTGGCGGCGGTCCGCTTCAGCTTGAAGAGGTCCGTGTCAAAGTCCCGGCGCAGATAGGCGGCGCTCAGCCCCAGCACAAGGCCGTTGAAGGCCATGTAAAACAGGTTGGGCAGGTTGGCCGCGCGGCTTGTGAGAAAAAGCGCGGACAGATAGACCAGCAGGAGCACCGCATGGTGCAGCAGGCAGTGTTTTGGCAGTGCTTTCATGTTCCCTTACCTCCGCAGATAGCCGGTCTCCACCAGAATTTCGTTGATCTCCGTCAGAGAATCCGGCGAACAGGCATAAATCAGCGTGTCACCCCGGAACAGCACCAGATAGTACATGCCGTCCGTCACTATGGTGAACATCTTACCGCCGCCCGAGAGGGCGGTCTCGTGGCTTTCCCGCGCCCTGGGCTCCAGGTCCGGGGCCGTCTCATAGGATATCTGGTTATACACCAGGTCCACCGTTTTATCGTCGGCGTAGCGATAGCACTCCACCCGACTGCCGCCCTTTGCCCCGGCGATGGCCTGGGTGAGCTTGTTCCGCTCGATCCGTCCATAGGTCAGGGATACGTCCGCCGTTTCGTACCCCTTTTCCTGCAGAATCTGCGCAAAATGCACCGGGTCCGGCGTCTCCGTCCGCCCGGAGGCCGCGCCGCTTCCAAAGATATACAGGACCGCCAGAAGGACGCCCACCGGCACGGCGGCGCGAGCCGCCGTTTTTCCCAGGTGCGCCCGGCTGTATGCCCGCTCCGCCTGGTGCTTTTCCCGGAGCTTCTCCGCCGCAACAGGGTCCAGAGGATGGATTCGCCTGTAGAGTGCGCCCCCGGCGGCCAGGACCAGGTTCACGGCAAGCAGGATGCAGTTGCCGGTCATGGCGAAGGACACCCGGTCCGGATTGGCATACACCCGGGCCAAGAGGTACATGGCCGCCACGCTGGGGAGGACCGCCGCCACGTGCATCCGCATAAAGCAGATGGACTTTTCCGGGTTGGCGCTGTACTCGTTGAAGAAGTGGACGTAGTACCACCAGTTCCGCTTTCTTCTAACGGACGACGCACTGATGCCGGAGGTGGCTTCTTTGAATTCCATATAGGTCATCCCGGTCAGATGCACGGCCTCCTGGGTCATCCAGTGGGTGCAGAGCAGGTTGACCGGCACCAGGAGAACGGAAAACAGGATGCAGATTATCTGAGCATTCACGATAGATCACGCCTTTCTTATGCAAAGATTATAAAGAAAGCAGCCTTGAAAGTCAAGGCTTTCTCACGGAGCGGAACGTACCGCTCCTTCCAAAAAAAGCGGCAAAAAGCTGTGCCATTTCTGACACAGCTTTTTGCCGTATTTGGGAGGTAAAAACGCGATATAAGGGTGATTTCACACGCGGCTTTTTCAAGGGCTTTTTCCTCCGGCAGGCCGTCATCTGCGGCAGATGCTTCTGGACGATTTCCCCCACCATGACGCCGACAAGTGAAAGCAGAACAAAAAACGGTCCCCGCTTCGGCGGGGACCGTTTTTAACATGCATCGTTTCAGCCCATGCGCCGGGCGGCGATATAGTGGGCGGAGTAGTAGGGATTGCCGTTCAGCGCCGTCAGCAGGACGCCGCCGCTGCCATAGGTAGAGGCGTGGACAAACTGGTCGTTGCCCACATAGATGCCGCAGTGGGAGGCGGTGCTGGAGGAATAGTAGTCGTCGTGGAAGAAGATCAGGTCCCCGGGCTGCAGCTGGCTGCGGTCCACGGCGGTGCCGTAGCGCATCTGGTCCGTGGCCCCGTGGGGCAGGCGGATGCCGAACTGACCATAGATATACATGGTAAAGCCCGAGCAGTCGAAGCCTGCGGGACCTGCGCCGCCGTAAACATAGGGGGCCTTGCCCACGAAGGACCGGGCCAGGGCGGCGATCTCCGCCCCGGTGCCGGAGGCAGGGGCAGCAGGCGCAGGGGCGGGGGCGGCAGGCCGGGCGGCGGCCAGGGTCAGGTGATCCCCGGACATATAGCCGGTTTTGCCGCTGTACTGCACCCGGAACCAGCCGTTTTCAAAGCCGGACACGTCCACATATTCGCCCCGGGAGACGGTGGCCAGCACCGCGCCGGAGGCGGCGGCCCCGCTGCGCAGATTCAGCCCGTCGGAGATGACCCGGGCCACGCAGCGCAGGTCACCGGCAGAGGACCGGGCCGTCACATAGTCCGCAGACATATAGCCGGTTTTTCCGTCATAATTCACCTTGTACCAGCCGTCCTGGCGGCCCAGAACGGACACGGCGGTGCCCCGGTTCAGCTCCGCCAGAATGGCGCTGCCGGTGTTGGCGGCGGCCCGCAGGCGGACGCTGTCCGCCGTGACGCCCACGGCCAGAACGGACGTGGAGGAGGCGGGCTGGGCAGGCTGAGCAGGAGCGGCGCTTTCGGTTTTCTCCCGGGCAGGGGCCTCCGGCGCAGGAGCTTCAGCGGAGACCTCCGCAGTTGCTTCCTCCTGGGCGGCGGTGTGGATGGCCTGGGCCGGGGGCGTGTAGTCCGCCTCCGTTTCCGGGCCGTCTACCACCGGGCGCAGGTCCCGGGCAGGCAGGGTGTCGATGTTATAGGTCATGGCGTCCATCCGGGGCTGCCCGCCGGGCAGCGCGGAGATGACGCACAGGGACAGGGTCAGGGCCGCCGCCAGCACAGCGGCAGCCGCCTTGCGGCTGAGCTTCATGAACAGGACTCCTTATCGGGTGTGGATAAATCGGCTTACTTGCCGGCCAGGGCGCGCTCCAGCCAGATGCAGCCCACGTCCATGGCGGCGTAGAGGCTGTCCTTCTCGGACTTCTTCACCACCCGGTCCCGGGACTTCAGGTCGGGGTCGGTCATCTGCAGCTGGACGGACACCCGGGTGGCCACGTCCATGTCCTGTTCCTTCTTGGTGTCCAGGATCTGCAGCAGGACGATATACTTGTCGGCCATGCTGCCGTAATAGATCAGGTTGTCAACGCGGCGCAGGGGATGATTTTTATAAACAAGGCCGTTGCCCTTTTTAACCTCAGACATAACACTTCTCCTTTTAATAAATACTTGTAACCAAATTGTAACACATGGCCCCAGGAATGTCAAACGCCCTTCCAATGGAAAACCAAACCCTCCGGCCCCGCCGGAGGGTTTGGCTTTCCATCCCTATATCTCCCGGTTGTTTCCGCCATGGACCAACCGGAAAAAGAGCGTCACATGCTGCCGCAGCTTTTCCAGGCACTCGCCCTCCCGCTCCGGCTGGCGGTCGCAGATGCCGATCAGGGTCAGCACCGGGGCCACATACAGCATGGCCAGCGTGTCCGGGTCCTCCGCCGCGATCTCGCCGGACGCCATCAGCGCCCGGAAGATACCGGCGTGATAGGCAAGCACCCGGTCCACATAGCGCCCGGAATACAGGGCGGCCAGCTCCGGCGAGCGAAACTGCTCGATGGTCATCATGCGGCGAAAGCGGCTGATCTGCTCATTATGGAGGGAGTATGCAAAAATCTGCCGCACCTTCTCATAAAGCGCGTCCTCGGTGATCTCCGCAAAAACCGGGATATCCCGGAACGCGCTCTGCACATGGATGTCGAGCCTGCCGGTGTCCGCCTCATACTGCGCCGCCGTGGACTCCACAATGGCGTCAAAAATCGCCTGCTTGCCCGGAAAATGGTTATAGAGCGAGGGAGCCCTGATGCCCACCGCCTCTGCAATTTCCCCCACGCTGACAGCGTCATAGCCGCGGGCGGAAAAAAGCTCCAAGGCCTTGTCCAGAATTCTCTGCTTCGTGTCCTCCTGCTTCATCATCGCACCCCGCTAACAAGTATTAGTTAGCGGTATTATAGCAATTCCTCCGGAAAAGTCAAGCCGGGAACCGGCTCCGTCACAGGGCGGCAAACAGCGCCGCGCCCTTTTTCCGCAGCCACCGGTGCAGCACCGCGCACAGCAGCAGGTTGGCCGCCGCGAAGCAGGCTGCGTATCCGGCAAAGCCCAGCCGCCAGCCGGGCAGCAGCAGGAAGCCCGCAAACAGCAGGATCGTGTAGCCCATGCCGCCGAACAGGGTCAGCATCACCGGCGCGCTTTGCTTGATGGGCATCAGCTGGTCGGTCCAGGTCAGCACCGGCATTTTGACCCCCAGGGTCAGGCCCGCCAGGGCCCCCAGCAGGGCATAGGACGCGGCAAACACCGCCATGACCAGAAGTCTCACCAGGCCCAGGGGATAGACGATGGCCGCGCACACCGCGCAAAGCAGCAGCGGCGGGACCGTCAGCAGCACCTGCATCCGCAGCTTCGCCCGAAGGGCCTGCCACGGCTCCACCGGAAGCGACTGCATGAGCCACAGGCTCTTTCCCTCCAGGGACACGGAGGGGGCCGTCATGAGATTCATGGACGCCAGGCCGCACAGCAGCACGCACAGCATCACCGGGACGCTGCCCTCGGTATCCGCAAACAGGGCGTCCAGCATGGCAAAGAGGCTGCCGCCCTTCCACAGCACGGCGGCAGCGCAAATGGGCATCAGGAAGGTCCCCAGGCCGCAGTTGAGCATATAGGCGGGGTTGGCGGCAAAATGCGCCAGCTCCCGGTGCAGCAGCGCCCCGTCCACGCTGCGCCGCCGCAGGGCGGTCTCCCGGTACGTCCGGCGGGCGGTTTTCCCGGTGGAGGTGGCGATATGCAGGAAGCTGCGGGAGAGCAGCACCCACATCAGGCCGCACAGCGCCGCCACCGCCGCCGTGACCGCCAGCATGGCCGCCCCGCTGCCCGTGCCCACGCTGCCGAACAGGTACAGGGGATAGGCCCGGCTCCGGATCTGGGCGCCGTAGGTCCCGGCGTTGGCCAGCAGGTCCTGAAGGACGCTCTGGGCCTTGAAATAGACGAAGTAATACAGGCCGATGAACACCAGCGAGGCCAGCACGACGACGAGGTTCTTGTTCCGGAGCTTCTGGCTGATTTTTGCCGCCACCCAGCCCAGGGCGCAGGAGAGCACCAGCACCGCCAGGGAGATCAGCAGGGTCAGCACCAGTCCGCCCAGAACGGCGGACGCCGTGACCCCCACGGTGGCCCAATAGACGACCACCGCCGGAAGGATCACCACGGCGGAGTACATCAGGCCCATCAGATACACCCCGGACAGCCGGGCCGCCACCAGGCTGGACACCGGAACCGGCATGGACAGCAGCAGGTCGTTATCCTTGGGCAGGTACAGCCCCGCGTAGGTGTTGAATATGCTGCCGAAGACTCCCAGCAGCACGGCGATCAAGCCCGTCAGCGCAAAATAGAGCCAATCCAGGCCCGCCGCCGCCAGCGGCCCGCAGAGCTTCACCGCCAGCAGGGTGAAAATGCCGCCCAGGATGCCCGCCATCAGCAGGACGAACAGCCCGATATACAGGGCCGTGGCCAGCCGGGAGCGGGCCTTGTTCTTCTTGGCGTCGTAAAAATAGGACCGGAAAATCTCAAACAGCTGCTTTTTCAGCAAGAGCTTCAGCATGATTCGCCCTCCAGCTCCAGAAACACGTCCTCCAGGGAGTCGTCGCCCTTGACCTCCTCCATGGTGCCGGAGCGGATCAGCCTTCCGCCCTGGATGATGGCCACCTTATCGCAGAGTTTTTCCGCCACCTCCAGCACATGGGTGGAGAAGAAGATGGCCCCGCCCTCATCGCAGACCTGGCGCATCATCCCCTTGAGCAGGTGGGCCGCCTTGGGGTCCAGGCCCACGAAGGGCTCATCCATGAGGATCAGCCTGGGCCGGTGCAGCCAGGCGGAGATAATGGCCAGCTTCTGCTTCATGCCGTGGGAATAGGCGGCGATGGGCTGGGCCAGGTCCTCCGTCAGCTCGAAAAGACCGGCGTATTGGCGGATGCGGTCCTGCCGGTCGGCGGCGCTGACGCCGAAGATGTCCGCCACAAAGTTCAGATATTTGATGCCGGTCATGTAGTCGTACAGGTCAGGGCTATCCGGGATATAGGCAAAGGTCCGCTTGCACTCCAGCGGCTGGGTCCGGATGGACTTGCCGTCCACATAGATTTCCCCCTGGTCGAATTGCAGGATACCCGCCACGGATTTCAGGGTGGTGGTCTTGCCCGCCCCGTTGTGGCCGATGAAGCCGTAGATCTCCCCCGGGGCGATGTGCAGGTTCAGGTCGTCCACGGCTTTTTTCTCGCCGTAGGCCTTGGATAAATGTTCAATTCTGAGCATCTCGTTCTCCTCTATTCAGCAGCAGTCGGATTTCGTTGGCGGCTTCCTCCGCGGAAACAGCGTCCGTATCCACCCGCAGGTCGTGGGTCTCCGTCTCAAACTGGCCGTATTTCCGCTCCAGCATGGCGGCCACCGGGGCGGGCAGATTCCCGTGCATCCGCGCGGCAAACCGCTCCTTGATGGTGGCAAGGCCCGCCGTCACCAGCACCCGGACGCAGCCCTCCGGCAGCAGGGCCAGCTGGTCCTTTTCGGAAATGACGTAGAGGATCGTCTCCTCGCCGCGCAGCTTCTTCTGGAACAGGGCCGCCGCCATGCTTTCGCTTTTGGCCAGCTTCAGATAGTCCTTTCCGCTGAAAACCTCCGCGGAAAGCGACGGGGCCAGCGCCGCAGCGATGGTGGATTTCCCCGTGCAGCTGTCTCCGAATAATGCAATTACCATGATCGTTCGTCCTTTCTCTCGTTTCACCGGCTCCCCGGCCCGTCTGTGGGGGAAGAGATCAGCGTGATCTGCCGCTGACGGCTCCCTTCCTTCACGCCGATGTCCATATACTTCAGGGCCGTCTGGTTGATCTCCGTCAGAAAGCCGGTGAATTCCTCATCCGTCAGGGTCAGGGTGCAGGTGGTCATCAGCAGCATATCCCGCCTAGGGTCGGCCCCGCCGCCGGAAAAATATCTGGCAAAGGAGGCGCTGAGGCCCAGCAGCGCGGTCTGCACCACCGTGCCGTCGTCGTCGATCTCCAGGGCGCTTTTGTTCAGGCTGTAAATGCTCTCCACCGTGCCGCGGATGCGGTTCTCCCCCACCACCGTGAGAATGCCGCTTTCCGTCAGCAGCTTCATGTGCCGGTACAGGCTGGCGCCGGGAACATCCGGCAGGGCCTTCCGGATCTCCTTGACCGTGCCGGTTTCGTGAAGCAGCAGATACTGAAAAATCCGCTGCCGCACGGGATTCATGACGATCTCCGCCAATTCCATACGGTGCCCTCCCCTTTTATTGCTCTACGATTCTATTATATTCTCATTTTTGAGAATATCAATCGTTTTTTCATCCCCGCGCAAAAAAGGCCCGGCTACCGCAATGGGTAACCGGGCCTCAACCATTCGTATATGGTATAAACGGGAATAAACTTCGTCAAAAGGATTCAAAGCAAAACAAAGATACCGGGAGGGATAAATTGCCTCTATAGATGCGCCTCGCAGAGCTCGGAATGGAGGGGAATTTTCCCCTATTTTTTAACCCATTCATCGCTCCAAACCCGATTTTCCCCTATGGTTAACCCATTAAAAAGGGGATAGAGAGTATCAAATTTCCTCAGAAGGAAACAGCGGAATCAAAAAAGAAAAACCCCGGAAACCGTTGGCTTAGCAGTGATAAGGAAGTAATTTAAACATGACTGTTAGCTGACGGATTCGGGTGCTAAAAAGGACACCTATTCTTTTGAATAGATGTCCTTTTTTGTTGTGCTGAAGGGCTGTTTTTGAATTGGGTCAGATGACCCAGCTCTGGCTTTCGGTCTGCAGATCCACCAGGTGGGTGTACTGGCCGGTCCGGGCATAAAGTGCATCGGGTGCGCCCTGTTCGGCCACCACGCCGTCGGACAGCACCACGATTTTGTCCGCCCCAGCTACGGTGCGCATCCGATGGGCGATGATAAGGACAGTTTTGTGTTTTATGAGCCGGGAAAGTGCCTCCTGAATGGCAGTTTCGTTCTCCACGTCCAGACTGGCGGTGGCCTCGTCCAGCAGAATGATGGGCGCATCCTTCAGGA
>OJKY01001046.1_pt1 | contig 18413 bp, 15 predicted proteins | sample 1596571 | NCBI WGS metagenome assembly OJKY01 (sample SAMEA4350170, study PRJEB24818) | metagenome | biome: human; feature: gut; material: faeces | place: Denmark | collected 2013-09 | reverse complement strand
TTTTGCGCAAAAGCCGTAAGAAGAGCAGACACAGCGATGGCTGTGCCTGCTCTTTTTTGCCGTTCAGTGATCCCGGTGGGCCAAGGCGTGCGCCAGGTCCGTGAGGAAGGTCCGGTCCTCGAAGGCGTCCAGCGCCGCCACGGCGCGGGCCGTCTCCTCGTCGATGAGCACCTCGCAGCGGTCGAGGCCGTAGAGCTTGACGAGGGTGTTCTTCTTCTCGTCCATGCCCGTCTTTTTGCCCAGCCCGAACGCCGTCAGGTAGCGGTAGAACGTATCCGTCCCCATCCGCAGCGCCAGCTCGACAAACACCGGGTTGCAGCTGTTTTTCAGCCCATCTGCCATCGTCTCCGCGCCGTGCGGCCGTCCCCAGCAGCGGATGGTGTCGCCGTCAACGGTGATTTTCGCCGAGCAGTAGAAAGAATCCTGCGGCGTTGTCACCCCGCTGTCCAACGCGGATGCCGCCGTGAGAATTTTGAACGTGCTGCCCGGCTCGTAAACGTCGGAAATCGCGGTCAGGCGCATCAGCTCCGTCAGCGTCTCCGCGTCGTTGCGCGGCGGATCGTTCGGGTCGTAGCATGGGTTCATGCACATCGCCAGAATCGCGCCTGTTTTCACGTCGCTGACAAGGCAGATGACCGACTGCGCCTGATTGACTTCAATGCACTCGCGCATCGCCTTTTCGACCATCTCCTGAATTTCCGCGTCAATCGTCAGCACCAAACCGCACCCCTGCTGCGACGGGATGTACCAGCCTTCCGTGCCGTCCAGCTGCCGATTGCGCGCGTCCACCTGCCGCAGATAGCTGCCCTCCGTGCCGCGCAGGACATCCTCATAGCGGCTTTCCAGCCCGGACTGCCCCTCGCTGTCCACCGTCGTCAAGCCCAGCACTTGGCTGAGCAGCGCTCCATACGGGTAGTAGCGGCAGATATCCTCGTCAAAGGACAGCGCCTTCAAGCCGCTGTCCTCCGGCGCCTCTGACCGCAGCTGACGCAGGGCATCGACCGTCTCGCGGCTGACCTGCCGCTTTAAGATAATCGACCCCTTTGTCTTGTCCTGCAATCGTTTTCGTGCCGTCTCTTTGTTGATGTTCAGCACCGGCTCGATACTGTCGAGAAACTTCTCCGTGTTGCTGACCAGCCGCGGGTCAGCGGTGACGATGTACGCCGTCGCGGAGATGGCGAGCGTTCGCCCCTTTCGGTCGGTAATCGTGCCGCGTCGCGCCGTAACAATGCCAGCTTTCGTCCACTGACGAATGCCCCGCTCGGTCAGAGAGGCAGCCTCGGAGGTAGTGAGAACGGCAATGCGCGCCGCCGCCAGCAGGAACAAGCCCGTCAGCACCAGCGTCATCAGCCAGATTCGCTTGCGTACCAGCAGTTCCGGATGCATGTCCGTCCTCCTGATTCGCGTTTTTGCGGCTTATTGCTGTGGATTGCGGATTCGATTACTGCATATGCATCAGCAGCGCCACGTCCGTGGTGGTCATGGTGTTCTGCGCGCCCTCCTGCAGGCCGCAGATAGCATCCGGCACGCCGGACAGTTCCACCACCTGCACGTTCTTGCCTTCCTTCATCCCCAGCTTCTGCGCCCGCTGCAAAAGCGACTGTTCCTTCGTCGCGACGCTGATTTGCGCCTGCAGGGTGTCGTTCTCCTGCTGCTTCGCGTTGATGTTCGTCGTCCGGACACCAATCTGGGTGCTGACGTTCTGAATCTGCGACTGCAAGTTCAGCCAGAAGAAGCCCATCACGAACAGGCACACCGCCACTACCAGCATCGCCAGCCCCGAATGCAGCCCCTGCCGCGAAACGAGAATACTGTGCTGCCGTTCCTGCTGCTGCGGCACATCCGCCCGGCGTCGCGTGCCCGTGTTCTGCCAGCAGCCTGCACCGAAGCTGACCGTCGCCCGATAGTTATCCATATACGGCTGCTCACCCTTGAAATCGATGTTGAAGTTAAAGCTATGGTCAATGCTCTTCCGCATTTCGCGGAGAGCGCGTTCCTCATCGCGCGGATCTGCGAAGGGGGCGGATTTGCGCTTGCTCCACAGCCGCGCCCTGTCGTTCATCATACTGTATGCCTCCTCTGCCTGAAAAATGCCATTGTTTCAGCGGATAGAACCGTTATTCTTTCTCGTCCTCGCCGTCTTCCAGCTCGTCAATCGCTGCCCACGTCGCATTCAGGTTATCCTTGAACAGCTCGAAGTTCGCCATGTTGTTGATTGTCGCCGCCACGCGCAGATGGTCGTCGTTGCCCATAATGTCAACGTCCTTCTCTTCGCCCAGCATCATGCTGCGCAGTTTTGCCGGCAGCAGCACGCGTCCCTGCGCGTCACACTCCTGATCCGTATAGGACATGGAGTTAAACCACTGCATGTAGTTCATCAGCTGTGCATTTTTCTTCTTGCGGTTCAGCCGCTCATAATGCTCGCACAGGCGCATAAAGACCATTTCGGGGTAAATTGCAATGGACTTGAAGTCAAATTCCGGTGCAATCACAAACCGCTCGCCCAGTTCCTGCCGGAACGCCAGCGGAATCACCAGACGGCCCTTGCCGTCCAGCGAATGATTATAGGTGCCGCGGAAACGCTTTCTCTGTTTTTCAAGAATCTGCTCGTCAGAAAGGGGTACATTTGTGCGCATATTAGTGGGGGTCAGGCGTTCATTTTGCCCAACTTGGTTCTCATCCACACGCTCACCCCCACCAAATTCACAAAATAGGTCGTCAATCACACGAAATGGCACTCTTATCATACCGCCGCGATTCGGAAATTGCAAGTGTTTGCAGGCACTTTTTTCGATGAAATTTTTGCCCGCTTCCAGTTTTCTTTCATCTTTTCGTAATATTCGACAGGGGCAATGTGTCATCGCCGCCCAAAAACGGGAAACAATCGTTCTTTTTCGAGTGATTCTGTCCGTCACTTTTGGGAGCGGTTCTCCATTCAGGCATATTTTTCGCTGAATAAGTGGTTTCTACGCCCAAAAACAAAAAAAGACGGCATAAACCGTCTTTTTGGGGATGTAACAAATATTTAAGAATTGCTTATTGTGGTCATCAGCGGCACTTCCGTCAGCCGGAAGCCCAGCGCGTCGCAGGAGGTCAGCCGATAATGGATGCCTTCATGCTCGCCGTTGAACCCCGCGCGGATTCCTGCCCCGTGCAGATGACCGTACACCACCGTATGCACCCTGTGCCGCGCAAGCACCTGCGTGAACGGCGTATCCAGCACGGTCAGCAGCAGCGGCGGATAGTGGAGCATGACGACAATCGGCTTCTGCCCCTGCGCCAGTTTCTCCGCCGCGCAGATCGCCATATCCAGCCGCAGCAGTTCACGGTTCAGGATGCGCTCATCCTCCGGCGCAAGCGGCGCGTCGCCCGTGGGGAACATCCACCCGCGCGTGCCGCAGACGACAAAATCCCCCATATCCAGCGCGTCATGCTGCAAGGCGCTCATGCCTTCCGGCAGCACCCGCCGCAGTTTGGAGACACTGTTCCACCAGTAATCGTGATTGCCCTTGATGAGCACCTTGCGCCCCGGCAGCGCGCCAATCTTCTGCAAGTCCGGCACGGCGCGCTCCAGCTGCATGGCCCACGAGATATCGCCGGGAATCAGCACGACATCCCCGTCCTTAACACGCGCGCGCCAATCCGCCGCGATATGCGCAAAGTGATTCTCCCAGTGGTCGCCGAAAATATCCATCGGCTTTTCCTCGCCGCCGGGCAAATGCAAATCACCGATGGCAAACAGCGTCATGTGTCCTCCTTGCGCGGCGCGGACAGGTCACATATCGTCGTCCGCGTCCTCGTCGTCATCCTCGTTGGCTTCGTCTTCCTGCATTCCTTCCAAAGAAGTCATTTCGCCCGCCATCTTCGTGTATTCGCCGTCGGTTTCTTCCGGCAGCATCTGAATTTCGTCCATCGAGCCGACGTCGTCCATGTCCGTCAGGCTGCGCGGCGTCACCTGTTCGCCGTCGCCGTCACCGGAATCGTCGGACGCAGCGCCCACGCTCTCCGCCGCCTGCGCGTTCATTTCCTTCAGGCAGAACAGGCAGATATCGCGTCCCGGCAGTGCGGGATTCTCGTTGCATACGCTGCACATTTCCACGTCGTCCTGCCCGCCTTCGCCCTTCATCTCGCGCATACACACCTTGCAGTACTTGTCGCCGGGCGTCGTGATGTAGTTCAGTTCACACCGCGGGCATTGAACATACTTCTTCATAAGAAGATTCCCTCCTAAAATTCAGACCGCCGGGTGTTTTTTCCGTCCGGCACATTCTGTGGTAGTTATTTCCTTGGAAAGCCGCTGGGGATTTTCTTGCGTCTCCAAAAGTTATATGTTACAATCATGTTACGATTTTTGTTGGAAATCGTAATAACTTTCGGAGGAGCTTGCAATGAACAAGAAGTACGCGGCGCTTTTCACTGCGTCCGCCCTGTTGCTCACCAGTCTATCGGCTGCTGAGAACTTCCCGACGTCGCAGTTCGATTATGATGGATGGTATCGCCCGAACGGAACAGTCTGTCCCGCGCAGGATGCCGTCGCAACACCCCGTCCAACCGCCACACCTGCCAGCGCGCCGTTGAAAACGCCTGCACCTTCCACGGGGGATGATTATACTACACCATCGTCGCAAGTGCAAGAGGAAATTCTGCTGAATTTGCTCAATCAGGAACGAATTGCGCAGGGACTTTCGCCTTTGACGCTCGACGCGGAGCTTTCCCGCATTGCGCGCATCAAATCCGCCGACATGCGCGACAACCATTACTTTGCGCATGAGTCCCCCACCTACGGTCATGTCAGCGACATGCTGAAAACGTTCGGCTATTCCTTCTCCGGTGCGGGCGAGAACATTGCGCACCATGCCACCACGGAAAAGGCGCACGTCGCGTTCATGTCCTCGGACGGACACCGCCGCAACATTCTCTCCAGCGCTTGGCAGAAGGTTGGGCTGGGCATCGTCTACGACGCGAACGGTTACGTTTATGTGACGGAGATTTTCGTCCGCTGACCCTTTTTCGCCCCTTCCAGTCTCGGAAGGGGCATTTTGTCATGTACCAATCCTGATGGTCGGCTGCGCGACAGGGGGCAGCGGCACTTCCGGCGTCTCCCTCGTTTCGGATGATTCCGCCGTGACGGACATCGTTTCCTTCGTCAGCGGCACGCCGTTTGTCACCTGCACCGGCCGATGGCAGCGGATGCCGCGGTTCATGCCCTCCACACCGGGGAGCGACACGCCGCGCGCGTGGAGAACAGCGCGTCCGGCGGCGCTTCGGCGCGGATTCGGCGCATTGAGCGGGGCATCCAGCGACATTTGCACGGCGTTTTCCACCGCGCGCGCCACTTCCGGCGTTACGGGCAGGTAGACCAGCTCGGCGCGGGGAAAAATCAGGTTGCGCGGCACATCAGCGTGGGCATTGGGTTTCTTTTTCATTGCTGCACTCCTCCATCCAGCCGGATTCTCCGGGCAGTTTCCATCGTATGCGGCGGATGAAAGATGTGTGTCAGGCTTCCGGCGCTTCTTCTTCCGGCGCAAGCACCTTTTCCAGAAGCGTCAGCAGCTGGTCGCGCCCCGTGCCGTCTTCAGACGACCAGCAGATGACCTCCCACGGTTGCACAAGCAGGGCGCGGCAGATAGGCGCAAGCTGCTTCTGTCGTGCGCCGCGGCTGATCTTGTCCGCCTTGGTGGCAATCACGGTGAACGGGATGCCCATCTGGCGGAGGAAGAGGTTCATCTGCTTATCGTCCTCGGTCGGCTCGTGGCGGATATCCACAAGGCACAGGACGTGGCGCAGTTCATCGGACTGCTCGAAGTAATCCTGCATCATTTTGCCCCAGCGGAGTTTTTCCTGCTTATCGACCTTTGCGAAGCCGTAGCCGGGCAGGTCAATCAAATGGAAGCTGTCGTTGAGCAGGAAGGCGTTGATGAGCCGGGTTTTTCCGGGCGTTTGGGACGTGCGCGCGAGGGAACGGCGGTTGCAGAGCTTATTGATGAGGCTGCTTTTGCCGACGTTGGATTTTCCGGCGACGGCAATCTGCGGCAGTCCGACGCCCTCGAATTTCCCGTACTGCGCCATAGAGGTAATAAATTCTGCTTTTTTGATTTCCAATTTCGTATCTCCTTTTGGGGTATGAGTGGCTTTTGGGGGATGTGCGACTTCTTTTGGTGTTCCGGATGCTCGGTCGCGCCAATGGGCGCGACAATGTGCGGCAAGTTGAAAGAGCAAGTTGGGAGGCGCTTCTGAGGAAGCGCGAAGTTACTGGCAGGGACGCTTCGCTGCCTGCGCCTTGTTGACTTTTCCTTTTGGATTGGTCAGACGAGGAACAGTTGGGGCGCTGCCCCAAACCCCACCAGAGGCGCCGCCTCTGGACTCCGCAAGGGGCATTGCCCCTTGACCCCTTCGCGCGATTGAGTTGGTCGCACTTCCCTACTTTTTCCGCGTGCTTATCCGCTTTCTGCCCTTAACTCTTCCGTTTTTCCGGCATCCTCACCAGCGCATTTTCCAGCACCTGCTCAATCTGCTCCACGCACACAATCTTAAACTGACTCAGCACATGCGGCGGAATCTCTTCTAAATCCTTCTGATTTTCCTTCGGAATAATCAGCGTCGTAATCCCCGCCCGATACGCAGCCAGCGTCTTTTCCTTCAATCCGCCAATCGGCAGCACACGCCCGCGCAGGGTAATTTCCCCCGTCATCGCCACATCATTGCGCACGGGAATCCCCGTCAGCACAGACACCAGCGCCGTCGCCATCGTCACACCCGCGGATGGGCCATCCTTCGGCACAGCGCCTTCCGGCACATGGATGTGGATATCAACATCTTTGTAGAAATCATCTGCCAGTCCCAAATCAGCGCAGTGCGCGCGAACGTAGGAGAACGCGGCTTCGGCGGATTCCTTCATCACGTCGCCAAGCTGTCCCGTCAGGCGCAGACCGCCCTTGCCGGGCATGGTCAGGCACTCGACTTCCAGCGTTTCGCCGCCGACGGTGGTGTACGCAAGACCGTTGACAATGCCCACGCGCGGCTCTTTCTCCGGCAGTTCGCGGGTGAAACGCGGCGCGCCGAGGTACTGGTGCAGCACCTTTTCGGTCACGGTAACTTCGGTTTCGCCCTCGTCGAGCATCGTCACGGCGGCCTTGCGGATGACCTTGGCAATCGTACGTTCCAGCGTGCGGACGCCGGCTTCGCGTGTGTAGCCCTCAATCAGGCTGCGCATCACGCGGTCGCTGATTTTCACCGTCCCGGCATCCAGCCCGTGTTCTTTCACCTGCTTGGGCAAAAGGTGGCGCTTGGCGATTTGCAGCTTCTCCTCTTCCGTGTACGACGGCACTTCGATAACCTCCATGCGGTCGAGCAGCGGCGTGGGGATGGTGTCGATGCTGTTGGCGGTGGTGATGAACATGACGCGGCTGAGGTCGAAGGGCAGTTCGAGATAGTGGTCGCGGAATGCGCCGTTCTGTTCGCCGTCGAGCACCTCCAGCATGGCGCTGGCAGGGTCACCGCGGAAATCGTGGCTCATCTTGTCGATTTCGTCGAACAGGAATACCGGGTTCATCGTGCCTGCCTGCTTCATGCCGGAGATAATCCGCCCCGGAATCGCGCCGATATATGTCCGGCGATGGCCGCGGATTTCCGCCTCGTCACGCACGCCGCCGAGCGACACCTGCACGAACTGCCGCCCAACTGCCTTGGCGATTGCGCGAACGATGGACGTTTTGCCCACGCCGGGCGGGCCGACGAAGCACAGAATCGGGCCGCGCATATCCTGCTTGAGCTTGAGCACCGCCAGATATTCGACGATGCGCTCCTTGACCTTCTCCAGCCCGTAGTGATCCTGCGCCAGCACCTTCCGCGCGCGCTTCAAATCCAGATTATCAGTCGTCTGCTTGCCCCACGGCAGGTCGAGAATCCACTCGATATACGTCCGGGACATGCCGACTTCCGGTGTGCCGGGCGTCATCCGGGACAGGCGCTCCAGCTCCTTGTCCACGCGTTGACGCGCTTCGTCGTTCAGCGGCGTATTCTTGGCGCGTTCGCGAAGCTCCTCCACATCCGTCGCGTCGGTATCGCCCAGTTCGGTCTGGATGGCCTTCATATGCTCGCGCAAATAATAATCCTTCTGATTTTTGTCAATCTGTTTCTTGACGCGCTCCTGCACCTGCTTTTCCACGCCGGTCAGTTCAATTTCGCGGCTCAAAATGGTGCAGAGGCGTTCCAGACGGCGCTGAATATCGAATTCTTCCAGAATCTGCTGGCGATCTTCCAGCTTCGTCAGGATATTTGCGGCAATCAGGTCAGCAATCTGCTCGGCGTCATCCACATCCCGGATGGACGCAATCGTCTCCTGGCTGACTCGCTGGCTCGCGCGGGCATAGGCATCAAAATAATCCTTCGCCGTGCGCACCAGCGCCGCCAGCTCCATTTCGTCCTCCGGCGCGGTCACTTTCGGCAGGTGGATGCGTCCCAGCAGGAACGGTTCTTCCTGCGTCACAGTAGTCAATTCGCCGCGCGTTTCACCCTCCACCAGCACACGCAGGCTGTCGCCGGGCAGATTCATCACCTGCCGAATATTGGCGATTGTGCCGACGGTGCACAAATTTTCCGGGGTAGGGTCTGGGTCATCCACATCCTTCTGCGCCACGAGGAAAATCTTCTGGTCATTCATCATCGCTTCCTGCAGAGCGGCGACAGACTTCGGGCGGCCGACGTCAAAGTGCAGCACCATGTGCGGGAATACCATCAGCCCCCGCAGCGCCAGCACCGGCATCGTCAGATTGGTTTTCTTTCTGGGCATAGTTCCTCCTCATCGGACGCGGCGAACCAGAGCGTATCATGCCGCGTCCACGCTCGAACGGCGCTTCCCGTCCGGCAAAGATATAGTATACATATTCCGCCACGGTTTGACAAGCGAAAAAACATATGATGTAACGATTTTTTTCTGCGAGAATGTAAATTTTTCGTCGTTCTGCGTCACGCACTGGGTTCTGCAGCAGCCGCGGCGACCTTCTCCGTCATCGGCAGTGGACTGTGAATCAGCTTCTTCGCCGTCTTTGTGTGCACAAGCATTGCTGACAGCGCCTGATGCACATCGTCAATTCCTTGCACATCAATGCCCGCGATATGCAGCGTCTCCGCGTCGTTCTCCTTGGGAATCAGCACGCGCAGCAGCCCTGCCTGACACGCGGCCTCCACCTTCTGCGGTACGCCGCCGACCGCCTTCACTTTCCCCTGCACGGTAATTTCACCCGTGACCGCCATCGTGCCTTCCACTGGCGTATCGGTCAGCGCGCTGACCGCAGCGACCGCTATCGCGACGCCTGCCGACGGGCCGTCAACGGGCATTCCACCGGGAAAATTGATGTGCAAATCGGTGTTTTCCAGTGTGTATCCGAGGCTTTTCAGCAGTGTGCGGACATTCTCCGCCGCGCCGTGTGCCGTCGAGCGGCGGCGCATCTTGTGCCCCTCCTGCCCGATTTCTTCCTCATCAATAATGCCCGTCACGGTGATTTCGCCGTGTCCCGGCGTCGCGACCGCCTCCAAATCCAGCAGCGCGCCCTGATTTTCGCCATATACCGCCAGCCCATGCACCACGCCAACGCGGTTCGAGACATCCGCCTTCTGCTGGGCGTGGATGGTGTAATGCCCGCTCTGCACCACCCACGCCACGTCCTCTGGCAGAATCATCGTGCGCTCGTCCATTTGCGCCAGTCCCGCGCACATCTGCACAATATTCACCGCGTCGCGTCCGCAGGCGGCATAGCGCCCGATGGTTTCCGCCTCCTGCTTCGCCATCGCGCAGCCCGCGCGTTCCGCTGCGCCGGAGGCAATCAGGGCAATTTCTTCCGGTGTCAGCGCACGGAAAAAGACTTCCATGCACCGCGAGCGCAGAGCGGGGCTGATTTCTGACGGACTGCGCGTCGTTGCGCCGACAAGCCGAAAATCCGCCGGAAGCCCATTGTGGAAAATGTCGTGGATATAGCGCGGAATCGTCGCGTCATCCGGATTATAATACGCGCTGTCCAGCATCACGCGGCGATCCTCCAGCACCTTCAGCAGCTTGTTCATCTGCACCGGATGCAGTTCGCCGATTTCATCCAGAAACAGTACCCCGCCATGCGCTTTGGTGACCGCGCCGGGCTTGGGCTGCGGCACGCCCTGTGCGCCCAGCTGCCCCGCGCCCTGATAAATCGGGTCATGAACACTGCCGATGAGCGGGTCGGCAATCGCGCGTTCATCAAAGCGCACGCACGTCGCATCCACCTCGATGAACGGCGCATCCTCGCGGAAAGGCGTCCCCTGCGACTGCTTCGCCGCCTCCAGCACCAGCCGCGCCGCGCAGGTCTTGCCGATGCCGGGCGGGCCGTAAATCAGCACATGCTGCGGATTCGCGCCGCAAAGAATCGCCTTCAGGCTGCGAATGCCATCCTCCTGACCAATCACGTCACTCATTTTCGTCGGGCGCACCTTTTCCGCCAGCGGCTCTGACAGGTGAATCGACCGCAGGTGGCGCATCCGCTCCATTTCGCGGTTGCTCTCCCGCCCGTGCGCCGGCTCTTTCTGCCGCGACTGGCGCAGCTGCCGGAAAAAGTACAGTCCGACCACCACCGACACCACCAGCTGGATGACGACCAGCATTGTTGCAAACATGCGCAAAACCTCCCTTGCGTTTCATCGACCGCAGTATGCCCGAAGCGGCGCAAAACCATGCCCGAATGAAGGTTTTGCTGCAATTTTTCTTTCTGCCGTGGATACAGTCCTTGTTTGTCCGCGCCATCAACACCACAAGATATAGTGTACCGCTTTCATCCGCGAAAGCGGCATTCTTTCGCCCGCATTCTTGGTACATCAGGCGAAAACCCGCCATTTTCAAGGGTTTGTAAGGCTTTTCATGAAGTTGTCGATTTTTTGCGCGTTTTGTGATTTTGCCTATTGCATTATACAACATCTTGTGATAGAATATCTGTGGTTCGGAAGCAGTTCCCTACTGACCCCCATCCACGCGGATGATTTGGGGACGGCGGCGTTCATTCGCCGGTTTCCGGCACACATTTCAACATCAGGAGGTCAACCATCATGTACAATTTTGAGCAGTGGAATGGCTTCAAGGGTTCCATCTGGAAGGAAGAAGTCAACGTTCGCGACTTTATCCAGAAGAACTATAAGCCTTACGACGGTGACGAATCCTTCCTGGTCGGCCCGACCGAAGCGACCGACAAGCTGTGGGGCGCTCTGCAAAAGCTGCAGAAGGAAGAACGCGCCAAGGGCGGCGTCCTGGATATGGACACCGAGATTGTTTCTACCCTGACTTCCCATAAGCCCGGCTACATCGACGAAGACCTGAAGGATCTGGAGAAGGTCGTGGGTCTTCAGACGGACAAGCCCCTGAAGCGCGCCTTCATGCCCTTCGGCGGCATCCGCATGGCGGAACAGTCCTGCACCGAGAACGGCTACACCCCCGCTCCCGAACTGCACAAGATCTTCACCGAATATCACCTGACGCACTCCGACGCGGTCTTCATGGCGTACACGCCTGAAATGCGCGCGGCCCGCAAGTCCCACATCATCACCGGTCTGCCGGACACCTATGGCCGCGGCCGTATCGTGGGCGACTATCGCCGTGTTGCGCTGTACGGCATCGACGTGCTGATTGCTGAAAAGCAGCATGATTTCGCCAACTGCGGCGACGGCACGATGACCGACGACGTCATCCGTCAGCGTCAGGAAATCACCCTGCAGGTGAACGCCCTGAAGGACATGAAGGTCATGGCCGCGTCCTACGGCTACGACATCTCCAAGCCCGCCAGCAACGCGCACGAAGCGTTCCAGTGGCTGTACTTCGGCTATCTGGCCGCCATCAAGACCCAGAACGGCGCTGCCATGTCTGTCGGCCGTATCTCCACCTTCCTCGACATTTATGTCGAGCGTGACCTCGAAAACGGCGTCATCACCGAGGCCGAGGCGCAGGAGCTGGTTGACCACATCGTCATGAAGTTCCGTATGGTCAAGTTTGCCCGCATCACCTCCTATCAGGAGCTGTTCTCCGGCGACCCCGTCTGGGCGACGCTGGAAGTCGGCGGCACTGGTTTGGACGGCCGTTCCATGGTCACCAAGAACGACTATCGTTTCCTGCACACGCTGGAAAACATGGGCCCGTCTCCGGAACCCAACATGACCGTTCTGTACACCTCCCGTCTGCCGGAAGCCTTCAAGAAGTACGCGGCGCACATCTCCATCGTCTCCTCTTCCATCCAGTATGAGAACGATGACGTGATGAAGCCCGTCTGGGGCGACGACTACTCCATCTGCTGCTGCGTGTCTGCTACCCAGACCGGCAAGGAGATGCAGTTCTTCGGCGCTCGCGCGAACCTGCTGAAGGCGCTGCTGTACGCCATCAACGGCGGCATGGACGAGAAGCTGAAGACCCAGGTTGGTCCCTGCTACGCGCCCATCACCACCGATGAACTGACTTGGGACATCGTCAAGCCCGCTTACCTGCGTATGCTCGACTGGCTGGCTGGCCTGTATGTCAACGTGCTGAACCTGATCCACTACATGCACGACAAGTACTACTACGAAGCGGCTGAAATGGCGCTGATCGATACCCATGTGAAGCGCTCCTTCGCGACCGGTATCGCTGGCTTCTCTCACTGCGTTGACTCCATCAGCGCTTTGAAGTATGCCAAGGTCACCGCTATCCGCGACGAATCCGGCATGGTTTACGACTACAAGACCGAGGGCGAGTTCCCGAAGTACGGCAACGACGACGACCGTGCGGACGACATCGCCAAGTGGCTGCTGAAGACCTTCATCGACATGGTGAAGAAGCATCACACCTACCGCAATTCCGAGCCCAGCACTTCCATCCTGACCATCACCTCCAACGTCGTATACGGCAAGGCCACCGGTTCTACGCCTGACGGCCGCCGCGCTTGGACGCCCCTCGCGCCCGGTGCGAACCCCTCCTACGGCGCGGAGCAGAATGGTCTGGTTGCGTCCCTGAACTCCACCGCGAAGCTGCCCTATCACTGGGCGCTGGACGGCATCTCCAACACCCAGACCATCAACCCCGATGCGCTGGGCCATGCTGCCGGCGAGCGCGTGAACAACCTCGTGCAGGTCATGGACGGCTACTTCGATCAGGGTGCGCATCACCTGAACGTGAACGTGTTCGGCAAGGAAAAGCTGCTGGACGCCATGGAGCATCCGGAGAAGGAAGAATACGCGAACTTCACCATCCGTGTTTCCGGCTATGCCGTGAAGTTCATCGACCTGACCCGTGAGCAGCAGCTGGACGTTATCGCCCGTACCTGCCACACCCGCATGTAATCCCCTGTTGGAAACCTTCACCCGGCGGACGGCAACTTCCGCCGGGTTTTTTCTGTCCAGAGGCACGAATTTCCCCGAAAAAACGGCTTTTCCTGTTTACAGGCGCGCTTTTTCGGGTATAATAGAGGTGGCGGATTATCCGCCCGAATCCCTCGCAAGGAGTTTAGAAACATGAGCAATCCGAATCCCAACATCAAGGGACGTATTCATTCGTTTGAATCTTTCGCGCTGGTGGATGGTCCCGGCGTTCGCTGCGCCGTTTTCCTCTACGGCTGTGCGCTGCGCTGCAAATTCTGCCATAACCCCGATACATGGTGCCCTTCGTCCATCAGCCAAACGAAGGAAATGACCGCACGCGAGCTGTTCGACAAGGCAATTCGCTATAAGCCTTACTGGAAGAACAACGGCGGCATCACCGTTTCCGGCGGCGAACCGCTGGTGCAGCTGGACTTTGTGACCGAGTTCTTCCGGCTGATGAAGAAAGAGGGCGTGCACACCTGCGTGGACACGGCAGGTCAGCCCTTCCGCCGCGACCCGGAGTGGCTCGACCGCTTCAATGAGCTGATGAGCCTGACCGACCTGTTCATGCTCGACCTGAAGCAGTTCGACAGCAAGCTGCATGTGGAGCTGACCGGCAAAGATAACGCGAACATCCTCGACATGGCGCGCTATCTGTCCGACAACGGCAAGGAAATGTGGATTCGCCACGTCCTCGTGCCGGGTGTGACCGACGACGAGAACGACCTGCGCAAGATGAGCGACTTTATCGCAAGCCTCAAGACTGTCAGCCGTGTGGAAATTCTGCCGTACCACACGCTGGGTGTATCGAAGTGGCAGAAGCTCGGCATCCCCTACCCGCTGGAAGGCGTTCCGACGCCAACCGATGAGCAGGTCAAGCGCGCCGAGGACATTCTAAACGTGACGGCGTATCACAAGTAATTGCATACGAAAAGGGACGAACCTGCATTTCCCGCAGATTCGCCCTTTTTGATTGGTTCAATATTCGATTAGCACACGTCAGGCTGTTCCGCCAGCGTGTTTTCTTCCATCTTGCGCTTCGCCGTCCGGCTGCCCAGCTTGTGCCGCTTTCCCTCAATAAGTTTCGGCTCGCACTTGCCGTTCACGGAATCCGCCGTGATTTCGCAGCCGCAGATTTCCCGGCGGCCTGGCAAATCGAACATCGTGTCCAGCATGACATCCTCGATAATCGCGCGCAGACCGCGTGCGCCGCACTTGCGCTCAATTGCCATGTGCGCAATCGCCCGCACTGCGTCGTCATCAAACGTCAGCTCCACACCGTCGAGTCCCAGCAGCTTCTGGTACTGCTTGCACAGCGCGTTTTTCGGCTCGGTCAGAATTCGCACCAGCGCGTCCTCATCCAGCGCGTCAAGCGTCACTGTAATCGGCAGACGACCGACAAATTCCGGAATCAGACCGAACTTCGTCAAATCCTCCGGGCGCAGCTTTTTCAGCGCATCCGTGCTGCCCTCCGGCGTCTTGCTGGTCAGCTCCGCGCCGAAGCCGAGGTTCTTCTTGCCCGTGCGGCTCTCGATAATCGGCACAATGCCGTCGAACGCGCCGCCGCAGATAAAGAGGATGTTTGTCGTGTCAATCTGAATCATTTCCTGCTGGGGATGCTTGCGGCCACCCTGCGGCGGAACGGAGGCAATCGTACCTTCGAGGATTTTCAGCAGTGCCTGCTGCACGCCCTCGCCGCTGACATCGCGCGTAATCGACGGATTTTCGCTCTTGCGGGCGATTTTGTCGATTTCGTCGATGTAGATGATGCCGCGCTGTGCTGCGTCAATGTCGTAATCCGCCGCCTGAATCAGGCGAAGCAGGATATTCTCCACGTCTTCACCGACGTAGCCGGCTTCCGTCAGGCTCGTTGCATCAGCAATCGCGAACGGCACATTCAGGATGCGCGCGAGTGTCTGCGCCAGAAACGTCTTGCCGCAGCCTGTCGGCCCCACCATCAGGATGTTCGACTTCTGCAGTTCAACATCATCCTTGCCGGGGCGCTGGCCGATGCGCTTGTAATGGTTGTACACCGCCACGCACAGGGCACGCTTGGCATGTTCCTGCCCGATGACATAATCATCCAGTACCTGCTTCATTTCTGCGGGGGACGGCAGGTGGTCGAACTTCTGCTCCTGCTGCGGATGCCCGGAGTGCATCATCGGCATTGCGTCGGAGATAATCTCCTGACAGAGCATGATGCACTCGTTGCAGATGCAAACGTTGTTCGCGCCTGCCACCATCCGCATGACCTGGCGTTCCGTCTTGCCGCAGAAGCTGCACCGTTTCAGCGGCGTACGGGTCATATCGTCTTTTGCCATCTTCTACCTCTCAAGCTGTCAATTTGTCTTCTTGCGGGGATCGAAGATTTCATCAATGATCCCGTATTCGAGGGCTTCCTGCGCAGACATGAAGTGGTCGCGTTCCACGTCGCGGCGGATGCGCTCAATATCTTGCCCCGTCATTTCAGCCTTCATGCGGATCATCTTTTCCTTCGTTTTCAGCAGCCATTCCGCCTGAATCTGCACGTCCGTCGCCTGACCCTGCGCACCGCCCAGCGGTTGATGAATCATAACTTCGCTGTTCGGCAGAGCGCAGCGCTTGCCCTTCTGACCCGCCATGAGCAGGAACGCGCCCATCGACGCCGCCATGCCGATGCACACCGTGCGTACCTGCGGCTTTATGTACTGCATGGTATCATAAATTGCCATACCAGCCGTCACCGAACCGCCGGGGCTGTTGATGTACAGGCAGATATCAGCATCCGGGTCTTCCATTTCCAGAAAGAGCATCTGCGCCACGACGGTGTTCGCCACGTCATCGTTGATTTCGCCACCCAAGAAGATAATACGATCCTTGAGCAGGCGGGAATAAATGTCATACGACCGCTCGCCGCGGTTGGTCTGTTCGACCACATAGGGGATCAGATTCATTGCGTTATCCCTCCTCGCTGCATATTTGTCCTTGCAGCATGGATAGCAGGGGCTTTCCAGCGCATTTTTCCCGCTCAGTGTACGCCGTTTGGGGCGCACCTATGCGTGCAGCGCTTTTTTTGCTCCTGCTCCGTTTTCTGTATATTCTGAAAGACGCGGGAGCGGTCGCGACTGGCGTGACCTGTCTCCCGCGTTCATCAGCGTAAAATTAGGGGATTACTCCTCGGTCTTGGTTTCTTCCGCAGTCTCCGCCGCTTCTTCCGGCTTCTTGTCCACGACGGTCGCGCCAGCCTTCATCAGGTCGCACACCTTCTGGATGGCAGCCAGATCGGACAGGTACGCCTTGTGCTCGTCGGTCAGGTTCGCCTTGAAGGCTTCCACTTCCTGACCAGCGCGCTTGGCCTGCTTCGCGCTCTGCTCGTCGATGTCCTCGGCGGTGGGCTCGATGTTCTCCGCCTTGCGGATGGCTTCCAGCACCAGCTGAATCTTCACGCGGTTTTCCGCTTCGCCGCGGTACTGCTGCGCCATCTGCTCGCGGGTCTGACCCGTGTACTTCAGGTAGTCTTCCATGCGGAGACCCTGACGCATCATGGAGTATTCCACGTCACGCATGACGTAGTTCAGCTGATCGTCAATCATCGCCGCCGGAATGTCCATCTGGGCATTGGCAACCGCCTTTTCAATCAGCGCATTCTCGATTTCGACATCGTAGTTGGTGTCGGCAATCTCCTGCAGCTTCTTAGCGACATCCGCCTTGTAAGCTTCGAAGGTGTCGAAGCCGTTATCCTGCGCGAAGTCGTCATCCAGCTCCGGCAGTTCGGTCTTGGTGATGCTGTTCACCTTGACATGGAACACGGCGTTCTTGCCCGCAAGGTTCTCCGCATGATACTTTTCGGGGAAGGTGACGTTCAAGTCCTTCTCTTCGCCGACGGTCATGCCGACCATCTGCTCTTCAAAGCCCGGAATGAACGCGCCGCTGCCGATTTTCAGGGTCTGACCCTGCGCCGTGCCGCCCTCGAACGGAACGCCGTCCACACTGCCCGCGTAGTCGAGGTTCACGGTGTCGGTGTAATCCACGCCGCGGTCGGTCACGTCGATGGTACGCGCGCCCTTCTGCTGATCCTGGCTGATGCGCGCCTGAATTTCGTCCTCGGTGACGACTTCCTTCGGCTCCACCTCAACCGTCAGGTTCTTGTATTCGCCCAGCGTCACGTCCGGACGCACGAAAACTTCCGCGGTGAACTTCAGTTCCTTGCCCGCGCCGATTTCCTGCACATCCACCTGCGGACGATCCACAACGTCGATGTTGTGTTCCTTGATGGCTTCGGCATACAGCGCCGGGAAAATCGCGTCCAGCGCGTCATCATAGAACACGCCTTCGCCATACATACGCTCGATGACCGCGCGGGGCGCCTTGCCCTTGCGGAAGCCAGGGACGTTAATCTTGCTGCGATCCTTGAGATAAGCCTGATTCAGGGCCTTGTCGAAATCTTCAGCGGGGACAACAAAGGTCAGCTTCACCTTGTTGCTGGAAATCTTTTCAAAATTGGTGCTCATCGGAATTTGTTCCCTCCTGCGCTCTCGTCGGGTCAGCTGACCCGGTCATGCGTTCTTGAATCTATACGCACAGGGTGTATTTTACCACATTTGCCGGGGCTTTTCAAGACATCCGTGCGCATTTTCTCAATAAATTAACCACTTTGATGGGATTTATCTGCAAATCTCCCCGTCCGTGCCGATGGTGATGGTTTGCATCGGCAGTTTTTTGCCGCAGCGGGCGACGGCTTTCTCCGCCGCGTAGGAAATACCGCCGCAGCAGGGCACTTCCATGCGCACAACGGTCACGGAACGAATTTCGTTTTTCGCGAGAATGTCGGTGAGTTTCAGGGAATAATCCGTATCGTCGAGCTTCGGGCAGCCGATGAGGACGATTCGGTCGCGGATGAAGTCCTGATGGAAGCGCCCGTAGGCATACGCGGTGCAGTCCGCCGCAATCAGCAGATCCGCGCCCTGATAGAAAGCGGCGCTGACCGGCGCGAGACGAATCTGCACTGGCCACTGGCGGAGGCGGCTCCCATTGTCCGCGTTTTCAGCGGATTCATTCGCGGCGGTCAGCGCCGCTTTCTATCAGGGCGCGGA
>OJKY01001038.1_pt1 | contig 18628 bp, 23 predicted proteins | sample 1596571 | NCBI WGS metagenome assembly OJKY01 (sample SAMEA4350170, study PRJEB24818) | metagenome | biome: human; feature: gut; material: faeces | place: Denmark | collected 2013-09 | reverse complement strand
GCCAGTATTTTTCCTTCAGCGTATCGAGCGGCAGCGTGAGCATATCCTCGTAATACGCAGGCCGCTCCTTTAATTTCAGCATCTCGATCATGTCCCGCGCGTGGGAGAACGTCATGTCGCGCAGCGTCAGCCCGCGCTCCTCATAAATGATCTGGAGCATGGCGTCAATATCGCTGTTGTCGAGCACGAGAAAGCTTTTGGGATAGCCGACGGCGTGGCTGTCCTCCTGCAGAATGGAGACGCAGAAGCCGTGGAAGGTGTTGATGTAGCCGGTATCCTCGTCGCCGGTCAGGTTGTGGATGCGCTGGCGCATTTCGTTTGCGGCCTTGTTCGTGAACGTCACGCACAGAAGATTCCCCGGCAGAATGCCGAGTTCCGTCACCAGATACGCAAACCGCCGCGTCAGCGCCCGCGTCTTGCCGGAGCCCGCGCCCGCGATCACGCGCACAAAGCCCTCAGTCGATAAAACAGCCTCCCGCTGCGCCGCGTTCAGTCCCTCCAGCAGCTCCATGCGCGCCCCTCCTTGAATACGAACAAAATTTCTAAAATATCATATCACATCGGGGACGTGCTGTCAATGCAGACAACCGGCGCGCTTTGGATGCACAAACCATCCAAAGCGCGCCGGTTTTTTTCAATTTATCATCGCCAGAAGCGCGTCATACAGCACCGAAGAGCCTGTATTCCAGTAAGACGCGGTTTCGCTGTCCTCGGAATGCGCGGTCAGGACGACACGCCCGTTTGCTCCGACGGCAAGTGTGCAGAGCGTTCCGTCCTCACAGGACAGGAAGAGCTGGATGCACGGCACGGGAAGCTGTGCGGACGCATAGGCGGGCTTTGCGTATGCCGCGCGCAGCAGCGTCCGAAGCGCCTCCGGACTGACTGCATCCGGGGAAAGCGGCACGGCCTCCTCTCCGGCCCGGTCATATCGCTCAACCAGCTGGACGGACGACCAGTTCTCCGCCCCACATACCTGCTCCAGCTGCCGCGAAGCTGCGCAGCCCATCAGAAGCAGCAGCCACACGGCCAGAAAAAGCGCAGCAAGACGTTTCATAGGCCTGTTCTCCTTTCTTCAGGACGGGGCCTGCCCGGTCAGCTGTGTGATATACGCGGCGACCGCCGCGATCTCATCGCGGCCCGTCAGCTTCCAGCGCTTTTGGGTGGAAATATCGGTGAAGATTCCCATGGACGGCTGGATCAGAGACACGGTATAATACGCGGTCAGCTGGTCCGTGTCCGGCAGATAGACCTCGATTCTTGCAAAGTCTCCAAACTTCAGCGCCAGCCCCGGCGGAAAATCCGTTGCCGGCTGCGACAGGTACCGGCGGATGCGGAACGCAGACAGCAGCTCCAACAGCTGTGCCTTCTGCTCCGGGTCTTCTATCCACATCCCTTCGGCCAAGCTCTCTTCGCCCGTGTCGACCATCAATCGGCAGTTTTCCGGCAGAATCACCGTCTTCGGCCGGAACCAGAGCAGCGTCCCCACAACGGCCAGGAGGACGATTGCAAGTGCGGGGATGATCTTTTTTGCTTTCATCCGTTCCTGCCCCTTTCTGCCTGTATGGCGTCCATGCTGCATGTCGTTCACCTGTGTCTGATTCGAGTATATTGTACCCATTCTTTTTTGTCAATATATTCCGTGTCCCCTGCCATTCGGCAGAGGCCACGTGCTTTTCCAAAACAACTATCACCGATCAGTCCGGCTATTCCCGGCCTATTTTCGTTTGGCAAACGTCTTTTTGCTTGACGGCTTCCTCGCCTAGCCGGTCATATCGCTCAACCAGTTGGACGGACGACCATCGCTCTGCCGCGCAGCCGCATAGCAGGCACAGCGCACATAATAGGAGGGATATCTTGAAATATTTCATCAAAACAAACTATCTACTGTTGTTTCTAGATTTGCATTTGAATTTTTATATACATATCCTGTTACGGTATCCGTATATCCTCCATTACCATACCATTGATACGCTAGTCGATCGCCCTCATAATAATAAGCGGTTTGGTGCCTTTGAATTGGCGTATATTCACCTTCAAGAATATCATATCCAGGGATATTGATGTAGTCTTTGAAGCGATAGCTGCTTGTGTAATCAAGTAAAGAGCCGAAATAACGTTCTGACCCTTCATAAATATATGTATATCTGCGGTATTTATTTTCTATGAGTGCAGCAGTGTGTGTTACAGCGGCATTTGTCGGAATAGATGAATAGCCCGGACTCTGTGCAAGGACAGATGCAAGGCTCCAAGTATTTCCGCTAACCGTGTCGAGTGCATTGTTAAGCAAAGTAGTCGCAAAGGCTGCCATAACGTTGGTGAAATATGTTTTTGCCCCGTAATTCGGTTTTACAACATTAAATGTAGTGGAATTACCGCTTAAAATAAGTAGTTCTTCATAGTATTGCCGCCCATTATAGCCAGTATATGTTCTTGTGGAAACACTTCTTGTAGCAAGTGCATTGCTAGGAATATAAATGCAAAGGTTGTCTATTTCTAGTTCACCTAACGTATAGCTTTCTTCTATTCGATATAAATCCTGTGCTAATCGCTCACTCAATTTATATGTAGTTACAACCGCTTGAATGTCTATATTTGTAATATTTGTTACATTTATTTCATCCGCCGGAATTACTGTCGTACTGTTTACACGCATATAAATATCTGAAGGAGTCTTTTCGTCGAAAAACACTTGATTTCCAGAATCTCTAGCCCTAACGACAAGTCTTTCACCAAGGCCACCTCGTTGCATGTTTTCTTGTTCTGTTACGTATTCAGTCGAATAACTACCGTCAAGACGTGGATAGAGCACAATAGCCTTATCAACATCATCGAGGCAGGACGGGGGAGTTGTGCTGGCATACGTTGGCACAACAAACGAGCAAATCAAACTGAACAGCATAATTATACATGCCAGTTTCTTGTACATGAGTATTCTCCTTTCATCAATTACGAATTATGTGGGTGGCGGATGTTTTTGGGGTTGTCTACATTGTCAAGATATCATAAATCATTATCTTTGTCAATGCTTAATATTGACTTTTAAAAATACTGTGCTATAAAACTGTTGTCGACACCCTCATCCGGAAGGAGGGAGGCCTATGACGAAGCAAGAAGACTCCGGGCATTCGTTTTTGGCGTATTTCAAGCGGGCAACCAGCCCGTTGGCCGTTTTGCGGATCTTATCCGACAGGCCGATGTATGGGTATGAACTGATTCAGGAATTAAAACAGCGTTCGGGCGGAAAATACCAGCTTTCTCTGCTGTATCCCGTCCTGTACCGGCTGGAAGAACAGGGCTATCTCGAGATCAGCTCCAGCGAGATCGTAGATGGCCGTGCGCGGAATTACTATGCCGTTACGCCTGCCGGACGGGACTATCTGCGGCAGACGCTGGCCGAGTATGCCGAGATTTCCGTCGTGTTTCAGCAGCTGATGGAGGATTGGGACGGATATGAAGCATAACGACGCCGTGATCCGGCGATACTGCCGGGCAGTCGGAAAGCGGCTGCCGCTCCCGGCGGCGCAGCGTAGACAGCTGCTGGCCGGACTGCGGGACGAGTTGACCGAGGCCGCACAGGACTGCGCCTCGCTGGACGAACTGATTGCCCGCGTCGGAACACCGGACGAAGCTGCACAGGAGCTTTTGAGCGGAATTGCGCCAGAGCGTGTGCATGCCTATCAGAAAAAGCGGCGTTGGAAATATATTCTGGCCGCTGCCATAATCGTTCTATTCGTCTGCTGTGCTGCACTCATATATGGCCAGGAGATGACAGATCACTCTGCTGCATACGCAGAAGAGCACATTGTGATCTTGCCTGCAACAGACTTGTCAGGAACCGAACAATAACATCAGGAGGGCATGACATGAAAACCTTGAAATCGACACTCGCGCTTATCCTTCTCGCTGCAATTCTCGTTTCCTCATTTTGTTTCCCCGCGTGCGCTGCATCTGCGCAAAGCATAACCTATCTGGAAGACGGTTCTTATTACATTACAACAATTACTGTTTTTCCTTCGGCGCAGAACGGCCGCGCAGCATCGTCCATTTCCGGCCAGAAAACCCGCGATTACTATAGCAGCAGTCACGAAAAGCTATACTCTCTCTCGGTAATTGGACATTTTACTTACACAGGAAACACTGCGACAGCAACCAACGCTGATTATGACTATTCCGTTCAGGTATCCACATGGTCGTTTGTACGCGGCAGCGCCAGCTGCACCGGTGCCTCGGCAACGGCGAGCGCAACGTTCCGCCACCTGACCGCAACCGCTCCCGCCTCCGTGACCCTCACCTGTTCGGCGGACGGCAAGCTTTCGTGATCCCCTTTTCCCTCAATATACGAACCCGCGCACACCGAAACAGTGTGCGCGGGTTCCCTTTTACCGGAATATACTTATAGATTTGCAGCCGCTGCCGCGCTGGTAGTTCAGACCGCCGGGCCGGATATACAAAAAGCCTCCCCCGGCTGCTCCGGGGGAGACTGATGCGCTCAGAACCATGTTCTTGTCCGGGAGAAGCGGAACAGCTCCCAGAGGGTGATGAGGACCTGCACGGCGGCGCAGACGACGAAAATAAGGCTCAGGTTCGGGATGGGGATGGGGATCGACAGATAGATGCAGGCCCCGGCTGACCAGATGAGGGCCGTGATGGACAGGCCCTGCATCAGGATGCCCCACCAGAGGGAGGTGAAGACGATGCACACGATGCTCGACACCGGCACGGCGTACAGGAAAAACAGCCACGACGGGAACGGCACGGCGGCGATGGTAAAGGCGGTGAACAAAATCGCCGCGATCACGAACACCAGCGCCACGGACAGCAGCAGCACATAAATATGAAAATGCGGGTTGGCCTTCTTGGGCGGCTCCTCTTCTCCAATGAGGTTGCTGACGGTCACGCCGTAGAGCTGCGCGATCTGCGCGAGGATATACACGTCCGGCAGACCCTCTCCGCGCTCCCACTTGGAAACGGATTTATCGGAGTAATTGAGCTTGCGCGCAAGGTCCAGCTGGGTGTCCTTATGGGATTTGCGGTAAGCGGCGATGTTTTTTGCGACGGTTCGCCGCAGTGTCTGTTCGTCCTGAAGCATAAGGACGCCCCCTTCCCGAAAAGCATTGGTATTACAGGAAATTCTACTGCCGGTAGAGTGCCGTTCTCCAACGGGTATCGCGCCTGTCCGCGCCGGTAGGGTGCATTTTGCGCCACCCGGTGCTAGAATACAGACAGTTTCGGAGGGCCGCCGACGGGCCGCCGTCCGGGCGATATACTGTGATTTAGTATATCACTTTTTTTCATCCTGTGCAATGAGCATTTTCCGCCCGCTGCACGATACGCTCCCGGCATCTCACACACCGTGCCGGGGGCGTTTTTCTGCGAATTTTTACCGGTGCTTGCGTTTTTCCGCGCCGTATGCTAAACTGGAACCATAAAAACAAGAAGGGAGTTTGAGAGCATGCGCATGATCTCCTGCTGAAAGCATGGCACAATCGTAACACCCGGCGGTGAAGACCGTCTGGTTCGCTATGCCTTTTCGCGGGAAATCTGCTTGACCTCTCAGCTTCCGTGCAGACCGTCTGCCCATTTATGGCAGGCGCAGTATGCCCTTCGGCTGTGGGAGCGGTTCCCGCAGCCATTTTTTTATGATCAGGTAACCGCTGATCCAATCAGCGGTTACCAGGGAGGGCATATCGATGGCATTGATTCAAATTACAGACCTGACCTTTGCATATCCCGGCAGCTTTGACAATGTATTTGAGCATGTCAGCTTCCAGTTTGACACCGATTGGCGGCTCGGTCTGACGGGCCGCAACGGACGCGGCAAAACAACGCTACTGCGGCTCCTGCAGGGGCAGTATCCCCATCAGGGCACGATCACGGCCCCCGGCGGGTTCGAGTATTTCCCGTATCCGGTTCCGGACGCATCGCTCACGCCGCTGGAGCTGCTGGAGCGCAGCTTCCCGGATGTGCCGGAATGGCGGTTCCGGCGGGAACTGGCTCCGCTCGCGGTCACAGAGGACGCACTGTACCGCTCGTTTTCCACGCTTTCCGGCGGCGAACAGGCAAAGCTTCTGCTGGCTCTGCTGTTCGCGCGGGAGGGCCGGTATTTGCTCATCGACGAGCCAACGAATCATCTGGACGAGACGGGCCGCGCGCTCGTCAGCCGGTATCTGGCGAAAAAGTCCGGTTTTCTGCTCGTCTCGCATGACCGCGCGTTTTTAGACGGCTGCGTCGATCATATCCTATCCATAGGCCGCAGCAGCATCGAGGTGCAGCGGGGCAATTTTTCCTCATGGTACGAAAATAAGCAGCGGCAGGACGCGTTTGAACTGGCGCAGAATGCACAGCTGAAAAAAGAAATCGGCCGCCTGAAACAGGCCGCGCGGCAGTCGCGCGCATGGGCAGACAAGGTTGAAAACACGAAGATCGGCCCGCACTCGGCCAAGGTGACGGGCGAAGCCGACGCCATGGGCGGCCGGGCCTACATCGGTGAGCAGTCGCGTCGTATGCAGCAGCGGCGCAAGAATCTCGAACGGCGGCAGAACGTCGCCATTGAGGAAAAATCGGCGCTCCTGAAAAATATTGAGCAGGCCGCGCCCCTGAAGCTGCATCAGCTGCCGTATCACACCAACCGGTTGGCGCTTCTGCGGAATGTTTCGGTGTGCTATGGCGATGTACCCGTCTGCTCCGGCGTGACCTTTTCCGTCGAACAGGGCGACCGGATCGCGCTGCGCGGCGCGAATGGCACCGGAAAGACAAGCCTGCTGCGCCTGTTGTGCGGCGAGAACATTCCGCACACCGGGACGGTAGAGTGCGGCTCCCGGCTGCAAATTTCCCATGTGCAGCAGGACCCATCCGGTCTGCGGGGCGATCTTTCCGCCTATGCCGCGCAGCATGGGTTGGACGAGAGTCTGTTCAAGGCGATCTTGCGCAAGCTGGACTTTGCACGGGTGCAGTTTGAAAAGGACATGGCGGACTTTTCCGCCGGGCAGAAGAAAAAGGTGCTGCTGGCGCGAAGCCTGTGCGAACCGTCGCACCTGCTTGTCTGGGACGAGCCGCTCAATTATGTGGACGTGCTCTCGCGCATTCAGCTTGAGGAACTGCTGCTGGAATTCCAGCCGACGATCGTTTTCGTCGAGCACGACCGTGTGTTCTGCGAACGCGTTGCGACAAGGGCCGTGACGCGCTGACGGCGTGACGTTGTGCGCGCTGCCGGATACAATAGAGGAAAACACAAATGAGGTGAAACGGAACGTAAAAACAGGCCGTCGAGCAGCAGTTGTGCCAGCTGCCGGTCAGTCAATATGCGTGGATCGACCCGCGTGAGATCGAATTTTCCGAGCGCGTGCGCTATGTCTGCGAGCACGAGTGCCCGATGTACGGGACAAGCTGGGCCTGTCCGCCTGCGGTCGGCACGGTCGAGGCCTGCCGGAACCGGGTGCTGTCATATCCGGGCGCACTGGTCTTTACCTCGCTGGCCGAGGTCAGCGATATCGCGGACATGGCCGCAACGCTTGCCACGCGCGGCGCGCACGAGGCGCTTACGCGGCAGGTGCGGGATATTCTGCTGCAATTTTCCCCAGACGTGCTGACGCTCTCCACGGAATCCTGTGCCATCTGCACCAAATGCGCCTACCCGGACGCCCCCTGCCGCCACCCGGATAGAATGTTCCCCTGCGTTGAAAGCTACGGCATCGTCGCAACCGCGCTGGCTGAGCGGAACGGGATCGAATTTTATAACGGCAATCTCGTAACGTGGTTCTCTGTGCTGTGCTACCGGTAAAAACAAAGACGCCCCTTGTCATGCGCATTGGACTGCATGATGAGGGGCTTGTTTTGCTGACACCGGAGATTCCCGGCGAACCCAGCGAAGCGGTTCGGCGGGAAAGAGGAGGAAACGGATTTAAGAGGATAAGCGGCTTCGCGCATAGCGGAGACTCGTTCCGTCGAAGCCGTTTCCGACGTGCCTCCGGCGGCCCCATCTTTTCCGTCTTGCCGGAAAAGATGGGGGAGAAAAGGGGCGCTGGGGTACGTTTGGTGCGTACTGCGGGTGCGGTTCAGGCAGGAACCTGATTTTTAGCTGTTGCGAACACACCAAGCCACCCTACGTATGCTATGGTACGCGCCGCCTGTTATGGTACACCGATTTTTCAAGTAGCTGCGATTCAATATCTGCGGTAAAAAGCCTTGCATTCGAAACTTGCAGGGTAGTACGGATTCGCCGCAGTTCTTTCTGGTGCCGTACTGGCGGAAGCGGAGCAGACTGATGAGGGGCTATGCAGCGCATTTGCAAGCCGCGTCATAAATTCATGCTTCTTCATTGTATGCATCCTCCAACAGGTTTCTGACAGACTGTGCAAAGTTCAGATATTCCGCACGGTCGTTCTGATACGTTTCCCGTCCAAGCTCCGTGAGCTTGTAATATTTGCGCGGCGGCCCGCCGCTTTCCTCCTGCAGATAGGTCGTGAGCAATCCGTCCGACTTCAGCTTCCGCAGGATCGGATAGACCGTGCCATCCGCAATGTCAATGTGCTGGGAGAGGAAATCGGAGATCTCATAGCCGTAGCAGTCGCGCTTGTGCAGCAGCGACAGCACGCACAGCTCCAGCACGCCCTTTTTATATTGCGTGTTCATACGCAGCTCCTTTCCGTTTGATTTGTCCTTTCACTAGTGCATTATATTCACTAGTCTGAAAATTTCAATAGTAAATTTTAAAAACAGCAGGGAGTTTTTCTCCCTGCTGTTTTGTCAATATTCTGTTTTTACCGCTGGTCGGCAAAAGTGGATGGATAGCTTGGGTTTAAATTATCCTAAAATTTGGATAGTAGGACAACCGTCTCGATATGCGCGCATTTTGGGAAAAGATCGACCGCTTCGGCGGAGCGGAGGGTGTAGCCTTTTTCCGTGAGCAGTTTCACGTCGCGGGCGAGGGTGGCCGGGTCGCAGGAGACGTAGACGACGCGCTGCGGCTGCATGATGGCGATGGCCTCGATCACGTCGGCGCTTACGCCCTTGCGCGGCGGGTCGACGACGATCACGTTGGGCTTTTCGCCGCGCTCGGCCAGCAGCTTCGCAGCTGCGCCAGCATCCATGCAGTAAAATTCCGCATTGTCCATGCCGTTCTGTGCGGCATTAAATTTTGCGTCTTCGATCGCCTGCGGGATAATCTCGACGCCGACGGCCTTTTTCGCGTGCCGCGCAAGGCAGAGCGTGATCGTACCCGTGCCGCAGTAGAGGTCAAGCACCGTCTCTTCTCCGGTCAGCCCGGCAAGCGCGGCGGCCTTTTCATACAGACGCTCGGCCTGCGCGTGGTTGACCTGATAAAACGCGGGCGCGGAGAGTCGGAATTGCAGGCCGCAGAGCGTGTCAGTGATCGTTCCGTCACCGTAAAGCGGCAGAAATTCCGTGCCGAGCACGGTATTGCCTTTTTTCGTGTTGGGGGAGAAGACAATGGTCGTGATGCCCGGCTCGGCGGCGAGGAGCGTCTGGACGAGCTGCTTTTTCTTCGGCAGCTGCTGTGTGTTGGCCGTGATGCAGACGAGGATCTGCCCGCTTTCCGTACCGAAGCGGATATAAATATGCCGGATGTAGCCGGTATGCGCGGCCTCGTCATAGGCGCGGATGCTGTATTTGCGCATCCAGTCCAGAACGGCTGCGCGGATACGGTCGGCGCAGTCCGGCTGAATGCGGCAGTGCGCGACCGGAATGACCGTGTGCGTTTTTCCGGCGAAGAAGCCCGCGACGGGCTTTCCGTTCTGCTCCTGCACGGGGAACTGCACCTTGTTCCGATAGCCGTCGGTCTGCTCTGCGCCGGTGATGGGCAGGGAGGCGAGCGTCTGGCCGCCGATGCGCGTCAGGCAGCTGTGGACGTGCGTGCGCTTAAGCTCCAGCTCCTGCGCATAATCCATGTGCCGCAGCGCGCAGCCGCCGCATTTGGGAAAATACGGGCAATCCGGCTCTACGCGGTGCGCCGACGGCTGCTCCACGCGCAGAAGCTCGGCAAAGACCGCCGAGCGTCCGATGTGCGCAATGCGGATTCTGCACAATTCGCCCGGCAGCGCACCGGGCACGAACACGACCTGTCCGTCGACACGGGCGATGCCCGTCCCGTCCACGGTCGCGGCTTCGATTGTCACCTGAAGCGTATCGCCGCGTTTGAGTTCCTTCATAGCTGTGTGGAATGTTTCACGTGAAACATTCACTCCTCCTTCAAAAGCTCGCCGGTGGTCTGGTCAATATAATAGATATGCAGAAACTGCTGATCACCGGTTTCCGTGGAATAGGAGACGGAGAGCGTATAGCTTACGATGAGCGTTCCATTCTCCTCGGAAATGCTGTAGCCGCCGTTGACGTAGCCGATCGCGGCCTTTTCCTGCGCGGCTGGGTAAACCGTCTCCTGCGCATAGGAAATGACAGTCTGTGAAAGCTCATCAAAGACGGCGTTCGCCGCCGCAGACGCGTCGTCACTTTCCAGCGTCAGATGGGGCAGGGTATAGGTGCAGCTGACGATTTCCTCAAGGTCGGTCTGGATCCTCTCCGGCTCGTCGAGCCAGCTTGCTTCCAGACCGTCCTGCGTCTGATTCTGGTTCGGCGTGATGTGGATAACATTGTCCTGCGCTTTTTCCGCTTCTGCCGGAGCTTCCGGCACAATTGCCTCTTCCTGAACGGGCGCAGCGGGTTCTTCCTGCTGCACGGGCTTTTTTGCGCAACCCGCAGCGCTGAGAATGAGTATGGCAGCCAGAGTGGCCGCAAAAAGCTTTTTCATATACAAACCTCCTGTATGTCTGCGATTTTAACACAGAAAGACGCTTGTGTAAAGCCGGGAAAGGCGCTATACTGGGAGACAGCTTGAGCTTTGGAGTTGAGTTTATGCTGGATTATCGTCACTGCACGCTCTGTCCGCGCGCCTGCGGCGTCGACCGGACGGCAGGGGAGCGCGGCTTCTGCCAAATGCCTGATCATATTCTTGCCGCCCGGGCCGCGCTGCATTATTGGGAAGAGCCGGTCATTTCCGGAAGCTTCGGCAGCGGCGCGGTGTTTTTCTCCGGCTGCACGCTGCGCTGCGCGTTCTGTCAGAACGGGGTGATCTCTCAGGAGAATTTCGGGAAAGAGGTTTCTTCACAGGAGCTTCGCGCCGCGTTCGAGCGGCTGATCGCCGAGGGCTGTCAGAACATCAATCTCGTCACGCCGACGCACTTTCTGCCGTCCATCCTCCCGGCGCTTGCGCCGAAGCTGCCTGTGCCGGTTGTGTATAACTGCGGCGGCTACGAATCGGTCGAGACACTGCGGGCCTTGGAGGGACTGGTCGATATCTATCTGCCAGACTTTAAATATTCTGACGCAGCGCTTGCGAAAAAGCTCTCCGCCGCGCCGGATTATCCGCAGATCGCGTCTGCAGCCATTTTGGAAATGTACCAGCAGGTGGGCGGCGCGGTGATTGAGGACGAGCAGATGACGCGCGGGGTCATCATCCGCCATCTGGTTCTGCCGGGCTGCATCGACAATTCGCTCGGCGTGCTGGACTGGATCGCGGACAATTTTCCGAAGAAAGACGTGCTGGTCAGTCTGATGAGCCAGTATTTGCCTATGGGCCGCGCAAAAAAGCTGCCGCCCTTTGACCGGCGCATTACGCAGGAGGAATACGACGCAGTTCTGTCGTATCTGTATCTGTTGGAGCTGGACAACGGCTATACGCAGGACTTTTCCGCCGCATCCGCGGAGTACATCCCGGAATTTGATCTTGAGGGATTATAAATTTTAAACAAACGTTTGCATTTTTCAATAAGGTGTGCTATACTGGATTCACATGCAGGAAAGGAGCTGCCAACATGGGCCGGACCAGCAGCAAACGTGACGAAATTCTTCACTTCCTTACGAAATTCACAGCAGAGAACGGCTATGCGCCCTCCGTGCGTGAGATCTGTGCCGCCGTCGGTCTGCAATCCACGGCGACCGTACATTACCACCTGAACGCACTGCGACAGGATGGACTGATTGAAATGGACGGCATGAAAAAACGCACGATCACCCTCGCCGATTCCCACCGGGCTGACCGCATCCCCGTCGTCGGCGTGGTCACGGCAGGTCTACCGATTCTGGCAGTTGAAAATATTGAAGGCTATCTGCCGTGGGACGGCGAAGCGGGCTGCTTCGCGCTGCGCGTCCGCGGTGATTCCATGATCGGCGCGGGAATTCTCGACGGAGACAGAGTCGTCGTCCGCGCCCAGCCGACGGCGGACAACGGTGAGATCGTCGTTGCGCTGCTCGGAGACTCCGCAACGGTCAAGCGCTTCCGCAAAGACGGCAAGCAGATCTGGCTCCTGCCGGAAAATCCGGCCTATGACCCCATCGACGGCAATCAGGCCCAGATCATTGGGAAGGTCAAGGCTGTAATCAGAACCTATTAACCTATTAAATTGAGAGAATAAAACGCTCTTGCTCCAGTATCACCGGGGGAAGGGCGTTTTTCACGATACGCTTGTCAAGAAAAAACTCGTATTATAAATTTGCAACAGCCCTTCGGTTTTTCTGGACTTTTCTCACGAAGATTGAAGTAACTCAAAATTTCTGATGCAGTCCATATAAGTTCCGTAGGGGCCGATGCCTACATCGGCCCGGCGAAGTGCACCGTTTTATAGGAATCTTCGGCGAATTCGTACCGCTTTGCTGGGTTTGCCGGGAATACATTTTATTCATTCAATCTCAATGTTTCACGTGAAACATGAAAAACAACAAATTCACATCACTTCTTGCATTTTCAGAAGCAGGACATTATAATAGAATGCAAAATAGGGCCGAAGGGGCGTGAAATGGGTATGGCGAAGGTTTTGGCATTTGTCAATCAAAAGGGCGGCGTGGGGAAAACGACCTCTGCGGTCAATCTGGCCGCTGCGCTGCAAAAGGCGGGAAAGCGCGTCCTTCTGTGCGATTTTGACCCGCAGGCCAACGCGACCTCCGGCCTTGGCGTGGAAAAAAGCACGGCTGCCCATTCGACCTATGATATCGTGATTGAGGATTTCCCCGCCGCAGACGCGGTGATCCACACAAAATACTGCGATGTTCTGGCCTCCAACGTCGCGCTGTCCGGCGCCGGCGTGGAACTGGTGGGCGTTGAGAAGCGGGAATATGCGCTGAAGACTGCACTCCAGCCGCTGCGGGAACAATATGATTATATTTTCATTGATTGCCCGCCGTCTTTGGAGCTGCTGACGCTCAACGCGCTCTGCGCCGCAGATCAGGTGCTGATCCCTGTGCAGTGCGAATATTACGCGCTGGAGGGGCTTTCCGATCTGATGGTCACGCTCCGCGCGGTCAAAAGGCGCCTGAACCCGACGATCTCCATCTTCGGCGTTTTACTTACCATGTACGATGGCCGGACGAATTTCTCCGCGCAGGTTGCCGAGGAGGTGCGCCGCCATTTTCCCGGCAAGGTCTTCGCCTCCGCCATCCCGCGCAACGTACGCCTGTCCGAAGCGCCCAGCCACGGGATGCCTGTTTGTGCCTACGACAAATTCAGCCGGGGCGCGGCGGCCTATGACGCGGTCGCGCAGGAGATCCTTGCGAAAGAACAGTGAGAGGAGCAACGCATATGGCAATGCGAAAGGGTCTTGGCAAGGGCCTTGGCGCCCTGATTGGGGACTATAACGAGCAGCCGGACGCGCCCAGCGAGGGTGCAGTAACGCTGCCGCTGCAAAAAATCGAACCGAATCCGCTTCAGCCGCGCAAAACCTTCAACCCGGAAGAGCTGGATTCCCTGGCGGATTCCATCCGGATGCACGGCATTATCCAGCCGCTGACGGTACGCAGGCTGCCGTCCGGGTTCTATCAGATCATCGCGGGCGAACGCCGCTGGCGTGCGGCACGGCTGGCCGGGCTTACCGATGTGCCGGTCGTGGTCATTGAGGCCGACGACAAAAAGGCGATGGAGCTGGCGCTGATTGAAAATTTGCAGCGCTCGGATCTCAACCCGATTGAAGAAGCCCTCGGCTATCAGGAGCTGATGGGCACCTATGAAATGACGCAGGAGCAGGCTGCCGCCCGCGTGGGCAAATCCCGCCCGGCCGTTGCGAACGCGCTGCGGCTGCTGAGCCTCAGTCCGGCCGTTCTGGAGCTGGTCAAGGACGGTTCACTGTCCGCCGGTCACGCGCGGGCGCTGCTGCCCGTGAAGGACGAGGCGCAGCAGCTGTCCATTGCGCAGAAGGTCATGGCTCTGGGCCTGTCCGTCCGGCAGACGGAGGCGCTCTGCAAAAAGCTCACAAAGCAGGCGCAGCCCGTCAAGGAGCAGCCGCCGCAGGTCGATTATCTGGCCGAATGTGAAAAGGAGCTGACCGCCGGGCTCGGCCGCAAGGTGCGCATTGTCTCCGGCAAGCGCAAGGGCCGCATTGAACTGGAATACTACGGGCAGGACGATCTGCAGCAGCTGTACGACGCGCTGCACACCATCCGCAAAAAGGAGCAACACTGATGGACGAAAAGAAAACCCCGCAGCCGGAGCAGGCTGCCCCGGAAACCGGAAAGCCGCTGAGCGAGAAGCGCAAATCCGCGCTGCTGCGGTACATGGCCGTTCTGTTCTGCGCCGCGTTCATTCTGGTTCTGATCTCGCTGATTTTGCAGACGCACTCGTCTAAAGCAAAGATTTCCGAGCTGAATGCCGCCAGCACAAGCGCGCTTTCCAACGCCGAAGCGCTTCAGAATGAGAACCGCGCCCTGCAGGACGAGAAGATCGCGCTGGAAAAGGAAAATGAAGAATTGCAGGCAAAGCTCGACGAGCTGACGCAGAAGCTGGACGAGGCATCGCAGGCCGAGGAAAACACGCAGGCGGCGGAAAATGAAATGATCAAATCCCTGCGCACCGAGCTTGACCGGACGAAGGAAGCGTATGAAGCACTGCTGGAGGCAAAGGCCTGCGAAACGCGCGAAGGAAACGTCACGTTCTCCCGCGCCATGCAGACGCTTGAACGGTTGAAGGATTATCTGGGCCAGACCGCGCTGGAGGAATATAAGGCGCTTGGCGGAGAATAACAGGAGGAAAAGAACACCATGATCGATATTAAGTTTTTACGGGAAAATCCGGACGCAGTCCGCGAAAATATCCGGAAAAAGTTTCAGGATGCAAAGCTGCCGCTCGTAGACGAGGCCATCCGGCTCGACGCGGAGAAGCGTGCGGCGCAGCAGGAATGCGAGCAGCTGAAGGCTGCCCGCAACAAGCTGTCGAAGGCAAACGGTCCGCTTTATGGCCAGCTGAAAAAAGCGGATGAGGCGCAGAAAGCGGAACTGCAGAAGCAGATTGATGAAAACAACGCCAAGGTCAAGGCCGACGACGAGCGCCGCGCGGAGCTTGAAAAGAAGCAGACCGAGGCCGAGGACAAGCTGCGCGAGATCATGTACGTGATCCCGAACATCATCGACCCCTCCGTCCCCATCGGCCCGGACGACAGCCATAACGTTGAAGTGCAGCGCTTTGGCGATCCCGTTGTACCCGATTTTGAGATTCCCCATCACGTCGACATCATGCAGTCCTTTGACGGCATCGACAAGGATTCCGCGGGCCGCGTGGCCGGTATGGGTTTTTACTATCTGCTGGGCGACATTGCCCGCCTGCATGAGGCGGTTCTGGCCTACGCGCGCGACTTCATGATCGATCAGAAGGGCTTTACGTATGTCATCCCGCCGTTCATGATGCACGGCAACGTTGTCAAGGGCGTCATGTCCTTCCCGGAGATGGAAGCGATGATGTACAAAATCGAGGGCGAGGACCTCTATCTGATCGGCACGAGCGAGCACACCATGATTGGCCGCTTCATCGACCAGATCATCCCGGAGGCAAAACTCCCCCTGACCCTCACGAGCTATTCCCCCTGCTTCCGCAAGGAGGTCGGCAGCCACGGTCTGGAGGAGCGCGGCGTGTACCGCATCCACCAGTTTGAAAAGCAGGAAATGATCGTCGTCTGCCGTCCGGAGGAATCCATGGACTGGTACAACAAGCTCTGGAGTTACTCTGTCGAGTTGTTCCGCAACATGGAGATTCCCGTTCGTCAGCTCGAATGCTGCTCCGGCGATCTGGCCGATCTGAAGGTCAAATCCTGCGACATTGAGGCGTGGAGCCCGCGCCAGCAGAAATATTTCGAGGTTTGCTCCTGCTCGAACCTCGGCGACGCACAGGCCCGCCGTCTCGGCATCCGCGTCAAGGGCGCGGACGGCAAGATGTATCTGGCCCACACGCTCAACAACACCTGCGTCGCACCCCCGCGTATGCTCATCGCCTTCCTTGAAAACCACCTCCAGAAGGACGGCACCGTCACCATCCCGAAGTGCTTACAGCCGTACATGGGCGGCAAGGAAGTTCTGGTTCCGAAGCACTGATCTCGCCAGTTGTAGGGGTCGATGCCGGTCACAGCCGTTCGCGACGAAGGAGCGTTACGGATGTGGGTCTGCCGCTTGCCGGTACACATTGACCCGGCAGAACGCACCATTTTTTATGAAAATCTGCGGCGACTTCGCAACTTCCCATTGGGCCGACAGAGTCGTCGGCCCCTACAACGACACTCGCTCTTCCCCGTAGTGGCGGACGACTCTGTCCGCCCGCAGAATATACCGCTTTTTACGGAAATCTTCGGCGAATTCGTAACTTCCCAGCGGGCCGATGTGGGCATCGGCCCCTACAGGACTCCGGCGAATCCGTACTGCCTTACAACTTTTAAACGCAAGGCTGATTTACAGCAGCCATTCAAACGCAACGACCTACAAATTTGGTGTACTGTAACAGGCGGCGCGTACCATAGCGCCCGTAAGGTGAGTATGTGTGTTCGTAAAGACTGAAAATTTTGTTCTTACCTAAATTGCACCCGCAGGATGCACCAACCGCGTCCAAGCACTCTTTTCTCCCCTATCTTTTCTCTTGCGAGAGAAAAGATAGGGCCGCCGGTGGCATGACCAACCAAATCAAGAAAAAGAGAGGCATACCAGATGAAGAAATTTCTGAATGAATTCAAGACCTTTATCTCGCGCGGCAACGTGATGGATATGGCCATCGGCGTTGTGATCGCGACGGCGTTCGGCAAGATCAGTGCAAGTCTTGTCGCGGATATCATTATGCCGCTCATCGGCTGTCTGATCGGCGGCGTAGATCTGGCGACGCTCAATATCACGCTCAAGCCCGCCGTCATGGACGGTGAAACGGTCGTGTCCGAGGCCGTTGTGCTGGGTCTGGGGACGTTTCTGACCACGATCATCGATTTCCTGCTCATTGCGTTCGTCGTATTTCTGGTCGTCAAGGCCATGAATATGGCAAAGGCGAAGCTGGAAAAGCCCGCCGAGCCGGAGCCTGAGAAGGAACCGGAACCCACAAAGGAAGAGCAGCTCCTGACGCAGATCCGTGATCTGCTGAAAAACAAATAATATTCCAAACGGACGCGGTGACTGCGTCCGTTTTTTGTGTATTTTCAGGACTTTTCATTTGCCTATAAATCTGATAGACTATTTCCATTAAAAATGGGAGGGTTTCTTATGTCCGGGTCCTGTCAGAAAATCAAGCTGCGTACCTGGCCGCGCAGAGATATCTTTTCCTTCTTCTCCGCGCTCGATCAGCCGTTTTACAGTGTCTGCTTCCGCGTGGACGTGACGCAGCTGCATACGTATACCAAGACGCATGGTCTGTCCTTCTATTACGTCATGACGTATCTCGTCACGCAGGCGGTCAACGAGGTCGAGAACCTGCGCTATACCATCCGGGACGGCAGCGTTTTTCTGCTGGACAAGCGTACCCCAAGCTTTACATATCTGAAAAAGGGCAGCGAGCAGTTCCAGATCATCACCTGTCCGTGCGAGGGCTCCCTGGAGGAATTCTGCCGGGCCGCAAAGGAAAAAAGCGAGGCGCAGACCTCATTTCTGGAAACGTCCTCCGAGACGGACGATCTAATCTATATCTCGTGTCTTCCGTGGTTCGATCTTACCTGCTGTACGAATGAGCGGCAGATTGACCAGGACGACGCCATTCCCCGCATCACCTGGGGCAAATACGTCCGGCAGGAAAACGGCCGCGAGACGCTGGGCCTTTCCATTGAGGTCAACCACCGGCTTGTCGACGGCGTGCATCTGGGCCGGTTCTATGAATCCCTGCAAAACAAGATCAACGAATTGGAGTAAGCATTCAACGTCATGAGAAACAGCAAGCTCGCCGCGCTGCGCGCGGCGTTTCTCTATACCGTGCCGATCTTCGCGGGCTTCTGGTTCCTCGCGATGGCCTACGGCATTCAGATGAGCACTTCCGGCTTTGCCTTCTGGTATCCGATGGTCATGAGCGCCGTGATCTATGGCGGCAGTCTGGAATTCGTCGCCGTCAGTATGCTCTTGTCCATCGCAGGCGGAACGATTGTGTATATGCTTTTGATTCAGTTTGTTTTCTGAACACACAGGCCAAATGTAGGGGAAATTGCGAATCCGCCGTAGATTCCCGAAAAAACACTGCTTTCTGTGGGCGGACAGAGTCGTCCGCCCCCACAGAGGCTTAGGGTGTATCTGAAAACTCCCAACGCACCCGGACAGCGGGCCTTTTTGCGGTGCGCCGCGTCATTTTTCCTTGAAATACGTCAGTATTCCTGCGAAAAAATGTCTTGCGCAACGCAAAAATCCC
>OJKY01001033.1_pt1 | contig 18671 bp, 17 predicted proteins | sample 1596571 | NCBI WGS metagenome assembly OJKY01 (sample SAMEA4350170, study PRJEB24818) | metagenome | biome: human; feature: gut; material: faeces | place: Denmark | collected 2013-09 | reverse complement strand
GTCTGGATGCGGTGCGTGACGGCGGCATCGTGGCGTTCATCACCTCGCAGGGGGTACTGAACAGTTCGAGGGTTTCCGTCAGGAACGAGATGTTCAGCAATGCGAATCTGGTATCGGCAATACGACTGCCCAACAACCTGTTTACCGACAATGCGGGTACGGAAGCCGGTAGCGACCTGATCATCCTGCAAAAAGACCTGCAAAAGAAGGGACTGACACAGGAGGAACGGGTTCTGACCATCATACAGACGGAACATAACGGCGGACTGACGGACAACGCCTATTTCGCCTATCACACGGAGCGCATCATACATACCGATGCGAAGAGGGGTACCGACCCGTACGGAAAACCGGCGATGGTATATACGCACAGCGGAGGTGTGGAGGGTATTGCCATGGACCTGTACAGGATGCTGTCGGAAGACCTGTCGGCACGGCTGGACATGGAACGCTACAACGGCATGGGGCATGAAAAAGAGGATGTGCGGCAGAACATTGCCGTACAGACCGAGGGTATTGAGGTGAAAAGAGAAAACTCCGCTTCGGTTGCGGGTGAACGGGAGGAGGTGAAAAGAGAGAACTCCGCTTCGGCTGCGAGAGAACTGGAGGAGGCGAAAAGAGAAAATATCCATCCGGCTACGGGTGAACGGACGGAGGTGAAAAGAGAAAACTCCACCTCTGTTGCTGGTATAGCTGACGGGACAAAACGGGAAGAAAACAGTGTGCAGCCGAAAGCGCAAGCCATGACCGGCATGTCGCAGGAAACGCAAAGCAGACAGACGGGAGGAACGGTAATGGACCTGTATGACCTGTTCGGCTATACGCAGGAGGAAAGACGGATGGCTGAACAGGGCCTGAAGCCGGACAGGAAGAAAGGCGGAAAGTACAAAGGGAAGAAACCCGTGCAGCCGACACTGTTCTCCCTGCCAGCGGAGGATACGGAAAGGACAACGGACAAGGGAAATACGGAAGCGGTTGCCGTCATCACCCCGGAAGAGGCACGCGAAATGGACGAAATCATACGCGGCGGAACGGATGCGCCGACGGCTGCCGAAACGGAGGCGGCTGTCCCGACAACGGAAAAGACGGGGCCCGGCACCGCAACGGAAGAATCCTATGACCCGGAAGATGAAGTGTACCGCAGACTGGACTGGGAAACGAACCCGCCCATCAACGGATTCTATGAAATGATGATGGACCTTACACCGGAACGACGTGCGGAGCTGCGCCGGCTGGGAAAGACGAAGATGGAAGCCAACACCGCCAGACAAGCGGCCGGAACAACGGAGGCGAAAAGAGAAAAAGCCGATGCAGGGAAAACGGCGGAAACGCAGGATACGACTGCTACGGTAGTCTATCCGGTGGAAAACGGATTCGAGGCGGAAAGAAAGCGCCGGATTGCGGAGGTGGAAGAAGCCATGCGCAGGGAGGAAGCCGCCCTGACACCGGAAGAGCGGCAGCGCAAACGGGAGGAGGAAATGATGCCGCGCCCGTTCAAGGGCATACTGGAGCCGCACCTGAAGGACGGCTCGCTGGCATGGGAACACACGGCAGGCGTACGGTTCCAGGTGGGCGTGCTGAAGGATGTCACCCGCTACGGCGCCACATTCCAGCCGCTGGACATGGACGGGATGCAGGCACAGAAGGCACAGCTATACATAGACCTGCGCAACACCTACGAGCGGCTCTATGCCTACGAAGCGGAGAAGCACGAGGAGAACGAAATGCTGCGCCGCCACCTGAACACCTACTATGACGAGTTCGTGATGCGGTACGGCTGCCTGAACGCCAAGCAGAACGTGAAGCTGCTGATGATGGACGCTTCGGGACGCAACATGCTGGCACTGGAACGCAGCGAGGGCGGCACGATGGTGAAGGCGGACATATTCGACCGCCCCGTTTCCTTTTCGCAGGAAACGGCAGTCGCCGCGGAATCGCCGGAGGAAGCCCTGTCCGCCTCGCTGAACCTGTATGGCGGAGTAAACCTGCCCTACATGGAATCCATCTGCGACATGCCGCAGGCAGACATGCTGGAAGCACTGAAAGGACGGGTGTTCTACAACCCGCTGGCAGAGGGCTACGAGATAGCCGACCGCTTCATAGCCGGGAATGTGGTACAGAAGGCCGCCGATGTGGAAGAATGGATAAGCGGACACGGGGAGCACGGGATGCTGCCGCAGGCAAAGGAATCGCTGGAAGCGCTGAAAGAAGCCATGCCGGAACAGATTCCGTTTGAGGAACTGGACTTCAACTTCGGGGAACGATGGATACCCACGGGCGTGTATGCCGCCTACATGAGCCGTCTGTTTGACACGGACGTGCGTATAAGCTACTCGGAGAGCCTTGACGAGTATTCGGTGGCGTGCGGCCACAGGACGATGAAAATCACCGACGAGTTTCTGGTGAAGGGGTACTACCGCCACTATGACGGGATGCACCTGCTGAAACACGCCCTGCACAACACCTGCCCGGACATGATGAAGAAGGTCGGCGAGGACGAGAACGGAAACGACATCAAGGCACGCGACAGCGAGGGCATCCAACTCGCCAACGCAAAGATTGACGAAATCCGTAACGGCTTTACTGAGTGGCTGGAGGAACAGTCGCCACAGTTCAAGGAGCGTCTGACGACCATGTATAACCGGAAGTTCAACTGCTTCGTTCGACCAAAATATGACGGCTCGCACCAGACATTTCCCGACCTGAACATGAAGGGGCTGGAAAGCCGGGGTGTGAAAAGCATCTACCCATCACAGAAGGATTGTGTCTGGATGCTGAAACAGAACGGAGGCGGGATCTGCGACCATGAGGTTGGAACCGGCAAGACGCTGATAATGTGCATCGCAGCACATGAAATGAAACGTCTCCGGCTTGCCCACAAACCGATGATTATCGGGCTGAAGGCGAATGTCTCCGAAATTGCGGCGACCTATCAGACAGCCTATCCGAACGCACGTATCCTGTATGCCTCGGAAAAGGACTTTTCAGCTGCCAACCGCGTTCGGTTCTTCAACAACATCAAGAACAATGACTATGACTGCATCATCATGTCGCACGACCAGTTCGGAAAAATCCCGCAGTCGCCGGAACTGCAACAACGCATCCTGCAGGAAGAACTGGATACGGTGGAGGAAAATCTGGAAGTGCTGCGCTCGCAGGGCAAGGACGTGTCACGTGCGATGCTGAGAGGACTGGAGAAACGCAAATTCAACCTGCAAGCCAAGCTGGACAAGGTAGAACACGCGATAAAGTCGAGGACGGACGATGTGGTGGACTTCAGGCAGATGGGCATCGACCATATTTTCATAGACGAGTCGCACCAGTTCAAGAACCTGACGTTCAACACAAGGCATGACCGTGTGGCGGGTCTGGGAAACTCGGAAGGCAGCCAGAAGGCACTGAACCTGCTGTTTGCCATCCGCACCATCCAGGAGCGGACGGGAAAGGATCTGGGAGCGACGTTTCTGTCGGGCACGACCATCAGCAACTCGCTGACGGAGCTGTACCTGCTGTTCAAATACCTGCGTCCGAAGGAGCTGGAAAGACAGGATATCCGATGCTTTGACGCATGGGCTGCAATCTTCGCCAAGAAGACGACGGATTTCGAGTTCAATGTGACGAACAACATCGTGCAGAAGGAACGCTTCCGCTACTTCATCAAGGTACCGGAGCTGGCGGCGTTCTACAACGAGATAACGGACTACCGCACGGCGGAGGATGTGGGCGTGGACCGTCCGCACAAGAACGAGATACTGCACAACATACCGCCCACACCCGACCAGGAACATTTCATCAAACAACTGATGGAATTTGCCAAGACGGGCGATGCCACACTGCTCGGCAGATTGCCGTTGTCGGAAACGGAGGAAAAGGCGAAGATGCTCATCGCCACGGACTACGCAAGGAAGATGGCACTGGACATGCGCATGATAGACCCGGAATATGAAGACCACCCGGACAACAAGGCGAGCCACTGCGCAAGGATGATAGTGGAATACTACCGCAGGTATGAAGCACAGAAAGGAACACAGTTCGTGTTTTCGGATCTGGGAACATACCAGACGGGAGAAGGCTGGAACGTGTACAGCGAAATCAAGCGCAAATTAGTGGAGGACCACGGCATACCGGCACAGGAAATCCGGTTCATACAGGAGTGCAAGACGGAAAAGGCACGCAAGGCGGTGATTGCCGCCATGAATGAAGGTTCGGTGCGTGTGCTGTTCGGCTCGACGAGTATGCTGGGTACGGGTGTGAACGCACAGAAACGATGTGTGGCCATCCATCATCTTGACACACCGTGGGTGCGACATGAAGTCGCATAGATAATTGTTGGAATGATACTTACGGGTATCAGTTTTAACCCGCTGTTCCGTCAGCGGTAGCCTACCGACCGGTGCACCTTAATGTTGTATTAAGCGGTCGGGACAAAGTACACTTTCGCAAGACAAGACAGAACCGTGAGGGGAAGTCAAGTACGGTTAGTATCATACCGTAGAGTGGCGAGGCTGGATAGTATGGTTAGCGCAAGCGAACTGTTAGTAAACTTCGTAATGTCACGAAAGAGTGTAAGATACTGGCACACTCTACCCAAAAGGGAAGCGGTCGGTTAATCCTCTCCATGGTAGGATTACACGGATATAAGCACCGCCGGAGGATGAGACAGAACCTAACCTATCCGTTAGTTATCTATGTGGAACATGGTAAGCCTGTATATCTCCTGTCATGTAAAAAATGGCAGGTAAGCTGACAGCAATGAAAGCCGAATGGTGTGCAGGTATAAGATAACAGAAAAAGCGAATGCCGTTCTGTAATGGAGCGGATACGGATTGAACCGACATCACGAGCTGATGTGGGCGACATCATCCGACACGAAAGTGGGCAGACTTCTGTGACGACATTAGGGAGGCAATCAAAACCGAATGTTGTCAAATGGTGATTCTTTACAATTAACTTTTAGAACTTTCAAAAGGAGGAAAGCAAATGAACGAAAACAAGACATCGTGTGCGCCTGCTGACAATCAGCAAACACTTTGGGACAGAATAGACTGGAATAAGGCGGAGTTGGCTGTCAGAAAGCTACAAGCGCGTATTGTAAAGGCTCAGAAGGAAGGCAGACCGGGCAAGATGAAAGCCTTGCAGTGGACGCTGACCCACTCTTTTTACGCAAAAGCCTTAGCCGTAAAGAGAGTTACTTCTAATGGAGGTGGCAACACCCCCGGGGTGGACATGGAAACATGGGAGAAACCCGAAGCAAAAACACAAGCGATAAGCGAACTCAAACGCAGAGGCTACCAGCCGAAGCCATTGAGAAGAGTCCACATCAAAAAGAGTAATGGCAAACTGCGACCGTTGGGAATACCGACAATGAAAGACAGAGCCATGCAAGCACTCTACCTCATGGCATTGGAACCAGTGTCGGAAACAACAGCCGACACACGTTCATACGGTTTCCGCAAGGAACGTCGCTGTATGGATGCGGTAATGCAATGCCATAACATTCTCCGAAAAGGCTATTCTCCCGAATGGATTCTGGAGGGTGACATAAAGGGGTGCTTCGACCATATCAGCCATGAATGGCTGCTTGCCAACATCCCTATGGATAAGGCAATGCTCCGAAAATGGTTGAAATGCGGCTATATCTTCAACAAACAGATGTTCCCGACAGAGGAGGGAACACCACAAGGTGGTATTATCTCTCCCACGCTTGCCAATATGACATTGGACGGATTGCAGAAAGTCCTTGCAGAGAAATATAAACGAGTTAGAATCAAAGGCAAGTTATATTCGCCAATGGTGAATCTTGTCCGCTACGCTGATGACTTTATAATTACCTGCGAGAACCGTGAAACACTTGAAAAGGAAATCAAGCCATTGGTAGCCGACTTTATGTCTGAAAGAGGTCTGACCTTATCAGAAGAAAAGACGGTGATAACCAATATCCGTGACGGTTTCGATTTTCTCGGTTTCAATATCCGCAAATACGGCAATGAAATATTGACCAAGCCGACCAAGAAAGCCGAAAAACGCTTTATGGAGAATATCCGTAAGGTGACAAAAGGCCATAAGGGTTGCAAGCAGGAATCATTAATCAGGATGTTGAATGCTAAAATCCGAGGATGGGGAGCATATTATCAGCATGGGGCGACACGTGATTCTTTTCACAGAATTGACCATCAGATATTTCTCGCCTTGTGGCAATGGGCTAAACGCCGTCATTCCAAGAAAGGGAAACGGTGGATAAAAGACCGTTATTGGCACAATATCCGAGGGAACAGCTGGACTTTTGCGGCTAAGTTCAAGAAATCAAACGGCAAAGAAGACCAACTTACCTTGTTGAAACTGGCATCTTCGTTTCCTTTCCTGCAATATACGCAGATAAAGGGGGACATGAATCCGTTTGACGCAGACTGCCGCCTGTACTTCAATAAAAGAATGAAGTCAAAGATGCTTGTGACACTGAAAGGACGTAAGTCCCTGCTTTACCTATGGGAAAAGCAAGGTCGGAAATGTCCGATATGTGGTGAACCGATTGACACGCATAAGGCATGGAACGTAATGCCAACCGTCCAAGACGGACGGAAATGCAATCTGTTGGTTCATGACGAATGTTTCAAATTATCCCGTAAAACCAATGGAAACAAGAAGTAGTATGAGCCGGTCTCTGCATATAAACAGAGACTTAGAAAAGCTTGAGCCGTATGAGGGGAAACCCTCATGTACGGTTCTGAGGGGGGAAGAGGGCAGTAATGCCCTTGACCTACCCGATCGCCCGTCCGACCTTGCACAGCGTGACGGGCGTGGCGTGCGTGCGGGAAACGAGATCGCCAAGCATTTTGCCGGCAACAATGTGGATGTCATCATCTATGCGGTGGAAAAGTCACTGGACTCGTACAAGTTCAACCTGCTGCACTGCAAGCAGACGTTCATCAGTCAGCTGAAGAGCGGCGCGATGGGTGCGAGAACCATAGACGAGGGAGCGATGGACGAGAAATCCGGCATGAATTTTTCGGAATACATGGCGATACTGTCGGGAAACACCGACCTGCTGGACAAGGCGAAGCTGGAGAAGAAGATAGCCTCGCTGGAGGGTGAACGCAAGTCTTTCAACAAGGGCAGACGCGAAACCGAACGGAAACTTGAATCCAAAACCGCTGCATTATCCGACTATGCAGAGAAAGCCAAAGGAATGACGGAAGACTGGGATAAGTTTACGGCAGCGGCACAGACCGACAAGGACGGCAACCGCCTGAATCCGATACGGGTGGACGGACTGGAACAGACGGATGAAAAATCCATCGGCAAACGTCTGCAGGAGATAGCGAAGAACGCCACGACCGGCGGACAGTACAAGCGTGTGGGCGAACTGTACGGCTTCCCCATCAAGGTGGTCAGCGAAAGGACCCTAAAAGAAGGTCTGGAGTTTATCGACAACCGCTTTGTCATAGAAGGCAATTACAAGTACACCTACAACAACGGGCATCTGGCAATGGCTGACACACATGCCGCCGCCACGAATTTCCTGAACGCACTGGAAAGGATACCGGGCATCATCGACCAGTACAAGGAAAAGATCGCCACGCTGGAGCGTGAAATCCCGCAGTTGCAGGAGATAGCCGGAAAGACATGGAAGAAGGAGGACGAGCTGAAACAGCTTAAATCAGAACTCGCCGCACTTGACCGCAAGATACAGCTGGAGCTGGCTCCGCCGACGCCGGAAAGCACGGAAGAGAACCGGCAAGGCAGCGAGAAGAAACAGACGGAACAGCAGCCGGAAAGCCCGCACGCGGACTTCGTGCGCAGCCATCTGGTTATCGGAAGACCTGGACTGACTGAACCGAAGGGCATGAAGCTATAGTCAAAGTGAATTATATTATCATTATGTAACACAATAACTACTTCCGAAAACACGGAAGAGTTATATGTGTTACATTTTATTTGTTATCCAGCACTAATAAATAAAAGACATAGAATTTATGTTATAGCCGATTTACTTAAAAAAATCACAGAATAATCATTCTAAATGAAAACTTTATCATATATTTGGGGAAATGATACAATACATAAAAAGGTATGGACAAGATATGCCGGCAACACGAACAGATTGTCCTATATCCAGAGGAGCGGGACGGTAGACACTGCATAAGAATTGACTATGCGGGAAATCCGACAATTGCCCATTTGTTGTGTAGTGATCATGGTGTGATAATAGATAATGCCGGTATCGCAAGAATATATAAAGAAAAGTTCAATCTTTCTGAATTTTATGACCGATATTCCCCGCACGCATACATTGATTACAGCAGGGTTTATGTAAGGCATCCCAAGCCTAAACGGGAATACACGCTGCCGGAAGGCTATCTTGAACTGCTGGAACAGAAACGGTACAGCCCATCTACCATAAAAACCTATCGTGCCTATTTCAGCGACTTTATGGAATACCATAAAGGCCGCAACATCGACCGCCTGAAAGTGGCGGACATCAACAAATATATCCTCTATCTTGTAAACGAAAAGAAAATCTCGGTATCGCAGCAGAACATGCGCATCAACGCCATCAAGTTCTACTACGAGCAGGTAAAGGGCGGACAGCGCCAATACTATGGCGGCATTACCCGCGCGAAGGAATACAAGTCACTGCCCGAAGTACTGAGCCGTAATGAGGTGGCCCGTATCCTTGCGTGCCTGTCAAACCGGAAGCATCGCTGCATGATTTCATTGATATACTCAGCAGGATTACGCAGGAGCGAGCTGCTGAACCTCACTCCGAAAGACATCATAAGCGAAAGGATGCTTGTGCGTATCATGGGCAAAGGACGGAAATGCCGGTATTCGCTACTGTCGGAAAAGTTGCTGAAGGATCTGAGGGAATATTTCAAGGAGTACCGTCCGCAGAAATGGCTGTTCGAGGGAGAGACACCCGGAGAACAGTATTCCGCAAGTGCGCTGGTAAAGGTACTGAAAGAAGCCGCCAGCCGTGCCGGAATCAAGCACCGGGTACATGTACACATGCTTCGCCATTCGTTTGCTACCCACCTGCTGGAGCAAGGAACAGACCTGAGGACCATACAAGAACTGCTGGGCCATAATGACATCAAGACTACCTCAATTTATCTTCATGTGACGAGTGCACACAAGTCAAGCATACCCAATCCGCTTGATTCATTGGATGATTCATAGAGTGTAGCTATTAGAGATTAGGAAACACACCTGCCGGGTGTCGGTTATCGAAATATCCTACACCTAAAGGTGCATTTATAAACAAATTAGTGATAACAACAAAATTATAAACAATAGATATGATTACAGGTGCTATAAATATTGTACTCATAGCGATTTCACTATCGCTACTCTTTTTATTAAGAAAGAAAAAGTATAAAGGTGTAAAGAAAATAATAATACTGACAATATGCTTTGTGACAGGTCTCTGTATTTTGTTAAAAATAATTTGGTTGCTATATTTATTCTTAGGGGATTTCTCCGCAGAAGAATTATGGTAAAAATATCACTAACAACGCAGGATAACGGCAAGCCGTTCCCTGCTGAACCATTAATAATAAAGATAATTAAAGTATGGACGATATTACGACAAAAATACTTGAAGAACTTGTTACAAATTTTATTTCAGAAATGAATAAATGGGAGAAATATTGTAACAAGTTTGACGAAGACCAGTTAGAATTGGATGAAACAGAGCATAAGATAAAGCAAATGGTTGCTTCTATCATTAGTAAATATTGTACAGACAAGGAACGAAAAATGAGCCGCCCGAATGCTTTGTCATGGGGACTTGAAGGAAGTTATGACTATGATCCAAATAAGGAAAAAATAATAGATATACAAGAAAGCAGGAAAAATAGATTTATTGTGACAACACGAACTGATGATGAATATCTACAATATGTTATTGTCAAAAAAAATAATAAGTACTTGATTGATAGTAAAAAAAGAAGATTCTTAAGCGAAGATAAATGGTACGTGGATTATTTATAAGTCTAACAACCAACTTTAATGTTTATTTTAATAAACTCTATTATTAACAAGTTCGAGATAACAGCTGAACGCTGTTCCTCGCCAAACCATTAGATATAACAGATATGAGAATATTTATACTATATTGCTTGTTCCTTTTTCCACTTAGCTATGTCATAGCGAAAAACGGCTGTATGGAACAAAATTCTGCAAAATATCATTATTTGGCTGAACAAGATTCCCTTTATATAGAAACGGAAAAAACAGAATCTGAAATTCTATATAGGTTATGTTTTAATCAGCAAAGTAAAAAGAATGTTGTTTTTGAGCTAAAAACAGTAGATGATAGTAGTATTGACTTCATACAACGCTATACAATCAACGGAGCAAGAAAGTTTGATTGCTTCGCTGTGTATGATAATGTGGCAGACGGAAACCGTTTCCTATTATTTGATTATGAAAGTCAAGCAGCTTACATAACGCCTACTTGTTTTTCCGGTTTCTATCCGATATGCAGTTCTGTGGACTTTTCAAAAATGGAAGTATTGCTACAAAATGAACATTCTTGTTTGAAGCATCCAAGCGATACATTAAGTATTGACAGTAAGGTGACTTATGTTCCATTTAACTGTAATAACCGAATCATAAAGGCAATTTTTGTTCCATGCGTTCAAGTAGAAAAAGATAATAAATATCTAACAACGAAAGATAGCATCTAACGATGCTCCTTTCTAACCATTATAAACAATTAGAATTGAAATAGGATGGTAGTCATTGTATTGCTTCTTATGCTAATTATAGCCTTCTTTGGATGCATCGTTCGAAAGGATTTTAGACATTCCTTGATATTTGCATTTCCGATTATCATCATTATTGGAATGTATGTATGGCTATTTACATTATATCCAGTTCAATGGGGATTAAAAAAACTACCTTTCGTTGAACAAGCATGTATAAGAGAAATATCGGCAAGTGATTACAGTAACATAAATTACAGGCACCTCAAATACGATGGTGTGATAGAATTTATAACAGATAAAGAACTTGATGGTCGTCAAAATATTTTACGAGGCAGCTATAAAAGGAATTTAAGCTACAATGATTTTATAACTAATGATAGTCTTGCCATATTAATCTCTTATGATGTGGTTTTTGTCAAAAAAATGAACGATAAGTTTTTTTATAAAGCATTGTTTATTTCGAATCAACCCAATGATAACATACTATGTGATAGTATATATTGCAAGATTTTTATGATACGAATGTTTGCTCCTATTTATGAAACGAACGAGTTTGCAATACCAACTATTTCAAATGGCAAATAGAGTTTATAACGAGGTCGAGACAACAGCTAAACGCTGTTGCTCACCAAACCATTAGCGTTGATATATGAGAAAAGAAATAATACAAGCAATCATTAAACCATATATGAAAAGCAAGTCATTCCAAAATAAAGGAATGCGTTTTACTAAAGATATGGGATTGTTTCAGATAGAGGTCGAAATTCAAAGCCAACGATATTACAAAGAGGAACATACTGAGAATTTCAGAATAAATTATTTTTTGTTTTGCCGTGAATTTACAGAACTATCGGGTAAGAAATTAAGCTTTGCTGGTGGGAGTATTGCAGAAGAAAAAAGTTCATGGATAAAAATAAATCCTCAAACTGATATAGAGCGATTAAAAAGTTGGCTTTTATGTGAACTTGATTCTATGCTGAATAAGTTGGAAAACAAATATTCAATAGAATATTTGTTAGATATTTGGTCAAAATATGATACAGACCTTCAATATCCGTTCTTGTTGGCAAAAAATAATCCAAAACAGCTTGATGAATGGACGGACGAAATGAAGTTTGAAATACAAAAATTGGATGCTAAACTTTTGGAGTTATCTTCCGAAAAATCAGAACAAGAAAAGAGAGATGATTGCTTGGATAAAGAAATGAGATTAGATGGCATTCGTATGAAAATAAACAGATTGGTTTCAAGTAGAAAGAATATATTAGAAACTCTTGATTTTATCCAATCAAACGCTAACAAGATCGAGATAACAGCTAAACGCTGTTCCTCACCAAACCATTAGTCGCTCAAAAATCATAGTATGAAAGAGTTAACAGAAATAAAACAAAAAATGTTCGATTGGGATAACGAATTACGCTTTTATAGTTCAGAGTATTCTGATGAAAAAGTGATAGAAGTTGCCCAAAAAGCAATAAATTTTGCCTATGCTAATTTTAAGAAAAAAGAAACTGTATTTGAAGGATTTGACTTTCAATATGAAAGCCAAATTGAAAATATTGCTTTGGGAATCGATTCACATCTGCAAAAAAAACCAGAAAATAAAAAATCGAAATTAATTCAGGATTTTGTATTCAGTATCATCAATACCGAAAAATATGGACAAGGAAGAAGCGGTTTTATTTATTTGCTTTATATTCTAAAAATGGATTTAGAGCTAAAAAAAATCGCAAGAGAGAGGCTTGATTTTTGGAAGCAACCGCGAATTCGTTTTCAACTCCTTTATGCATTGTATAGAAGAAAAATAGAAGGGTTTGAAAAAGAGGCAGAGATGTTAATACAACATTATCCAAAAGAAAAGGCATTAACAAAATATGCACACAAATATATTGAACGACTAACAAAGCGTGATAACGCTTAACAGCGTTCCCCGCTTAGCCATTATCAATCAAATAGAATATGAAAATATCAGTATTTAAACAACGCTACATAGATGCAATGTATTTGCCTGAAAGAAGACAGATTGCAGAATTGTTTAATTTGGCAGACGAATTAGAGGTTGCCGAAAAAACGGAAGAGAATTATCGTATTTTGAGTGATATATTTAGTTATTTGGGCTATTATACAAAAGCCTATAAATATTTATCAGAAGTTGCTAACCCCAGTAACGCAAAGGATGCTAAAAAGCTATATCTCCTTAAAGACAATATGGAACGAGAAGGTGATCGATCTGCTATAAAACGTCCCCGTAAAACAAAAGTCTGTAGCTCGGTCAAAATGCCAATTTTCAAGTATTGTTCTAAGCCACTGGAAGCCGGATTGTTTGAGAGAACTGATATGCCAGAGAGATGTGATTGTTGCGGTAAAGGGACGAACCTGATTTATTCCGGTCCGTTCTACAGTGAAGAAGATGTAGATGTGCTATGTCCTCAATGTATAGCATCAGGTAAAGCTGCTAAAAAGTTCAGTGGTGAATTTGTGGATTATGCAATTCTTTCCTCTACTATATCAGAAGAATACAAAAAGGAATTATGTTACCGAACACCTTCCTACAATGGATTTCAACAGGAACATTGGCCTGACCATTGTGGAGATTTCTGCGAATTTATCGCTTATGTCGGTTGGAAAGAAATTATAGAAATGGGATTAGAAAATTCCGTTGAGTTCGCTACTGAAGCAGAAGGTTATTCAGAACATAAGGAATGCATTGTAAATGGCAGTTCATGCCAAGGTTATTTATTCCGCTGCCTAAATTGTAAAAAATACATTCTCTATGTAGATTGTGATTAAAGAGATTGATAACATGCACCTATGCCTCATAAACGGCGGCAAGCTGCAAACCATTAGCTATTAAGGACATGATTGAAATTTACAACATAGAGAGTCTTGATGAACTGTCTGTTTATTTAAGTAAACAAGAACAGGAAAAAGCCAGAAATTGGCTCTTTAGCCAATTTGATAAGTTATACCATTACACAAACATTAAAGAATGGAATGAACTTGTGAGAATATGTGAGGCTCTAAAAATTATTGGATGGGGAGATAGAGAACCTTTGGAAGCGAAAGCTCAACGCTGGATAAATGGTAGTTACTATACTTCATTGATGAACCAATATTTTGAAATTAAGGATGAGCAAGGATGGAGAAAACTAAAAGATTCATACGTTCTGGAAAATGGTGATGATATAACTTACTATAGTGGTTATAAATTTCAATCACAACGTAACTTATTGCCAAAATCTCCATTCAGGTGGATGAAATCAGGCAATTATCAAAAATCAGTACAACCTTTATATGAAAGTCTCGATTCCTTAAAAGAAATGATGATACATGAACTTCAACCTGAAAAATATGGAGAAAAGTTCTCGTACATAGGCATCTTTATGTTATTCAGTCATCATGATGATGAACATGAAACTGTAAGGCTTGAATACTTCCATTCAAAAGATGAAGTGCCTAATGGATTTGAAGGAAAATATTATATCTGTCCCAAATATAAATGGGGACGTTTAGTAAATCAGAATGAAATATATCACATAAAGGTTAAACGGTATTTCACCCGTGAATTTGGAGATTTGCCATTGTACGAACAAAAGAAAATTGTTTCTACTGATTTTTTATATTACATGCAATACGTTACTGATAAACTTCAGAAAAAGAAAATAGATTACAATTCTAATTTATTGAAAAATGATTTAGAAAAAATCTTAACTCATTGGATAAATAGCTAACAAGGTCGAGTCAACAGCTTAATGCTGTTTCTCACCAAACATTACAGACAACTTAATACAGAAATATATGGAATATATACCGGATTATCTAAAACCATTCATCATACACAAAGATTATTTTCCTGAGTTGATAGAAGATTCATGGTTTAATAATCCTGTGTATTGGAAAGATCGGTTAATATCACCACAACATGAAACAAAATTCAGACTTTATTTTTGTGGTGAATTAATTGATAATTACATGGCAAATAAGCAAAATTTCCCTTTGGCAATATATGCGTATTTAGTAAATTCAGGAGAAAAGATTACTCTTTTCGATGAAAGGTATAAATGCCAAAACAGGTGAGAATATTAGCAATAAAGTTGTTTTACATAATCATTAAATATTTTCAAATATGAAAGAAAAACATATAGAAAAAATTAATCGAGAAATAAATGAAACAATAATTCCTATAATGAACGATTGGAGCATTTTTAATGAAGATGATATGCAAAGATTGTTAAAGAAATTCGGGAATATATGTAGAGATGAAACTTCTGTATTTAGAAAAAAGATTTTATCAGAGGAGAAACTATTAGATTCTCTATTAGAAATAGGAAACAAGTATAAAGATAACATCCACATTCTTATTGAAATAGTCTCATCAATACATAATATGCATGATAGATATGGTATGAGAATATCTGATAAGGCCTTTGAATTTCTTTTAACTCATACAAAAAATAGGAAGGTTAATTTTTATATTTCTATTTTCATTACCCAATTGCCTCAATTTGAATTTTACAAAGATAAATGGGAATATATAATGTCTATCCCCAATATTGCACCAAGAGAAAAATCAATATCTACATTTTACAATATCATTAATAAAAATATAGACAACTTACCAACAAAATACAAACCAGATATTGTAGCATATTTTGAAAAAGTAATATCTAAATACACATTACATATCAGCAATATAGAAAAATATCAAGAATTGATAAAAAAATTATCTTAGACTTCTGTTTCGAAGATTATGCAATATGGATATATATACTTATACGCAATGCCAAATGTCAGGTATATACGATATTGGAGATGGAAGTAAGTTAATAAAATCGTCTGTAACAAGGTCGAGATAACAGCTTAACGCTGTTTCTCACCAAACCATTACCGATAAAAGTATAAAATGAAGCGACTTTTTTATATTATATTGTCAATATTATTCCCGTTTCAAATGATAATGGGGCAAACATGGAAGGATTCCATCCTTTTCTGCGGAAATATTGTATATGACGGTGATGCCTGTGAAGCTACTTTCATGTATAAACTATACATAAAACATAATCCTAAACAACGGGTTCCAATCGTATTTGATTCGGAATTTTCCATTAAATGTGCACTTGGTGATACGTTGGTATTAGAACATATTGAAATAGGCAGCTATCCTTTTTATCAAGTGGTTGAATTTATAGCGAATGATACACTCCCACAAGATATTCATATCTGGAGATACCCAAAATCTTGTAATGATTGGTATTATCATCAGAAATATAAAACAGCAAACCTGTCTATTAAAGACACAATCAAAAAGTCCGAAATGGTAGGTACATATAAATGCAAGTGGGAGAAAAAAGACAGCGATTATCCGGTAACGTCTGCTGCAACCATGAAAATAAATGCTGACGGGACATTTGAACTGATTGATGAATGGGTTAGCTGGGATATATTCGGAACAACTTTCTATGCCGGGAATTGGGAGATTAAACAAGATACATTAATTTGTAAAGTTGTTCCTGAACTGATGCCTTCAACCGTACAAGAACGTTATCCGGGGCAAATATTACGTTTTGTCTGGGTTAATTTTGAAGATGATAAGCAATATATTATGGAAGAAGGAAAAGTTTATAAGTATCTTGTACGTAAAAAAGGGTTGATTCGGACAGATATACAAGATTATATATATAAAAAAGTAAAAAATCGGTAACAACGAAAGATAGCATCTGACGATGCTCCTTTCTAACTATTAATAATAAAGATAATTAAAGTATGGACGATATTACGACAAAAATACTTGAAGAACTTGTTACAAATTTTATTTCAGAAATGAATAAATGGGAGAAATATTGTAACAAGTTTGACGAAGACCAGTTAGAATTGGATGAAACAGAGCATAAGATAAAGCAAATGGTTGCTTCTATCATTAGTAAATATTGTACAGACAAGGAACGAAAAATGAGCCGCCCGAATGCTTTGTCATGGGGACTTGAAGGAAGTTATGACTATGATCCAAATAAGGAAAAAATAATAGATATACAAGAAAGCAGGAAAAATAGATTTATTGTGACAACACGAACTGATGATGAATATCTACAATATGTTATTGTCAAAAAAAATAATAAGTACTTGATTGATAGTAAAAAAAGAAGATTCTTAAGCGAAGATAAATGGTACGTGGATTATTTATAAGTCTAACAACCAACTTTAATGTTTATTTTAATAAACTCTATTATTAACAAGTTCGAGATAACAGCTGAACGCTGTTCCTCGCCAAACCATTAGTGATAACAGCATAATTTACAAATTCAAAATATATAGGTATATGATTGTATGTGCAATAACTATTATACTCATAGCGATTTTACTCTCGCTATTCTTGTTTAGGAAAAAAAAGTACAGTATCGGAAAGAAAATAATATTGATAGTATGCTTTTCGATAGGCATGTATATTTTGTTCAGTATCATTATGCTGCTATATTTCTTCTTAGGTGATTTCTCCGCAGAAGAATTATGGTAAAAATATCACTGACAACGCAGGGTAACGGCAAGCCGTTCCCTGCTGAACCATTACCCGCTATAAACAAAGAAAATAGATATGGAAAAAGAAAAGAAAATCGAAACAGCTAAACAAGTATTTAGGAAAATGCTTGTTGACGAGTACGGTATAAAATCAGCCGACCAGTTTTTCTCTACCGAAGGCGAGGCAATGGCTGAAATATACGAGAGTATGAAAATTGAACAAGAAAATTTCAATCTTACAGACGATGAATTGAATAGTCTTTTAGATTCAATTTTCGAAGAAATGTAAATGTAGATAACACGCAGATAAGCAACTTTATCAAGCTGCTATCTGCATTCCATTAGATACAATTAGAAATGAATATACCAACTGCAATAAAGGAAATACTTGTTCATAATCATTGGGACGAGTTTAATTTTCAAATGATGCAGGATTGTTATAAAGACAAGCTAAGACAATCCTATTCAAAGTTTGATTATCCTTTGAATGAAAGGATTATAAGTAAAATTGCTCTATTTTATAACATGAAATTAAAGTTGAACCAGTCTGATATTCTTTATTTCGATTTCAAGAAAATAAAGAAATACAGTCCGGAAGCTATACAAAAACAAGCCTTGAAGTTAAAGGTCAATAAGGTTATTTATTTGGCAGACATTCATCCCGGTTATTTAACCGTATGGTTAGATGAACAAGAGCGAGTGTGGGCTGATTATGACAATCTTATTTATTATTACGGCGGTGATATATTCAGTGGCATTCAAAATATAGTATCAGGCAATATTCTTGAAACTATAAATCTGCATCTAACGATGAAAGATAGCATTTGACGATGCTTCTTTCTATTCAGTAACATCATAAGCGGAGGTATCTGAAAATACGTCAGGACAAGTCATATGAAAAGTGCAGCAGTATCTGGGCTGTACTGTTCCTGATATTGCCGCTTGTCATTCTAATTGTGCTGGGGCATATCGCTGACGGTGAAATGATATGACAATCCATACATTATACCACTGACCTGTGTGAGATTTTCAATCTGCTCCCACTTCGTCATATACTGATTCTTCATACCTGGTTTCATATGTGACATCCAAAATCCTGCCGGTTTCCCCGTCGATGCTGTAACGGGCGTATTTTCTGTAAAAAGGAGATACAGGGTTTGCTTCAGGTTCCTTATCAAAGTCGAGATTAATATCCGCAAGCCATATATTCGTCTTATCATCATATTCCAAACTGAAGAAGAATGCAAATTCTGATGCCGAGACCTTGCGCGACCTTCCATCTGACAAGGAAATAACCTTTTCTCTCTCCAGTATGGACAATATGCTGAAAACGGTTGATATCCGTTCACCCAAAACGGTGATATCCGTTCACTTTTCATCCTCTAAACCTATGGCGATGCAAATTTATTGATTTTCGTCTGTAATGTTATATTTTGGATGTTTTTTTTG
>OJKY01001028.1_pt1 | contig 18731 bp, 19 predicted proteins | sample 1596571 | NCBI WGS metagenome assembly OJKY01 (sample SAMEA4350170, study PRJEB24818) | metagenome | biome: human; feature: gut; material: faeces | place: Denmark | collected 2013-09 | reverse complement strand
AAAGAAACAAAAGAGTTATGTGGTGCAGACGTTTGCTCCGGAAGATGAAGCGTCTTTGAAGCGTGTAGACTATTACAAGATGAACACGCTGATCACCGACTACCATGACTATCTTTGTATGTGCAAGGAACTGCAATATGACGTGAAAAATAGCTTCATATTGTTTCCGCGCGAGCTGAAGGCTGCCCATGACAGTGTAGCAAAGACACTGAAGGACAAACGCACGGCAGAGCATGAAAAAGCTATCGCAGGCAGCTTTGACGAATGGCAGAAGCGGTATCAGTATCAGAGCAAAGAACTCATGATGATCCCTCCGCATTCCGCAAAAGAGATCGTGGATGAAGGTGCGGCGCTTCATCACTGTGTGAGACTCTATGTTAAAAATGTTGCCGAAAAAAAGAGCGTCATTCTCTTTGTGAGGAGTGTTGACGAGCCGGACAAATCACTTTGTACTGTAGAGGTAAAGGATGGTCAGGTTACGCAGGCACGAGGCTTTGACAACAAGGAGCCTCCGGCTCAGATCACGGCATTTATTGAACAATGGAAACAGCGGGTGCTGTATGCCTCCGATAAGGCCGCAGCTTAAAAAAGGAGTTGGACAGTATGAAACAATTAGGGAATCTTGCCATCGTCTGCGCGAAACGCGCAGATGTATCCTTGCAAATTTCGGAGGGCCAGGTCTTCGTGCGTTATGACACCATTTCCCCGCAGCCATGGTCTGCACCGTGGAATGACGATAACGCTATTCTTGCCATGATCCGAAAGCTGAATTTCGGTGATAGTATCAACGAAAGGAATGAACATAATGGCTAACGCAGTAGAAATGAGCACTATGAGAAAGCTGGTCGCACAACTCAACCGATACCGGCACGAATACTACAACCTCAATGCCCCCAGTGTAGCAGATGATGTGTACGACTATAGCCATCTGCCTTGAGGCGCAGTACGTTCATATCACGGCGGGGCATATGCCGGCCCAGATCGTGGAACAGCAGGCCGATCTCCATCTCCAGAAAGCTCTCATCCGCTGCGGAGAGCATATCGGACAGAGACAGGCCGGCATCGTCCATAACAGCATTGAGGCTGACCGTCGGTGCTGCACGCTTGGTAGATGCCTGATGGCGGAAGTGGTCTGCCAGGCGGCTCTCCATCTTGCGCCATGCAATGGTGGCGAAGCTGAAACGGCTGGACTCACCCTGCGTGGTATAGTCCATGACTGCCTGCAAGTAGCCAAAGACCACCACATCGTAATACTCATCCTCCGGCAGCTTCTTCTCATTGAGAAAAGCATAGACCAGATTGTGATGCTCCTCCGCAAATAACTGCTGCGCCGGGGTCATGGGGGTATTTTCATTCATTACAGTTCCTCCTATATGCCGGGAGCCGCAGCCTGTGTTTTACACAGACTGCGGCTCTTCACATGTTTCAGATCCTTATAAGGTCTGATAGGTTCATTTAGCGGGGAAGCTCCTCACGCTCGCCATCGATCACATCCGCACCGGAAATGCAGAAATGCTGGCCGCTGTCGGCAACAGCATACTCGGTGTTTGCGGTGGCATACTGGTCCTCCTCACCCTCACGGGCGGCAGACAGCTCCGCACGGTTCTTCAGCATCTCCTTCGCCTGCTGGCGGAACGACTCTACAAAGGCGCGGAACTCGCCCACCTGTTCAGGCTGGAGATCTTCCACTTTACGGAAGGTCGCCACGCTGTAGGTGTTGTTGCCGTTGTCCACGCGCTTCAAGCCGATCTGCACCACGCTGCTCCATGCCGGACGGCGCCGGGCCACAAATGCGGCATTCATGAAATCATTGAACGGTCGCAGGCTGGTAGGCGGCAGAGAGAGCTGCAGCGGGATATAGTCACCGTCCTGCAGAAGATACAGAATACGCATATTCTTGCAGGCCTTCCCCTTTCCGTCTGTTGCCGTACCGTAACGGTTCAGCTCACAGGCAGCACAGGCGCCGCCGGGCGTACCGTAGCCCTGCTTTCCGTCCACGGTGGAGCACAGAGGGACGGTGTTATCATCGTATTCACAGCCCTCGGGCCAATACGCGCCACTGGCATGGTGATACAGGATAACGCCCTGCAGAAAACGGGTATACTCCGGATTCTCCGGGTCGCCGGTAGGCAGCTCGAATTGCAGTGCGCCGCCGGACGGGATCTTGACCTTGGGAAATGAGAGCGTCAAGCCCTCCATATCGTCGGCAAGATCATCGTTGCCGAAATCAAGACCGGCCATGGTGGGAAGGTTGAATGCACTGGCAGTTGCCATCGTAGTAGTTTCAGGATAACTCATTTTTTGATCCTCCATCTTATCTTTTTTGTTTTTTCACATTACGCCGCGGATACCTGATTCAGCCGCGACCACACACTTCTGGGCATTGCCAGAATGTTGTAGCCGATGATCTCCAGATCCGAGGCGCGGTCATAGCTGCTTACGTCCTGACTGTACCGTGTTACCGCATTGGAAAGACCGTACAGGCTCAGGTCATGGCCTTCGATCAGATGTTGCAGGATGCCCTCACCCTCCGAGTCCGTAAGGCCGAACTGTCTGCTGGCCAGCTTCACAACGCCGGGTACATCTGCGGTGTTCATGGGAACAGCCGCAGCCTCCCGCATCATGCCCACCACCTGAGCGAACCGCGCTTCCTCTGCGGCGGCACGGACAGTGTCCTGCACCTTCAGCAGAAAAGCGTGATCGTCTGCAGCCAGCGTTTTTTCGGAATAGAGCTGGAAGTTCTCCTCCGCATCCGTTGCCCGGCCAATATGGTTGCGCTTTGTGGCGGCGTCGTTGACCACCATACCGTTGCTGCATACCAATCGATAGATCAGAGGCTGGATGTTGACAGAGCCTAAGCCCACCTCGCTATTGCTGATGACCACACCGGCCTGCACTGTGTCACCCGGCGTCACATCCTCCTGTAAACGGGGATTGACCGCCTTTATATACATGCGGGAGTCGGTGATCTGGCAGCTCTCGATGCGCACATCGGGGATCTCCGCCAGGATGGGCAGCACCGCTGAGGCGATACTGTAGTTGTCCATACGCAGATAACGATTGCTGAGGTAGGCGCGTGCCTTACCGTCCAGCACACGGATCATGCGCTGGGCAGGTGTCCGCTCCAGCCATGTGTTGACATTGTGTGCCAGTAGTCCGGGGTCTTCGCTGCGCATTCGCTCATAGTACTTGGCAGGGATACTCAGATGCGTACCGATCTGCCGGTGGGCGATGTCCCCGATCTCCAGCGGTTCGATACGGTCTGCGCCGTCACTGTCCAGCACACGAAGTGTCAGATCGGGACCATAGCTTTCCAGACGAAGATTGCCGGTATTGACCACATAATCCTCTTTGGCGCTCTGCTGCCGGGTGATCTCCGCAGCAAGCTGCTCCAGGGTTAAGCCTGTTTTCATGGCAGCACCCTCCTTACCAGTTCAGCGCGATGGCATCATCCGTCATGCTGGCGGCGATGCCCTCACGCTCGAACACCTTCAGGAGCCGGGGCCAGTAATGCTTCTCCGGCAGGCTTTTGAATGAGGTCTGCGCTTTCTCTACGTCACCCTGACGGATGCAGATGTCACCGTTGTCCTTGATGACAAGGCTGCTATAGCCACGGGAATTGAGGTCGTAGATCAGATCATCCAGAACCTTGCGTCCCTGCTGCTCGAACCAGACCTGCGGATCGATCTCACGGGGCGGAGCAGGCAGCTTCTCGGAGGTGCCGTTCTCCGCCGCACTCTGTACCACAGGTGTGACCTTCAGCAGTGAGCAGGAGAAGTTGGCCTTTTGGTCAAAGGTCACCTCCGCCTGATCATAGTCGGGAATACCAGAGATGGTGATACGGCCGGTACCGCCGTGAAGGATCAGCTTCTCCGGCTCTGGGCTGCGCCACTCCCATGTGGCATCCGGATACACTGCTTTCAAATATGCGGAGATCCGGTGGTTAACATGGCGGAGCAGCAGTGGGCCGAAGCCATCCTCCTCTTCCATAGACAGTGCGCGAAGACTCTGGCGCTGTGCGTCATAGGCTGCTCTGCGGGCGGCGCGCCGCTTTTCGTTTTCCTGTTCCTGTATATAAGGGAACGCGAATGCGGCCGTGACCCAAATCGCCCAAATGGTAAATGCGGCTGTCAGAAGCCAGATCTGTGTGTCGCTGCGTACAAACGCAACGATGGCCAGAACGGCTGCGATAAGGACAGATACGCCAGACCAGATGGACTTCTTCTTATTCATGCTTTGCACATCCTTTCCTTTTCGTGATGAAAACAAAAAAGAGGAGCTGCCACGCATCCTTTTGATACATGACAGCTCCTCTTATGCCCGGCATCCTACCCGGGCAAGGGTTCTCGTTCTCCGTCGATCTCCGGTACCTGTTCAGGCACTTTCGTGTCATAGGGCTGGAGATACCGCCATCGCAGCGCGATGACCTTCAGACGCTTATCCCGCGTCCAACCATCCCGTTTCAGATAGTCCTCCAGCTCCAGTGTGCCTTCCACACTGATCAGCGCACCGCGGCACAAGCCTCTTTTGGCGAGCTGTGAGGCAATAGCCCCAAAGGCAACGACCTGATAATACTGCGTTCTTGCGTAAGTCCCCTTACCGGTACGCTCCGCAAGGTCGAACCGTAGATAGGGTCGATTATTGGCGCTGATCTTCAGTTCAATATCATCCGATACAATACGGCCAACGACGGATATGTTTGCCATTACACTCCTTTCTGCCTTACGGCTTAAATATCTATAATAAAAAGTGCCGGCATACAGCATCAGCAATAAGCCAAAGCTGTCATGTCGGCACTAAATTACAATCTTAACAAACGTGTGCGATCCGAAAGGTATTCGGAAACCCTGAATAGGCGATGCACAAAGAACAATTACAAGTGCATTGTAGCACTATATATTGCGATTGTCAAGAGTCGCAATTCTATATATAGATATTTATTGAAACACACGAGAATCAATGATGTGCTGCAGCGCAGTGATTGCGGTGGAATATGACACGTCTTCAAAAAGGAGTGCGGATGTAATCTGCTCATAGTCACTCCTATATGCATCGGAGTCAACGATCTGCCGAAGGAGATTCCTTGATTCGGATTACACTATAATCAACGCACCGTGTCAATATTACTATAATCCGACGCCGCCTCAAGCCCAAGAAAGCCATCGGTCGGGAGAGCTTCGTCTATGAAGCTGCTGCCAGTCTGTACCTGTGCAGGAGATTTATGTGCAGAGGATTTGAAATAGAAACGATATCGGCGGCCAACCTCTATCTTGTCCTGCCTGGGCAGTACAAGTGTCCTTTCACGCTCCTGACTGTCTATGATCCGGATATTGCGGTACTTGCGGAGCGGCGTCTGTGTGATGGCAATGCAGATGCCATCAATGTCCGTGTAGTGCCCGGCGATAATTAGGCGGTAGATTTCTGCCGTTTTAAAAGCAAGTCCTATGGCGAGGATGCCGCTGAGCAGAGCTGTAACGGTATCGAGGGAAAAGAAAATGGCTGCCAGCCCTACAAGGAAGAAAGCCGCCCCTGCCAACGCGGTGAGGAGCAGCTTTCTTCTCAGAGGCAGCGGTGCTGTCCTGAGCTTGTCCATCATGACAGCCTCTCAAAGATGATCTGACGGCGCAGATAGAGGTTTGCCACAGCCTGCAGCACGGGGCGGCAGCAGACGAAGGGCCTGACCATATCCGCGATATTGTCGCTGGTGGTGGTATCGTCTGCATACAGGGCGTCCATCAGCTGCGAATCAGAGTGGATCGTATGGATGTCATACTCCACACACTTGATCAGTTCTGCCGTGGATAAGAGTGCCTGACGGGACAGACGATAAACCCGCCGTTCGTTTGCGCTGCGCCGGTCCTTGCGAAACAGCTTCCTGGTAACCGCAAAAGGGACATGGCCGAAAACCGTCAGCTTGATAAACGAGATCAGCCGCAGCAGCAGACTGTCTGAGATCGGCACCACGTAAAGCCCTGACAACAGAGCATACAGTGCATCCTCATCGGTTTCGCCGCAGCCCTCCACCACCAGTCCGCGCTGCATCAGCCGGCGCATACAGTCGGAGATACTGCGCTGGGGGCTGATGCCGCTGGCTTTCAGCTTGGCAGAATAAGCATTCTCAAGGGATCCGGCATCCATGATCTGCCAGTTCAGCGCAGCCCAAAGGATCATCTCCTGGATGTCCAATGCATATTCCCGGTTGTTGATGATGACCATAGGGCAGGTCATATCGCCGATGCGGCCTTTGCGCTCGAATCGGCCGACGGCCGTATAGTATTTCTGCATGAATTTCACCTCACATTTTTCACGAAGCCTTGGAGCTTTTCTTCAACGGCTCATATTCAAGGCTATTCAAAAACTCCGCATTGTTCCTCAGCCGCTCGGCGGCTCTATGTACGGCCGCCCCCAAATAGTTGGCCTTGACGCCATAGTAGGCAGCAATGTCCGTATTGCTCAGGCCGATAAATTTCAGCTGCATCGCCTCTATACCCAGCCGTACAACACCGTTGTATTGCTGCTTCGCGCTTTCCAGAAGCGATAACGCATCTACCTCAGCCAACTGCTCCTGAAGACTGCGGATGCCGGAGGCCATGGCACGGTGATTGTCAGCCTCCGTGTCAAAGATCTCCGATACAGGAAAGCTGCGCTGCTCCTTGCTGTGCTGCAGCCGGCAATAGGTACGCAGACCGTTCTCAACGACCCTCTGAGCATAGGTGGGAAAGCTGGCGCCGCCGTCCGGGTCATACGTCACTGCGGCCTTGCAAAGCCAAATGCAGCCCTCTTGAAACAAATCGTCATAGCCGAAACCATAGCGCTGCTCATTGACCTGAATACTGGTACGGATGGCCCAGCGTACCACGTCCATATTCGCCTCTACCATACTGCGCTGGGCATCAGTAAGGGCAATATCCCTATTCTTCATCGTCAGATTCACCTCTCTTTCTCTGTGGTTTTAGGCGTTCTCTCTATGCGACCTCTGCGCTGTGGATACGAAACTTATCGCAGGCGCAGATCAACCGATCACACATGTACGCGCCGAATTGTGCGATATGCGCCTGTTCCTCGTGCAGACCGAACTCTGTCTGCATCCATTGATACGCCTCTTTCTTGGTCATCAAGCCGGACCGCCACAGGCGGTCAAATGCCCGGTGTGCCTGGATACGCTTATGCCGAAGCTCCCCGTCAGCCAGAGAGCCCATGGGCTGCCGTGTGGCGCGATGGGCAGCCACATAGCTGTTGCAGGCAGGATAGCGGTCACAAACATACAGATAGCTTCCTGCACTACGACTGTTGCCATATACAAAGCTGGCAGGATGCAAGGTAGCCTTAGCTCCGCAGTTGGGGCAATGGATATTGACTCTTTTCAGAATGTTCACCTCCTTCTTTCGGCTTGTGTGCGTTCATTGTTGGCAGCTCTCCCACAATTGGGATAGACTGCACCGTTTCGGGTCTTCTACGTTCCAGACAAGCCAGCTGGTGTAGAAGCGTTGGAATCCCTCCAGCGTCATAATGCCGACGCAATCATATTTATCCACGGTCTCACCGGACAGTTCCTCGAATACCGCCACAGGGATGATTGACGGCACGGCTTTGTGATTTACAGACAGGAGAAAACCGGAGCATCCGTCACAACGCTGGCAATCAATGAAGAAGCTGTTGCGCCAGTTACAGCAGGTTGCCTGTAAAAATCGGTAAAAGCGCTTGTCCATAAAATTCCCTCTACTATCATTATCCGTAAAACGAAATCAAAAGTGCGCCACTTTTTGAAAAAATTTTCAAATTTCTCTGCGGCCACGGGGTCGGGGGCGTCTGGAGACGATAATTGCCACGGCAGCTGCCGCAGCCAAAATGATACAAATTGCTTTTTTCATTGTGCATTTCTCCTTAATTTTCAGTTCGTTCACAGTAGACCACAAACCGCTGCCGCCCGCCGCCGGCGTGGGGGTGGCAGGTCAGCCGCGTCGCAGTTCTTGTCAACTTTCAGGCTTCTTTACCTCACAGGAGCGGTGGTTTGAATCACCGCCCGCTGAAATGTTACCGGGTTTATCTGGAAACATTTCAGCAGAGCTATTGATTTTTATCTCACGGTGCCGTATACTATCCATTGAAATGTAGCATGATAATGCCAGCAAGTTTTCAATGGAGGTTGGGCTATGGAAATAAAACGAGATCGCTATTTGAAAAAAATCATCTCCTTCATGTGGGATGGTCAGGTGAAGGTGATCACTGGCATCCGCAGATGCGGCAAGTCCTTTCTGCTTCGCAATCTGTTCAAGAGCTACCTTCTCAGTGAGGGTGTTGCCGAAGATCATATTCTGTCCTTTGAGTTGGACTTGACCCGTGATATTCGCTATCGCAATCCGTTGGAGCTTGCGGCTCATGTCCGGGAGATCGTAGAACACAGTGCAGACCAATTCTATCTCTTCGTAGACGAGATTCAGATGTCCGACGAGGTTCCGAATCCCTATAATCCGGACGGAAAGAAGGTTACCTTCTACGACGCGCTCAACGATTTGAAGTCCTTGTCCAACTTGGACATTTATGTGACCGGCAGCAACTCCAAAATGCTGTCCTCCGATATACTGACTGAGTTCCGGGGACGGAGCGATGAGATCCGTGTGCATCCGCTTTCCTTTGCCGAATACTATTCAGCCGTAGGCGGTGATAAGCAGGATGCCTTTGAGGACTATGCCTTCTACGGCGGTATGCCGCTGATCCTGTCCCGTCCCACAGATGCTGCGAAGATGGCTTATCTGAAATCGCTGTTTTCCGAGGTTTATCTAAAGGACATTGTGGAGCGTAAGAAGATCAAGCGTGAGGATGTGCTGTCCGCTATTCTTGATCTGCTGTGTTCGTCTATCGGCTCTCTGACCAATCCGACGAAGGTTGCAGCCACCATCAACACCGTGCAGAAGCGCAGTGGAGAAAATGTCGTTGCTTTGAACACCGTGAAAGCCTATATGGATCACTTATCGGATTCCTTCCTCTTCACCGAATGCAAACGCTGGGATGTCAAGGGCAAGAGCTATTTTGACTATCCCAACAAATACTACTGTGAGGACATTGGACTGAGAAATGCCCGTATCGGCTTCCGTCAGCAGGAGATGACGCACATCATGGAGAACATCATTTTCAATGAGCTGATGATCCGTGAATGCGCCGTTGACATCGGCATTGTCTACGGCAACGAGAAAAATACCAAAGGAAAGGTCGTGCCGGTCGCGCGGGAAATCGACTTCATTGCAACCTCCGGTGGCAAGAAGACCTATATCCAGTCTGCCTACGCATTGGGAACAGCGGAAAAGGCGATCACCGAGAATAAGCCTTTCGCGCTGACCGGTGATTCCTTCCCGAAGATCATTGTCCGTCATGACATCCGTAAGCGTTGGTATGATGAGGGCGGCATTCTCAATATTGGCGTCATTGACTTCCTGCTGGATGACACGCTTGTCTGAATCCTCTCAAAATAAAACTGCTCACCGTGATTGGCTCATGGTGGGCAGTTTTTCGCAGTACACCACATACCTCTCCCGCCCGCCGCTGGCGTAGGGGTGACATGTCAGCAGCGTCAGCAGGTCGCGGTTCGGTTGAATTTTGATTTTCTCTACCTCGTGGGGCTGGATGATCTGAATGTCGGCCACTGTGTAGGTCAGCGTTTCCCATAGATTTGTCAGCGTAACGGTATCGCCAACATGTAAGCGGTCTATATGCCGGAAGTAGTCCGCACCGCGCCAGCCCCGGTGGCCGGCGATGACACAGTTGGTGTTATCCCCACCGATGGGTGCGGAGGTATTGCCCAGCACCGCCGCGCCTGCGGCAAGGTGAGCGTCGGACGCGCCCAGATAGACCGGCATGGTCAGCTCCATAGCGGGTATCTCTAAGACGCCTATGATCTCATCCTCGATGCCGTAGGCAGTCAAGTCGGCGGCGGGTTCTTCGCAGGCTTCAAGGTCGGTGAGATTGCACTGCTTTTCTGTGTAAAGCTGCCGGTTGTACTCCTGTAGAGCCGCCAGCAGTTCAGGGCACTGCTGCTCCGGCTTCCGTTCTTCGAGGAAGCTCTGCACGGCACCGTCTGTGTCGGCTTGCAGCTTATACCCGGTAAAAATCGGCCACAGCATGACGCAGATACCCGCTACCGCCAGCAGCATCGCCAGCACAAGAGATGTCTTACGCATGGTGAAACCTCCTCACTAAAAAGTAACCGCCGCCGATTGCCGCCACCGCGCCAAGGCCGATGGTCAGACCGGTAAGGTAATGTCGCGTCCACGAGGATGCCGCTGGTTTTTCTTCTGCGGCAGCGGCCTCCTGCTCGGGTAGATACGGCACACGATACCCTCGCACCAGCAGTCGGTGGGTATTGACCCCGAACGGCGTGCAGGTCACCAACGTTACATAGTCCTTACCGTCCTCGATTTGGAGCAGTCGCGTATCTGTCGGCAATACCGTGTTGATGGCGTCCACTTTGTATGCCAACGTATCGCCCAGCACGTGGATGTAGAACACATCGCCCACTGCAAGCTGGTCGATGTCCGAAAACAGCTTGGAACTTGCCAGCCCACTGTGCGCCGACAGTACCGCGTGGGTACTGCTGCCGCCTACCGGCAGAGATGTGCCGACCACATGGCCGACCGACTTTTCAAGCGTGTCTGCCTCCGTGCCGTGCTGCACCGGCAAGTATACGTTGATTTTGGGGATGTCCACATAGGCCATGACGCCGCCCACCGTGAGCTGCTGGGCATAGGCCAAGGGAGGGGCGGATGCCCCTCCCTTGGTAATGGTCGCCGCGCCGGACAACATGGTGTTGTACTGCTGCGCGGCTTCACGCTGAACAGTCAGCTCGGCGTCATCGGTGTCCGCGATAACTGCGGTGTAGGTGGTTTCCACATCGGAATGGTACTTTTCATTCAAGAGTTCTCCCACCAATGGGTAAAACAGAAGTCCCAACGCCACAGCACCGCAAGCCGCCGCCAGTAACCAGCGTTTCACTTCTCGCTCTTGTGCTTGCGGGACTTGACGGCGATGAAGGCCGCCGCGCCCAGCAGCGCCACGCCGCCGATGGTGAACATCCACGTGCCGTAGCCGCCGGTCTTAGGCAGATCGAAGCCGGGGTTATTGACCACGGTCAGCGGCACGATGGCGCTGCCATCGGTCATGGTAACGTCCTTTCCGTTGACGGTAGCAGAGGCGGTCAGCAGCTTTGCGCCGCACTTCTCACACTGCCCGTTCTCAGCGGCCTTAATGATGATCTTGACCGCGTCCTTGAGGAGAACATAGCCCTTATCCGTGGCGGTTTCAGTCAGGCTGTAGCTATCATCCTCCAGCCCTTTGACCACGATGTGGCCGCTGCTGTTGGGGATAAAGGTCGTGGCATCAGACTTTTTGCTGGTGATACCCTTGGCGTAGTAGATGCCATCTTTCAGGTCGGCGATGATGTAGCAGTCGTCACTGTCATTATGCAGCAGGAACTTGACGTCCTGGATGTCACCCTTGCCATCGCTGAACTGCTTCAGCACATCAATGCCGTAAGTAAACACATGGCAGCAATCCTCCAGCGTGTCATAGTACGTAGTGTTGGTGCGCTTCCACGTCAGGGTCACAGTGTTGGGATTATCCTTGTCGCCCATCTTGGCGTCGGAGGTCAGGGTGGCCGCGTAAGTAATGCGCATGGTGCAATCGGAATAGCCGCGCTTGACGCTGTCGGAGTAAACGGTGGTTGCCTCATTGATCTCGTTCAGGCCGGTATCGGTCATGCGGATGGTCATAGTGTTAGCAGCGGCATCATAAGCCACGGTGAATTTGCCGGAGTTCTCCGCCCAGGTGGCGATCTTTTCAGTGCAGCCAGCGTCCTTAAAGAACTCAATGACCACATCGTTCTTGTTGTATTTGATGCCCTTGGACATGGTATCAACATAAGTATATTCGCTGAGAGAAGACGCCTTGGAGGTAATGGTGGGCAGGGTGCTGATGATCTGATAGTCCACAACATCGCCCACGGAAGCGGTAGCAGTGTGAGCGTAACCGTCCTTGATGTCGGTCAGGCTGCCGGTATTCTTGCCGGTGGAGTTCTTTGCTTCGCGCACGGTCTTATCGAGGTTAGGGTTGCCGGTCTGATTCTTGGGGTAAACGGTGACATCGTAGTTCCATGCCGCACCGTCCACGGTGGTCATGGGCAGGGACACGAAGAAGGGATTGCAGGTGGAGGTCACGTTTTCAGGGACGCGGGTTTCCACCACCAGATAAAGCCCCTGCTCCAACTGATCAGCAGAGGCATGGCCGGTGGCGTCCGTTTCGGTCATGGCTACGCCGCCGTTCTTCACGGCGGCCTCCAGTGCGTTTTTCACGGTGGTGGCATTGGCAGCCAACGTAGCGGCCAGCTTATTGTTGAGCATATCGCTGGTGAAGTAGTTGATGCCATTGGCGGTCTTGTGGGCGTCCGCGGCGGTCAGGCCGATAGCGGACAGCACGGCGTTGGAGCGCTCAGAGTTGTCGAAGCCATACAGTACGCCCACCTGACGCTGGCCGTCCACCACTTCGTTGTTCATGGTAACATCAGCAACGCGGATATAAGTGAATTCTACGCCCTGAATGGCGTATTTGCTCAGCTTATCCACGACAGCGTTATCATGCAGGCCGGTGGAAACGTAGGATTCCGCATCCCACGCACCCTCCGCGCTGGCAGTGGTGATGTCGTACTTGTAGATGGAAAGGGAGGCGTTCTTTGCGGGGTCGATGGTAGGTTCTGCGAACGCTGTGGTGATGAGGCCCAAAGCCATAACAACGGCCATGAGCATGGCCAATACGCGATGGATCTTTTTCATGTTCAGTTGTTCTCCTTCATAAAATCAGATTTTTTGCAAAAATAAACACCCATGCCCAGCATGAGCGCCGCAAACAGGATGGGTGCAACAAAACCGCGACCGCCCGTAAACGGCAGCACAAAGTCCGCATTGTTGCAGAGGGTGATGGCAATGTCCGGCGCGTCCGCCGTCAGCGCATCCACCGATACCGGCTCAGGCAGCAGGGTATAGCCTGCGGGTGCTTTGGCCTCAATAATGCGGTACTTTGCCCCGAGCTTGAGATCCTCCCACTTAGCGATACCATCCGCACCGGTGGTGACCTTGCCGATTTCCGTCCAGCTTTGACCGTCCGTGGACGTCTCCAGCAACAGCTCCGCACCGGCAAGCGGCCCGCCTGTGGCGTCGATCTTGCGGATGGTCAGGCTGCCCTTGGCAGGCGTGTTCTCACGAGTGACCTTTACATGGAGATTTTCGCTGGTCAGACTGAAGTCGTACTTGGTGTCATCCAGCAGATAGCCGCTTACAGTGCTGATCTCCTGATAAGCGTACTTTCCGGGCTTCAGGCCGGAGAAGGTCACCTTGCCGTTACCGTCAGTGGTGCCATCCGCGATCTTGCCGCCATCGGCGTCGAAAAGATAATACACCACGCCTGCCAGCGGCTGCTTGGTTTCTGCGTCCACCTTCAAGACCTCAATACTGCCTTTGACCGGCATATTCTCGCGAGTGACCTTCAGCACCTGCCCGTTCTGGTTCAGCACAGCGGAGTACGCCGTGGTATCCAAAACATATCCGTCTGGTGCTTTGAATTCCTTGTAGGTATAGCTGCCCAGTCGCAAACCGGAAAAGGTCAGCTTGCCGTTGGCATCCGTATAGCCCTCCGCGACCTGCTTGCAGGAAGCATCGTACAGTCGGAAGCCCGCGCCTTGCAGCGGTGTCTTGTGATCAGCGTCCACCTTGATGATCTCAATACTGGCCTTGGCAGGTGTGTTGGTCCGCTTCGCCGTAATATTCAGCACTGTGGCCGTAATGGTGATCTGATACTTGGTTTTGTCCACCACATAACCGCTGGGCGCGCTGATCTCCTGATAGCTGTACTTGCCCTGTGGTAAATCTTTGAATACCGCCTTACCGTCCGCGCCGGTGGTAGCGTCTGCCACCTTTTTCCCCGTGCTGTCGTATAGCCGGTAGGTCACGCCCGCCAGCGCCTTGCCTGTTTCGGCATCTACCTTATTGATGGTCAGGCTGCCTTTCTCCTCCACAATTTTGACCTTAAAATGAATGTACGCCCACACGGGGTCGGGAAGTGAGGTCAACGCGGCGCAAGCCTGATAATTGCTGCCATTGCTGGGCTCCAACAGCACAGCCTCCGTGCCCTCCACATCCAGTGCGTAGCCGTAGTCGCTGCTGATATAACCGTTCAGCTTCGCTGCGGCGTCCTTTGTGGCCGTCACGGTCAGTACATTACGCCGCTGGCTGACGGTTACGCCGCTGATATTGGTCCGGAAGTAGTACTGCGACAGCACACCATTGGTATCGCTGGCTGTACCCACATACTGACTGCCGTCCCATGTCAGCGTAATGGCGTTGGCATCAGAAAGCTGATTGCGGTATTTCACCGCAAAGCTGGGGATCACACCATGACCCATAATGCGGTCGATAAGGATGTCATACGCCTCCTGCACGCCGTCACCGGCGTAGTGAAACAGGTTGGCGCAGGTGGTATCATACAGGGTGTACGGATAGGTCGTGCCGCGGTAGCCGCACACGAACTCCCAAATCACCGCCTGTGTCGCCAGCTGCGCGCAGTCGGGATGGATGCCATAAAAATCATAGTTGCCGCCGTAGCCATAGGAGAGTGCCAGCGTCACAGCGTACCGCTGATTCCAGCTCAGGCTGCTCCAACTGGTGGAGGAGTAGCTCAGATCGCCGCTGGCAGAGCGAACGGATGGCTCCATACAGTAGGCAGGCACCGTTACGCCCGTATCATCTCTGGTAAAGTATTTCAGCTTTGTGCTGGTAAACGCGCCCCACTGCGGCACGGGCGTTTTGTCCTCATGATAACGGTACTCGTTACCGCCGCTGATCGTGCCTGTGACCGTGGCTGCGTGGGCGGTCACGATGGACAGCCCCATGATTGCTACTAAAAGGCATACCAGCGTCAACAGCTTAGGAATTGTTTTCTTCATGCTCGTCCTTTCTCCCAACGCAAAAGACCGGCAGCTCACGCTGTCGGTCTTTCGGTCGGGTGCTTGATTGTTTATCCGTACAGCACCACCACGATGTATTCGTCCGATGCCGCATCATAGCGAACAGTGCAGTTGAACCGCGCATACGCACTGACCGTTTCTGCGCCGTCCATGGCGGCGAGGCAGGCGAAGGTGGCATCCACGTTGCCCTTTACGGCGGCGGTCAGTGCCGCCTGTCCGCCGTTCTCCGCCAGCCATGCCACGCTGTCTGCCGTGCCGGGGAAATAGCTGGAGTCGGCGGTGGTCATGCTGGTGTCGATGGTCACGCCGTACTGCGCTCTTGCGTACTCGTTGCCCGCCCGGACAGCCTCCGCGATGGAGTAGATGTTCCCGCTGGCGGCAGGCTTCGGCGTGGGCGCAGGTTCGGGCGTAGGCGCAGGCGCAGGTTCTTCCTCCTGCTTCTCTGCCGGTTTCTGTGCAGGTGCCGGTGTGGGTGCGGGAGCAGGTTTATCCTCCGGCACAGGCGTGGGTGTCGCCGGCTCTTTCGGTGCAGCGGGCGGTGCCGTTTCAGCGGGTGCAGGCTGTTTTTCTGCGGCTTTATCCGCATTCTCCGCACCCGCCCGCTCAGGAGCGACGCTGCTCTCAGATGTATCGCCTCCATCTTCTGTTTGCGGCAGCAGGGATTCAGCCTCCGTGCGCTCCTCTTCGTTCTGCTCGGCCTGACTTGCTGCATAGGCAGAGACCTTGGTGTTGGACTCAGACGAATCCGAGACCGGTGCCGGCTGGACTGCGCAGCCTAACAGACACACGGCACTCAAAATAAGTGAAACTAAACGCATTCTTTTTCTCCTCATGGGCGTTCTCTCCTTTACGTAAATATCGCAGCACTGTTTAATGTGCTTTGAAGATATTTACGACTGGAGCCTCGCCTTTTTCAACACTATGTACTGTTGTTTGGGTTTTGCGGTGATTGCATTTGCCGCTCGGGCGCGAAACGCTGCTCCATTTACCTCATATAAAACACCCTCTTCCTGTATGCGAAAGACCGCCGAGTTACCACCCGGCGGTCTTTATAATTTTGACTGTACCAAGTATAGCACATGGTGATTTACGGTGAAATCGCAAAACAGTGCCAATCCATTGCCATACCCTGCCGATACCGTGTCAGATCAGACATGCTGCTTGATAATTCTGGTGATGATCCCCAGCGCAACGCCGTGTTCCTCATCCAGATGGGTAACGGCAAAGCTGACATCATCCTTTCGTCCGGGTCTGCGCCGATCATAACAGGAATGCGCTATGGCATTGGCACCGTTGCTAAGGCGGATATACACAACGCCCTTATGGATATGGGTGACCTTCCCGGCATATTTGCCCTGAATACGGCATTTCTGGAGATTGTCATTCTTGCTGTTGCCGGATACGCTTTTGATGTCGGCTTTAATTCTGATGTGCTCCGGCTCTGTGCGGTCAATCTCCAGCACACGTACCAGAGTCTTGTCGCCCACAGCATAGCGGTCATGAGCATCGCCGATCCAGTCCCACGAAAGGTCGCGAGCCAGAATGGATGTCTCCACGCCAAACACTTCGACCCGGACGACCTGCTCCGCCACGGCGATCACACGGGCTTCCACCACGCGCCCGTCGTAAATACGATACTGTCCGTCACTGTCCTTACCGAAATAGTAGATCTGCTGCTTCTTCAGCATGGCGTCCTTTCGGCTGGCAACAACGGTTCGGCTTTTGGCGTCGATGCCCTTGACCATAAGATCCACCTCTGCGCCCAGCATCTTATTGAGGATCTTCTGGTGTCGGAGGATCATCTCATTATAGTCAGCACCGTACATATCTGCCGGGAAGTCCAGCACCATCTCCTTCAAGGGGATCACAATGCGGAATCCCTTGTAGTCCACAATGGCAATGGTTTTCCCCGCCTCCGTTCTTTCAATGCCGCTCAGCATACCGGAGAGCATGCGCCGGGTGCGGTAGGCATTGTGGATCTCGTGCCAGATAATGTCCTCCATCTGCGCCTGCGTTTCCGCTTCACCCCGGGCATCCAAAGTCAGAATATCTCTCTGATGGACAGCGGCAGGGGCAGGTTCAGCAGAGGCGGCAGCATCCTCAGCAGGCGGCGTAGCCTGTTTCTCCACCTCTACCGTCTTTTTTGCAGCGGTTCGTTTGCGGACAGTGCGCTTCGGCTTTTCAGAGGGCTGGGGATCCTCCGGCACAGTCACCACTTCCGCAGGCTCGTCGAGAAAACTCTCTGTAGGTACAGTATCCTCCACAACAGGATCGGCTGCGGTTTCCGGCAAACACTCTTCTGTCACCGGCTGTTCCGCCGTCTCCTCCGGGACGATGGGCAGCACCGGTGCTTCCGGTATCACGGCAAGTTCTTCTGTTTTCTTTCTCGGCATATTACTTTCCTCCTTAGCTCACATTTTGGTTGACATGATGGAATCCTTATCGGTTTTTACAAACTCACTGCGCCTGTTCGGCACCTTCTTTGACTTAATAGGCTGCTCTGTTTGTTTCGGTGCGGGCGAAAACACAGGGCTTTTACGCCATTCCGGGATGTGGGCAGAGGCCTTGCAGTCCCGCAGCTTCTTTGCCTCGTAGTGATTGGTATAGTCGTACTTATCTACCTGCAGCACCTTGTTGCCGCGTGCGATGACCAGCGCGCGGTTTACCGGCAGGCGCAGCACCTCATCCATAGTCAGTAGCTTGCGCTTGCCCACGCCGCTGGTTTCGCGGAACTCCGGCGTGTAGTTGCTGATACGCCATGTACCCAACTGCTTGGCCTTGCTGGAGACATGGACGCTGACCTCCCCGGTGCGGTCACTGAGGAATTTGGCAGTCAGCTCATCGGTGCAGCCCAGTGCAAGCTGATAGTCGCAGCAGCCCAATATCTCCTGCCATTGGTTGTAGGGATACCGGTTCTGCAAGCCCGCCAGATTCTGAAACACGCAGCTCATGCTGACGCCCCGCGAGCGGATCACACTGATCTTCCGGCTCAAGTCTGGAATAACGCCGCAGGCTGTCAACTCTTCGCCCAGCACATGAACGGGGACTGGCAGCCTGCGGTCGGCACAGTTTTTATCCGCGTAACGGATCAGCTTGATAAACGCGAAGGACAGAAACAGGGACGTGAGAAAATCAAAGGTACTGTCCTGATCGGATGTGATACAGAAATAGGCACAGGGCTGCTTGCCCGGCAGCTCCATGTCAATTTCATCATGGCTGGTGATCTGGCAGATGGGCCGATTCTGAAACACCTGCAAGCGGCTGCCCAGCCCAATGATAACGCCGCTGCGCACCGTATCTGAGGATTGGCTGAACAGCGCATAGGGTGCTCTGGCAGGATGGCTGGCAGGCAGCATGGAAAAACGGTTGTCCAGCTCCTTCTCCGCGTTCAGCACCAACAGCTTGTAGACCTCACCGATGTTCCGGCTCTCCGGTGGATAACCCAGCGCCACATACAGTACCAGCGCTTTCAGCAGGTTCATCTCCGCGGCGTTCCAGAAATGGTCGCCCTTTTCGCTGCCGGTATTTCTGATGATAATGTCGCAGAAGATCTGCGCCATCAGCTCATCACCCTCAATCTCCGCCAGGCAGTTCCATGAATCAGAGTTCTCCGGCTGGATCAGGTTGAACACCTTTACCACGTAGCCCTTGCTGCGCAGATATTCGCTGGTCTTTTCGTAAAGCTCCGATTTCGGGGCAGGGACGGTCAAAAAATTTTTTCTACGCT
>OJKY01001021.1_pt1 | contig 18770 bp, 22 predicted proteins | sample 1596571 | NCBI WGS metagenome assembly OJKY01 (sample SAMEA4350170, study PRJEB24818) | metagenome | biome: human; feature: gut; material: faeces | place: Denmark | collected 2013-09 | reverse complement strand
AGGAACAGGTCTGTCTTGGCAGAGCGGGGCTGTTAGGAGATTATTACACGCCCGCCCGTTACTGTGAGAGCTGCAAGGTGGTCATCGTGCCCGTGCCGGAGATCGAGTGGCCGCTCGATAAGCTCGATAAAAAGTTCACGGCATGGCAGGAAAAGATGAGCGCGCAGCGCGAAGAGCGCAAGGCGCAGCGCGAAGAAGAGAAACGAGAAGAACGAAGCAGGAAACGGCGGGAGAAAGACCCGTGGGAGGTTTGACGATGAAATTTGTTCTGGCAACGCAGAACCCTAAAAAGCTGACGGAAATGAGCGCCATTCTGGGCGAGCTCGGCGTGGAGGTCGTGTCCGAGGCCGACCTCGGCGTGAAGATCGAGGTCGAGGAGACCGGCGAGACGTTTGCGGAGAACTCGCTTTTGAAGGCAAAGGCGGTGATGGAGGCGACGAAGCTGCCCGCCATCGCGGACGATTCGGGATTGTGCGTCGACGCGCTGAACGGCGGCCCCGGCGTTTACAGCGCGCGCTTTGGCGGCGAGGGGCTGGACGACACCGGCCGCTACCGCCTGCTTTTGCAGATGATGCACGGGCAGGCCGACCGCCGCGCCCACTTCCACACGACCATCACCTGCGCGTTCCCGAACGGCGATATTTTGCAGGACGATGGCGAGGTCGAGGGTACGATCGCCTTTGCGCCGATGGGCGAAAACGGCTTCGGCTACGATCCCGTGTTCTTCATGCCTGACAAGCGAAAGACCTTTGCACAGCTCACGGCGGAAGAGAAGGCGGAGATCTCGCACCGCGGCAAGGCACTGCGGGCATTCAAGGAGACGCTCAAGAATTATCTTGCGGAACATCAATAAAAAAGGATAAGGAAAATCTATGGAACTGAACAGCAAACAGCGCGCCTATCTGCGCAGCCTTTCGAATGACCTCGACGTGATTGTTCACATCGGCAAGGACGGCATCGGCGACAACCTCGTCAAGCAGGCGAACGACGCGCTGGAGGCGCGCGAGCTCATCAAGTGCCGCGTGCTCGAAAACAGCATGCTCACCGCGCGCGAGGCGTGTCAGGAGCTGAGCGAGCTGACGCGCAGCGAGCAGGTGCAGGTCATCGGCACAAAATTCGTGCTCTACCGTCCCACGCACAAAAAGGACAAGAAGGATAAGATCGTGCTGCCCAAGGCGGCGAAAAAGACCGTGTAAAAGAGAAAAAGAGGTCGAACAATTTTGAAGATCGGAATTTACGGCGGCAGTTTCAACCCGCCGCATTTGGGTCACATGGCCGCAGCGGAAAGCGCGGCGAAGTATCTGGGACTCGACGAGCTGCTGCTCATTCCCGCGGGCATTCCGCCGCACAAGGCACTCTCCGCCGATGCGGCAGGGAAGGAGCACCGCCTTGCGATGACGCGCCTGATGGGGGAGCAGATCGCGCTCGACACAGGGATAACGGTCACGGTGTCGGATATGGAGGTCGCGCGCGAGGGCAAGAGTTACAGCGTCGACACCGTGCGCGAGATCCACGAGCAGCGCCCGAATGACGAGCTGTGGCTTTTGATGGGGACGGATATGTTCCTCTCGTTCCAGAACTGGTACAAGCCGGAGGAGATCCTGCGCCATGCAGGGCTCTGCGCTTTCGGACGCACGGAGAAGGACGGCGAGACGCTTTTTGCACCGCAGCGGGATTTCCTTGGGGAAAAGTTCCCGGGCAGCTGCATCGTGACGATGACGCTGCCGAACCTTGTGGACGTTTCGTCCACCGAGCTGCGCGAGCGTATCCCGAAGGGGAAAACGGCGGGGCTTCTTGCGCCCGCGGTACTCGGCTATGTCCTGCGTGAGCATTTATATGGAACAAATCTCGATTTGAAACGTCTAAGCTTAGAGGAACTGAGACCCATCGCGCTCTCCTACCTCAAGGCGAAGCGCATTCCCCACGTGCTCGGCACCGAGCAGACGGCGAAGGAACTCGCGGAACGCTACGGCGCAAATGTTGAAAAGGCGCGCTTTGCGGCGCTCCTGCACGACGCGACCAAGCGCCTTTCGATGGAAGAGCAGCTCGCGCTCTGCGAGCACTACCACATCGCGCTCGACGAGCTGGAGCAGCGCGCGCTCAAGCTGCTGCACGCCAAGACCGGCGCGGCGCTCGCGCGCGACGTGTTCGGCGCGGACGACGAGATCTACAACGCCATTCTCTGGCACACGACGGGTAAGCCCGGTATGACGGTGCTGGAAAAGGTGCTCTATCTCGCCGACTACATCGAGCCGAACCGCGACTTCGACGGCGTGGAGGAACTGCGCAAGGTCGTGTGGGAGGATATTGACCGAGGGCTTGCGATGGGGCTCACCATGACCGTGGAGGAGATGGAAGAGCGGGGGAACCCCGTCCATCACAACACGCTGGAAGCACTGGACGAGCTGAGAGGACATAGCCATGAATGATAAGGACTTTTACGAAAACGACAGAGACAGCATCCGCTACGAGGGACGGCGCGTGCACCATGAAGAGAGCTTTTTCGAGCGCAACTGCGACGAGGCATGGGAGCAGATCTGCGAGACCTTTTCCCACCCAGGGCGGCTCTTTGCCAAGGTGCTGCTCATCGCGCTGCTGTGCGGCGTGGTCGCGGGCGGAAGCTACCTTCTGAAGATCCGCGCGCCGCAGCTGCCGAACAAGGACGATGCGCAGAAGGACCCCAACCAGACGCAGGTCGACGAGATCGACTACGGCGACGGCGTGCGCCCGCGCGCGGACGGCGAGCGAAAGAGCAAGGATTTCTACACGGTGCTCGTCCTCGGGCGCGACACGGGCGGCGGCGGCAACACCGACACGATGCTGCTCGCGAGCTACGACGTGACGAACCAGAAGGCGACGGTCATGTCCATCCCGCGCGACACAATGGTCAACGTCCCCTGGGACGTCAAGCGCATCAACTCCGTCTACAACTACTACGGCGGGGGAGAAAAGGGTATCAAGGCACTCTATAAGGAGATTTCCCAGCTCGTCGGGTTCGAGCCGGACTATCAGGTCATTGTCGAATGGGACGCGGTCGGCGCGATCGTGGAGGCCATGGGCGGCGTTTACTACGATGTGCCGCGCAACATGAACTACGACGACCCCTATCAGGATCTGCACATTCACCAGACCAAGGGTTACCGCAAACTCAGCGGCAGCGATGTAATGCAGGTGCTGCGCTACCGCCACGACACCGATATACACTACGGCTATCCGGACGGCGACCTTGGCCGCATCAAGACGCAGCAGTCGCTTCTGAAAGCGATGATCGAGCAGCTTTTGCAGCTTAAAAATGTGACGAAGATCGGCGACTTTGCCCGCGCGGTGAAGAACAACGTCACCTCGGATCTGACGTTTGAGGAAATGCTCTGGTTCGGCTCGCAAGCCGTGATGGGCGGGCTCAAGGTCGAAGATGTCAACTTTGTCACCATGCCGAACACGGCACTGTATGTCTACAGCCGCGCGTATCCGAGGTGGCCGCAGAACTATGTTTTCCCCAAGGCGCAGGAGCTGCTGGATATTGTGAACAACGAGCTTAGCCCCTTTGCTGAGAAGTTTACGATGAGCGACCTTGACATCATGTCGCTCAATTCCGATGGTTCGCTTTCCTCTTCCACCGGTCATGTGGAGGACAGCAAGGCTGCAGTGGCGCCTCCGGTCGTTGTGGATCGATACAGCGGAGATATTCTCGGCGGGACCAGCAGCAATTCCGGGACGGAAACCAATACAGGAAACGGCAGTGAAACGGCCGACGGCAGCGAGACGACCGATCCCGGCACGACCGATCCGGGCAATAGCGGCACGGTAGACCCCGGTACGACAGACCCCGGAAATAGCGGCACGGTAGACCCCGGTACGACAGATCCCGGAAATAGCGGCACGACCGACCCCGGCACGGGAGAGGGCGGCAATACGGGCGATACCGGCAGCAGCGATACCGTCGTTGATGAAATGCCCGAGTGGCTGCGCCCGTAACGGGAAATAACACGAAACAACATCAAACTGAAATAAGAAAAGGAGACCCCTATGTTACCTTCCAGAGAAATGGCCGAGATCGCCGTGAAAGCACTCGACGGCAAAAAGGGTAAGGAGATCAAACTTATTCGCATCGACAAGATCACGACGCTCGCGGAGTACTTTGTCATCTGCACCGGTACGTCCAACACGCAGATCAACGCCCTGTGCGACGAAGTGGAAAAGCAGCTCACGGAGGCGGGCGAAGAGCCGCTGCACCGCGAGGGCTACCGCGGCGGCACGTGGGTGCTGCTCGACTATGGCTGCATCGTTGTCCACGTGTTCAATGATGAGGCGCGCAAGTTCTATTCTCTTGAGCACCTCTGGGCCGACGGAGAAGAGGTCGATCTGAGCGCGCTCCTGCCCCACGCGGAGTAAGGGCGATCCCACCTGAAAAATAACGCTTGACAAGGCGGGACAAAACACCTAAAATGGTCATGCTATATTGATGCAAAACGCGATGACGGAGCATAAAGACGCGCGATTTCCACCCGAAGAGAGCCGGCGGTCGGTGCAAGCCGGCGGGGAAGCGCACGTGAATGACTCACTCCCGAGCAGCCCGCCTGAAAGGGCGGGACGGTTCGCCTCCGTTACGGGCATGGCTATCGAAGCTGCTGAGGGCACGCGGGTGACCGCGCGCTGAATCAGGGTGGTATCGCGTAAAGAGTTTTTACGTCCCTGACCGTTTTTGGAACGGTCAGGGACTTTTTTCGCGTCAAAAAATAATTCACATAAAGGAGAAGATCCATGAAGTACGATTTTACAGCCATTGAGAAAAAATGGCAGGAAAAGTGGGAGCAGGAAAAGCCCTATGCTGCCGTAACAGGCGACAAGCGCCCCAAGTTCTACGGCCTTATTGAGTTCCCGTATCCATCCGCCGCTGGCCTGCACGTCGGCCACCCGCGCCCGTTCACGGCGATGGACATCATCTGCCGCAAAAAGCGCATGCAGGGTTACAACGTCCTCAACCCCATGGGCTTTGACGCCTTCGGCCTGCCGACGGAGAACTTTGCCATCAAGAACCACATTCACCCCGCCATCATTACAGCGCAGAACATCAAGAACTTCACCCGCCAGCTCAAGATGCTCGGCTACGGCTTCGACTGGGATCGCGTGGTGGACACGACCGACCCGAGCTACTACAAGTGGACGCAGTGGATTTTTCTGCAGATGTTCAAGCATGACCTTGCCTACAAGACCACGATGCCTGTCAACTGGTGCACGAGCTGCAAGTGCGTGCTTGCCAATGAAGAGGTCGTTGAGGGCGTGTGCGAGCGCTGCGGCGCGCCCGTTATCCGCAAGGAAAAGAGCCAGTGGATGCTGCGCATCACGAAGTATGCCGACCGCCTGATCGACGATCTTGACGAGGTCGACTACATTGAACGCGTCAAGACCCAGCAGCGCAACTGGATCGGCCGCTCTACCGGCACGGAGGTCACCTTCAAGACCAACACCGGCGATGACGTCACCGTTTACACCACGCGCGTCGATACCCTCTTCGGCGTGACCTACACGGTCATTTCTCCCGAGCACCCGATGCTCAAGAAGTGGAAGGATCTCATCAAGAACTGGGACGAGGTCGAGGCCTATCAGGCTGCCGCCGCCCGCAAGAGTGACTTTGAGCGCGGCGAGCTCAACAAGGAAAAGACCGGCGTGCGCCTTGAGGGCATTGAGGTCATCAACCCCGCCACCGGCAAGGTCGTGCCGATGTTCGTCTCCGACTATGTCCTCATGGGCTACGGCACGGGCATTGTCATGGGCGTTCCCGGCCACGACCAGCGCGACTGGGACTTCGCCACGGCCTTCGGCCTTCCCATCGTGGAGGTCGTCGAGGGCGGCGACATCACGAAGGAAGCCTTCACGCTCAAGGACGACACCGGAATTATGGTAAACTCCGGCTTCCTCAACGGCATGACCGTCAAGGAAGCGATCCCCGCGATGAAGCAGTATGCCGTCGAGCAGGGCTGGGGCCGCGAAAAGGTCAACTATAAGCTGCGCGACTGGGTCTTCTCCCGCCAGCGCTACTGGGGCGAGCCGATCCCCCTTGTCAACTGCCCCAAGTGCGGTTGGGTGCCTGTTCCCGAGGAGGAACTGCCGCTCGTTCTGCCGCAGGTGGACAGCTACGAGCTGACCGACGACGGCGAGAGCCCGCTTTCCAAGATGACCGACTGGGTCAATACCAAGTGCCCCAAGTGCGGGTGCGACGCCAAGCGCGAGACCGACACCATGCCCCAGTGGGCGGGTTCTTCGTGGTACTTCCTGCGCTATATGGATCCGCACAACGACCATGAGCCTGTCTCTCACGAGGCGGAGCAGTACTGGGGCCCTGTGGACTGGTACAACGGCGGCATGGAGCACACCACGCTGCACCTGCTCTACTCCCGCTTCTGGCACAAGTTCCTCTACGACATCGGCGTTGTCCACACGAAGGAGCCCTATGCCAAGCGCACGAGCCACGGCATGATCCTCGGCCAGAACCCGCACTACGTCGGCAACGTCTCCACGCAGGAGGAGAAGGACACGCTCATCGCCAAGTACGGCAATCAGGCGCTGCGCCCGGCGGTCAAGATGAGTAAGTCCCTCGGCAACGTCGTCAACCCCGATGATGTCGTCAAGGCCTACGGCGCGGACACGATGCGCCTTTATATCATGTTCATCGGCGACTTTGAAAAGGTCGCCACCTGGTCGGACGACGCCGTCAAGGGCTGCAAGCGCTTCCTTGACCGCGTGTGGAACCTCGCCGACCAGGTGACGGAGGAAGAGGGCGTTTCCGAAAAGAACGTGCCCATCGTCCACAAGACCATCAAGAAGGTCACGGACGACATCGATACGCTCAAGATGAACACCGCCATCGCCGCCCTTATGGCTATGGTCAACGAGTTCTATTCCAACGGTCTCAGCCGCGGTGACTTCGAAGCGCTGCTGCTCATGCTCTCTCCGTTCGCACCCCACATGGTCGAAGAGCTGTGGGAGCAGAAGGGCTTTGCCGCCAAGCACGAGGGCAAGATGGCGATGCAGTGCGCGTGGCCGGAGTATGACGAGAGCAAGACCGTCGCTTCCTCCGTTGAGATGGCCGTTCAGGTCGGCGGCAAGCTCAAGGGCACGATCACCGTTCCCGTGGACAGCGATCAGGAAAGCGTTGTCGAAGCGGCAAAGGCAAACGAAAAGGTCGCCAAGGCCATCGCCGGCATGCAGATCGTCAAGGTCATTCACGTCAAGAACAAGCTCGTCAACCTGATCGTGAAGCCCTGCTGAGCGGAATTTCGGAGTTTTTTGAAAATATGAGAAAAGATTATTGACAAGCTGCGATTTTTCTCATATAATACCACCGTTAGTCATGTAAGTGACTCTTAAAGAGCACCCAGGATAGAGCCGGGTGCATCGGAGGGAGGGAAAACATAAATGTCCGAGATCCATGTCAAGGAGGGCGAGTCTCTCGACAGCGCGCTCAAGCGCTTCAAGAGAAGCTGCGCCAAGGCCGGTATCGTGGCGGAGGTCCGCAAGAGAGAGTGCTATGAGAGCCCCAGTGTCAAGCGCCGCAAGAAGAGCGAGGCCGCCCGTAAGAACCGCAACAAGCGTTATTACTAAGATCCTTTGAAAATAGACCCATCACAGTGTGATGGGTCTATTTTTTGCTATTTTGCCGGCAAAAGATCTGCCATCTCGGGATACATGACAAAGGCCGACGGGATACCGAGCCTTTGGGCGAGGCTGACTTTTTGCCGCAATGTTTCTTCATCGTCGAAGAGCACAAAGTGCGTTCCGCATTCCGCGGAATAGGTAAAATAGTTTGCCATCAGCTCGCGGGAGAAGTAAACGGAGGAGTGGTGCTTCTGCCGCAGAGAAAGCAGCTCTTCACGCGTCAGCGGTGTGCCGCAGCCCGTGGGGCAGGGGAGCGGAAAGTCCATCATCACGCGCTCTAAATCAAGCGCCAGATGCGCCGCGCCATAGCGATTGATGTTCTCCTCCAGCAGTACGCGCAGCGATCCGCCGGAGATGCCCGTGCCGATGAGCAGCGCCGCGCCCTCTGCGGGGAGGATGAGGGGAGAAAAGAGCGCCAGCCCGTGTGCAGCCAGCTGTCCGGTGAGCTGCGTGAGAAAGGATAGCCGGTCGGTGTGGGCGGGGGATTCAAAGTCCGCCAGCACGCCTTGAAAGCCACGCCGGACGCATTCGGCAGCAATGGCGCGGCAGAGCGCGTCCGCACGCGGGATCGAACCGGAACAGCGGTCGGAAAGACCCATCAGCCCACCATGCGGAAGATTTGCCGCGGCGCAGCGTGTCAGGCAGCCGCCCTGCCCCACGGCATAGGCCATGTGAACGAGCGGCAGCGGAGGCGGCGCAGGAAGCTGGGAAAGCGCCTTCGGCGTAATGGCAAGATAGGTGCGCAAAAAATCCCCCCTTGTGAAAAGCGCATTCGGCGCGTATAATAGTCACGATACATTATGCGCGATAGGAGACCGCTATGCTCAGCCTGCTTTGCCCGCAATGGGTGTTTGACGATTATACGGCCGTGACGCCGGAGTTTTTGCATGCGCGCGGCGTAAAGCTGCTGCTCTCAGACCTTGACTTTACGCTTGCGCCGAAAAAGCAGAGCGAGCCGGACGAAGCGCTCAAGAAGTGGATCGACGGCCTGCAGGCGGCGGGGATCACGTTTGCGATCCTCTCAAATAATCGAAGCGGCGTTCGCGTGGAGAAGTTCTGCAAGCCGCTCGGCATCGGCTATGTGGGTCATGCGGGAAAGCCCGGCACGCGCGGCTTTCAAGAGGCCATGGCGCGCAGCGGTGTGGGCGCGGGCGAAACGGCGATGCTCGGCGACAAGCTGCTGACCGATACGCTCGGCGCGCGCCGCAGCGGCGTTCTGATGCTGATGGTCGAACCCAAGGGCGGGCCGGACGGCGTGTGGAACCATGTGCTGCATGCATTGCAGGAGCCGTTCAAAGCCGCAAGCGCGCACGACGAGCGGAAAAAACGCTGAAATTTGCAAATTTCACCCACAACATCAGGAAAAACACTTGCATTGCCGCACTATATGCGGTAAAATACCATAGGTTTAGAACCGATACTTTGTGAATTTGAGGATAGCGATGATATCCTCGGTAATACAGGAGGAAACAGTTATGGCAACGATTACCGCTGGCGAGTTCAGAAACGGTAAAGTATTCGAAATGGAAGGCAAGTATTATCAGGTCGTCGAGTTCCAGCATGTCAAGCCCGGTAAGGGCGCGGCCTTCGTGCGCACCAAGATGAAGAACGTCGTCACCGGCGGCGTGACCGAAACTTCTTTCAACCCCACGGCGAAGTTCGAGGAAGTCGCCATCGAGCGCAAGAACATGGAGTACAGCTACAACGACGGCGATCTGTACTACTTCATGGATCAGGAGACCTATGATATGGTTCCCCTGAACCGCGATATGCTCGGCGATGCGTTCCGCTTCGTCAAGGAGAACACGATGTGCATGATCCTGTCCATCAAGGGCAATGTCTTCGGCGTCGAGCCCCCCAACTTCGTTGACCTTGAGGTCACCGAGACCGAGCCGGGTCTGGCTGGCAACACCGCGACCAACACCCTCAAGCCTGCAACGCTCGAGACCGGCGCGGAGATCAAGGTGCCGCTCTTCATCAACATCGGCGACAAGATCCAGATCGACACCCGCACGGGCGAGTATATCGGCCGTTCCAAGTAATTAGAGTTTGATCAGCAGTCACAGGAAAGTCGTAGTTCCGGCTGAAGAAAGGAGTTTTACGATGGGTATTTCTGAAAAGGTTTCATATCTCAAGGGCCTGATGGAAGGCATGAATCTCAGTGCCGATTCCAACGAGGGCAAGCTGTTCCGCGCGATCGTGGACGTTCTCGATGAGATCGCCCTCGAGGTCGAGGATCTGACCGACGAGGTCATGGAGCTTGGTGACGGTCTGGACGTCATCAGCGACGATCTCGGCGACGTGGAAGACATCATCTATGATGAAGATGATGACGACTACGAAGAGCTCGATGAGGACGAGGACGACGAGGAAGAGGAGTGCTACGCCACGACCTGCCCCGAGTGCGAGGAGGAGATCTTCTTCGACGATTCCGTGCTTGAAGACGGCAAGGTGGAGTGCCCCAACTGCGGCGCGACGCTGGAGTTTGACCCCGCCGATCTCGCCGAGGACGAGGAAAAGGATGACTAAACGTCCCCAAATCCCATATAACCAAAACCGCCGCAGCACCTGCTGCGGCGGTTTTCTTGAATTTTGAACGGAAGAAAATCAGCGGAAGCTGTTTTCGTAAATGTCAAAGAAGGAGCTGACGAATCTGGCCTGTTGGCGCGCCTCTTCCGAGCCGCTTGTGGCCTGCCAGCCGTAAGTTTTGTAGGAGGGGTAATTGAGCTTTGAGAGTCCGAGCAGATGAAACTCCTTTCGAATGAGCGAAATGCCTTCCGGATAGTTTTCGCGTAGCGCGGCAAAAGCCTTGCCGGGATCCTTGAAAACGGCATACCCGTCTTCTCCCGCGCCGATCGCAAAGCGCGCGTCGCGCTCGTAATAGTCCTCGACGTTTACATTTCCCTTGATGTTCCCCTGTCCGGCGATATAGTCCTGCACACAGGGATTCGTCACCCTGTTGATCTTGCCGTTGAAAACAAACACGGCGGCAAGGACGAGGACGGAAAGGATCGCCATTTCTGATTTTTTCATAAATGCTGCCTCCTGTTCGGTGATCATTTTGCGTCGGAAGAAATCTTTTTCAATAGCATCTTATCATCGGAGCGGCGGAATTGCAAGACGAAACGGCTGCCGCTCCCTTTTGTTTACAAAATTCCGGTTGTACGGCGCGGCAAAGCGTGGTACACTACGAACAATGAGCGGCGGCGCTGCCGCCGAGGCAACAGAGCGGAAAGGAAGAATAAAACGATGAAAATTGCCATTCCCTGTGAGAACGGCGAAGTGATGCAGCACTTTGGCCACGCCAAGGAGTTTGCCATTTACGCCATTGAGGATATTAAGCCCATCGAAAAAGAGACGGTCACTTTTGATGAGGTCGACCACGAAACAGTCGCGCGCGGACTCAAATCCCGCGGCGTGGATCTTATCATCTGCGGAGAGATCGGCGCCGGTGCGCGCAGCGCCGTGGAAAATGCCCACATGCTGCTCATCTCCGGCGTGACCGGCGAGGCGGACGAAGCGGTCGACAGTTTCCTCGAAGGACGCCTTGAGCTGATGACCGGTGAGAGCGATGCCTCCGCGGGCGGCTGCGGTTCCTGCGGCGGATGCAGTTCCTGCGGCAGCGGCTGCGGCGGCTGCGGTGGTGGCTACGGCGAGCCGTATGTGGAAACGCGCACCTTCACCGACATCGTCACGCTGACGGAGGAGAATTTCGAGGACGAGGTGCTGCGTGATCCCGGTCTGATCGTCATCGACTTCTGGGCCGAGTGGTGCCAGCCGTGCAAGATGATGGCGCCCATTTTTGACGAGCTCAATAAGGAAGAGGATAAGGTCAAGTTCTGCAAGATCAACGTCGACGAGCAGCCGAACCTCGCCTCCATGTTCGGCATCGACTCGATCCCGACGCTTGCCGTCGTGCAGGATCGCCACACGCTCACCGGCATGGTTGGCGTGCACGAGAAGGCGGACATCAAAGCGATGCTGGAGCAGTGCAAAGCATGAAGATCCGATACAACGAAGACGCCGAGGTCGTCGCCCGCCTCCGCGCCGCGCTTTTGAAGCGCAATTTGCAATGCCCCTGCCGCTTGCAGAAAACGGAGGACAACATCTGCATGTGCAAGGAATTCCGCGACCAGATCGCCGATCCCGAGTTCGAGGGCTACTGCCATTGCATGCTCTACTATAAGGAAAAGTAAGGCCGCGCGGCCAAAAGAAAAGCACCGCCGTAAGACGGTGCTTTTTTCATTCCAATAATCGCTGCATATCCTGCGGGATTGGCGCTGTAAAGTGCAACTCCTGTCCGGTAATGGGCTGCGTGAACCACAGTTCATACGAGTGCAGGGCGGGGCGGGCGATGAGATTTTTGTCCTCCGTACCGTAGAGCCAGTCGCCTGCAAGAGGGTGGCCGAGGTAGGCCATGTGGACGCGGAGCTGGTGTGTGCGCCCCGTCTCGGGCCGCAGGCGGAGGAGAGTAAAGCGTTCGGTCGTTTGCAGTACTTCGTATTCCGTGCGGCTTACAAGGCCGTCCTCGCGAACGCAGCGGCGGATGATGGAGCCATCCGCGCGGCCGATGGGCGCGTCGATGACACCGCACGGCGGCGTAACCTGCCCGACGGCGACGGCGCGATACTCACGCCGCAGCTCGCTTGAGTGCAGTGCGCGGCGCAGCCGGTCGTGGACATAGCCGCTCTTTGCCGCGATGAGAAGGCCGGAGGTGCCCTTGTCGAGGCGGCTGACGAAATGCGGCACGCTGCCCTCGCCGAGGTAGCCTGTGAGCATTGCAGCGAGGCTCGGTGCGGCGGCATCGTCTGCCTTCGGGTGCATGGCGACGCCCGCGGGCTTATTGAGTACCAGCAGGTCTTCGTCCTCGTAAACGATGTTTGGCGCGGCTGTGTTTTCACAGTATAGATCCTCGCGCGGCGTGCGCTCGGAGAGCGCAACACTGACAACATCGCCCGCGTGGACGATCGCGTTGACATGCACGCTCTGTCCGTTTAAGAGAATGGCATTTTCGCGCCATTTGAGACTCTTGAGCAGCGTATAGGAGAGCTGCAAGCTGCCGCGCAGAATGCCCTTGACCATACGGCCCTCTTCCTCTGGCAAAACGGTGTGGGTGAGAATGCGCATGGCTGCGCCTCCTTATGCTTCGTTCTCGTGCTCGGGCTTGCGCTCGGCAAACCACATATTCCACTGGAAGGAATAGGCCTTGTACACCGCCTCGTCCGCGCAGACAAGGCGCACATGCGCGGGGCGCTCGTGTTCATAGCCGTAGTCCATGATGGCGCGCAGCACGCGGTAAGCACTCTTCAGCTCTCCGTCCGTGCAGGCGAGGGTCAGGCTGTCGCCATCCGCTGCGGGAAGGAGTTCTTCAGCACGGCCGGCAGAGGGGAGGGCGGCGATGTCGCCGCGCAGAATGTCAACGGTCATGTCGCACCTCACCGGTTCAGGTATGCACGGCACTTTTCTTCCGCCTCGCGCGCGAGCGACTCTTCATCGACTGTGACAAGATGACCTTGCTCGACCGTTACGCGCCCCTGAACGACCGTGTAATCGACCGCACCGCGCACGCCGACGGTAGCGAGCACGCTCTTGGGATCGAAGCACGCGCCGACCAGCTCAAGCCTGCGCGAGTCGATGAGGAAGAGGTCGCAGCATTTGCCGACCGCAAGCGAGCCGATGTCGTCGCTGCGGCCGAGAATGGCCGCACTGCCGCGCGTCGCCATCTTGAGAAGCTCATAGCCGCTGGGCGCAGCCTTGCTGCTGTTCAGGCGGTGCAGAAGATACGAAACGCGCAGCTCTTCCATCAGCGACGAGCCGTCGTTCGAGGCAGAACCGTCGACCGCGAGACCGACCGGCACGCCGAGAGAGAGCATCTCCGGGATGCGGGCAATGCCGGAGGAGAGCTTCATGTTGGAGATCGGGCAATGCGCTACGCCCGTGCGCGTCTTTGCCAGCACGCGCAGCTCTTCGTCATTGAAGTGAATACCGTGGGCGAACCAGACATCGTCGCCCGTCCAGCCGAGGTTCTCCATGTATTCAAGCGGGCGCACGCCCTCGCGCGCGAGCATGAAGGCCTCCTCGTCCTTCGTTTCGCAAAGGTGCGTGTGCAGACGCACGCCGTACTGCCGTGCAAGCACCGCGCTTTCACGCAGAAGATCGGCGGAGACGGAGAAGGGGGAGCAGGGCGCGAGCGCCACATGGTGCATCGCGCCGAAGGACTTGTCGTGGTAGCGCTCGATGACGCGCGCGGAGTCTTTTAATATTTCGTCGACCGTCTGCACCACGCTGTCTGGCGGCAGCCCGCCATCTTTCTTGGAGAGGTCCATGCTGCCGCGCGAGGCGTACATACGCGCACCGATCTCGTCGGCCGCGGCAAACTGCGCGCCGATCAGGTCGCCCGCGTCTGCGGGAAAGACATAGTGATGGTCGAAGCAGGTCGTGCAGCCGTGCTTCATCAGCTCGCCAAGGCCTGTGAGCGTGGAAAGACGGATCACGTCCTCATCGAGGTTTTTCCAGATCTCATAGAGTGCCCTGAGCCAGTCAAACAGCTCCATGTTCTGTACCTCCGGCAGGTTGCGGGAGAAGATCTGGTAGAGGTGGTGATGCGTGTTGACAAGGCCGGGATAGCAGAGCATATGGCGCGCGTCGATCACTTTGTCCGCCTGCTGCGGAAGATTTTTGCCGATCGCGCGAATGAAGCCGTCCTCGGCGTAGAGGTCAACGTTCTCGTAAACGGTATTGTGGTCGTCGCAGGAGACGAGCGTGCGGATATTTCGAATGAGCAGAGTAGACATAGCAAAGCACCTCGCAATGCCTGAAGAAACAGGCCAATTTGACACGAAAAGCACGTGTTTTGCGCCGCGCACGGCGCAAATAATCTTGATCGTTTTTTACCGCGACCTGTGCGTGGCAAAAATGGAATCCGTCGCGGAGGACGACATGCGCGTCCGCAGCGACACTTCGCATTTCTTGCCGTGGTGAGCGGCAAGAAATGAAACCCTGCTAAAACAAAAGCACCCATCGGGTGCTTTTGTTTTAAGGTTTATCTTTCCTCGCGGAAGTAGCTCAGACCCAGCGATGCGGGCGGCTGATCCTCGCGCTTCTTGCGCAGCGACACGATGATCAGAACGACCAGCGTGACGACATAGGGGAGCATCTTGTAGAGCTCCTTGATGGCAAGATTGGTGCCGGTGGGGATGAAGATGTAGAGGATGTAGAATCCGCCGAAGAGAATGGACGCCAGCACGCTGACATTCGGACGCCAGATCGTGAAAATGACCAGCGCAATGGCGAGCCAGCCGCGGTCGCCGAAGGCGTTGTTCGACCACACGCCGCAGGCGTAGTCCATGACGTAGTACAAACCGCCGAGACCCGCGATCATGCTGCCGATGCAGGTAGCGAGGTATTTGTACTTCGTCACGTTGATGCCGGCTGCGTCCGCCGTCGCCGCGCTCTCGCCCACGGCGCGCAGGTGAAGACCTGTGCGCGTGTGCTTGAGGAAATAGGACGCAAACAGCGCGATGATGATGGCAAGGTAAGCGAGGAAGCCGTAGGACAGGAAGACCTGACCGAACCAACCGCCGACGCTCAGCGACTTGCTGAAGTAGGCGCTCGTCGCGCTCAGCGCGATAGAGGGAACCTCACTGTCGGTCAGCTTGATGAGCGAGCCGCCGAAGAAGTTGCCGATGCCGACGCCGAACGTTGTAAGCGCAAGACCGGTGACGTTCTGGTTGGCGCGCAGCGTGACGGTCAGCAGGCAGTAGAGAAGACCCATCAGAAGAGAGCCGAGCAGAGAGCAGAGCATCGGGATCCCGATGGCAAGAAAAGCGTTCATGTTTGCCGCGGACGTCGACTGCTCGTAGAAGAACGCGCCGATGACGCCGCAGATACCGCCGACGTACATCACGCCCGGGATACCGAGGTTCAGGTTGCCAGACTTTTCCGTTAAGATTTCGCCGGTGCTGCCATAGAGCAGAGGAATGCCCTGCATGACCGCACGGGGAAGGAAAGAAGCAAGATCAAACATCGCTCACGCCTCCTTTTTGCCCTTGCGCAGGCTGACCTTGTAGGTGATGAAAAACTCGCTGCCGATGATAAAGAAGAGAATGATACCCGTCAGAATATCGGCAAAGGAGTGGTTCAGACCAAAAACACTGGAGATCTCGCTCGCGCCGCGGCTCAAAACCACGATGAGAAGGCTTGTGAAGATCATCAGGATGGGGTTGAACTTAGCCATCCAGGAGACCATGACCGCGGTGAAGCCGCGTCCACCGACGATGGTGGTCGTGAGCGTATGATCGGTGCCGGCGGTGAGCAGCAGGCCGATGAGGCCGCAGATCGCGCCGGAGAGCACCATCGTGCGCACGATGACGCGCTCAACTTTGATGCCGGCATAGCTCGCAGTGCGCTGGCTTTCGCCGACGACGGCGATCTCATAGCCGTGCTTGCTGTAATTGAGGTAGATGTACATGAGACCCGTGAGAACCGCTACAAGCAGGATCGGGAGGAGGTAGCGCTGCCCGCCGATGACGGGAAGCCAACCGGCCTCGGTGTTCGCGTTGATGATGCCGATCTTACCCGAGCCCTTGGGAACCTCCCAGACGATGATGAAGAATGCCGCAAGCTGCGTTGCAATGTAGTTCATCATCAGCGTGAAGAGCGTTTCGTTCGTGTTCCACTTGGCCTTGAAGATGGCGGGGAGGAAGCCCCACAGCGCGCCCGCAGCGATCGCGGCAACGACCATAACGAGGATCAGCGCGGCATTGGGCAGCTTGCCGCCCAGGCAGATCATGCAGGCGGCAGTGGCAAGGCAGCCGATGAGCACCTGGCCTTCCGCGCCGATGTTCCAGAAGCGCATTTTGAACGCGGGCGTGACCGCGAGCGAAATGCCGAGCAGGATCGCAAGGTTGTGGAACGTGACCCAGCTCTTTCGGGGGGTGCCGAACGCCCCGTAGAGGATCGTGGAGTAGACGTTGAGGGGGTTTTCACCCGTCAGGAGCGTCGTGACGATGGCACAGACGATCAGCGCGAGCACGATCGCGCCGCCGCGGATCAACACGGCCTGATACCAGGGGAGCGTATCGCGCTTGGCGATGTGGAAGAGAGATTGTCTTTTATTCATCTTTGTTGCCTCCCCTCACGAGCGTCATCAGTGCGCCGACCTCACGCTTGTCGGTCTTTCTGGCGTCGACCACGCCGGAGACCTGACCGCCGCAGAGAACCACGATGCGGTCACACAGCTCGAGCAGCACGTCGAGGTCTTCGCCGACATAGACGACGGCGACGCCCTTCATTTTCTGTTCGGTCAGCAGGTTATAAATGGTGTAGGAGGTGTTGATGTCCAGACCGCGCACTGCGTAAGCGGTCATCAGCACGGCAGGGGACTGGGCGATCTCGCGCCCGACAAGCACCTTCTGCACGTTGCCGCCGGACATGCGGCGAACGGGGAAAGAGGTGCTGGGCGTGACCACGCCGAGTTCTTCCCAGATGCGGTTGGCGAGCGCCTCGGGATCTTTCCGGTCAAGGAAGAGACCCCTGCCCTTGCGCCAGGAGCGCAGCATCATGTTGCCGGTCATGCCCATCGAGCCGACAAGGCCCATGCCGAGTCGGTCCTCCGGCACGAAGGACATGGCGATGCCGTTTTTGCGGATCTTCATCGGATCGAGGCCGACGAGCTCCTTTTCCTTCTCGCCGTCCGGCGGGTAGAAGGTCACATGGCCGGAGGAGACAGGATAGAGGCCTGCGATGGCTTCAAGCAGTTCGCGCTGGCCGCTGCCTGCGACGCCCGCGATGCCGAGCACCTCGCCTGCGTTGACGGTGAAGGAGACATCATCAAGACGCTTGACGCCAAGCTCGTCGTAAACCGTCAGCCCATCGACGACAAGGCGCTGCGTGACGTTTTTCGGCTCGGGACGGTTGATGTTCAGGCTGACCGTGTGGCCGACCATCATATCGGTCAGCGACTGCTGGTCGGCGTCCTTGGTGGCGACATCTCCGACATATTCGCCCTTGCGCAGCACCGCCACGCGGTCAGATACATCGAGCACCTCATGGAGCTTATGGGTGATGATGATGAGGGACTTGCCGTCCGCCTTCATGTTGCGCATGATGGCGAAGAGCTTGTCCGTTTCCTGCGGGGTGAGTACGGCGGTGGGCTCGTCGAGAATGAGGATATCCGCGCCGCGGTAGAGCACCTTGACGATCTCAACGGTTTGCTTCTGTGAAACGGACATATCGTAGATCTTCTGATTGGGGTCAATGTCGAAACCGTACTTGTCGCAGATCTCCTTGACCTTTTTGCTTGCTTCGGCCAGGTCGAGCTTGCCTTCAAGGCCGAGGACGATATTCTCCGTTGCGGTGAAGAGATCAACAAGCTTGAAGTGCTGGTGGATCATGCCGATGCCGTGCTCGAACGCGTCCTTGGGGGAGGCGATCGTCACAGGTTCGCCATGAATGTAAATTTGTCCCTCGTCGGGGAAGTAGATGCCGGAGAGCATGTTCATCAGCGTGGTTTTGCCGCTGCCGTTTTCGCCGAGCAGAGATAAGATCTCGCCTTCGTGCAGCTCAAGGTTGATGGCGCTGTTCGCCACGACCTTGCCAAACCGCTTTGTTACATTCTCCATTTTAACTGCGCATGCAGCTCCCAAGGCGGTCACCCCTTCTTTTACCGGAGGGCAGGAAAAAAGCCCTTCAGTATTGTATTGATTCATGCTATATATTACCATAATTGACGTTCATTGTAAATGCGAAACGGAAAAAAATACAAAAAAAGTTAGAAGCGTACAAAATTTTTTAGACGTTTAACAGAAAGCAATAAAAAAAGAAAAAGATCGGGCTGCCCGCAGGCAGCCCGATATGTAGTAGCAGAAACAATTAGCCGAAATTAGTATCCAGCAGATCAATGCCGTCGATCATGAGCTGGAAGTACGGGGCGGAACGGGCGGTGGACTCGGACAGATAACCGTCCTGGACAACCTCGGTGTCGGGGGTGTAGTCGGGATCGGTGTCGACGTCAGCCATGTAAGAGGTGACAGGCTGGCCGTCCACGGTGAAGGTGGAGCAGTCGAAGACGTGGAGCTCGCCGCTCTCGAGCTTGGCGGTCGCATCGGCAATGG
>OJKY01001008.1_pt1 | contig 18919 bp, 16 predicted proteins | sample 1596571 | NCBI WGS metagenome assembly OJKY01 (sample SAMEA4350170, study PRJEB24818) | metagenome | biome: human; feature: gut; material: faeces | place: Denmark | collected 2013-09 | reverse complement strand
ATTGACAGCGTCATCACCGGCGACGGCTCCCATTCCTCCGACACTCTGATCGGCGGCGGCAAGGGCGCAGCCGGCGGCATCGACCACGAGCATTCCGACAGCGGTCACAGCACCACCATCTGGGGCGGCAGTGCCGCAGGCGCGGGCGCGAGCCACGAGGGCAATGCCTCGGGCACCGTCACCGGCTCGACTCAGATTGTCGCTGCACCGGATCTTGGCGGGCTGACCTCGTCGATCAACGGCCTGAGCAGTCAGGTCACGATGCTCAACAACGCCGCCAGCGGCACGGTCGGCACATTGGCAAATGATATTCGTTCGATCAACAATAAGTTCAACGAGCTGACAGGAACGCTGTTTTCCGCCATTTCCTCGCTCAGCGGCGGCTCGGGCGACATCATTGTCGACGCCTCCGATGTCGACATCGATTCCGTCACGTTTGGTAAAGTCTCTTCCTGCCGCAACAGCGGCGCGGTGTACGGCGATGTGAATACCGGCGGCATCACAGGCTCCATGACCATTGAATACACGCTCGACCCCGAGGACGACGTCACCGGCCATCTTTCCGGCTTTTACCGCAAGCAGTACGAATACAGGGCGATCCTCCAGAGCTGTGTGAACACCGGCGATGTGACCGGCAAGCGCAGCTACGTCGGCGGTATCGTCGGGCGCATGGATCTTGGCTATCTCACCGCATGCGAAACCGCTTCCTGCACGGTGGCAAGCGAAAACGGCAGCTACACCGGCGGCATCGCCGGACTTACCGGCGCAACGGTACACGGCAGCTTTGCCAAGTGCACGCTCAGCGGCAAGAAGTACGTTGGCGGCATCGTCGGCAGCGGCGTACAGGAAAATATCGACGGCAGCGGAAGCAGCGTGCGCTGGAACTATTCGCTTGTGGACATCACCGATTGCCAGCAGTATCGCGGCGCGATCTCCGGCAGCGATACAGGTACGTTTGAGTACAACTACTACGTCTCCGACGATCTCCCCGGCATCAACCGCCAGAGCTATGTCGGACGCGCAGAACCCACCTCCTACGAAGAGCTTCTCACGCTTCCCGAGCTGCCGGAGAGCATGAAATCCTTCTCTCTCACCTTCGTTGCCGACGGTGAGACCGTGCTCAGCCGCACCTTCCACTACGGCGATTCCTTCGCCGAAAGCGACATTCCCGATCCGCCGCAGAAGGACGGCTGCCATGTCCACTGGGATCGAAGCGACCTTACAAACCTGCACTTCGACACCGTTGTCACCGCAGTCTACGAAGCCTACACCCCCGCGCTCGCCTCCGAGCAGACGCGCGACGGCGGACTTGCCATTCTTCTCGTCGAAGGAAACTACAACGACGGCAGCGCCATCGCCATGACCGCTCAGTCTCTTACGCCCGCGGCGTTCGATGTTCAATCCGGCACCGTGTTCGACCGCATACAGGGTTATTTCTCCTGCCTTCGCCGCGGTGAGATCCCCTCCACGACCGCCAACGCAGAAGTGCTTGAGCAGTGGCATGTAGAGCTTGCCGACGACGGGCAGAACGCGCACACCCTGCGCTATCTTCCGCCGGACGGGCAGAAGGATATCCGCATCTACGTGCGCGAAAACGGCGGCAGCTGGCAGGAAACCGACTGCGGCACAATGGGCAGCTACCTCACCTTCACGGCAAGCGGTGACAGCGTTGACTTCGCCGCCGTGCGGACGCTGAACGTCCTTGGCATCTGGCTCATCAGCCTTGCTGTGCTGGCGGTTCTTGTTCTTCTGATCGTTCTGCTTGTCCGCCGCCGCAAGCGCAGGGCACGCCGGCGCGCGGAAGCGCTCGCGCGCAGCATGAGCGCCGTTACGCAGGCCGAGCAGATCGTCCGCAGCGCGGATACCGAAAGCGCCCAGACAGAAGATACAGCCAAGGCCAGCGAGGGCGCGCCGGAAGCGTCCGCCGTTCCCGCCGCGGCAGTCCCCGTACCGGTCGTCACCACCGCAGCGGAAAGCGCAGAAAATGCTTCCGCAGCTGCTCCCGTTGACTCCGATTCCATTGAGGCGCGCCTTGCGCGCGCGGAAGAGGAGCTGCGGCTGCTGCGCGAGGAGCGCGAAGCGCGCGAAAACGCACTCACGCAGCCCGCGGTCCCGCCCGCGCCGAAAAAGCGCAGACACCGCCGCTTCCTTCCCATCCTCATCACGATCCTCGTTCTGCTTGGCGCAGCGGCGGCATTCTTCCTCAAGTCCGACTTCAAGAAGGATCTTGAGGCCTGCCACCTCGTCGAAGCGCGCATCAAGGAAGATCCCATGACGATGGACGTCACCGTTGACACTTCCTGCGGCAAGCTCGTTCTTCGCGCAGACGCTTCCGTCGCCCGCACGAAAGCAGATGGGACTTCTGTCACCTGCATCGACCGCGACGGCGCGGCGCTCTACTACGCGAACAGTGCGCTCTATCTGGAAAACGGCAAGTCTTATGCCGTCGGCGGCGCGTTTCCCGACTACGCCGAGCTTCTGGATACGACCGCTGAGCTCTGCCGCACGCTGAGCGTGAGCAAATCCGTGGACGGGCAGAACAAGGTCTACACCTTCACCGCCGAGGGCGACGACGCGAGCGCGCTGCTGCATCTTCTCACCTCGGACGAGATCGCCGACGCCGCGGCGCTCTCCTCGATCCGCGTGACGCTCACCGCAGAGAGCGGCGAGCTGATGCGCATGAACTTTGCGGCGGAGAATTCCGGTGATCTGCACGTAAATGCCGACGCCGTCTTTACCGATGCGTCTGCGCCCGTGGTGCCGGACGAGGTGCTCTCTGCCATTCGCTCGTCCGGCGGCGCCGCCTCTTCTTCCACGCTGACAGACGATGCGCTCCGCCTGCTGCACGCATGGGGCGAGCTGACGAATGACATTTCTTCGTCTGACATTTCCCTTTCCGCCGACTGCGGCCCGATCGTGCTGAGCAGCACGCTCCAGTACGACCGCAGCAGCATCGACGGTCAGAGCTACGGCTGCATTCGCAAAAACACGCTCGCCGTCTACTTCTCCGGTGACAAGATCTGCGACGCGAGCGGCAACAGTGTGGACGCCGCAAGTGCGCAGCTCGTCGACGCCTCTTCGCTCATCGACCTCTGCTACCGCCTGATCCTTGACGGCAGCGCAGGCTGCGAGCGCGTGAGCGACGGCTATCTCTACGGGCTCTCGCTCGATTCTGACGCCATGAATGATCTGGCCGCCGCCATCGCGCCGGACATCAAGGCGCAGAATGTGACCTTCTCCTCCGGGCGCATCTCCGTGCTCGTGAGCGAGCAGGGCGCGCTCAAGTCGGTCAACATTTCGTGCAGTGGCGCGCTGCATCTCATCCTCTCTGACGCTCCGGCGTCGCTCTCCGCCGTCATCACGCCGGCGGAACGCGAATTCTCGATTCCCCAGCCGGCGCTCAATGCGCTGAAACAATAGAAAAGCGGAGGGAGTTACCAATCATGGAAAATCGCATCATCAGCATCAGCCGCCAGTTCGGCAGCGGCGGCCACGAAGTTGCAGTAAAAACAGCGGATCTTCTCGGGATCCGCGTCTATGAGCGCGAGCTGATCCGCCTTGCGTGTGAATACGGCGAGCTTTCGGAGAAAACGCTCTCCCCCTCAGACGAAAAGGCGACCAACCCCTACCTCTTTCAGACGGTACACGAGGGCAACCACCATGTGCTGCGCGGCAAGCCGACGAGCGAGGTGCTTTTCGCCCTGCAAAGCCACGAGATCCGCCGCATTGCCCGCCACGAAGAGTGCGTTTTTGTCGGGCGATGCGCAGACTATGTGCTGCGCGAGGAAAACGTGAAGCTCCTCACCGTCTTCGTCTCTGCGCCGGACGAGCACCGCATTCAGCGCAAAATGGCGCAGGAAAAACTCACGCGCGACCAGGCCGTGCGCCTGATCCGCAAGATGGACAAGCAGCGCCGCAAGTATTATGAAAGCTATACCGGCCGCATCTGGGGCGCGCCGGGCGGCTACGATCTCTATCTCGACACCGGCATTCTCTCCACCGCCGATGCCGCAGCCATCGTCGCCGACCGCTTCCGCAAGCTGTAAAAAGCACCGCACCAATCAAAGGGCGGGAGAACTCTTTTGAAAAAGAGTTTCCCCACCCTTCAGCTTGTCAAAAAACGCCAGTTCTCAAAACACGAGGACTGGCGTTTTATCATTTAGGGGAGTAAAAATCGTTATATAGGGAACATAATTGGAAGCATTTCACTTCCGAATAGCGATCTTTTTGAGATTCATGGCAGCATATTTAAGCCTCACCCATACAGATGCTGAAGCAACACCATTTTTATTAACACCACCGGATCTGCTCCGGGGCGGCCGTTATCTGCGCAATAATATGGACTTAGCCGTGCATAGAGCCATTCACAATCCATTACATTCTCTATCTTGCGCAATAAATGATCCTTGGGGACTAAGGCATCTACATCCACCATCACGATATCTCTTCGAGAATTCTTTCTCCAATTTCCCAGCCTTACCCCCTTTTTCTCTATGATAGCAGAAGAACCTCGCCAGTGGCGAGGTTCTTTGACAAGCCGAAAGGGAGCGCTCCGGCATTTGCCGGGGCGCTCCCTTTGCGATTTTTTCAGTGAGCGTTATTCTTTGCGATGGCAGGTGCCGCCGCAGTGTGCGCAATCGCCGCTGCACCTGCCGTTTTTCCTGCTTTTTCGCACAAAGCGCAGGGCAAGGAGCGCGGCGAGCGCGATCAGCGCGAGCAGCAGGTAGTCGAGCGCGCTCATCAGAGCAGTCCTCCGAGCGCGTAGGCGGTGAAAGCCACGACCCACGCGACGGCGCACTGCATCAGCACGACGAGCGCGGTCTTGAGCGTGGAATTTAGCTCGCGGCGAATGGTGGCGACGGCGGCAACACAGGGGGTATAGAGCAGCGTGAAGACGAGAAAGCTGACTGCCGAGCGCGTGGTGAAGAGCGACGCGATGGCCGTGCCGCCGAGCAGCACCTCAAGCGTACTGACAACGCTCTCCTTGGCGATGAAGCCGGAGATGAGCGAGGTGGCACAGCGCCAGTCAGCAAAGCCGAGGGGCGCAAAAATGGGGGCGATGCCCTTGCCGATAAGTGCCAGCAGGCTCTGTGCGCTGTCGGAGACAACATTGAGGCGTGTGTCAAAGCTCTGCAAAAACCAGATGATGATGGTGGCAAGGAAGATGACCGTGAAGGCGCGCTGCAAAAAGTCCTTGGCCTTTTCCCACAGCAGCAGCGCTACGCTCTTGAGCCCCGGCATGCGGTAGTTCGGCAGCTCCATGACAAACGGCACGGGCTTGCCGCGGAACGCGGTCTTGTTCATGATGAGCGCCGCCAGAATGCCGATGAGAATGCCGAGCAGATACAGCGAGATCATCACGAGCGCGCGGTGCGCGGGGAAGAATGCCGCCGTGAAGAAGGCGTAGATCGAGATCTTGGCCGAGCAGCTCATGTACGGCGTGAGGAGAATGGTCATCTTGCGGTCACGGTCGGACGAGACGGTGCGCGTTGCCATGATGGCGGGCACCGAGCAGCCAAAGCCGATGAGCATCGGCACGATGCTGCGCCCGGAAAGCCCGATGCGGCGCAGGGGCTTGTCCATAACGAATGCCACGCGCGCCATGTAGCCGGTATCCTCTAAAATGGAGAGGAAGAAAAAGAGCGTGACGATGATGGGCAGAAAGACCAGCACGCTGCCGACACCGGCAAAGATGCCGTCGATGATGAGACTGTGGACGACGGGATTGATGCCGTAGGCCGTGAGCGCACGGTCGACGAGAGCGGTGAGTGCGTCTACGCCAAGGCCCAGAAGGTCGGATAAGCGCTGCCCGATCACGTCGAAGGTGAGGTAAAAGGTCAGCAGCATGATGCCGAGAAACGTCGGAATGGCCGTATAGCGGCCGGTGAGGATCTTGTCGATGCGGACGGAGCGCGCGTGCTCGCGGCTCTCGTGGCACTTGATGACGGAAGCGTCGACCACGCTCTCGATAAAGGTGTAGCGCATGTCGGCGAGCGCCGCGTTGCGGTCAAGCCCCGTTTCGGTCTCCATCTGCACGATGCAGTGCTCAAGCAGTTCTTTTTCGTTCTGGTCGAGCGCAAGCTGATCGGCCAGATCGTCGCCGCCCTCAATGAGCTTGGCGGCGCAAAAACGCGCGGGAACGCCGATGCGGTCGGCGTGGTCGGCGATGAGATGGACGACGGCGTGGATGCAGCGGTGCACCGCCGAATCGTCCGGGCAGAAATCCGTCACCTTGGGCAGCACCTTTCCGCGCGCGGCGGCGATGGCCTGGTCGGTCAGCTCGCTCACGCCTTCGCCCTTGGCGGCGGTGATGGGGACGACGGGAATGCCGAGCGCCGCGCTCATTTTCTGCACGTCGATCGCGCCGCCGTTGGCGCGCACCTCGTCCATCATGTTGAGCGCCAGCACCATCGGTACGCGCAGCTCAAGGAGCTGGAGCGTGAGGTAGAGGTTGCGCTCAATGTTGGTCGCGTCCACGATGTTGATGATGCCGTCCGGCTTTTCGTTCAGAATGAAATCGCGCGAGACGATCTCCTCCTGCGTGTAGGGGCGCAGCGAGTAAATGCCCGGAAGATCCACAACAGAGCAGCCTTTTTCATCGCGGATCTCGCCTATTTTCTGGTCGACCGTCACGCCCGGGAAATTGCCCACGTGCTGATTGGAGCCGGTGAGAGCATTGAAGAGTGTCGTTTTGCCGCAGTTCTGGTTGCCGACGAGAGCAAAGATCATTTCAGCTCGCCCTCCACTTCAATTTTTTGCGCCTCTTCCACGCGCAGCGTCAGCTCATAGCCGCGCACGCGGATCTCAATGGGGTCGCCCATGGGCGCGACCTTTTGCAGCGTGACGCGCGTGCGGGGAATGAGTCCCATGTCCAGCAGGCGGCAGCGCAGCGCGCCGTCGCCGCCGACAGCGGTGATCACTGCGGACGCCCCGATATGCAGCTGATCCAGAGTCATACTTGCTTTCCCTTCTTTTCTGCGAGTTTCATATATCTATCTTATCTAAAAAATTATCATGCCAAAGAGCGAATGTCAACTGCCGTAACGCGTTGAAATAGACAAGAAAACGTGCTATGATAACCGCAGATTTTGGATAGGAAAGGAAGCGAGGGGAGCGCAGAAGAAAGCTCCCGTCTTGCCATGATCGCAATTCTGCTTGCGCCGGCCTATCTGCTGGCAAATTACTATCTGCTGCGCCGCACGATGGAGTGGGTGAAGGCGTGGTTCCCGTTTTTTCGAACGGTGCGCCATTGGGCGCTGCCCGTTGCGGTGCAGGTGTTTCTGGCCTGCTCCATCGTCATCGCCTTTTTCCTGCCCGAGGGCAGGGCGCGGCGTGTGATGAAGCTCATCGGCAACTACTGGCTGGGCGTGCTGCTGTATGTGCTGCTCGCGATTGTTGCGGCGGATCTTCTGCGGCTGCTGCTCGGGTATGCGCTGCCGTTCAAGCACATTTTTGTCACGACGAAGATGCACCGCATCGCGGGCTGCCTTTGCGCGCTTGCCATCTTGACTGCGTCTCTCTGGGGCGTTGTCAATGCGCGTATCATTCATGTAACACCCTATGACGTGACGATCGACAAAAGTGTTGCGGGCATGGACGAGATGAAGGTCGTGCTCGTGGCGGATCTGCACCTCGGCTACAACATCGGCGAAAAGCAAATGCAGAGAATGGTGGAGAAGATCAACGAACAGGACGCCGATCTTGTCGTCATTGCAGGGGATATTTTCGACAATGAGTGGGAGGCGGTGGACGACCCGGATCGCATCGCGGAAACGCTGCGCGGTATCCGCTCGAAATACGGCGTTTACGCCTGCTATGGCAACCACGACATTGAGGAACCGGTGCTTGCGGGCTTCACCTTCCGCCAGGGCGAGAAGAAGGAGAGCGACCCGCGCATGGACGCTTTTCTGAAAGAGGCAAACATCACGCTTTTGCACGATGAGGGAACGCTCATTGACGGAAAGTTCTACCTCTACGGCCGCCCGGACGCGCACCGTCCCGGCCGCGGCGTCGAGGTGCGCAAAACGCCGAGTGAGATCACAGCGGAGATGGACAAAAGTAAGCCCATCATCGTCCTCGACCACCAGCCGAAGGAATTACAGGCGCTTGCAGACGCGGGCGTTGACTTAGACCTCTGCGGCCACACGCACGATGGGCAGATGTTCCCGGGGAACCTCACCATCAAGCTGATGTGGGAAAATGCCTGCGGGTATCTTCAAAAAGGGAAGATGCACAACATCGTGACCTCGGGCGTCGGACTCTTCGGGCCCAATATGCGCGTGGGGACAAAGGCGGAGATCTGTCCGATCACAGTTCATTTTGCAAAATGAAGCTGCAAAGCATCGATGGGAATGCCTCTGCGCAGGGAAAATGACATCAAAGGGTGGGGGCACGGCGTCAGCCGTGACGAATGGATTGTAAGCCAAAAAATTTACGATTCACTGAAAAATAGGAAAATATTGAACATTTACACCCCATCAGTCATCTTCGCTGACAGCTCCACTTACACAGGGGAGCCTTAGCCAACGCACTATGACATGGTTTTTTGACAGTCTGAAAGGGAGCGCTCCGGCAAATGCCGGGGCGCTCCCTTTCGTTTCTTTTTATTTGCGCACAAAGAGGATACCGAGCGTGCTCGGCCCGCAGTGGCAGGACACCGTGCAGCCCGCATGCGTTTCAACAACTTCGTCAAACGCGCCGTATGCCGCCGCCTCCTCCATCGCCGCGTCCACCACGCTCTGCTCGCAGGCGGGGTGCGTGATGAAGGCAAGGTCTTCCGTGATGTCTTCGCGCCCGTCGAGGCGCTCCTTGACATACTGACGGATACACTTTTCGAACGAGCCGCGGTACTTTTTGCAAACGCCCATCTTCCCCTCGCACACTTCGATGCAGGGCTTGAGGTGCAGGAGGTTCGCGCCAAGCGCAGCCACAGCGGAGCAGCGCCCGCCCTTTCGCATGTAGTCGAGCCGCTCGATGAGGAAGCTTGCCTCCACCTTCGGCGCAAGCGCGCGCACGCGCTCGGCGATCTCGCTGCCGGAAAGCCCCTGCGCGGCGAGCTTTGCCGCCGCCACGACCAGAAGTCCCTGCCCGCTGCTCAGGTTCTCTGAATCGACCACATAGACATTGTCGAACTCCTGCGCGGCAAGGCAGGCGTTCTGATAGCAGCAGGAGAAATTTGCGCCGATGTTGATCTGCACCACCGCGTCGTATTCCTTCGCATAGCGCGCGAACACTTTGCCGTATTCGTACTGGCTGACCGCCGCCGTGCTGCAAAGGCTCCCGCCGCCGTCCACATGGGCAAAAATGTCCGCGGGCGTGATGTCCACACCGTCGTGAAATTCTTCTCCGTCCTTGATGACGCACAGCGGCGTAATGGCAATATCGTAGCGTTCGAGCAGCTCTGGTGACAGATCGCAGGTGCTGTCTGAAATGATTTTTACTCGCATTGTTCGTGTTTTCCTTCCCCGTAGGTCAGATTTACGCGGGTACTCCCGGTGGAACTGATATAATCGGATTGTACTCTTATATCGCAGGCAGATGAACTCTCCCTCAACGCAACATCAACTCTTGTTGAGGTTTTCCGTAATTTTCACAAAAAAAGAGACTCCGAAGTGGTTCCCTTTGGAGTCTCCGCTCTGATGATTGATCTTCTCAGCCATAGGAAATGAACAGATCCGGCAGCTCGGACGCACTGGGGTCACCGTAAGCCGCGGCAAGAACACTTTCGTGAATGGTGTTGGTGTTGGAGACGCTGTCCACCCGCACGCGAATTCCCTGCTCCTGTCCAACGGTGCGGTTGAACTCCTCCACCAGCATGTTCAGAGGCGAGGTCACCTCGCCGCCGTAGACATTCCAGATCGTCACGGTGGTGGGTTCCGCCCTCTTTTCTCCACAGGCGGTAAAACTCAGCGCAAGGATCAGGGACAGCGCAAGCGCCAACAGCAGATATCTTCTTTTTTTCATAGATACGCCTCCTCGCTCAAGGGGAACGGAGATCTCATCTCCCGTCCGGTTTTTGAGAAATTCCTGCGCCGCAGCCATCAAAGACAGCAGACCTTCGCTCATGTTACACGCCGCTATCAGCATTTCTCATAAGGGATTGCGCCGTGATAAGAACCAATTCGAAAGCCATAACTCTCTTCTGCAGGCATGAAAGATATTTGTATGATTTCACTACTAATCGGAATTTGGAACCACAACTTTAGAAAAATGCAAGATATGATTCAATGTGAAATAATGATCCCCTCTGTCCCCATTTCATTCTCCGCCGCCTTCGTGTTGACATTTGCCCCCCGTTATGTGACACTATGGGAGAACACGACGCCTTGACAAGGAGATCTTTTATGAACGCAGCAACTGTTTTCGCCCGCTTTGCGGAGCTTTTCCCTGAATCGAACCTCATCGGTCTGCTGAGTCGGTACGGCGGCGACGCGGACGATATTTTCGAAGCCATTCAGGATCAATATGACGCACACGAGCAGGAACCGCTCGCCGGCCTTCTCGGGATCAAGCCCGCAGATCTCGATTCCTTTGCCCGCACCGCCTACTGGGAACTGATCGACGAGATCCGTATAAGATACCTCTCTTTTCTGCCGCGCGATGAGGCGGCCAAAATCATCGAAGCGTCCGACGGCTGCATCACACACCCCGAGAACGATGACATCGACTGGAGCACGGACGAGTTCATCAACGACTGGAACGCACTGCACCGCGGCGAGGAAGCGCTCGCGCGATAATACAAAGGAGAAAAACGATGAAACCATCTTCTTTTCTGCACTTTGCCGCCTTCGGCGTCAAGACGATCCTGCTGCGAAAAAAAGAGCCGATCCTCGGGACGGTGATCTTGACCGACAAATGCAACCTGCACTGCAAACACTGCTCGGTCAATAATATCACGGCAGTCGTCCATCCATATGAACAGATCCGCCGGGAGATGCAGCAGCTCTATGATATGGGCGTGCGCATCCTCTTCTTCTGCGGCGGCGAGACCTTCCTCTGGCGCGACGGCGAGCGCACGCTGAGAGAGCTGGTCATCGAAGCGAAGGCCATAGGCTTTCTCATTGTGAATGTCGTGACGAACGGTACGCTTCCCATCGATCTTCCGGAAGCGGATCTGATCCTTTTGAGTCTGGACGGCGACAGGGAGCGCCACAATGAGATCCGCGGAGATACCTATGACACCATCATGCAGAACATCGTGAGCGCGAGTGCGGACAACATCTGCTTCTACATGGCGATCAACCAGATCAACAAGGATCATGTGCGCGATGTGTGTATCGCCGCGCGCGACACAAAAAATGTGCGGGCGGTGTCCTTTAATTTCCATACACCGTACCCCGACACGAGGGAGCTTGCCTTGAGCAAAGAAGAAAAGGCCGCCTGCTGCGATGTAATCGCGCAGATGATGAAAGAGGGCGCGCCGGTCTTTAACCTGAAAAGCGCCTTTCCCTATCTCATCGAGAACCGCTTTCCGACGCCCTGTCACCAGTGCGTCGTGATGGAAAACGGAAAACTCTCCACCTGCGGGCGCTGCATTGACGTGCCCGGCCTCTGCGAGCAGTGTGGATACTTTTTTGTTGCGGAATATACGCTTTTGTTCCGGGGCAATCCCAAGATCATCTTCGAGATGCTCCGCACTTACTTGAAATATATTTAGGAGAGCGCCATGCACTTTTTTACGAGCTTAACTCGAATGTGGCTCACGCGAACCGTGCAGCCCTTCACCTTTAGAAAGGAATATGATCAGGCGCTGCCGTTTGCGGAGTGCGAGAGCCTGGGGCTATATGTCCATATTCCTTTCTGCAAGAGCATCTGCAATTTCTGCCCCTACTGCAAGGTGCGCTATTCCGCAAAGCTGTGCGACCGATATATTGATTCTTTGATTCAGGAAATACATCTTGTCGGCGGGCAGTATCCGGGGCGGAAAAAGGCAACCAGCCTGTATTTCGGCGGCGGAACGCCCGCGCTTGCGGCAAATCGTATCAAAGAGATCATAGACGCGCTCGGCGAGCACTTCATCATCACCGAGGGGATCGGCCTTGAGCTTCACCCCGACAATGTGACGGTCGAGACGCTGCAAACGCTGAAGGAAGCGGGCGTGACAAAGATCAGCATCGGCATTCAGTCTTTTTCGGACAAGTATCAAAAAATTCTCGGCAGAAAGACAGTCGATACCGCGGCGATGGCTACGGCTCTTGCGGCCGTCCCATTTGAAACGGTCTCGATGGACTTCATCTTTGCCCTGCCGGGGCAGACCTTTGAAGATCTGCGCGCCGACATCGACGCGGCCTTCTCACTGGGGGCAAATCACGTCGCCATCTATCCGTTTATCGACTTTACCTTTACGGACAGCAGCGTTGCGGCGATGCCAAAAAGAGAAAAGCGGGAACTGCTGGACGCCATCACGCGCTACTGCATGAGCCGGGGCTATCCGCGCAGTTCCATCTGGACCTTCTCAAACGAGCCGAACGCAAGCTACTCGTCCATGACCCGGGATAACTTCCTCGGTTTCGGCTGTTCGGCCACGAGCCTTTTCAAAGAGCAGTTCAAGATCAATACCTTTGATGTGGACTCCTACTGTGAGAGAATCCGCTCCGGCCGCCTTGCGACCGCGCTGACGCTTCGCTTCACGAGGCGGCAGAGAATGGTCTACTGGCTGTTCTGGACGGCGTACAGCACAAGGGTGAACGCCGATGACTTTGAAGCCTTCTTCGGCGTGCCGCTCAAGAAGATGTACGGAATGGAGCTTTGGCTTGCAAAGCGCCTCGGCTTTGTCACGGAGCATGGCGGCACATACGAAATGACGCTGAAAGGCGCGTTTTTCTATCACTACTACGAAAATTTTTACACGCTTTCCTATATCGACAAGATGTGGGGCATCCTGCGCGAGGAAGCATTTCCCGAATCCATCGAGCTGTAAAAAACAAACCGCCTGCGCCCAAACGCGGCGCGGGCGCTTTTCGGACGCCTGCCCCTTTACAGCAGCCGTTTCGCGGCATATAATTGACAGAAATCGCAAGCTGCGCGAAACAGAACGAGAAAGGAAGATCGAACGATATGCCCTGTACAACTGTGCTGGCCGGCAGGCTGGCGACCAATGACCGCTCGACGATGATCGCCCGTACGGACGACGGTCATTTTGATGAGAAAAAGCTGATCGTGGTCGAGCCCGACCAGCAGCCGAAGATTTATAAAAGCGTAGAGTCCCACGTGGAGATCACACTGCCGGAGAACCCCATGCGCTACACGTCCTGCCCGAGCGTGGATCCCACGCACGGCATTTGGGCCGCGACCGGCATCAACGCCGCGAACGTCGGCATGACCGCAACGGAGACCACGACCTCAAACCCGCGCGTGCTCGCAGCCGACCCGATGGTCGAGCTGCAAAAGGCCGAGGACGGCAAGGAGGAGCGCTGCGGCGGCATCGGCGAGGAGGACATCGTCGTTCTCGTCCTGCCCTACATTCATTCCGCGCGCGAGGGCGTGTTGCGCCTCGGCTCGCTTCTCACGCAGTACGGCACCTATGAATCCAACGGCATTGCCTTCAACGACGAAAACGAAGTCTGGTGGCTGGAGACCATCGGCGGCCACCACTGGATCGCAAAAAAGATCCCCGAGGATCGCGTCGTCATCAACCCGAACCAGTTCGGTATGGATTCGTTCGATCTGGAGGACGCCTTCGGTGCGCAGGAGTCTCACCTCTGCTCGGCGGACCTCAGAGAGTTCATTGCAGAATATCATCTGGATCTGAACCAGAACGGCAAATTTAACCCGAGAGATATTTTCGGCTCGCACCGCGATATGGATCACATCTACAACACGCCGCGCGCATGGTTTATGGGACGCTTTCTTGCGCCGCACACCTACCGCTGGGACGGGGAAAACGCGGACTTCACGCCGGAGAGCGACGACATTCCGTGGTCGTATGTACCGGAGCGCAAGGTTGCTGCCGAGGATATTCAGTATCTGCTCTCGTCCCACTATCAGGGCACGCCCTACGACCCCTACGCGGGCCGCAGCGCGGAAAAGAGCGGCATCTACCGCCCCATCGGCATCAACCGCACGGGTGTGACGACGATCTGCCAGATCCGCAGCGACGTACCGGATGAAATCAAGGGCATTGAGTGGGTGTGCTTTGGCTCCACGACGTTTTCCGCATGGCTGCCGGTGTATACGAACGTGGCGCAGATGCCGGACTATTTAAGTAAGGTGACGCTCGACGCCGAAACGGACAATCTCTACTGGGTCAGCCGCTTTGTCGGCGCGCTGGCCGACAAGTGCTACGGCTCGTGCATTCAGAGTGTCTGGGGCTATCAGGACGCGGTGAATATCCGCGGCCGCCAGCTCATCCTCAAGTATGATAAGCTTATGCGCGAGAGCGGCGATTTCACACTCACCGCGCAGGCGAACGACGAGCTTTGCGCCATGGCGCAGAAGCAGAGCACGCAGATCCTCAACAAGGTTCTGCGCAGCGCCAGCGAACAGATGAAGAACGGCTTCAGCTTCGCCGACACCTGCGTCAACAAGTGATAAGCGGCATCGCTTCATCAATGGAATCAAAAAGGCAGCCGCGGCAAAAATTGCCGCGGCTGCTGCCAAAAGAAAGGAATCCGATATATGGGAATTCATCATGTAAAAAGTCTTGACCTGCACGCCAAGTGGCCCTGCGGCGAAAAGGATCTCATCACGGACGTGCCGGGGGTATTGGTCGGTCATACCACGCTGACCGATCCGGCGAAGGATATCCACACGGGCGTAACGGCAGTGCTTCCACACGGGGGCAATCTGTTCCGTGACAAGGTCATGGCCGCCTGCGCCGTCATCAACGGCTTTGGCAAGAGCATCGGCCTTTTGCAGGTGCAGGAGCTCGGCACGATAGAGACCCCCATCATTCTGACCAACACGATGAGCATCGGGACCGCCTATACGGCCCTGTGCAAATACATGCTGGAGCAAAATCCTGACATTGGGGTGACTACCGGCACCGTCAACTGCCTTGTCACCGAGTGCAACGACAGTTCGCTCAACGATATCCGCGGCATGCATGTGCAGGAATCGGACGTCCGCAATGCCATTGAAACAGCAGCGCAGGATTTTGCCGAGGGCTGCGTCGGCGGCGGAAACGGCATGCGCTGTCTCGGGCTCAAAGGCGGTATCGGCTCCGCTTCGCGCGTGTTGGAGATCGACGGCGCAAAATATACGGTCGGTGCGCTCGTCATGTCAAACTTCGGAGCGCCCGGCAACCTTGTGATCGGTGGTCAACATTACGACACAAGCAAGGCCCACGTCTCCGACGTGAAAGACCGCGGCTCCATCATCATGATCCTGGCAACGGATATCCCTCTTTCCGAGCGGCAGCTCGGGCGCGTGGCCAAGCGCGCTATGATCTCGCTCGGGCGCGTGGGATCGTTCTGCGGCAACGGCAGCGGCGATATCGCGATCGCCTTCACCACGGCCAACCGCATTCCGCATGACAGCGACCACGATATTCTGACCTGCCGAATGTTCTACGATGAGAGCATCGACAAGGTGTTTGAGGCCTCTGTTGAAGCGGTCGAGGAGGCGATCATCAGCTCGCTCTACCACGCCGAGACCACGCACGGCATCCGCGGCAAAACAGCCGTCAGCCTGCGAGACTTCCTTAATCATTGACCCTTGCCGCCCTTTACCGTTCCTTTTCACTGCGCCCCGCAGCCCGCTGCGGCAATCCCCTTTTCGAGCCAATCGGAAGGGCGTTGAATGAAAAAAGGCATGCACTTCTGCCACGGTTCAAGCAAGAAGTTCTTTCTTTCGGGCTTTGTAATAGAATAGGCCCGTCAGGTCTGCCAAGGCCCAGCCGATCGGGACCGACCACCAGATGCCGATGACGCCGATAGCAGGGATCGCGGACAGCAGATAGGCAAGCGCGACACGGGTGCCCAACGAGACGACCGTAAGCACCACGCTCATGCCCGGTCTCCCCAACGCACGATACAAGCCATAGAGCAGGAACAGGCAGCCGATGCCGCAGTAAAACGCGCCCTCGATGCGCAGATACTGCACGCCTTCCAGAATGACTTCGGTTTCTCCGGCGTCCACAAAAATCGCCATAAGAGGTCTTGCAAATACGAAGACGAGCGCGGATATGACCACACAGAAGGCCATGGAAATGCACACGGCGCTTTTCAGCCCCGCGCGTATCCGTTCGCTCTCTTTTGCGCCGTAATTCTGCGCGATAAAGGTGGAAAAGGCGTTGCCGAAGTCCTGCACCGGCATATAAGCAAAGGCGTCGATTTTCACAGCGGCGGCAAAGGCGGCCATCACAATGGGGCCGAAGCTGTTGACCAGTCCCTGTACCATAAGGATACCGAGGTTCATGACCGATTGCTGCACGCAGGTCAGCGTGGAGAAGGAGACGATCTCCTGAATACGTCCGCGCCGCAGGCAGCGGAGCTTCCAGATCGAGCGCACCTGCGGGAAGCGCGCAAGGGTGAAAACGGCGATGCCAATCCCCGAAACATACTGAGCGATCACCGTTGCCTCCGCCGCTCCGGCAACGCCTCTATTTAACCCGATGACAAACCAGAGATCGAGGGCAATATTCAGCACAGCGGAAACAGCCAAAAAGCCCAGCGGGATAACGGAATTGCCGATCGCCCGCAAAAAAGAGGCAAAGTAGTTATAAAGGGAAACAGCGGGAATGCCCATGAAAATCACAAACAGGTATTCGCGCATATCGCTCCACACCTCGGCAGGAACCCGGAGGAAGGTGCGAAGCCCGTCCAGGCAGGCAAACGATAAGATGTTCAGAAATACGGTGACAAGCGCGATAAAGAAAAACGATGCACAGAGGTTCTCGCAAAGAGCCTTCTCATCCCGCTGCCCAAAGCGCATGGAAAACAGTGCGCCGCTCCCCATGCACAGGCCGAGGATGATGGAGGTCAGAAAGGTCATCAGCGTAAAGGCTGAGCCGACCGCTGCAAGCGCATCGCGCCCGAGGAATTGCCCGACGATCAGCGTGTCGGCAATGTTATAGCACTGCTGCAACAGATCCCCCAAAATCATGGGAATGGCAAACAGCAGCATCGACTTGGTAACAGGGCCTCGTGTTAAATCGCGGTTCATGACGCGTCTCCATATCTTAAGCAATAAAGTGCAATTCGGGAATATTATAGTGCGATGGAAACACTTCGTCAATCCGGCTCACCGCCGCCCGCGAGGAGGTGCGCGAGGGAATGAATGATGAGAAATGCAAGAAGCTGCTCCGTCTGCTGGACACACAGAATATATTAACTGGAGGAGGCCACGCTGATGAGCTTCACGGCAGGCTTTAAGCTGGCATGGGGCATCGCCGGAGAACCGGGGCACCTTACTCCTACGACACCGATGAAGAACAAAAGGTGCAGGATACGCATTCAACGGAGTAACAATATGTCATCAGCGGAATGGTTTTCTCCCCGGTGTTCACGCCATTGCTGACCATATACCAAAAACCGTCTCAAGCATATTGCTTGAGACGGTTTTTGGCAGGCGGCTTCAATTCGGATATTTTTCTAAATTATTTTTTGACGATCGCGTCAGTCGTCTATCTCCGCTTCGTGCTTGAGGATCGCACCGGAGGCCGCGTCGATCTCGTAGTCATATTCCATATTGCCGGACTTGAACTCGACCTCATAGACGAGCGTGCCGTCCTCGTCGTCCAGCTCGATCTCCATGTCATACGCCTGATTTTCGCTCACGCCCGCGTGGTTCAGGGCAATGGACTTCGCCTTGGCATGGCCAATGTCCTGCACTGCTCCGGACGGCGCAGAGGGCTTTGTCGCCTCATTCCCTACGGAAGCTGTGGCCAGCAAGTCCTTCTGTCTGCTGAGCACCTTCCCCGTGTAGGCGTCCACCAGATACTCAAACTCACCCCACGCCGCGTGCAGCTCCACCTCATAGTGCGCGGGAGATTCGTCGAGCTCGGAATCGACCTCCGCCGTGACGGAGTCGAGCGCCGTTGTCCCGGCATACTGCTCCGCGGCGCAGGCAGCGGCCTCTTTACCGATGGGCATGGCAGGCGCGCCCGCTTCGGCAAGGTCCTTGAGTTCTTCGACCGAGAGCTTTGCCAACGCATCAAACTTGAGCGACGGGTTGATGGCGAGGACGCAGTTCACCAGCGCCGCCTTGCCGGTAGAAATGTTATTTTCCCGAGCCTGCTGCTCCCGCGCCGCGTCCTGCGTCAGCGTCTGCGTCAGAACAGCGGCCTTTGCTTCGCTGGTCTGCAAAACGCCGTCCACGGCGCTCGTCAGCTCACGCTGGAGCTTTTCCGCACGGGCGGTATCCTTGTCCTCCACCGAGATCATGATGGCGGAGGAAATGCTGTCGAGATAGCCGTTTCGCACGAGACTGCCCACAATGGCGTTTACCGCCACGTCGAGCTTTGCGCCCTTGAGGTCGGCACCATTACTCATATCCGCAAGGATGGCTTTTGCATCCTCGTTGAGCGGCGTACAGACGAGAACTTTTTCGCTCCGATTCACTTTCAGCTCGATGCTCGGATTCACATCCAGCGACACCACGGACGCGACCGCGTTCGCCCGCTGGTAGAAGAGTCCGCCGCCGAGCAGCATTACCGCAAGGCAGGCGGCGATGAGCGATGTCCATCTTCTCTTTGTTGTTTTCTTCGTTTCCATGTTGATTACCGTTCCTTTCCGCGCTTCACAGCGGGAGAGAACGCCGCTCACATCGTCCGGCGCGGTCTTTTCAAGCGCCGCAGCCAGCCTCTGCTCCATTTTTTCATTGGTCATCGGGCGTCATCTCCTTCCAGAAAAATTCGCATCTTTTTCAATGCTCTGTGATATTTCGACAGGACGGTGGGAAGCGGCAGCTCCAGCAGCGCCGCGATCTCCCGATGCTTCATGCCCGTGACCGCGTGAAGCAGCACGATGCGCCGCTCCTC
>OJKY01001003.1_pt1 | contig 18971 bp, 17 predicted proteins | sample 1596571 | NCBI WGS metagenome assembly OJKY01 (sample SAMEA4350170, study PRJEB24818) | metagenome | biome: human; feature: gut; material: faeces | place: Denmark | collected 2013-09 | reverse complement strand
TCAAAGAGAAGCATGAAAAGAAAATCGCTGCCGATGATGGCTTAAAGCTCATCCGGCAGCGGATCAAAACCTATGATATGCGTGTTCGCCGTACTCCGGCCATTTACACAGATGCCGCATTTCAAATTTGGAAAGCACAAGCGGAGGATGCACGAAACCGCTACGTGAACGGCGAATTGACCTACGAGGAATTGGACGCCCTCACACAGCTCCCTAAGAAGAAAGGCGAATAATAGACGAAGAAAATGCGAAATATTTGCGTATTTTTCTTGTCCTTTGCGTATACTGTGATATAATAAAGGCGAGGTGATGAGTGTGACCTTAAAAGAATTGCGTATTTCAAAAGGGCTGAATCAGGCCCAATGTGCGGAATACCTCGGTATGTCCACGCGCAACTATCAGAATTACGAAAACGATGCCGCAAAAGCAAACACGGCCAGATACCATGCGATTTATCAAAAGCTGGAAAGCTATGGTCGGCCTGTTATCACGGCCGCCGTACTCTCGCAAATGCCTGAGTTTTATACGAATGTTGTCACGGGTGCGGGCTTGCGGGCGTTAGCAAACAGCGTGGCAAAATACGGCAAGCGGGACTGTTTCAGCATCTTACAGAAGTTTGTGACCGGCTCCTACGATGGGAAAATCTGTATTTTATACGGTCTCCGCCGGACCGGAAAGACAACACTTCTGTTTCAAATGCTTTCCGAACTGCCCATAGAAAAAACGGCCTACATCAAGGTGCAGACCATTGATGATATGTCGCGGCTGACAAAGGACTTGAAAGCTCTGTTTGAACTGGGCTATCGGTATGTGTTTATTGATGAAATTACGCTCCTGAGCGACTTCATCGACACTGCTGCCGTGCTTTCCGATGTGTTCAGCATGATGGGCATGAAAATCGTTGTTTCCGGTACGGACTCTCTTGGCTTCGCTATGGCAAACCGCGATGAACTGTACGACAGAAGCGTGACGATCCACACCTCTTTTATTTCCTTTCGGGAGTATGCGCGGCTCCTGAACATCCGTTCTGTCGATTCTTATATTGAATACGGCGGAACGCTGAAAATGGAAAATATGAGCTTTGACGATCCGGATGCCGCCTTTGACGAGGTCGCGTTTCGGGACGACGAAAGCACACGGAAGTATATTGATACCGCCATCAGCCGTAACATTCAGCATACACTGAAAAATGACCATTACGGCGAATACTTCAATCAACTGCGGGAGCTTTACGAAAAAGGTGAGCTGACCAATGTTATCAACCGCATTGTGCAGCACATGAACCACCGCTTTGTGCTGCGCGTGGTAGAGGACGAATTTAAGTCCCATGATTTTGGCTCCGCAAAGGAACTGCTTTTACATGATCTCCCTGCGGAACAGGCGACCGTTCTCTATGATGTCAATGAAAAGCAAATATTGGAGCGATTAAAGGCCATCATTGAGGTCAAGGAAAAGAGTGAAACAACCGTCCCGATCACGCAGGAGCATATCGACAAAGTGAAGAAGTATCTGCTTATGCTGGATCTGATCGTCAACTGTCCGGAACGGTACGAAAGCGGTAAGCAGGCGGAGCATATCGTCTTTTCCCAGCCCGGTATGCGCTATGCCATCGCAAAGGCTCTGGTCTATTCCCTGATGCAGGATGCCTATTTCGCATCGATTTCCGAAGCAGATAAGGCATATATCACAGGAAAGATTCTGGACGATGTAAAGGGCCGGATGCTGGAGGACATTGTTCTGCTGGAAGTCCGCAAAGCGGCACCCAGTACGATGGAAGCGTTCAAATTCAAGTTCGATGCCGGCGGCGAGTTTGACATGGTGATTTACGATAAAGCAGGTCAAAATTGCCGCATCTATGAAATCAAGCACAGCACCGAGGTCAACGAAAAGCAGACAATTCATCTGCGTGATGCAGAGAAATGCCAAATCGTTGAAAATCGCTTTGGCCCGATCAGCGGTAAATTCGTTCTTTATCGCGGAAAAGATACGTTTGCCGAGGGTGTTCAGTATTTGAATGTAGAAAATTTTCTGTGTGGTCTGAAGTAACTTTTGAGGAGGATTTATCATGAACTATATTTTAAAGCAGTTCGATGAACCGCTCGTTAAATTCTCCGCAACGACCGATACCAGTGAGCCGGAGATCCAAATTCTTTGGACAAATGAAGAAAAAGCGGCATTGCTGCCGCTTGATCTGACGCTTACGCCGGATGGATTGAGCCGTTGGCTGCGCCGCCGCACGATTCCCAAAAACCGCGCCTACGTCCATAGCCTTTTGGCAAAATGCGGCTTAAACCTCAACCGACCGCTCAGTATTATCAGTGTTTGTAAAGGGTTGTCACTTAACGACTGCTATTGGGTCGTTGAGGACGGTGACACCGCTTCTTTCGACAAGGTAAATCTCTACGACAACCCATTCAGCAATGTTCTGGCCGAGCTTGCCTTTACCGGTTATGGCAGCAGTGTCCGCACTTTCCTGCTCTCCAGCCCGGAGTTTACCACCAACGGAATGCTTCGCAAATGCTGGCGGCGCATCGGCGGTAAGGTGTATCTCTATAAGGGCGGCACAGAGGGCGCGGCCAATACCGGCAACGAACCATACTCTGAGTTTTACGCTGCGCAGATCGCCGCCGCCATGGGCATTCATGCGATTCCCTACGGCTTATCCCGTTGGAAAGGCGTCCTCTGCTCCACCTGCGAGCTTTTTACCGACAAGGCGTATGCCTACCTCCCTATCGGACATCTCGTTTCTAAGGGCGGCATGGGGGCTGTCAGGGCGTATTACGAAAAGATGGGAGATAAGTTTGTCAACGCGCTGAACGAAATGCTGGTGTTTGATGCGGTGATCTGCAATGTGGATCGGCATTTCGGGAACTTCGGCGTGATGGTCGATAACCGGACGAATACCATCGTCTCCCCCGCCCCCCTGTTCGACCATGGCAATTCCCTCTTTAACTTTGCGGGCGCGGACGCCTGGGCGGACGAGGCTGCGCTGGAGGCATATATCGAAACGCTGTACCCCAGCGTGTACGATGATTTTCTCGGCACAGCTAAGGACGCGCTGACGCCGGAGCTGCGTGAAAAATTGCGCCATCTGCTGAACTTCAAGTTCAAGAAGCACTCGCGCTATAACCTGCCCGAAAAAAGATTGCGGATGATGGAGCGGCAGGTGCAGAAATGGGCAAGAATATTATTGAATATAGAGTAAGCAAAATGGAGAGGTCCTCGCGCTCCGGAAACGGCTGAGGGTATGCCGCCGGTAATTTCTTCGGCTTTTGCCTCGGATTGAGCACCACAAGAATAGCGGTGCATAGACAGATTTATAAAGTTAAGAGAGAACAGCGTGGCGGAAGCCGCGCTGTTTTGCTTTTTGCTGCGTGAGTCAGCATTACGACAATAGCGCCACTATCAACGTGCAGCTTATTTCAATCCATGCGCCCCGCGAGGGGCGCGACCTTCACGGCCTCCGGCTCCTTCTCGGCAGGGATATTTCAATCCACGCGCCCCGTGCGGGGCGCGACCCGGCTTCAGCGGGGCGAGATCACCGGAGATCAGGCATTTCAATCCACGCGCCCCGTGCGGGGCGCGACCGGCGCCTACGCCTTTATCGAGCCGATCCTGAAATTTCAATCCACGCGCCCCGTGCGGGGCGCGACATGCGTGATGATTCCGCATATTCTATCCGGCGTCATATTTCAATCCACGCGCCCCGTGCGGGGCGCGACGTCATAATCCTCCGCATCAGGATAGAGCAAAGCGCATTTCAATCCACGCGCCCCGTGCGGGGCGCGACCTGCACGAAACAAAGTCGGACTTTTGACTTGCACATTTCAATCCACGCGCCCCGTGCGGGGCGCGACGCTGCCAGTCATGCATGGAGTATGGGACCTGCGAATTTCAATCCACGCGCCCCGTGCGGGGCGCGACTGGTCATCAGGCGATAAAGGGTGCCGTCACGGGATTTCAATCCACGCGCCCCGTGCGGGGCGCGACCCTCCAAATCGACCAAAGCTATTACAGCAAGTACATTTCAATCCACGCGCCCCGTGCGGGGCGCGACCCTCAAGCCAATCACAGCCAATATGATTGTCGAATTTCAATCCACGCGCCCCGTGCGGGGCGCGACTGAGCCGTTGCGTTTTTCCGTCACTTGATGTATATTTCAATCCACGCGCCCCGTGCGGGGCGCGACCACCCCCGGAAAGCCCCCGACGCTTTACCCGGATATTTCAATCCACGCGCCCCGTGCGGGGCGCGACAACAGCGGCTCTTCCGGATGGCAGTTAGCAGATGATTTCAATCCACGCGCCCCGTGCGGGGCGCGACCCCTCAGACCATGGCAGGCATGAGCCCCGCCATATTTCAATCCACGCGCCCCGTGCGGGGCGCGACTCTGCTTTCCGTCCTCGTCTACCTTATAATAATATTTCAATCCACGCGCCCCGTGCGGGGCGCGACTGGCGCTGTGCGCTGAATCTGTCGGAATGAACCTTATATTTCAATCCACGCGCCCCGTGCGGGGCGCGACTTAGTTTTCATGTAAATTCCTTTCTAACAGGCGTATTTCAATCCACGCGCCCCGTGCGGGGCGCGACGGGGGCCGTCGGGGGTCATGGTGTAGTCCAGATGATTTCAATCCACGCGCCCCGTGCGGGGCGCGACACGATCGCCGCCATCTCGGCGATGCACTCCTCGTAATTTCAATCCACGCGCCCCGTGCGGGGCGCGACACAAAAGTGTTGTTATCGTAAATTCGGCAATGATATTTCAATCCACGCGCCCCGTGCGGGGCGCGACCCTGCTATTCCTCAGGTTGAAATTAAGGAGGATACATTTCAATCCACGCGCCCCGTGCGGGGCGCGACCATCAGCGAGGACACCGCCGCCCACGGCGTGGAATTTCAATCCACGCGCCCCGTGCGGGGCGCGACCAAGGCCGACCGGGCGGAGTTCCGGCGGATGATATTTCAATCCACGCGCCCCGTGCGGGGCGCGACCGCGAGTCGACGCTGGAACGGTTCAAGCAGAGCATTTCAATCCACGCGCCCCGTGCGGGGCGCGACCGGGCACGTAGTTTGATTTTCCCGCATTTGTGGAAATTTCAATCCACGCGCCCCGTGCGGGGCGCGACGACCCGCAAGGACATATTGCGGCACGAGTGGGAATTTCAATCCACGCGCCCCGTGCGGGGCGCGACTCCGGCAGAGGTCTACTGCACGTTCAGCTATACGATTTCAATCCACGCGCCCCGTGCGGGGCGCGACAAGGACAACCTGCTTGCGGAAACTGCGGAGCTTATTTCAATCCACGCGCCCCGTGCGGGGCGCGACGTGGCGTTTCCCTGACGCTTATGAGGGAGGTGTATTTCAATCCACGCGCCCCGTGCGGGGCGCGACCCGTTGTCTTGCCAGTTAGTACCGGCCCAATCGATTTCAATCCACGCGCCCCGTGCGGGGCGCGACGCACGTCTATGGCGGTGCTTCCGGTCTACACCATATTTCAATCCACGCGCCCCGTGCGGGGCGCGACTGCGTTGCGCATGTAGCTGACGGCGTCCGCATGATTTCAATCCACGCGCCCCGTGCGGGGCGCGACGCATTCACGTCCATGGCTTAGCCCTCCGTGTCCATTTCAATCCACGCGCCCCGTGCGGGGCGCGACATCCGCTGACATGCGGGAGTTTTGCTGAGATTCAATTTCAATCCACGCGCCCCGTGCGGGGCGCGACAGGTGAAAGAAATGGATATTGAAAGGCTTTACAAATTTCAATCCACGCGCCCCGTGCGGGGCGCGACTGCTGGTGACGCAGTTCACCCACATGGCAGATGAATTTCAATCCACGCGCCCCGTGCGGGGCGCGACTGTATAGCCACTTTAATCCCAATCCATGCGGGAAATTTCAATCCACGCGCCCCGTGCGGGGCGCGACGGCGAGCGGTCATAGCTTCTGTCCAGTCACGTTATTTCAATCCACGCGCCCCGTGCGGGGCGCGACTTTTTCCTTTTGGGCATCCAGAGCTCGTGTAAATTATTTCAATCCACGCGCCCCGTGCGGGGCGCGACAGCGCTCAGGCGGATCAGGCGGAGTTTTACGAGATTTCAATCCACGCGCCCCGTGCGGGGCGCGACTCTGGCCGATGGCCTCGTCGCTGCCGTAGGAGAAATTTCAATCCACGCGCCCCGTGCGGGGCGCGACTAGCAGCTCCCGCGCCTTTTCAACCAGAGGCCGATTTCAATCCACGCGCCCCGTGCGGGGCGCGACCAGCTCATAGACCTTTCCTCCTTCCCCTAAAATATTTCAATCCACGCGCCCCGTGCGGGGCGCGACCCCAGTGGTTTGGCCCCAAGTACATCCTGACCAAATTTCAATCCACGCGCCCCGTGCGGGGCGCGACCCGCTACCCGAAACGCCTTGTCCGGCCCCCGGTATTTCAATCCACGCGCCCCGTGCGGGGCGCGACAATACATCCATTGGGCAGGCATTAAGACAGCCAATTTCAATCCACGCGCCCCGTGCGGGGCGCGACCCTCGCTCATCTTGGCGGCCTGGGCCTCCTTCCGATTTCAATCCACGCGCCCCGTGCGGGGCGCGACAGTTCCGTCCACGGATAGCGGATCTTGTCATAGTCATTTCAATCCACGCGCCCCGTGCGGGGCGCGACCCGGATGTGATGTGCAACTGTAAATTTCCAATCAGCATTTCAATCCACGCGCCCCGTGCGGGGCGCGACCTACACCCTCAAGACCTCTGCACCGAGCATGACATTTCAATCCACGCGCCCCGTGCGGGGCGCGACTCTTATTCGCAGAGGTAGCGGTGTTGTCAAAGACATTTCAATCCACGCGCCCCGTGCGGGGCGCGACGTCTGCGTTCTCAATCATTTTGAGAACCGGCTCATTTCAATCCACGCGCCCCGTGCGGGGCGCGACTTGCTCGCGCCCCTCTGTTTTGAGTTGCTGCATATTTCAATCCACGCGCCCCGTGCGGGGCGCGACACGGCGATCATCGGCGTCGCCTCCTGGGGGGTCAAATTTCAATCCACGCGCCCCGTGCGGGGCGCGACACCGCCGTCATCGAGGACGCCGTCCTTCACATCAAATTTCAATCCACGCGCCCCGTGCGGGGCGCGACGCTCGTCGAGAGGCTCGCCGCCGTCCTGACCGTATTTCAATCCACGCGCCCCGTGCGGGGCGCGACGGGACGTGGCGGAGGTGTCGGAGGTCATCCGGGAATTTCAATCCACGCGCCCCGTGCGGGGCGCGACCGGCGTCGATGGGCGCGTCAAGGCCCTCGAGGAATTTCAATCCACGCGCCCCGTGCGGGGCGCGACGGCTTCCTCTCCGACATCAAGACCGAGCTCGAGGAATTTCAATCCACGCGCCCCGTGCGGGGCGCGACGTCGGCATCACCGTCCCTGTGGATGATGAGAGCGAATTTCAATCCACGCGCCCCGTGCGGGGCGCGACCGACAAATCAACCGGCACCTGGGTACGGGTACCGAAAATTTCAATCCACGCGCCCCGTGCGGGGCGCGACTCCCCGGCTGGGGCGAGAGCGCCGGAGCTATCGCAATTTCAATCCACGCGCCCCGTGCGGGGCGCGACGATGGCGGCACCATCACCGCCACCACGGTTCTGACATTTCAATCCACGCGCCCCGTGCGGGGCGCGACAACCAACGCCAGCGGCCTCGGCTCCTACACCTTGATTTCAATCCACGCGCCCCGTGCGGGGCGCGACGACGCCGTTGGCGTTGGTGGCTTTCTCCAGGGTATTTCAATCCACGCGCCCCGTGCGGGGCGCGACGATGAGCCTGACAGCTTCCAGCTTCCCATCTTCCTATTTCAATCCACGCGCCCCGTGCGGGGCGCGACTTGTCATTTTGGCCTGCGGGGTCTACGTTACTGTATTTCAATCCACGCGCCCCGTGCGGGGCGCGACAGCAAAAGTATACAAAATTACTTTACACACTTTTGCGACAAAAGGCAATTCTTAGACAATTTCACGCAAAACGCCGCCTTTTAAAGCGCTTTTCTACATATAAATACAGGAACACCTTTTTGATTTGCAGTGCGAACCGCATGGGAAAAATCTGTACGCTTCCCCTTCGCACTACAAGATCATTGGATCTTCCGGAAGGTATGTCTGCTTGCAGCCAAAGTGCTCGATTTTGCTTTCGTACTTTTTTCCCAAGTAGTAAAACCGCAGACTATCCCGCTCTGGATCCATGAGCTTGCAGAGCTTATTTTGCAAACTGCGGCACTGAGCCGTGTCCAACAGACACTCAAACACGGAATTCTGCACCCGTTGACCGTAGTTGACACACTGCTTGGCGATCTGCCGCAGACGCCTGCGCCCAGCGGCATCTTCTGTATTGACATCATAGGTGATGAGTACCAGCATACGCCCCTCACTTCCACAAAAACGGCGGATATTCCTCCAGATCGCCCCGCAGATACCGCGCCAGCAGCAAGCTCTGTACATACGGTACCAACCCCCACGGCAGCTTTTCCTCTAAAAACGGGTGGGTGATGGTTTCCCGCTTCCGCTCCTGCCACTTTTGAAGAAATGTTCTGCGCCCTTCCTCTGCCAGCAGCACCGCGCCGCTTTCCCGAAATTCAAAGTTGGAAGGTTTTATTATGCGGTTGTTGATAAGCGTGAGTACAAAGCGGTCAGCAAAACAGGGACGCAGTTCCTCCATCAGATCCAGCGCCAGCGATTCCCGCCCAGGCCGATCCGTGTGAAGATAGCCCACATAGGCGTCCAGTCCCACGCTTTCCAGTGCCGAAGCGCAGTCGTGGGCAAGCAGGCTGTAAGCAAAGGACAGCATGGCGTTAAAGGCGTCCAGCGGCGGACGGCGGCTGCGCTCGCGAAAGAAAAAGGTTTCCTTTCCCTGCAAGATCATCTCGTCCAATACGCTGAAATACGCCGCCGCGCCAATGCCCTCCAACCCCCGCAGACTGTCCGGAGAGGTCTCCGCCGCAATTTGCGGCAGCAGTCCTTGCAGCTGTTGGGATACGGCGGAAAACCGCTGACCATCGACACGCGGAGCATGATCCCGCCGGGTACGCTCCACGCTCCATCGGGCATTGTAGACCTTTCCGAAAATCATATTCCGGGCTATGCGACAGCTTTGCGATGGGTCATCCGCCACGCGGTACTGCATCCGCCGCAGCAGGACATTTCCCTGCATCTGCCCGGACACGCGGGCGAGGAACTTCCCTCTCTGTGAGCAAAACGCCAGTCCGATCTCCCGCTGCGCACATTTTCCCATCAGGGCGGGTGACGCTCCCGCATAAGAAAAGGTGACGATGCTTTGCAGCGTGTGCAGCGGATACCGGGCAACGGTTTCCCCGCCCCGGTTCGCCACCACATTTTCACCATCCAAGGAGAGGTAGATATCCTCCGAGGTGACAAAAAGCGTATTCAATAGCTGTCTCATGGCTCGTCCTCCATGGCGCCGCGCAAATACGCGGAAACAGATCTGCTCCGCAGCAGCTTTGGCAGACACAGTTCCTTCAGGGAACAGGCATTGCAGGACTTTGACGGCTTCACCTTAGGCGTATAGCCGCGCTGGTAGAGATCGTGCATCTCGATTAAGAGATCTGTTACCTCCTGACGCAGCTCCGGTGTAAAATCTACCTCAGTGCGGCGGTGAGGCTCGCCGTAATACAGCGCACCCTGCGGAATTTCGCAGCAGAGCATTTCCTCCAGACACATAGCCTGTCCACAGAGTTGGAGGGCATCCTCTGTACCCTCTTTCGGTTTTCCCCGCTTATATTCCACGGGATAAGGCTGCCACAGCCCCTCCCGGCCTTTGAGCGGAATACCGATCTTGCCCCGGTGGAACTCCAACACATCGCAGGCACCGGACACACCCAGCGTCCGGGAAAAAATACGCATATCACGGGTGATGAGGAGGTCTCCCCGGCTCTCGAAAAACCCGCCGTTGTGGGCGTTTTCGTGGAGGATCGCTCCGTCAGTGGTGCGGAAATTTTCCGCCCACTGATTCTCAACGTGGATGAGCGCCCACTGGCGGCGGCAGAACTTGAAGTGCTGCAAACCGGAGAGTTGAAGGAAATCATCCTCATTAAAGTCCATCAATCACTTCCGGTTCCAATCCAGGCAGCGCTTCTACAGTGATGGCATAGTCATCCACAGAGGAAGGAATCTGGTCTGAATCTTTCAGAGTGACTTTTACAGAACGGTGTACTTTGGCGGAAGAATACTGCCCATCCTTGCAGTTATGCTGCCACCAGAAAAGCTTGACCACCTCCATAGAACCATCTGGACGGGCGGCGGAAGCATCATTGACAAACAGCGTCCGTAGACACTCCTTCACCACTTGTGCGTCCTCTTCTGTGAAGCCTGTTTTTTCTGCCAACTGCACATTGATGGAGCCTTTGAGAAGATAAAGGCCGAATTGCACAAAATGCTTATTGCCCATGGTATCTGAAGAACGTTTTTCACCGGGGTCACCGTTGACACTTTTTGTAATCTGAAGCGTCTGCACATCCACGGGTGAAATACTGACCGCCTGATGAATGGAAACGGGGCCACGCACACCTGCAGATACACTGTCTTTGCTCTTAAACGCGAACACCTGTCCGAATGCGCGCACATCCAGCCAAGTTTCGCAGGCTTTTTTGGTATACTCCTCACGATTTTTAATGCCTTTCAGGGTTGTGGAAGCGCGTTCGCTCAGGCTGCCAAGGCCATCGTCACACCGGTCCTCAGACTGCACAAAAATCGGATAGCCTTGATCCTGCATCCGGTTGCGGATTTTTCGCTTGATGCACACATCGGAAATCTCACCATAATTGTTATAATCCGTGCGGGGCCGGTTGCCGTTTAAGGGATCGCCGTTGGCATTTGCCATGTTGACCGAGATCAATGCTACAAAATCAATCTTGTTCTGTAATGTACTCATTGCTTGCTGTCCTCCTCGTTCTGTTCATTCTCTTTTTTCTGATACAGTGCGCTGCGCTGGAGATAGTATCCCATCAGATAACTGGGCTCCAACGGCCGATTTCTCTGGTTTTCTGGGAATTTATCGATTTCTTCCATGATTTGGCCAATCATATTTTTGTAAAATACACGGCTTCTCGGGCGAAGTCTCGGTAAATAAGCCTGCTCGAGCTGCTTTTCTAAATTGGCCGTCACATACATAGGACGGCGGCAGAAAATGGTCATCTGTCGGATTGCGTTTGGTTCCCGATTTTCGTTGTCAGTGTAAGTATCCCGCTCTACTTTTTCCATCACGGCTAGCAAACGGCCGAACTGGTAGCTGCGATCTTGTTTGCCGGGTTCCAGTGCCATACTCCATTCCTCCCCATTTCGATCAAAATCATATTTTTTCAAAACAGTACACGCTGTAAACAACACTTTCCTCCAGATATTCTCGTCAAAGGCCTGCGGATTAGAAGCACGCCGTACCAGCATATCTTTGATATCGGAAGGAAATCTGGCACGGTCTAAACGGCAGGACAGTAACCGCTGGACTTGCTGCTTTAGCACCCGATTGTCCGTTTTCAGCTGGCCGTTCTGACAGGTCCCAAAGGCGTCATTCACGATCTGGTATAAGGACGGCGCCCAGATGGCACCCTGTAAGTTGGGCCAGCAGCAGATTGCGTCCCAATCATGGAGCCTTTGCAAAAAATCCGATCCCATCAGTTCATTGTAGTATGTCATGGATAAGCGCCCTGTGGTGGCAGCATCGAAAGCTGCGATCACAACTCCGGCAGAATCCGGCAGCAAATTGCGGTATCCCATCAGCGTTTTGTGTAAGTCCTCCCGGTATTCGGTCGGTTCGGTGATCGGTGTTTTATTCACTCGAAATGGCCCTGTTGCGCTGCAGGTTTTTCTTCCCTGCGGATTCCAACACAAAAATGCTCTGCCGCCGATCAAAGTTCCCTGATTCGCAATCAACCAGCGCAGCGCGTTGTGTGCCTTCTGGGATGCCTCGTAGCCGATAGTCGCTGCCTGCCAATCCGCCGTAAATCGCCCACGGTAAGTAAAACCGTTTTCATCGTTCGAGGAAATCAATTTGGCATTACCGCCGCATGCCGGAGCAATCCCTTTGGGATGCTGAATAGCGGGTCGTGACAGTGTTCCGCTAACCATACACAGTTCTTTACCTTGCCCTTCCATTTTGGCGCGGTAGTAATCTATAAATGCGCGAAAAAGGCTTTGGTCTTGCCAGCATGCGTCAGATTCGTTGCTGTCCAACCCGACTACACGCCAACACACCATGGCATCTTCTTCCTTGGGATGTCCCTTTTCATCAAGCTGTATAACATCGCTCTGTGCAAGGTCGGCAAGAATCGTGCCGCTTTTTACATAATTTAGAATCGGCCGGAGTTTAGGGTGTCCGCAAGAAGATTCTGCCCATTGTGTCAGCTGCGTCACATATCCTTCATATTTCTTGGCGTCGTACCCTGCCAGATACTTTAGTTGATCGCAAAGGGGATGCGGTCTTGGGTTTGTCCCGCTGCGCCCGCCGGATTCCTCTGTGACTGGAATTACAATTTTAGGTTCTTTTTTGTCTATTGCCTTAGCACTTCGAAATTTCCCATCCTGGTTTAGAGTAATCTCGATCTGTGCAGAGGTTAAAATATGGGAAACAGGGGCCAGCGTTTCCTTCTTTTCTCCTGCTTGTGGTAGACCTACAAGGCGAATATGGCAGTCATAGGTTTCACATGCTTTTTGCAGCAGTCCCATTCAGTCCACCTCCCCAAATTCCCTTAGTCCCGTAAAGTTTTGCAGAGATGCGCCAAAGGGTTTGACCGGCATTTCACCTAACGTTTTATGCAACGGACATTCTTTCGGCTTTGGGAAGGTAATAATTCCCTTCCGCATCACCGCATTCCAAAAATTCGCCGTCATGTGCCCTGCCGTATCTGCGGAATATGCTTCATCGGCATAAGTGATTCCATGATACATCAAACCGAAACTTAGTTCCTGGATCTCATCATAGGGACTGCTTCCTTCGTCGAATACGCAAGGTTCCACGTATCCCTGGCACTCCCGCGTTCCCAGAAAAATATCCCGTCTTCCGCCCTTTTGAATCATTCGTTTTGCAATCTCATGGTGCTTATTTTCATTGCGGTCTCCTGCCAACTCTGCGCGATTTTCGTTCCATTCAAAGTGAGCTCGTACTTTGTAACAACAGTTTTTCAGATAAGTATAGTAAGCCAAATCGTTGCCGCCGTGGTACTTGATAGGTCGTATGCCTTTCACTTCCGTTTGGATAGGGTTCATCACGCGAACAGCGTCAATATACCAGATCAACGTGGGTTTCCAATACACTGAGGACAAAATTCCTTTCAAGGCTTCATAGGTTGGCACTTGATAGGTGCATTTTTCTCCGCCAAGGCGAAGAATTGGATCAGAGAACAGAGCATAATCCCCTGTTACCTGAAATTCCACAAGGTTTGGATATTGCGTATTTCTCACAATTACACCTCCAAAAACTGTATTTCGATCCCTTCAAGGGAAAAACCAAGTTCTTTGTCATAAAAGTTATCTGATAGCATCCATATTCTATCATCTTCATCGCTAACTGGTAATAATCCGTGATTTTGCTCTAATTGCTTCCGCTGATATTCATACAAGGAAATTGTGTATGGTTTGGCACGTGCGATGCACTCTTTTCTGTATTCCAAATCCAAAGCAGCCCGTTCAGATCCGAGATCTGCGATGATTGTTCGGCCTTCTTTGTAGGGAACGATAACATCAAGACTTGCATCGTCGTATACTTGAAACAGACTGCCCGCTAAGCGAAATGCCTGGTTTAAAAAATAGTTTCCATGCGATTCAGCTCGGTCATCTGCAAAACAACTGTTGGCTGATAGCAAAGAAAAAATGGAATATGGTTTTCCTTTTATGCTATAGTCCTGGAATCCTTCCGGCATTTCCTTGTAAAGCCTGCGGTAATAATCATTGATGGCTTCATCGGAAGAAAGGTCATTTTGAAATTGCTGTGGGCAACGGCAATATTGTGCCAGCAAACTTTCGGTCGCATCTTTTCCCCGCTGAATTTCGGATAGTTTAGTCAGATTTTCATTCTGACACGGCACCAGATAAACCGGCGCAGGAGTGTTCGATTCGCCATTACGATTACAGCGACCTGCAGACTGAATGACGCTGTCCATTCCTGCGGAAAGGCGGATGACCCGCTCAAAGGAAATATCAACACCTGCTTCAATGACCTGCGTGGATACGCAAATCACTTTCTTTTCCGATGTTTGCAGTGTGGACTTCAAAGCATCCAAAACTGCTTGCAGATTGTTCAGAACAATCCTTCGATGTGCCATGCACATAGCCGCGGATAGATGGAAACAATGGGCCGTACCGTTTGACAGCGCCTTGTAGAGATATGCAGCCTCGCTTTTCTTATTACAAACGATCAGCAGACTGTTGGCCTGCTCCAAAACCCGCTGAGCAAATGCAGGAATAGCGTCCAAGCGCATCATTTCAACAGGTTGAATTTGTGTTCTGCGGAAGGTGTCCCACAACTTCGGAGCATATGGCACCATGTCGATACGCTGAGTAAACATAGGATGCGCAGCCCTTTCGAAACACGGTTGGGTTGCGGAGCACAAAATGACGGTTACGCCGCAGACTTTTGATAAGAAGTTAATTGTCAGGTTAAATAGTGTCAGCATTTTGGTAGGCACCGTTTGGACCTCATCCATGACAATGATACTATCGGCAAGCGCTTGAAAACGACGGATTGAGGAAGTTTTCCCGTCCAGAAATGTATTTAGCAACTGTGCCAGTGTGGTGATAATGACCGGCGCACTCCAATCCTCCAACAACAGTTCCTGCGTATCCAATTGTTCCGCTGTTTCTTGTGTGCGAATAAGGTTGGAATGGTGCTCCAGAATGATACTGTTATCCCCGATAAAGTCCCGAATCACTTTTGCGTTTTGATCTAAAATTGTTAGCAGCGGCGCGGTAAAAATTATTCTGGATTTATTCCATTTGGCAGCATGCGCTAAAGCATAACGCAAAGAACTCAACGTTTTCCCGGCTCCCGTAGGTACATTCAGATGGTAAACACCGCCGGGATGATTTGAAAACTGTCGGCACTGATCTGAAATTTTCCGTCTTGCTTTCTGTATGTCTGTTTGGGAAGAAAAATCCGAAAGTTTTTGTTCCATGTGTTGCAGATAGGCATTCCACATATCACGCATGTCTTTTGTATGGGGTAAACGCGAAATTCCTGTTACAAATTCCGTGGTATCCCGCCGGTCACCTTGGATTACCGCCGACAGCAGAAGTCTTGCTATCAGACTGACATAGAAGTATAGATCGTTCTCCTGAGAAGATTCAAAATCCAGTATCTTCTGGATTTTTTCAAAAATAATAGACATCTCTTCGCAAGAGGCTTGAAACAATTGATTTGTTTCGTCACGCGTGATAAGGTGCATTTCCGCATTTTTTATAGCTTCCTGATATTCGCTGTCATGGGATTGAAGCCTGTGTAGAAATCCTGAAGCATGGTTTTCATCAATGCAGTCAAACAACCCATGGTGTGCACCAACGGCAAAAGCCAGCAGTTCACATGTGATGTCATTAAACGAAGAATCGTGTTTTGATCCATGATAATGTTCTAGTAGAAATCGAACTCCTGCAAAGGTATGAACCACGGAACCGCGCCGCACTGCTTCACCGCGTGCGGCGCGTTCCAAATAGGTTTGATATTCTTGCGTTAGTTTGCCTGTATCGTGCATCAATCCCGCTAAATAGGCTGTATTTGACAACCCAACGCTAGATAAGCACTCTGCAGCATAGCTGGCAGCCTTTCGGCAATGCGCCGCCACGGTCTGGCGGCGCATGCCATCTTCGGAAGTATGCGCGTAGTACTCCATACTGCCTTCCTCCTAAAAGCAAAATCAGCCCTGTGCGTACAGAGCTGACTGCTTGGGGGCCGAAGTTCAGCCCTGAATCTTGTCTATATAATACATAAATCCTCAAATAAAGTCAACGGAAATAGGATTAGATATACAACCCGTTCAATGTTCAGCTGCTGCACTCCACCCCGCTTACAATTCTTCCGTTTTGAAGGTCGTATACCCCTCATAGTAGTAGCTGTGGTCGATGCCCTTCATAAAAACTTCACGGCTGTTCACGTCATCGGTCAGGGCCGCTTTCAGCAACACCTTGATCTCCACGTCCTTGATGGGGCTGCGCTCCATGGCCAGCAGGTAGTCCTCCTTATCGACACGGCTCCAATCCACCACCTGCCCGATGCCGGCTTTCAGCATCTGGTCAAGCCACAGGCGGGTGCTGCGGCCGTTGCCCTCGCGGAACGGGTGGGCGATATTCATCTCCACATACTTCTCGATGATCTCGTCAAAGGTGGACTGGGGCATCTTGTCGATGTTTCCAAGCGCTGCCTCCAGATACATTAAAGGGGCAAAACGGAAATTGCCCTTTGCCAGATTCACCGTTCGCAGTTCACCGGCAAAGTCATAAATATCCTCGAAAAGCGCCTTATGAATGGCTTGCAGCGACGCGAATCTGCCGGGTGCCAGCTTGTCCAGAGAGCCTCTTTCAAACAGTTCTACGGCTTTCTTCTTGCTGATCCGTTCCTCCTCACGGGCAAGCTCGGCGGAGTTGGTGATGCCAAGTTTATTTTCAAGTGCCATCGTGGGCCTCCATGTGTTTGTAAAATAGTTTCTCAGAGCGTATCCAGAAGATCGGCGTATCGCTCACAGATGCTTTTTTCCAGCTTTTCAAAGGCCGGAATAAAGCGGCTAATAATCTCCTGAGCCAGTGCTTTCGCGGCATTTCCATCGTAAATATGTGCCATATTATTGCGCTGGGACAGCATATCCAGCCATACATCTTCCTCTATGCAAGGGTAATACTGGTACGCCTGCTTGATAATTTCACGAGGGGAACCCGTTTTAGCGGCATCAATGCCTTCGTAAGTCAGCAGCTCTTTTAAGACCTTCCAGCCCAATTCAAACTGAATGGAGAACTTATCAATAATGCCGCTAATGATAAATTCATTGTTGAGATCCTGTTGATCAGAGCGCCGCAGAACGTCTAAATTTTTTCGGTAGTTATCAAACTTTTTCATAGAGCAATACTCCCTCCTTGCTGATGGCTTTCCGCAATTCTGGGGACAAATCAGAACATAAATCTATCACATCAAAGGTCAGCAATGTATGCGTTTCTTCCTCAACATCCAGTCTGAAACGGCATACATTGCCTCCCTGCACAGCTAAATCAATATCGCTTGTGCGGCGGAAGTCCCCTCGTGCGCGGGAACCGAATAGGATCACTGTTTTGATGTGATGCCTATTTGCCAGATCAATGATCTGGCAAATAACCGTTGAATCAATTCCGTACTTTGTCATCACACCAACTCCTTCGATAAGCCTTCAAGCTCGCTGACCGCTCCGCCTACAATTCTACAAAATAATTATACCATAAAACGCTGTATCCACAAGCGGAAAAGGAAAATAGTAGTGGAAACGTCAGCGGAACTCCACCGAATTTGATTCGCTCATCGATATTTACCTTCAGCAGAATATCTCAAAGCCGCTTTGCGATCTGCCAGATCACCCGCTGTGCTGTCGTGACTGCGGCAATGTCTTCTTTCGTGGCAAAGCCGCGGGTGTTGACAACATGAGCAATTTGATTGATGTTATTTCCAATGCCGGCGAGTTGACGCCGGATTTCGGCGTATTCAGCGAGTGGTCGGGATCGGAGGTTCATGCCAGAGATCAGCGCACGGAGGAATACTTCCATTGGGAAGCCAGAGAGCATAGCCTGCTGTTTCAAATGTTCATGCTCCTGCTCATTCAAACGGAGCGATATTTTGATTGGTCGTTTTCTCATGATCGTTTTTCCTTTCAATTCATAAGGGGTTATAGGGGAATTGCTTCCCCTAACAAGCGCATTTGGATAGCCAAATGCTATGCTTGCGAAAGCAGCTTCCGTATAGCGGTTTCATTTTCGTGACAACGCTGTTGTAAAATTAACTTCTTGATTTATTGGTGTCCAATAGGTATAATAATTGCAAGAAACTTTTGAGGTGAATGACCGTGCTACACGAGGAACGAACTGCAAATATTCTTATCAATAAGGCGGGTGGAAACGCCGGTCCGGATGCCAAGGGCTACCGCGTGGCTCTGCCATCTGCTTGGATGAAGGCCCTGGGCATCTCTGAGGGCAGCCGCACCGTAACGCTGCAATTCGATGGGGAAAGCATCACCATCCGCCGCCCTGCCGTGTCTGATTACGATGACTTTCTGGCCAATGCCCGAAGCAGTAATCACGTCATCTTGATCCTGCACTACTACGATGGGGACGAGCTCTGCACGAAGATCTGCGCTGACCAAACCACTCATCAACTTGCCATCGAAAACGAGGTCAGTTCTCCCCTTTCCACCGCTTTCGGCGTGAACCGCAAGCCCACATGGGACGATCTGCAAATCTTCTTGAAAGACCGCTGTGTGCCGCAGGAGCGGGACGGTTTGAAATATTACCTGTCTGACTTGGGACTGGACTGCTATGACCCGCTGGCGATCATCCGCAAGACCGAAGGGCGCATGGCAGAGGATTCGTGCTGGATCAAAATTGCGGAGGGCTGAATATGTCGATCAGACTGACAACGGGAAGCCGCATCGCGGAAACCTCGTCTAAGGGCAATCAGGAAAAATGGCTGGCAGATGGCCGCTGGTACAAGCTGGATCTGTTCGGCTATGAAGGGCTGGCTGAAGCCGTGACTTCTGCGCTGCTGGCACAAACCAATACCGACGCGTTGGGCTTTCGCTATGTGACCTACCGCATGGAGCGGATGGAAGTCCACGGACATATCCGAAACGGTTGTTCCAGTGCCAATTTTCTACGTCAGGGCGAGGCCATCCTGACCCTTGCGGAGCTGCTGCGAAAAGGCGTTGGCCCGGACTGGCAGACCGCGGTAAACCGCCTGCCCAATCTTCAGAGCCGCCTTG
>OJKY01001002.1_pt1 | contig 18981 bp, 17 predicted proteins | sample 1596571 | NCBI WGS metagenome assembly OJKY01 (sample SAMEA4350170, study PRJEB24818) | metagenome | biome: human; feature: gut; material: faeces | place: Denmark | collected 2013-09 | reverse complement strand
CACTTAATGACGGCGTTTTCGGCATTTTCGTTTTCGGGGTAGTTGTCGTCATTGTTCTGCTCGGTATCGCTCAGGGAATTTTCCGTACCGTTGGAAACAAGGATGGTCACCTCGCTCGACTTGCCGCAGGTGATGGCGGCGGTGTTCTCACTCGTAAGTGTCAGGCCGTCCAGCACCAGCGTCACGCCGGTCGTACCCTTTTTCACCTTGATGGAGCCGTCCGCGCAGCTGCCGGAGACGGTGTAGGTACCACTCGACGTGATCGTGAGCGCTGTGCCGTCGATCTCGTAGCCCGTGTCCGTCTCGCCCGCAGCGGTCACGCCGCTGTCGGTAAAGGTAAAGGTCACATTGCTTGCCGTGTCCGCCGTACTATTATTTATCGTACCGGCGCAGGCCGTGAGCGACAGCGCCAGCGCCGACGCGCACAGGAAAGGCAGTAGTTTTTTCATCATAATATCTCCTCAATCAATGATCTCGCATGGTACCCCCGGGGCGGGCGCGAGCTTTTTTCACTCTCTGCACCCGCTTCTTTGAGCCTGACGACAGCATACCCGCTTTGCCTAAAGGTTACCTAAAGAAAATAAAGATTTTACCTTTAGGTTTCTTTTAGGTTGCGCGTTCATATTTGAGCGCACAAAGGAGGTTCGACACCATGGCGATTCAATGCTGTTTTGAACGATATGAAAAGAAATACTGCCTGACCCTTTCCCAGCAGCGTTTTTTATTGGAGCGGATGACACCCTACATGAAAAAGGACGCGTACGGCGAGTACACCATCTGCAACATTTATTATGATACCGACGACTACCGCCTGATTCGCGCGTCGCTCGAAAAGCCCGTCTATAAGGAAAAGCTGCGCGTGCGCAGCTACGGCGTGCCGCAGGAGGACGGCAAGGTCTTCGTCGAGCTCAAGAAGAAGTTCGACGGCGTCGTCTATAAGCGCCGCATCACAACGGGCATCCAGAACGTGGAGCCGTTTCTCTCCGGCGAGCTGCCGAGTGAAAACTTCGGCCAGATTGGACGCGAGATCGGCTATTTTCAGTCGTTTTATCACACCGCGCCCAAGGTCTTCATCGGCTACGACCGGCTCGCCTTTGCGGGCATCGACGATCCGCAGCTCCGCATCACGTTCGACACGAACTTACGGTGGCGCGACACGGATGTCGACCTCCGCCTCGGCGACCACGGCGCGCCCATCGCGCTGCCCTGCGGCGATGTGCTGATGGAGGTCAAGATTCCCGGCGCGTGCCCGCTGTGGCTCTGCCATCTACTCTCCGACGTCGGGGCGTTCCCCGCGTCGTTTTCCAAATACGGTGCCTGCTACCGTGACGAGTTGTCCGCAGGCGTCCACACGACCAATTTAAAGGAGGATACCTTCTGTGCTTAACTCGATCTTAGGAAGCGAATTGACGCTCGTCTCGTTTCTCATCTGTACGGCGGTGTCGCTGCTGCTCGGCGTCGGCACGGCGCTCGTTTCCATGTACCGTTCGCGTACGACGCAGAGCTTCGCTGTCACGCTCGCGATTTTGCCCGCCGTGGTGCAGCTTGTCATCATGCTGGTGAACGGCAACCTCGGCGCGGGCGTCGCCGTGGCGGGTGCGTTTGGGCTCGTGCGCTTCCGCTCCGCGCCGGGCACAGCGAAGGAGATTGGAGCGCTGTTCCTCGCGATGGCCATCGGCCTTGCGACCGGCATGGGCTATGTATGGCTCGCCGTCATGGTGTTTGCCATCGTCTCGGCGGTGATGCTGCTGCTCACGGCGGTGAATTTCGGCGGCGCGGACGAGCACGAGCGCGTGCTCAGGATCACGATCCCCGAAAGTCTTGACTACGACGGATTGTTCGACGATCTCTTTGAAAAGTACACCAAGTCCTGCGTGCTCGAGCGCGTGAAAACGAGCAACATGGGCACGCTCTACGAGCTCACCTACCGCGTCACGCTCCCTGATGACCACGCGCCCAAGGCGTTTTTGGACGAACTGCGCTGCCGCAACGGCAACCTCAACATCACCTGCGGGCGCGAGGCGACGAAGGACGCGCTCTGAGGCATCTTGATTTTTGCCCGCGCGCTCTTTATACTACACGTATCACCAGAAATCAGAGGGGGGACCTTTTATGCGGCTGCTGATCGCAGAGGACGAGGTCGATCTCGCCGAGGCGCTGACGGTCTTTTTTGAAAAAAATCACTTCTCCGTCGACGCCGTGCACAACGGCTTCGACGCCTATGAATATGCCTCGTCGGGCGCATACGACGCCGTCATTTTAGACGTGATGATGCCCAAGATGGACGGTATTCAAGTGCTCGAAAAGCTGCGGCAGGAGGGCGTGAAAACGCCCATCATGATGCTCACGGCCAAGGGCCAGAAGAGTGACCGCATCACGGGCTTCAACGCCGGCGCGGACGACTATCTTCCCAAGCCCTTCGACCCCGACGAGCTCTTGAGCCGCGTGCGCGCCATCCTGCGCCGCAGCGAGGCCTACCAGCCGACGGTGCTCGCCTACGGCGATCTGACGCTCGACCCCGGCAGCGGCAATTTGAGTTGCGGGAAGGACCCCATCCGCCTGAGCGGGCGTGAGTTCCAGATCATGGAGCTTTTCATGCGCTCGCCGCGGCAGGTCTTTTCCGCCGAGCGCATCATGGAGCGCGTGTGGGGCTGGGATAATGAGGCGGAGATCAACGTCGTATGGGTGAACATCTCGAATCTTCGCAAAAAGCTCAAGTCCATCGGCTCGCACGTCACCCTGCAGGCAAACCGCGGCCTCGGCTACGTGTTGGAGGAGAGCGTATGATCAAGCGCCTGCGAAACCGCTTTATCCGTATCGCGATGCTCTCCGTCACGGCGGTGATGATGCTGCTGACGATCATCCTGAACGTCGCCAACTACGTCTCGACCGATTCCGACCTGAAGCAAACGCTGACGCTCATCTACGAGAACGCGGGCACCATCCCCCACTCGCGTTTCCTGCCGCCGAGCGGCTCGGACAGCGCCGATGCACCCACGCCGCCGGAAAATGACGGCGGCAGCGGTGACACTGCCCCCGCGCCGCCCGACGGCGCGGACGATTCACAGACGCCGCAGGCCCCGCCCGACGACAAAATCGCGCGGCGTGAGGGGCCGTTCACGGCGGAAACGCCGTTCTCCACGCGTTTTTTTGTCCTGCACTACACATCAAGCGGCACGCTGACACAGGCAGACCTCGACAATATCGCCTCCGTCACGGAGGATGATACGCAGGAATATCTCTCCGCCGCGCTCGCACACGGCGCGGGCTATGGCTACTTCAACAGTTATCGCTTTTTCGTCGCGCAGACGGATGACGGCGAGAATATCGCCATCTTCCTCGACTGCTACCACGAGCTGCGTGCGATGCGCGTGGTGCTCATGTGGTCGCTGCTCGCCGACGCGGCGTGCATCCTGCTCGTCTTCTTGCTTGTCGTGCTGCTCTCGCGCCGGGCCATCGACCCAGTGGTTCGCAGCGCGCAGCAGCAGAAGCAGTTCATCACCGACGCGAGCCACGAACTGAAAACACCCATCACCGTCATTGCCACGAGCCTCAAGGTGCTCGAAATGGAGACCGGCAAGCAGAAATGGATCGACAAGGCGATGGCGCAGACGGAAAAGCTCACCTCGCTCGTCAACTCGCTCGTCACGCTCTCGCGCATGGACGAGGAGGATTCGCCGCTCAGGATGGAGGAGTTCCCCGTGAGCGACGCCGTGCGCGAAACGGCGGAAACGTTCGTCGACTTCGCCGCGTCGAAGGGGCACGAGCTGCGCCTTTCGATCACGGACGGCCTCACCTATCGCGGCGACGAATACGCCGTGCGCCAGCTCGTCTCGATCCTGCTCGACAACGCGGTCAAATATGCACTGCCGGATTCCCCCATTGAATTCTCGCTCGAAAAGGTGAAGCGCGGTGTCGTCCTCCGCTCGTCGAACGCCTGCGAGGATGTTGCTCCGGAAAACGCGCAGAAGCTCTTCGACCGCTTTTACCGTGCCGATCAATCCCGCTCGTCGGGCAGCGGCTTTGGCATCGGCCTTTCCATCGCGCGCTCAATCGCCGAGGGGCACCACGGCTCCATCCGCGCCATCGTGGGCGACGGGAAGATCGCCTTCACCGCCGAGCTCAAATAAATTCCCAATAAAAAGCGCTTCGCAGTGTTTCTGCGAAGCGCTTTTCTTATCAAAGGCTCTTCTCCCCGCCCGTGACGGTCTCGATGGCGCAGGCAATGAACTTTTTCGCTGCAGGCGAGGCCTCCCTGAGCGACGGGACGGAGATGCCGAGCGTGACGAACTGCGGCGGGTCGAACGGGACCTCCGCCACCGTGCCGCTCCACTTGCGCGAGATGAGCCGCTGGTTGAAGCTGACGCCGAGCCCCGCCTCGACCATGTTGTAGGTCGTGAAGCCGTCGCGCGTCGTAAAGCAGGTCTGCGGGTGCAGGTCGTGCTGCTCGAGCAGGCGGTCCTGATCGGTGTCGTGATTGGGCGAGGTGTGGATGAACGGCTCTTCCTGCAAGCGGCAAAGCGGGAACGAATCCGCCGCTGCCAACTCGTGCCCGCGCGGCAGCCACGCGACCAATTCGTCGCGAAAGACCGGCAGCCAGTCATACTTATCGCCGTGCATCTGCGCGCCGAAGCAGCAGTCGACCGAGCGCTCGTTCAGCCAGCGCGCCATCTCGAGGTTGCCACCCTCCTGCATGCGCACGGTCACACCCGGATAGCGGGCGCGGAACGCCGTCAGGATCTCTGGCATCCACAGGGCCGAAATGCTGTAATAGCAGCCGATCGTCAGCGAGCCCTTTGACACGCCGCCGATCTCCGCGCTGAGCTGCTCGGCGTTGTGGTGCGCGCGCACGACCTCGCGCAGCAGCGGCAGCATGAGCTTTCCGTTTTCCGTGAGCTGCACGCCCTTTTTGCTGCGAAGAAACAGCGGAAAGCCGAGCTCTTCTTCCAGCGTGCCGATCATGCGCGTCACGCCCGACTGCGTGTAGCCCAAAAGCTCCGCCGTGGCCGTCAGGCTGCCGAGCTCTGCCGCGGCAAGGAACGCCTCGCATTTGACCGCTTCCATACGCCCTCCTATCCATGATTTTATATCATGTTTTTCATTTCAAATAACCGTTTGCGTCATGTTTTCTCTTATTCTACAATAGCAGTCAGAAACCGTCAATCCTGTTTTTGAAACGAGGTCTTTTTTCATGGAGCATCGTCTTTCTTTTTCCTGCGACTATCTTGAGGGCGCGCATCCCGCCATCCTGCAGCGCCTGTGCGAAACGAATTTTGCGCAGACCGCCGGTTACGGCACGGATGAATACTGCGAATCCGCGCGCGAGAAGATCCGCGCCGCTTGCGGCGCGCCGAACGCGGAGATTCACTTCCTTGTCGGCGGCACACAGACGAACGCGACCGTCATCGACGCGCTGCTGCGCTCTTACGAGGGTGTGATCGCCGCGGACACGGGGCACATCAGCGTGCATGAGGCCGGCGCCATCGAGTTCGGCGGGCACAAGGTGCTCACGCTGCCGCAGGAAAACGGCAAGATCACCGCATCCCAAATCCGCGCACTGCTTGATCGGTACGAGGATGACGCGAACCGCGACCACACGGTCATGCCCGGGATGGTCTACCTCTCCCAGCCGACGGAGTACGGCACGCTCTATTCCAAAAAGGAGCTCGCGGCCATCAGCGCGCTCTGCCGCGAAAAGCGCCTGCCGCTCTATATCGACGGCGCGCGCCTTGCCTACGCGCTCGCCTGTCCTGAAAACGACGTGACACTGCGCGACCTTGCCGCGCTGTGCGACATTTTCTACATCGGCGGCACGAAATGCGGCGCGCTGCTCGGCGAGGCGGTCGTCATTCCCCAGCCGGGGCTCATTCCACACTTTTTCACCATCATCAAGCAGCACGGCGCGCTGCTCGCCAAGGGACGGCTGCTCGGCATCCAGTTCGACACGCTCTTTACCGATGGGCTCTACGAGCGCATCGGCGCAGACGCCGTTCGCTACGCCGACGCTATCCGGCGCGCGATGGCGGAAAATGGCTATTTGCCCTGTTTCCCCTCCCCGACGAACCAGAGCTTCTGCATCGTCAGTGAGCAGCAGCGCAAAGAGCTCGCCGAGCGCGTGGACTTCTCCGTCTGGGAGCAATGTGACGAGACGCACAGCATCATCCGCTTTGCCACAAGCTGGGCGACGCGGGAAGAGGATGTGAACGTGCTCTGTCGCATCCTGCGCGAGTGCACCGCGCAGGAAAAGGTAGCGTCCTAAAATCAAAAAAGAGCTTTCTCCGATTTTCAGGAGAAAGCTCTTTTTATTTCATTGCGCTGCGCTCAGTTCTTTTTCATCAGCTGTTCATCCTGCTGCAAAAGCTGCTGCGTGATGATATCGAGCTGACGGTGCTTGGCCATGCGGTCGGCGATGTTGTTCTGCACCAGCTCCGTCTCCTGATGGCCGCGGAAGGACAGCTTGAGCAGAATCGGCGTCAGGATCGTGCCGCATACGACCGTGATGACGACCGGCGTCATCATCGCGGGCGACAGCACACCCATCGAAAGGCCGCGGTTGGCGACGATCAGCGCGACTTCGCCGCGGCAGGCCATGCCCACGCCGACCTGGATGCTCTCGCGCGTGGTGAACTGGCACGCCTTGGCGCCAAGGCCGCAGCCGAGGAGCTTCGAGATGATCGAAACAAGCAGCAGCAAAATCGAGAAGACGACCATGCCGCCCGTCAGACCCGTGATCTGCACATTGATACCGATGCTCGCGAAGAACACCGGCGTGAGCAGAAGATACCCGAGGGGGTTGTACTTCGTCTGGATGTAGGTGCCCTTGGGCGTGCACGCGACGGCAAGGCCCGCGGCGTAAGCGCCCGTGATATCAGCGACGCCGAAGAACTTCTCGGCGCAGTAGGCCATCACAAGGCACAGGACAAAGGCGAACACGGAGTTTCTGTGGCTGGCCCAACCGTGCTGACGCTTGAGCATCCAGCAGAAGATGCGGTTCGCGCCAAAGCCGACCACGAAGGCAAAGACGAAAAAGCCCACGATCTTGAGGAGCACCATGCCGATGCTCTCGTCACCGCCGGCAAGGCTGCAAACGAGTGTCAGTGCGATCAGGCCGAGCACATCGTCGATGAGCGCGGCGGCCAAAATCGTGTTGCCGACCTTGGTTTCGAGCTTTTTCATCTCCTTGAGCGTTTCGACTGTAATGCTCACGGACGTGGCCGTCAGGATGGTGCCGATGAAAATGTTTTCGATAAAGCCGGTGCTCTCGATGAGTCCGAGTTCATCTGCGCCCCAGGCAAGCGCCGTGCCCATCAGGAACGGCACGATCACGCCGAGGACCGCGACCATGAAGCCCGCCTTGCCGCTGTGCTTGAGCTCGTTGACATCCGTGCCCATACCGGCGGAGAACATCAGCACGATGACACCAAGCTCGCTGAGCTGCTTGGTGAATTCCGTTTCCGAAAGAAGGCCAAGGCCCGCGGGGCTGAGCAAAAGGCCCGCGATCAGCGCGCCCACGACCTGCGGCATCTGAAACTTCTGCGCAATGAGGCCCAGAATCTTCGTGCTCAGCAGGATCAGCGCAAGATCCAGCAAAAAGTGATACGACATATTGATTTCCTCCCAAACTCTCTAATCTCTATCCAAATTCTTCCGTTTCATTTCGCGAGGCTCTATTCTAACTTCTTTTTTTCTTTTTTCAACAGTCAGAATCACCAAGGAAACGGAAGAATTCCTGCACAGCTCAGGCAAAATGCAATATATCTTTCATTTTTAACGTGAAATGTTTGCTTTGATTCCGTTTCCATAGCCGTTTTCACAAAAAGCAGCGTCAAATGCGGCGTTAAGAAGCCGTAAAATATGAACAGATTCATTGAATTTCTCTATGATTTACAGGGATATCGTCTATATCGTCCACACATCGCGCACATTTTGTCGCTCACGCCCATTTTGCATCTTTTCCTGCATTTTGCGCATTTTCGTCGCACAATGCGCCGTTTCTCCCCTTGCCGCGGCGGCGCGGGCGTGGTAAAATCGGCCTTGTGACATGAACAAAGGAAAGGACGAGCCATGAATCAGAAAGAACTCAATGAACTGCGCCGGCGCTTCCGGCTCGATAAGAATAATTTCAGCCGCGTGTACGGCTGCTATGTGAACTCCAATAAAGAGATCATTGCGTGGGTCGATACCTCGATGGGCCTCATGCGGCAGGAGGAGCAGGAGATGTACCTGGGCCTTCTCAAAAAGTCCCTCTCCGGCACGCTTGGCAAGAACCTCATCGACGTGGTGTTCTCCACGCAGCAGGTCGCCGACAGCGATGAGCACCGCCTCTTGCAGACTCTTCGCCAGACGGAGCTCAAGGACCCCGCCTCGCGCGAAACGCTCTGCCGCCAAATCATCGACTGCATCGACATGGGCGAGACAAACTATCTCATCCTCCTCGCCGCCGACGCCTACGACGTGCCGCACCGCAGCAAGGATGACGAGATTCAGGCCGACGCGTCGAGTGAGGTCTTCAAGTACTTTGTCTGCTCCATCTGCCCCGTCAAGGCCCCGACGCTCGAACTGCGCTACGACCTTGACCAGAGCGAGTTTCACTCAAGCTCCACCGGCTACATCGCGACCTCGCCCGAGCTCGGCTTCCTCTACCCCGCGTTCGACAACCGCACGGCGAACATTTACAATGTGCTGTTCTACTCGAAAAACGCCGCGGAGATCCATCAGGAGGTCATCGACGCGCTGTTCCACGTCGACCCGCCGATGTCTGCCGAGGAGCAGAAAAACGCCTTTGGCTCGGCGCTTGCCGACGCGCTCGACAAGGATTGCAGCTACGATGTCGTCCAGTCCGTGCACGAGCAGATCAGAGCGCGCATCGAAGATCACAAGGAGAGCAAAGACCCCGAGCCGCTTGAAATGACGGCGGGCGACGTCGGCGGCATCCTCGCCAACAGCGGCGTGAACGACGAGCAGATCGCAGCGTTCCAGCGCGAGTGCGATGAGCAGTACGGCGAGAACGCCGCGCTGAACCCGAACAACATCATCGAGAGCAAGAAGTTTGAGATCACGACCCCCGAGGTCAAAATTTCCATTGCACCGGAGAACAGCTATATGATCGAAGCGCGCGTCATCAATGGCCGCAAATACCTCCTCATCCCCGCCGACGACGGCGTGGAGGTCAACGGCATCGGCGTGAACATCCCGGGTCTTGCAAAAGAGGAATAAAAAAGGAGAGAAGCCGCAGCTTCTCTCCTTCTCTTTTTGACCATTTACGCCTTGCTCTTGTAGAGGTCAGCGATGATGTCGGCGCACTTGTCGATGCCGAGCTCGCCGCTGTCGAGCGTGATGTGGTAATTCTGCGCATAGCCCCACTTCATGTTCGTGTAGAAGCGGTGATAGGCCGCGCGGCGCTTGTCCTTGTCGCGCAGGCGCTGCTCGGGCGACTGCTCGCGCTCGCCGTAGACCTCGACGATGCGCTTGGCGCGGAACGCCATATCCGCGTGGATAAAGGCCTTGAGGCACTTGGCCTTGTCCTGCAAAATGTAGTCCGCGCAGCGGCCGACGATGACACAGGGGCCCTTTTCGGCAAGCTCGCTGATGACGCGGCACTGAATTTCCCATAGGATGTCCTCGTTCGTCGGGCCGAACGCGCGGTTCGAGAGCGCTGAGGACAGAAAGCCGCCGGGTGTGTACTCGCCCGCCTCCTTGACATAATTTTCTGCAAAGCCGCTTTCCTCGGCGATCTTCTGGATGAGCTCTGAGTCATAGCAGGGGATGCCGAGCTGCTCTGCAACCTTTTTGCCGACCGTGCGGCCGCCGCTGCCGAATTCACGGCTGATGGTAATAATATGATTCATAATACAGTTGCTCCTTCCGTATTGAGTTCCCGATACGTTTTTACAATCATACCCGCCGCGATGACGAAAGTCAACACATCCGACACCGGCATGGAGTACAGCACGCCGTCAAGGCCGAAAAAGCGCGGCAGCAGCAGTGCAAAGCCCACGCCGAACACGACCTCGCGCACCATGGAGAGCATCGTGGATGAGAACGCCTTGCCCACGGCCTGCAAAAAGATGAAGCAGGCCTTGTTCACGCAGGCGAGCACCATCATGCAAAGATACGTGCGGAATGCCTTGATCGCAAAGTCCGTGTAGTAGCTGCTCTCGTTCGCCGCACCGAAGACGGCGATGAGCTGACGCGGGAAGCCCTCGGCCAGAACGAGCGCGACGGCGCCGACGATCGCCTCGCAGAGCAGGAGCTTTGTAAAGAGCTCACGCACGCGCGTCTTTTTCCCCGCGCCCATGTTGTAACCTACGACGGGAATGCAGCCCGCCGCCATGCCGACGACGATGGAAATGACGATCTGGAAGAACTTCATCACAATGCCGACGACGGCCATCGGGATCTGCGCGTACTGCTCCTGCGAGAATATCTCATCCAGCGCGCCGTACTTGCGCAGCATGTTGTTGATGGCCGCCATCGCCGCGACGAGGCTGATCTGCGAGAGAAAGCTCGTGATTCCGAGCGTCAGCATCTGGGTACAGAGGCTTGCGTGCAGGCGGAAGTCTCCCTTTTCCGGCTTGACGGTCTTCATGCGGCAGAGGTACCACACCGCGAGCGCCGCCGTGACGATCTGGCCCAACACGGTGGCGACCGCCGCGCCCATCATGCCCCACTTACATTCAAAGATGAAGATGGGGTCTAAAATGATGTTGAGCACCGCGCCCGCGAGCGTGGAGATCATGGCGAACCGCGGGTCGCCGTCGGCACGGATGACAGGGTTCATCGCCTGACCGAACATATAAAACGGGATGCCGAGCGAGATATAGAAGAAATACTCCTGCGCGTAATGAAAGGTCTCCTCGTTCACCGTGCCGCCGAACATCGAGATGATAGCGTCGGCGAAGATGAGGTACAGCGCCGTGAGCACAAGGCTGCTCGCGACCGACAATACGACCGCGCTGCCGACGCTCTTTCTTGCCTCTCCCACTTCGCCCTTGCCGAGCGAAATGCTGACGAAGGCGCAGCAGCCGTCGCCGATCATCACGGCGATGGCGAGCGCCACGACGGTGAGCGGAAAGACGACGGTGTTTGCCGCGTTGCCGTAGGAACCGAGGTAGCTTGCGTTGGCGATGAAGATCTGGTCGACGATGTTATAGAGCGCGCCGACGAGCAGCGAGATGATGCACGGGACGGCGTAGCGCCGCATGAGCTTCCCCACGCGCTCCGTCCCCAAAAACTGGTTTGTGTTTTCCATGGCGGTCTTCCTCCTGAACATAAAAAATAAGAGATGCGTTCTGCCGGATCAATCCGGACTTACGCATCTCTGCCGCACGATTTGACTATGAAGTTGTCCTCTCCCTCCTTTTGCCGTAAAAAGCGTGCAGCGTTTCTGCAACCGGATTTACGCAGAAACGCCACACGCTGTGAATTGATTTTATCAAATTGTTTCGAGCATTTCAAATGTTTTTTGCGGCACGGGCCACAAATTTTTATTTAGTCCTGCTCCATGAAGCTGCGGATATAGGCGATCAGCATTTTCGCCGTGCCCTCAAAGCCGAGCACATCGCTCTTGACGGTCATGTCGTAGCCGCGGGCGTCGCCCCACTTCGTCTCGCAGTAGTAGTTGTGGTAGGACTTTCTGGAGCGGTCGACCTCTTTGATCTCCTCGATCGCGTCCTCGGCAGACAGGCCCTTCTTCTCCATCACGCGGCCGACCTTGGCCTGCTGGTTGCCGCAGATGAAAATGCTCAGCATATTGGGGTTGCCCTTGAGCACCTGGTCGCCGCAGCGGCCGATGATGAGGAAGCTCTCGCCGTTTGCTGCCTTGTCACGCAGCATGGCGAACGTCTTTTCCGCCACGTTGACCTCAAGAGAATTCGAATACTTGCCGATGCGGCGCGAGGCAAAGAAGTTGACGGGCTTTTCGTCCATCTTGCGGATCATTTCCCCGCTGTAGCCTTCGGAAACGATCTCCTTTTCGATGGAGTCCTTGTCATAGAGCTTGATACCGAGCTCTTGCGCGATCATGTCGGCAATGTAATGGCCGCCGCTGCCGTGCTCGCGGCCAAGGGTGATGATGATCTGGTTTTTCATGGGATCGCACTCCTTTCCTTTTTCCGTTTACAGATAGCGCAGGAATAAGTAGGCCGTGGACACCGCCATGACAATGATCGTCGCGGGCACGCAGTACTTGCAGTAGCGGCCCCAGCCGATGGGATAGCCGCCCTTGGCCGAAGCCGAAGTGCCGACGACGTTGGCGCTCGCGCCGATGGGCGTCGCATTGCCGCCGAGGTCCGTGCCGAGCGAAAGCGCCCAGGCAAGCACGCCGATATCCATGCCCTCTGTCGCGGCGATGGCGCGGATGACAGGGATCATGGTCGCGGCAAAGGGGATATTGTCGACAAAGGCGCTCGTGATGGCCGAGAGCCACAGAATGACGATCACAATAACCGCGATATTGCCCTCACTGACCGAGGTGATGAAGTTCGCGATCATGTTGAGCACGCCTGTCTTTTCAAGGCCCGCCACGGAAACGAACAAGCCGATGAAAAAGAGCAGCGTCTTATAGTCCACGCCCTTAATGATTTCTATAACAGATTTTTTGCCGCTGGTCAAGCCCAAAACGATCATCGTCAGAATCGCGACGATCACGCCGATGCACGCAACGGAAAGCTCCGTCTGCGCGTGCGTGATGAGCAGCACGACCGCCAGCAGGAAAACGCCTGCGCTCGCAAGAAATGCCTTCTTGTTCGTGATGGCCGTCGAAGGCTCGGGACAGGTGACGGGGCCGCCGTTGGCATGCTCGGCGCGCTCAAGTTCCTTGCGGAAGCAGAGCGTGAAGTAAATGAGCATGAACCCAAAGCAGATCGCCACGACCGCGCCGGTATTTTCGATGAAGTCGAAGAATGTGTAGCCGAGCGAGGTGCCGATGATGATGTTCGGCGGGTCGCCGCACATCGTGGCCGCGCCGCCGAGGTTCGCGCAGAAAATTTCAGACAGGATCATCGGCACGGGGTCGAATTTCATCGTCTGCGCCAGTTCGAGCGTGACGGTGGCGAGAAACAGCACGACCGTGATGCTGTCGATGAACATCGACAAAAACGCCGAGAGCGACATAAAGCAGATGAGCAGCGGCACCGTGCGGTAGTGTACGAGCTTGGCAAGCGTCAGGCACAGCCAGCGGAAAAAGCCCGCCTTGCCGAGGCCCTCGACCATGATCATCATGCCGGCGATAAACAGGATCGTCGACCAGTTGATGCCAGCGGTGCTCTCTTCACTTGCGCCGTACCAGAATGTGCTCTGGAAAAACGCGCCGAGGTTGAGCGTCTCCCAAATGGCGCTCATCGAGCGCATGCAGACGCCGAACACCAGCACGAGCACGAGCGCGCCGCTTCCGAGCGTAATGTAATGCCGTTCAAACTTATCGAGGATAATAAGCAGGAACATAGTGACAAAAATGCAGATGGCAATGATCTGAGCAAACATGTTATTCCTCCCTGTGCTATGGAATTTCCAACGCGAGTCATTATATCGACCCTTTGCGCGGAAGCGAAATGCTTTCTTGACATGGCGGATATATCATTTTGCTATGCCGCCGGAATTTTCCTGATTTCATGCGGCTTTGCGGCGGTGTTTACTTTTCGTCAAGGTTCTGTTCTTTTTTCCCGAATACGCTTGCGCCGCCGCTTCGCTTCTGTTACAATCAGTCTTGCCGTCCGCAAGGTGCGGACGAATGCTTTTCTCTTCCGTCAAATTTTACGCAGTCAGGTTCCTCGCCGCCGCGCAGAACCCCACTTATTTTCTTTTTCAGAGGAGCTTGCTTTTTTATGAACATCAGCTACGACAGCTACCGCGTCTTTTATTACGCCGCCAAATTCCGCAGCTTCTCGCAGGCCGCCGCGGCGCTCTACAGCAACCAGCCCAATGTGACACGTATGATCCGAAAGCTCGAATCCGAGCTCGGCTGCGCGCTGTTTTTCCGCTCGCCGCAGGGCGTGCGCCTCACGCCCGAGGGGGAGAAGCTCTACACGCACATCGCCGTCGCGTTTGAGAGCATCGAGGCAGGCGAAGAGGAGGTCCTCTCCGACCAGAGCTTGCAAAGCGGTATCGTCCACATCGCAGCGAGCAGCCTTGCCCTGCGCACGCGGCTTTTGCAGGTGCTCGCGCGCTACCGGCGCGCATACCCGCACGTGCGCATCTGCCTGACGAACCACTCTGCCTCCCACGGCCTCGCCGCCGTGCAGAACGGCCTTGCCGACTTCGCCATTCTGGCAGAGGGCGCGTCCGTGCCGGATTCGCTCACGGCGCAGAAGATCGACGAAATTCAGGAGATCCCCATCTGCGGCCCGGCGTTTTTGGAGCTCACCGAGGAGCCCGTTTCGCTCAAAAGGCTTGCCGACTACCCGATCATCAGCTTGACGGAGGGGACATCGTCGCACGACTTTTATGCCGAGCTCTTCCTGCGCCACGGTCTTTCGTTCAGCCCCGATGTAGAGGTCGAGACCACGGCACAAGTGCCGCCCGTGGTGCAGAGCGACCTTGGCGTCGGCTTCGTGCCGCGTGAGATGCTTTACGGCACGCCGGAGGCAAGCGGTATCTACCCCATCATGCTCGAAGAGCCCATTCCCGCACGCAGCGTCTTCCTCTTCCAGCGCAAGACGCAGCCGCTGAGCATCGCCGCCAAAAAGCTGCGGCAGATGCTGCTCGAAGACGCGCCGCAGGAGAGTGGAAAATAATCAGACAAAGCCCCGCCGGTTTCGATGAACCGGCGGGACTTCTTTCATATATGAATGCTTAATCGGCACGCTGCACGCGCTTTTCTTTGCGGTCAAGATAGAGGTAGAAGCCGACGTTCAGGATTATGCCGACCAGCGTGGACACCGGCGCGGCAAGGCCGATCTTCGTCAGGCTCGCGTTCGACTGGATGCTCATCACATACGCAAACGGCAGGCGGACGAGCAGCGTTTGGATGAGACCCTGTGCCATGACCCAGAGCGTCTTGTTGTTGCCGTTGAAGTAGCCGAGCATGCTGAAGAGGATCGCCGTCAGGATGGTCTCGGGCGCGAAGCCCTTCAGATACTCAAAGCCTTTCTGCACGACCTCTGCATCCGGCGAGAAGATTCCCGCCAACACATCGCCCTTGAGCATCACGAGCGCGAACACGGCGCAGCCGAAGGCCAGCCCCACGCCGATGCCCGTCAGCATCGACTGCTTTGCGCGCTTCTGATTTCCCGCGCCCACGTTCTGCGCGACGAACGACGCCATCGACTGCATCAGCGCGCTGGGAATCAGCATGGCGAAGTTGACGATTTTGCTCGCAACGCCGTAGCCCGACGACGCTGTCAGGCCCAGCCGGTTGACAAACGCACACAGCGCCAGAAACGACAGCTGCGTCAAAAACTCCTGCAAGGCAAGTGGCAGACCGATGCTCAAAAACTTCTTACATTGAGGATTGAATCGAAAGTCCGCGCGTGATGGCAAAGGGCAGCTTCTTTTTGATGAGCAGCGCAACTGCGAACACCACACTGACGGCCTGTGCCAAAACTGTCGCGATGGCCGCGCCCGCGGCGTCCATGCCAAAGCCCGCAACCAGAATGAGGTCGCCCGCAATGTTGACAAGGCTCGCCACCAGCACGAAAAGGAGCGGCGAGCGGCTGTCGCCAAGACCTCTAAAGATGGCAGAGAGCAGGTTATACGCAACGACGAAGAAAATTCCGCCGCCGCAGATGCGCACATAGCTCACCGTGAGACCGACGGCCTCCTCGGGTGCCTGCATCAGAACAGAGATCGGCCGGGCAAAGCCCACGAGCAGGATAAATATCCCGACGGATAAAATTGTGAACACGACCGCCGCGCCGCCGAGGACCGCGCTGATCTGCTCCGGCCGCTTTTCGCCAAAATACCGCGCGATCAGGACCGTAACGCCCATCGCGAGCTGCGTGACCACAAAGGTCACGAGGTTCAAGATCTGGCTACCGGTCGAAACGGCAGAGAGGCCCGCCGTCGAGCCGAACCGGCCGACGACTAACAGGTCGACCGCGCCGTAGGCCGCCTGCAAAATGAGCGCGCCGAGCACAGGCAGCATGAAGAGCGACAGCTTTTTCAAAATGCTGCCCTGCGTAAAATCGCTGTGATCAGTGGACAAGGGTGATCCTCCTTTCGGCCATGACGTCGTAAAGCGCCCGAATGGTGCGGATGGTACATTCTGCGTCCTCGTCGGAAATATCGTCGAGAAGCGGCGCGAGCTGGGCGAAAAACTGCTCGTTGAACGTCTGCGAGAGCTTTCTGCCCTGCTCCGTGATGGTGAGATACGTCACGCGCCCGTCCTCTGCCGAGGCGGACTTTTGCAGATATCCTTTGTCCTCCATCTCCCCGATCGTGCGTGTCACGCCGGGGCGCGGCAGATGCAGCGCATCGCTGATGTCGGACACCTTGACGCGCACGCCCTCGCACTCCAATCGCTCGATCGCGTCGAGATACTGAATGTAAGACGACGTGACGCCCTTCGGCAGCGCCAGGAGCAGCTCACGGGCGCGCTTGGCCTGATAGCAGGCGTCCAGCAACGCCTTGATCTTTTCAACGGTCATAGCCACCTCCTGCATTTAATTATCTTTGTTAATTATCTTCGGTAATTATAAGAGTATCATACAGAATTCTCCATGCGCAATTTGAAAGAAAACACACCCGACGTTTCCTCCCCAAATTTGCGCAAAAAGCCCCGCCGTTTTCACAGCAGGGCTTTTCTCTTCACTTTTTTACAGATTCAGCAGCGTTTCGCTCAGGCGCTTGCCGGCGCTGCCGGCAAAGTCCTCCGCCCGGCGGATGCGCAGGAATGACGCGCCGTAGATCATGCGCTCGTTTTCAAGCTCTCCGTCCTCGCCGAGGAAAATGCCGATGACGTGCGCGCCCTCGCGCCGGAGCTTTCGCACCTGAAAGCAGGTGTCGCGGATGGCGGCATCGCCGACGTAGACTTCCGGCGCGCCCTCGCGCTTGCGGCCGCTGACCATGTCGTTCGGTAAGCCGTCGCTGAACACGATGATAATTTTGTGCTCCTCGCGCCGCTTCTTGAGGTCGAGTCCCGCCGCGGCCAGCGCAAGGCCGTCGCGGTTATTCGACGTTGCGCGGTATTCCAAAATGCGGCGGTCGGCCTCGCTCTTGTCGTCGTAGTCGCGGAAGCGCCGCAGCACCGTGTAGTTGCCGTAAGTGCAGTAGCTCATCACGCGGTGCGGAATGCAGATGCGGCTGAGCGCCGCGCTGAAGAGGTAGCTTTGCAGCGCCACCATGCTCTGCCGCACGCTCTGCGAGCCGCTTGCGTCGATCAAAAGCTCCACGACGACGGCGGACGGTTCCTGCCGGACGATCTTTTCAAAAAGCTGCGGATTTTCGCAGCGGCTGACCTTCCAGAGCAGATCGTTTTGCAGCACGCCGTGGTCGGCGCGGTAAACGTCCGGCTCGCTGCGCAGGCTCAGCGCATTGCGAAAGGCCTGCTCGATGCTGCGGATGCCCTGACGCGCGGCGTCCTCGTGCTCTTGGAGCATTTTGAGGTTGCCGTCCCGACTGGCGCGCAGCGATTGGGCGCGCGGCTCACTGCCCTCGTAGGCGTCCGCGCTCAGGCCGTCGGTGAAGAGGAGCTTTCGCTCCTCGTGGATGCCGGTGCAGACAGCGCTTTCGATCTCCTCCATCGCCTGCTCGGTCTGAAAGCTGGGGCCAAAGTTGCGCATCAGATACTCCGGAATGCCGGCGAGCGCGTCGTCCGGCAGGACGAGGCCATCGGCCGATGCCTCGCCCGCCTTGCCGTATTGGAGTTCCATCTCCTCGGTCTGCGTCCACTCGATGTCCCCCGGTTCGGCTGCGGGCTCCCACTCTTCCGTCTCGCGCTCGGGTAAGATGTCCTGATTGTGGTCGGGCGCAAAATAGCGGATGAAAATTTTGCGGTACAAAAGCGCTGAGAGTTCGACGAGCGACTTTGCGTCCGCGCAGCTCTCGCTGCGCGCGGCAAGGTCGTCAAACTCGGCCAGCATGTCTTCAAAACCGCTGAAATTTTTCAAAATGCGGCGGTCGCCCTCCGTCGCCGCGGCGGGAAACTGCTTCGTCAGATCGTAAATGTACATCCAGCCGCGCGAGCTGCGCCGGTAGCGCAGGAGGTCGCCACGCAAAATCTCGCCCGCCGCCTGCTCCGCCATCACGGCGACGCCCGGGCGCTCGCCCATCAGCTTTGCCCTCACGGCGCGCTCGACGCACAGATGCGCAATGGGCAGCAGCACGTTCATATCGTAGGCCGCGTAGCGGTGCCGCCGCAGCCACAGATTCAAGTCATCGAGCCCGAAAAACTTGTCCGCCCCGCCGAGGACGACGCCCTCGTACACCTCCACCATGCCGCCCGCGCGCTCAAAGGGTTCGCTCATCTTCTGCACATACTCGGGATAGGTCCGCTTGCGGTGATTTTCAGAAACGGTCAAAAAAAGGCTCTCTTCTCTGCCGATGCTCATCTCTTCAGACAAAGCGCGTCAGCGCCACATCGCGCACGAGCGCGTACTCGTACTCATCGAAGCACTTGTTCGTGATGCTCACGGCAATGGCGTCCTTGGGCGCCATGCCGTCGGTCATCAGGTGCAAAGCGGCGATCATGCCGCGCATATCGACGGAGTTCGTCGATATCTCGCCGTTCACAGCCTTGGCGTTCAGATCGAGGAACAGCCCCGTGCAGCGCTTGATATTCTCGTCCGACGCCCCCGGTACGTTTGCGCGCAGCAGCTCGCAGAGCTGCGCCTCCTCGAGCGTCGGCATACGGATGACCGTAAAGCGCGAGACAAGCGCTTCGTTCAGCTCGCGCGTACCGGCGTAACCGTAGTTCATCGTGGCGATGAAGCGCGCGGCGGGGTGGATAGGGATACACTCATAGCCCGGCACGTCGATGAGGCGGCGGTAGTCGAGCGCGGAGTGCAGCACGGCCACAGCGTCGTTTTTCGCCATGTTGATCTCATC
>OJKY01000999.1_pt1 | contig 18997 bp, 17 predicted proteins | sample 1596571 | NCBI WGS metagenome assembly OJKY01 (sample SAMEA4350170, study PRJEB24818) | metagenome | biome: human; feature: gut; material: faeces | place: Denmark | collected 2013-09 | reverse complement strand
GAATTGTTCTCTCAGGCAAAGATGGAACGATTCCGCTTTTTCTTTCTATTACCCCGGCAGAAACAGCAGCGTGCCCCGGGCGGCCAGTACGGGCTGGAACAGGCAGCCCGCCAGCCCGGCGGTGAGCGCCACAACGAGAAACAGCAGTGTCAGGACCAGAACGAGCCGGGCCAGCCCGAAGCGGTGGTGCCCGGCGGGGACTTTTTTGCGCTGCATGGTCAAACCTCCCTTTGTATCAGAGCTCTGCGCCATCCTATGCCGGGCTGTGCCGATTGTGTGCGGGCGCAAAATGTGGTACACTGTTACCGACAAATCACGGAGGAACTGTTATGCTGACCATTACACTGCTGGGCACGGCGGCCACCATGCCCCTGCCGGACCGTGCCCTGACCGCTGCGCTGGCCGAATGCGGGGGCCATGCCCTGCTGTTTGACTGCGGCGAGGGTACGCAGGCGGCGGCCCGCCGCGCCGGGGTCAACCTGATGAAGCTGGATGCCATCTGCCTGACCCACTATCACGGCGACCATATCTTCGGCCTGCCGGGCCTGCTGCAGACGCTGGGCTGTCAGGGCCGGGAGCGCCCGCTGACCCTTTACGGCCCCGAGGGGCTGGGGGAGGTCTGGCCCGCCCTGCGCACCCTGGCCGGGCCGCTGCCGTACCCGGTCAGGGCTGTGCAGCTGGACACAGACCCCATCGATCTGACCACCCTTTCCTCCGGCTGGCCTGCGGGGGCGCAGCTTACGCCTTTCCGCACCCGGCACCGGGTGCCCAGCGTGGGTTATCGGTTGGAGCTGCCCCGGGCAGGCCGGTTCGACCCGGCCCGGGCCCGGGCGCTGGGGGTGCCGGTGCAGCAATGGAAACTTCTGCAGCAGGGGCAGAGCGTTCTCGTGAAAGGCCGCACCGTGGCCCCGGCGGAGGTGCTGGGCGCGCCGCGCCGGGGGCTGAGCATGGTATTCTCCGGCGACACGGCCCCCTGCGCCGCGCTGGAGCAGGCCGCACAGGGCGCTGACCTGCTGATTTGCGACGCCACCTATGCGCTTCCGGAACAGGAAGCCCAGGCAGCTCAGTGGGGGCACAGCACCTTTGGGCAGAGCGCCGCGTTGGCGGCCCGCGCCGGGGCGCATCGCCTCTGGCTGACCCACTATTCCCCCATGATCACCGACCCGGAAGCAGATCTGCCCCAGGCGCAGAGCATCTTCCCGGCGGCAGTGTGCGGCGCAGACGGGATGCAGATCACCCTGCAGTACGAGGAGGCGTGACCCATGCAAAACATCCGATTGGACGCCGGTGCGGCGGCTCTGCTGGCCCGTCTGCACGGGGCCGGATATGCGGCCTACGCGGTGGGCGGCTGCGTGCGGGACAGTCTGCTGGGGCGCACCCCGCAGGACTGGGACCTTTGCACCAGTGCCCGGCCGGAGCAGGTGCTGGCATTGTTCGGGGAGGGGCAGTGCATCCCCACCGGGCTGCAGCACGGCACCGTGACCATCAAGTACGGCGGCCAGCTGTACGAGACCACTACCTTCCGCACCGAGGGGGCCTATACCGACGGCCGCCACCCGGACGAGGTACACTTTGTGCCGGATGTGCGGCAGGACCTGGCCCGGCGGGACTTTACCATCAATGCCATGGCCTACAACGATGCCGAGGGGCTCATCGACCCCTTTGGAGGGCAGCAGGACCTGCAGCAGGGCATCCTGCGGGCCGTGGGCGACCCCGCCACCCGCTTTGAAGAGGATGCCCTGCGCATCCTGCGGCTGTACCGGTTCGCGGCGCGGTTCGGCTTTGCCATCGACCCGCCCACCGGGCAGGCGGCCCGGGCACTGTGTGCCCATCTGGACTGCGTGTCGGTGGAGCGGATCGAAGAAGAGCTGTCTAAATTGCTGGCAGCACCCGCCCCGGCGGCATAGCTTGACGAAAAAATACTAAAAGTTATTATTCCGGAGCTTTCCGCCCCGGCATTGCAGGCCGCAAAGCCGGTGGTGGATGCCTGCCCGGCGGGCACAGAGGATCTGCCCGTGCGGTGGGCCGCATTGCTGATGAGCCTTGGCGAGGACGGCACCCGCAAGGCCTTGAAGCGCCTGCGCTGCTCCAACGCCTGCATCGAGCAGACGGCGGTGCTGGTGAGGGAAACAGGAGGGGGCGGTGGAAGCTTCCTCCTCGGACACGAGAAGGGCCATTCCATCGCCCTCCCTACTGCCTGCGGCAGCAGGGTCCCTCCCCAGCGGACGGTCCTTGGAGAAACTTCCACCGCTCCCGGACAAGCTCCCGCTGCCCCCGATACGGCCATCCGCATCCGGAAACTGCTGGGCCGGTACGACCTGCACACCGTGCAGCGGCTGGCGGCGCTGGGCGCTGCCATGGAGCCGGAACAGGCGGCTGATTTTGCCGCGCAGGCAGAATTGGCCGCACAGCTGGACGCCGACGGCGTGTGCTGCCGGGTCAGCCAGCTGGCCGTGAACGGCCGCGACCTGATGGCGGCGGGCATCCCGGCAGGGCCCGGCCTGCGCAGGACGCTGGAAGCCCTGCTGGACGCGGTCATCCGGGGGCAGCTGCTCAACGAGCGGCAGTGCCTGCTGGACGCCGCAGGGCAAATTTCTGCGTCTTGACAACTGGTTTTTGCCGCGTTACTATTATACTACTATTTTAGTGTGTTGAACACACCAAAGGAGAAGCTATGACCACACAGAACTCTGCGCCCCGGCCCCCGCGCGCCCTCATTGCCATGAGCGGCGGCGTGGACAGTTCGGTGGCTGCCTGGCTGATGCAGCGGGACGGGTACGACTGCACCGGCATCACCATGCGCCTGACCCACAACGAGATGCTGGGGCAGTCCGGTTTCCACACCTGCTGCTCGGAAAAGGACATCGAGGACGCCGCCGAGGTGGCCTTTGCCCTGGATATCCCTTACGAGGTGCTGGACTTCACCGCCGACTTCCGGGAACAGATCATCGAGAAGTTTGTCCGGGTGTATGAGGCCGGCGGCACCCCAAACCCCTGCATTGATTGTAATAAATATATGAAGTTCAACCATCTGTTGAACTGGGCGCAGGCCCACGGCATGGAATATGTGGTCACCGGCCACTATGCCCGGGTGGAACAGGACCCGGATACCGGCCGCTGGCTGCTCAAAAAGGGGCTGGATGAGGGCAAGGATCAGAGCTATGTGCTGTACAACCTCACCCAGCAGCAATTGGCTCATGTGCGCCTGCCGCTGGGGGCCCTGCACAAGACCGAGGTGCGTGCCATCGCCGAGCAGCATCATTTTATCAATGCCCGCAAACACGACAGCCAGGACATCTGCTTTGTGCCCGACGGCGACTATGCCCGCTTTATGGAGGGCTTTACCGGCAAGCACTACCCCGCCGGTGATTTTCTGGACGAGAGCGGCAAGGTGGTGGGTACCCACAACGGTGCGGTGCGCTACACGCTGGGCCAGCGCAAGGGCCTTGGGCTGGCACTGGGGGCCCCGGTGTACGTCTGCGGCAAGGACATGCAGGCCAACACGGTCACCGTCGGCCCGGAGAGTGCTTTGTTCGACCGCATCGTCTATGCGGAGGATGTGAACTGGATCGCCATCCCGGAGCTGAAAGAGCCTCTGTGGGTCACGGCCCGCACCCGCTACCACCAGACCGAGCAGGCCGCCACTGTCTACCCGGCGGAAAATGGCTTCCGGCTGGAGTTTGAGCAGCCCCAGCGCGCCCCCACGCCCGGCCAGTCGGTGGTGCTGTATCAGGGGGATGTGGTGCTGGGCGGCGGCATCATTACGAGAGTGGAAAAGTAACAAGGAGACAAAACGCAATGCAAGATCAGTATTCCCGCACCCAGCTGCTGCTGGGCGCAGAGGCAATGGAAAAGCTGCACAATTCCCGCGTGGCAGTGTTCGGCATCGGCGGTGTGGGCGGCTACACGGTGGAGGCACTGGCCCGCAGCGGTGTGGGCGCACTGGACCTCATCGACGATGATAAGGTCTGCCTGACCAACCTCAACCGCCAGATCATTGCCACCCGCAAGACCGTGGGCAAATTCAAGGTGGATGTGGCCGAGGAGCGCGTCCACGACATTGACCCGGACATCAAGGTCACTACCTACAAGACCTTCTTCGGCCCGGAGACCCAGGACAGCTTCGACTTCTCCCAGTTCGACTATGTGGTGGACGCCATCGACACCGTCACCGGCAAGCTGGCTCTGGTGATGAAGTGCAAGGAAGCCGGGGTGCCCATCATCTGCTCCATGGGCGCCGGCAACAAGATGGACCCCACCCGCTTTGAGGTGACCGACATCTACAAGACCTCGGTCTGCCCGCTGGCCAAGGTGATGCGCACCGAGTGCCGCAAGCGCAAGATCAAGCACCTGAAGGTGGTCTACTCCAAGGAGCCCGTCATGACCCCCATCGAGGATGACTCCATCAGCTGCAAGTACCACTGCATCTGCCCCCCGGGCACCCAGCGCAAGTGCACCCAGCGCCGCTCGGTGCCGGGTTCCAACGCTTTTGTGCCCTCGGTGGTGGGCCTGATCATCGGCGGCGAGGTCGTCAAAGATCTGGTGGGCTTTGTGCCCATGAAGGGTTGATCTCCGTTTCCAGAACGTAAAATGTGCAAGAAAAAATCCCGTCTGAACTGCTTCGGACGGGATTTTTGTGGCGCTTGTCAAGGGGCGGCACAAACCGCACCCGCAGCAAAAAGCCCCGCCGACAGAGGGAAAGGTGTCAACGGGGCTTGCGGGAATGTCGTTATTCAGGAACGGTCAGAAAGCGGCTCAGTCGTCGGCGCTCTCATCCAGGTTGCCCAGCTTCTTGGCCTGCTCCACCACGGCGGGCACCAGCATTTCGGGCAGGATCTCGTAGCGGGCAAACTCGGTGGTGAACCAGCCGCGGCCCTGGGTGGTCTGCCGGATGAAGGTGGTAAAGTTTGCAAGCTCAGCCAGCGGCACTTCGGCGATGATGGTCTGCAGGCCGTCCTCGTCGGGCTCCATGCCCAGCACGCGGCCGCGGCGCTTGGTCACATCGCCCATGATGTCACCGGTGTTGTCGTTGGGAACATGGGCCTTCAGGGTGTGGATGGGCTCCAGAATGACCGGCCCGGCCTCCGGCATGGCGGCCTTGTAAGCCAGCTTTGCAGCCATGATAAAGGCCATCTCGGAGCTGTCCACGGGGTGGTAGCTGCCGTCCAGCAGGGTGGCCTTCAGGCCCACCACGGGGTAACCGGCCAGCACGCCCTTTTCGGCGGCCAGGCGAACGCCCTTTTCCACGGCGGGGAAGAAGTTCTTGGGCACGCTGCCGCCGAACACCTTTTCCTCAAACACCACCTGCTCGCTGTCGCAGGGCTCAAAGTTGATGATAACATCACCGAACTGGCCGTGGCCGCCGGTCTGCTTCTTATGACGGCCCTGCTTCTGGCAGGCCTTGCGGATGGATTCGCGGTAGGCGATGCGGGGTGCTTCCAGCCCGATCTCCACGCCGAACTTGTTCTTGAGTTTGGCCTTCACCACGTCCAGATGCTGCTCGCCCAGACCGCCGATCACCTGCTGATGGGTCTCGGCGTTGTTCTCGTAGCTCAGGGTGGGGTCTTCTTCCATCAGGCGGGCCAGCGCGCTGCTGATCTTGCCCTCGTCGCCCTTCTTGGCCACAGTGACGGCCATGAACAGGCTGGGCTTGGGGAACACGGGGGCGGGCAGCTTGACCACGCGCTCAGCGTCGCACAGGGTGTCGCCGGTCTTGGCGCTCACCAGCTTTGCCACTGCGCCGATGTCACCGGCAATGATGCCGTCGGAGTCCACCTGCTTTTTGCCAATGACGGTGAGGGGCTTGGAGATCTTCTCCACATCGCCGGTGCGGGCGTTGGTGAGGGGTTCGCCTGCAGTCACCTTGCCGCTGACCACGCGCAGGTAGCTCAGCTTGCCCACGAACGGGTCAGCCACAGTCTTAAAGACATAGGCTGCGGTGGGCTCGGTCTCATCACAATGCAGCTCCACAGGCTCGCCGCTGGCATTCTCGGCCAGGATGGCGGCATCGTGCTGCGGGCTGGGCAGGAGCTTGTGCATATTGAACAGCAGCATATCCAATGCCTGCTGGTTGACGGCGCTGCCGCAGAACACGGGGGTGATCAGGCCGTCCTTGACGCCCTTGCGCATGCCTTCCACGATCTCCTCGGTGGTGAAGGGCTCGCCGCCGAAGAACTTTTCCATCAGCTCGTCGTCGGTCTCGGCAATGGCCTCGCTCATGGCCTCGATCAGGCCCTGGAAGCGGTGGCCGATGTCGGGCAGGTCCACCTGGATCTGCTTGCCGCTCTCGTACTTGAAGGCCTTCTGGCTGAACAGGTTGATGTACACGGGGGTGCCGTCGTCCAGCTTGGCGGGCACCACGCAGGGGCAGACGGTGGAGCCGAACTTGATCTTCATGTCCTCCAGGATCTTGAAGTAGTTGGCGTTCTCCAGGTCGCACTTGGAAACAAAGACCATGGTGGCCTTGTTGTTCTTGCGGGCCAGCTGGAAGGCTTTTTCGGCACCCACGGTGACGCCGCTGCGGCCGGACACCACCACCAGCACGCTCTCGGCGGCGCGGATGCCCTCGTATTCACCGGCCTCAAAGTCGAACAGGCCCGGGGCGTCGATCAGGTTGTACTTGATGCCCTCGTACTCCACCGGCACCACGGATGCCGACAGGCTGGCCTTGCGCTTTGCTTCCTCAGGGTCAAAGTCCGAAATCGTGGTGCCGTCCTCGACTCGGCCCATACGCTCGGCAGCGCCCGAAAAATAGACCAGCGCCTCGGTGAGCGTGGTCTTGCCGCTGCCGGCATGACCGGCAATCAGGATATTGCGGATGTTGTTGCTTGCGTATTTCATATCGGTTTTTCCCTCATTTCCGCCGCACGGAGCATTCTCTCCGCTTTTGTGGCATATTTTACAAAGATAATACCACACTCCAAACGATTTTTAAATATTCCGTTTGAAATTTCGGGCGAATCCGCCGCCAAACTTCACGGCCCTGTTTTGTGCAAATTGACATTGCGGGGGTCGGCTGCCCGCAAAACACAAAAAGGACCCGCCGCACGGAGCGTGTGCAGCGGGCCCTTTTCTCCAAAGGCATTTTATGGTATACTGGTTGCGCCGCTTCACGGCGGCGTTGAGGTGCTGTCTGTATCTACAGGTGGTCATGCTCCCGTACCCGCTCACTGAATCATTCTATGGAGTGCTTCAGGTGCAAGCCGGGAAAGGAACTTTTTTGGAAAAGCGGATCTTCCCGGAGCCCTGAAGGCGAAGGGAGGGATGCCCAATGACGCTGCTGGAAACGCTGGCCTTGCTGACGCTCATCGTCACCGTGGTCTGCGAAACGATCAACATTACGTTGAAGGTACTGCAGTACATCGAGAGCAAGCAAAACAAAAAAGATTGACTGCCCAGCCTCGCAAACTTGTGCAGTCAATCTTCTTTGATTGTATAAAGGACGGGAGCTGACCATACGGGCAGCACCTTTTCTATCGTCAGTATAGTGCATTTTGCCGGGTTTGTCAAGCGGCAGGCCCGTTTCGATCAGAAGGAGGTTTTTCCGCGATGAAACGCAGCGATTACATCAACTGGGACGAATATTTCATGGGTATTGCCCTGCTCACGGCCATGCGCTCCAAGGACCCCAACAGTCAGGTGGGGGCCTGCATCGTCAGCCCGGAAAACAAGATCCTCTCCCTGGGCTACAACGGGATGCCCATGGGCTGCAGCGACGACGAGATGCCCTGGGAGCGGGAGGGGGAACCCCTGCACACCAAGTATATGTACGTCTGTCACGCGGAGCTCAACGCCATCCTCAACAGCGCCCACAACAACCTCAAGGGCGCGCGGGTGTATGTGACCCTCTTCCCCTGCAACGAGTGCACCAAGGCCATCATCCAGTCCGGCATTGCCGAGGTGGTGTATTACGGCGACAAGTACCACGACAGCGATTCCAGCATCGCGGCACGGTTCATGTTCCAGAAGGCGGGCGTGAAACTGACCCCCTACACCCCCAGCGGCCGCAAAGCCGAGCTGGAACTGTAACGCCCTTTCCCTCTTGACCTTGCCGGGGCAACGTACTATAATAGGATCATGGTTCGCATAAATATTCATAAATATTTGCATAGAGAGGGAAATATACAATGAGCCTGAAAAATCGCAGCTTCCTGAAACTATTGGACTATACCCCCGCCGAGATCGAACAGCTGCTCGACCTGGCCGCAGACCTCAAGGCCAAAAAGAAGGCCGGCATCGCCCACGACCAGCTCCACGGCAAGAACATTGCCCTGATCTTTGAAAAGACCTCCACCCGCACCCGCTGCAGCTTTGAAGTGGCCGCCCACGACCTGGGCATGCAGGTGACTTATCTGGACCCGTCGGGCAGCCAGATCGGCAAAAAGGAGTCCATCGCCGACACCGCCCGGGTGCTGGGCCGCATGTTTGACGGCATCGAGTACCGCGGTTACGGCCAGCAGATCGTGGAGGACCTGGCCCGCTACGCCGGGGTGCCGGTGTGGAACGGCCTGACCAACGAGTTCCACCCCACCCAGATCCTGGCCGACTTCCTCACCATCCGGGAGCACTTCGGCAAGCTGAAGGGCATCCACTTCGTCTACTTCGGCGACGCCCGTTACAACATGGGCAACAGCCTGATGGTGGGCTGCGCCAAGATGGGCCTGCACTTCACCGCCTGCGCACCCAAGAAGTACCAGCCGGACCCGGAGCTGGTGGCCGAGTGTGAGAAGATCGCCGCCGGGACCGGTGCCACCATCTCCTTTGAAGAGGACCCCGCCAAGGCCGCCAAGGCCGCCGACGTGCTGTACACCGACGTCTGGGTGTCCATGGGCGAGCCGGTGGAGGTGTGGGCCGAGCGCATCCACGACCTGGCACCGTACCAGATCAACCAGCAGCTGATGGACATTGCAGGCCCCCACGCTGTGTTCATGCACTGCCTGCCCGCCTACCACGACCACAAGACCACCGTGGGCAAGGAGATGGGCGAGCGCTTTGGCCGCGACGCCATGGAGGTGACCGACGAAGTGTTTGAAGGCCCCCAGAGCATCGTGTTCGACGAGGCCGAGAACCGCATGCACACCATCAAGGCCGTGATGGCCGCCACCCTGGGCTACGAGGGCTGATCCCTGAAAAACAACAGCACCCGCATTGGGCCGGACCGGCCTGCTGCGGGTGTTTTTTTGCCCTTGCGCCGGGCGGCGCATCCGGTATAATAGAAGCAAAGACCTTCGAGGGGCTCTAAGGTTTGCCCCGGCGGAGGTGACTACAGGCCAAAGGAGCACGGTGCCATGCGTTATACCATCAGTGAAATGGCGGCGCTGCTGGGTGTTACCACCCACACGCTGCGCTACTACGAGAAGATGGGCCTTATCCAGCCCGAAGTGAACCGGGAGACCGGCTACCGCTATTATACGGTCACCGACACCCGGCGGTTCAACCTGTGCCGGGAGCTGCGGGCGGCAGGCTTTACGCTGGAGGAATGCAAGGACTTTCTCGACGAACCTTCCACCGCCGTGACGGATGCCATGCTCGACCGGCAGATCCGGCAGCTGGAGCGCCGGCAGGTGCTCAACCGGATGAGCATCCGCTTTTTGCAAAATACGCGGGAGTATTACCACACGCTGGAGCAGGACGCCGGGCGGGTGTGGGTGCAGAACTTCCCGGAAATGTGGCGGCTGGTGCTCTCGCAGGAGGAAGAAGCCCGCAATGACCCCGCCCTGCAGGCCGAAAAGGCCGAGTGGCTGGAGTGCATGCCGGCGGTGCACTGGGTCAGCCGCTTGCCCAGCCGGGTGATGGAGCAGTTTCGGGTGGGGCGCAACGAGTACGATTACGGCCTGCTGGTGGAGGCTGATGCCGCCCGGCAGCTGGGCCTGCGCCGCACCGACCATGTAGAGCTGGTGTGCGGCGGCGACTACCTGACCACCGTGTGGAAAAAGGACTACCGGGGTTCCTTCGGGTGGGACTCGCTGGAAGTGCTGCACGCCGAGATCCTGCGGCGGGGCTTCCGCGCGGTGGGCGACACCTTCAGCAGCATCCTGGCCAGCCGGGAGCAGCCGGACGGCAGCATCATCAACTACCACCTGACCCGGACGAAGGTCTACACCTGAGCAGACTGTCCAAAATCTTGTGATTTTTTTGTCAGAATGACCGTTGACCTTCGCGTTGCTCGAAACTCTATACTTTGACTGGAAATTGACAAAGCCCGTCTTTTTGTGCAGACGGGGCTTTGCCAACGGAAGAAAAAAGAGAAGAAAACCAGAAGGAGCGAAGAATTATGAGCAACAAGATCTCCCGCCGCAACTTCCTGCACACTGCAGGTCTGGGCACCCTGGGCGCTGCTGCTGCCGGTCTGCTGACCGCCTGCGGCGACAAGGCTGCTTCCGGCAGCGTGGCTTCCAGCGCAGCCGCCGCCGGTACCTACACCGCCGGTACCTACAGCGCCACCGCCACCGGCATCAACACCACCACCCCGGTCACCGTGACCATGACCTTCAGCGCCGATGCCATCACCGACGTGCAGATCGACGTGGCAAACGAGACCAAGGGCTACGGTGCCGACATCGCCGACGAGATGGTGAAGAAGATCCTGGACGCACAGTCCAGCGAGGTGGACGGCCATTCCGGTGCCACCATCACCTCCGGTGCCATCAAGAAGGCTGCCGAGAGCTGCATCAACCAGGCCAAGGGCGTGGCCGTGGCCCCCACCGAGGCCAGCAAGGCCGAGACCGTGGTGCCCGACGGCCTGACCACCGAGGAAGTGGAGTCCTCTATGGTGGAGCTGGGCGACATCACCCCGGACGAGACCAAGGACTTTGACGTGGTCGTTGTGGGTGCCGGTGCAGCCGGTGTGCCCGCAGCAGGCTGGGCAGCCGAGCTGGGCGGCCATGTGGCCCTGCTGCAGAAGCAGAACATCGTGGTGAGCCAGGGCAACTGCGGCTCCGCCATCATCAAGTCCAAGTCCACCGAGGCCGGCAAGAAGATGTGGGTGCACATGACCAACGGCCTGTGCGACTGGCGCGCCGACACCAGCCTGCTGAACGCCTACGTCGAGAACTCCGAAGAGGCCCTGATGTGGTATCTGAACCGCGCCGGTCTGACCGACCAGACCGAGTACGGCGACGGCAGCCTTGTGGACAGCAACAAGGATCCCTCCAGCCTGCTGCACAACGACGAGAAGGAGATCTTTGCCTACATGTGCACCAGCCAGGACCTGACCGGTGTGTGGAAGGACCGCATGGACACCTACGACTTCGGCGATGAGCACTGCTACTTCTTTGCACCGTGGATCGGCCCCAAGCCCAAGAACGTGGGCGACGTGCTGGCCACCGTGCTGGAGAATGTGCAGGCCAAGAACTCCAATCTGGAGACCTTCTTCAACACCCCCGCCGTCAAGCTGGTGCACGCCGACGGCAAGGTGACCGGCGTCATCGCCAAGGATGAGAGCGGCAAGTACATCCAGTTCAACGCCTCCAAGGGCGTCATCCTGGCCACCGGCGACTACATGAACAACGAGGCCATGGTCAAGCGCTGGTGCCCGGACGTGGACGGCTACGACAAGAAGCAGTACCAGAAGACCGGCGACGGCCACATCATGGCCATCGACGCAGGCGCTAAGATGGAGAACCTGGGCCACACCAAGATGATGCACGACTTCGACTCCGGCCTGATGTATGAGGAGCCGTTCCTGTACGTCAACATGGAGGGCAAGCGCTTCTGCAACGAGGACACCGGCTTTGTCTACATGGGCAACGTCACCAAGTATCTGCCCCGCTACAACGGTGCCAACGTGGATGCCAACCACCCGGACGGCTCTCTGGGCTGGTACTGCCAGATCTACGACAGCGACTACATGAGCTACGCCAACAGCCCCGTGCCGGAGCAGGTGATGACCAAGTACATCCCCGGTGCCGTGGAGAACCCGCAGGGCGTGTTCACCAACCTGATCGACACCTATAAGGCCGACACCATCGAGGAGCTGGCCGCTCTGCTGGACGTGCCCGCCGATGAGCTGCAAAAGACTATCGACCGTTACAACGAGCTGTGCGATCAGGGGACCGATGCGGACTTCGGCAAGAAGAGCGCCTACATGCACAAGATCGAGAAGGCTCCCTTCTGGGGCGTGCGCAAGCACATCCGCGTGTCCTCCATCGACAGCGGCGTGAACACCAATGCCAACGGCCAGGCTCTGGACGCTGACGGCAAGGTCATCGAGGGCCTGTACTGCGTGGGCAACGTGGGCGGCGTGTTCTACGGTGGCGCGGACTATCCGTTCCACCAGACCGGCCTGTCCCTGGGCCGCTGCTACACCTTCGGCATGCTGGCCGCAAAGCACGCCATGGGCAAGTAAGCCGCAGGAAATAACACCATAAAAGAAGGCCGCCGGGCAGGAGAAGGTTTCCTGCCCGGCGGCTTTTTGCTGCCGGAAAAAAGTGGAAATAATGCCCGAAACTTGAGCGGGATTGTTGTGAATGTGACGATTTTGGTACGATTTTGGGACGCTTGGTTTACACCGCCCCGGAAAGCGTGGTATAGTTAAACGGATAAGCAGCAGTGGGTGCCGCTGTGGGAAAAGCGAGGAGAGCGTTACGATGAAAAAGCACATTCGAGCATTCGTCAGTCTGCTGGGCGCTGCGGCACTGGCACTGGGCTGTGCATCCTGCGGCGGCGCAGCGCACAGCACCGGAAAATCCGGCGGCACCGCCGTGGTGACCCATATCACCGTGTGGACCTATTACAATGGTGACCAGCTGGAAAGCTTCAACAAGCTGGTGGACCAGTTCAACGAGACCACCGGCCGCGAAAAGGGCATCCGGGTGGAAAGTGCCAGCCAGGGCAGCATGAGCGACCTGGAGACCAACGTGATGGATGCGGCCCAGGGCAAGGTGGGTGCTGCGGCCATGCCCAACATCTTCTCGGCCTATGCTGACACCGCCTATGCGCTGGACCAGATGGGCATGCTGGTGGACCTGAGCCAGTACCTCACCGAGGACGAGCGCGCCCAGTATGTGCAGGGCTACCTGGACGAAGGCGACTTTGACGGCGACGGCAGCATGAAGATCTTCCCGGTGGCAAAATCCACCGAGCTGATGTTCCTGAACGAGACCGACTGGGAGAAGTTTGCCCAGGCCACCGGTGCCGCCTACGACGACCTTTCCACCGTGGAAGGGCTGGTGGCCACTGCCGGTGCCTATTATGACTGGACCGACGCCCAGACGCCGGAGCCGGACGACGGCAAGGCTCTGTTCGGCCGCGACGCCATGGCCAACTACATGCTGGTGGGGGCCCGGCAGCTGGGCGACACCCTGTTCGAGGTGCAGGACGGAAAGATGACCTTGAACTTTGACAAGGGCGTAGCCCGCAAGCTGTGGGACAACTACTATGTGCCCTTCGTCAAGGGGTGGTTTGCCGCTATCGGTCGCTTCCGCAGCGATGATATCAAGGTGGGCAATGTGCTGGCCTATGTGGGTTCCAACTCCAGCGCCACCTTCTTCCCCACGCAGGTCATGGTGAACGACACCGAGAGCTACGACATCGACATGACGGTGCTGCCCAGCCCGAAGTTTGCGGGCGGCGAGGATGTGGCCGTGCAGCAGGGTGCCGGTATGGTGGTCACCGCCGGTACGGAGGAAGAAATCAATGCCTCGGTGGAGTTCCTCAAGTGGTTCACCCAGCCGGAGAACGACATCTCCTTCTCGGTGGACTCCGGCTATCTGCCGGTGACCACAGCTGCCAACGACATGGAGACCATCAAGACCAGCGGCCTGGAACTGAGCCCGAAGATGGAGCGCATCCTCTCGAATGCAGTCCAGAGCGTAAAGAACAACACCCTTTATACGCCAAGTGCCTTTGCGGGCGGCAACAAGGCCCGCAAGGTGCTGGAATACAGTCTGAGCGATCTTGCCTCTGCCGACCGTGCAACGGTGCAGGAGCGGGTGGCCGCGGGCCAGCCCGCCGCCGACGCGGAAGCGGAGTTCCTCACCGACGAATACTTTGATGCCTGGTATGGGGGCATCTGCACTGCACTGGAGAAGTACGCCGGCTGAGCGTAACAACCGGAAACCGACAGGAAAGGGGGGAAGTGCCATGAAGCCTGCCGAAAAGTACCGTGCGTGGAAAGCGCACCGGCCCGAGAAGCCGATCTTCCGCACCATCCTCTTTTCCATGATGGCGGTGCTGCTGGCGGAGGTGATCCTGCTGTCGACCGGCATCGGCCTGACCAATGTGTCCGGGCGGCTGAACCAGAACGCCAAGCAGATCGTGAACATGCAGGTGCGCAACCGCGCCAGCTACCTGCAGGATATGCTGATCAAGGCACAGGAGCTCACCGACATTTCCACCACCATCAACAACCTGACCCAGCAGATGCTGCAGGACGGCACCATTTCGCTGGACACGATGGACCAGAGCAGCGAGGCCGCTGACCCCCTGATGGAGGTCGCCGCGCCCTATCTGGTGAGTGCACTGCGCGCCCGCCCCGTGACCGGCATCTTTCTTGTGATCAACACCCACGACCTTGCGGAAAAGGAAGTGGGCAGCCCCATGCCCAGCGTGTACCTGCGGGACCTGGACCCGGACGCCCGCCCCTCGGACTGCAACACCGACCTGATGCTGGAGCGTTCCAGCGCGGCGGTGGTCAAGGCGCTGGGCATCACCACCGACAAAAGCTGGAGCACCGCCCTGAATTACCGCGGCCTGACCAAAGGCAGCTTTGTGCGCACCGTGTTCCAGACCGCCTGGGAGGATGACGAAAAGCTGGACGCCGCCGACTACGGCCGCTGGCTCACCCAGACCTACAAGCTCACCGGTGACGAGCGCACGGCCATTGCCTACTCCCAGCCCCTCATCCTGCCGGACGGCACCGTGTACGGCGTCATCGGTGTGGAGATCCTGACCAGCTATCTGGAAACCAAGATGCCGTATCAGGAGCTGCAGGACGGCGGGCAGGGCACCTATCTGCTGGTGTCCACAACGTCGGGCCTGTCGGACCCGGAACTGTTCCTGACGCTGACGGCGGGCGACGGACTGGATGCCAACGTCATCGACGCGGGCGTGGAAAAGATCACCTGCCGGCAGACGGACGGCGAACGCTGGCTGACGCTGAATGACGAGACCGGCTATGCGGCGGTCCAGAGCCTGGACCTGTACAGCCGCAACGCGCCCTTCTCCAACGAAAAGTGGCTGCTGGTGGGCACGGTGCGCAGCAGCATCCTGTTCCGCTTTGCCCGCACCGTGCAGCAGGTCATCACCGCTGCGGTGCTCCTCACCCTGCTGCTGGGGGCTGTGAGCAGCCTGCTTGTGGCCCGCGGTCTGGCCCGCCCCGCCGAGCAGCTCTACTGTGAGGTGCTGGCAGCCAACGGCAAACAGACCTTCCCCAAGTTTTCGCACACCGGCATCCGGGAGCTGGACCGCTTTGCGGAGGCCATCACCCAGCTGAACAGCAGCCTTGTGACCAACTCCACCAAGTTTTTGCGCATTATGGACATGGCCAGTGTGGAGCTGGGCGGCTACGAGCTGCGGTATGACACCGGCAGTGTGTATGTGACCAAAAACTTCTTTGCCCTGCTGGGTGCCCCGGAGGTGGACGACAGCAGCCTGACCGTGCGCACCTTTGGAGAACTGCTGGAGCACATCCAGCTGGCCCGCCCCTGCACCGTCAACGCGGAGGGGGACAAGGTGCTGACCGTGGTGCAGGGCGGCCGCACCCGCTATATCATGCTGCGGGTCACCACCGAGGACCGGGTGCAGGTGGGTCTGGCCGAGGATGTGACCGCCGCTACCCAGGAGCGCCTGCGCATCGAGCGGGAGCGCGACTACGACGTCCTCACCGGCCTGTACAACCGGCAGGCATTCCACCGCGTGAGTCATGAACTGTTCCAGAATCCGGAGCGGCTGGGCGTGGCAGCCTTGCTGATGATGGACCTGGACGACCTCAAGCACATCAACGACACCTACGGCCACGACTGGGGCGACCACTACATCCAGAACACCGGCCGCTGCATTGCGGAGCACAGCCCGCCGGGCACCGTGTGCGCCCGCCTGTCCGGCGACGAGTTCCTGCTGCTGTTCTACGGCTATCCCGGCCGGGAGCAGCTGCGCGAAAAGCTGGAAGCACTGACCCGCGCCATGCAGCAGGCCGTGGTGGTACTGCCCAGCGGCAGCGACCTGCACATCAGTATTTCCGGCGGCGTGGCCTGGTACCCGGAGGATGGCCGGGACATCGAGACCCTGAAAAAATATGCAGACTTTGCCATGTATCAGGTCAAGCACTCCACCAAGGGGCAGATGAAGGACTTTGACATCGGCGTGTACAATCAGGAGGCCTACATCGCCCGCACCCGGCGGGAGTTCCACCAGCTCATCAGCGAAGAGCGGATGTACTACTACTTCCAGCCCATCTTCTCGGCACAGACCGGCAGGGTGCACGCCTACGAAGCACTGATGCGGTCGGACCTGCCCACCCTGCGTTCTCCGGCCACCATCATGAAGCTGGCCCGGGAGCAGGGCGCGCTGTATGAGATCGAGCGGCTGACCTTCCGCAAGGCGCTGGAAGGCTTTGACAAGCTGCGCAGCAAAAATCTCGTGGACCGGCAGGCCCTGATCTTCATCAACTCCATTGCCAGCGTCTGCCTGCGCCGGGAGGACAGCGAGTATATGGACCAGCGCTGGCACGAGCTGCGCCGCCAGATGGTCATTGAGATCACCGAGGAAGAGGAGATGAACCGGCAGGCGCTGGAGAGCAAGCGCCATGCACCGGGTTTTTCCGGCATGTTTGCGCTGGATGACTACGGCAGCGGCTACTCCAACGAGGGCAGCCTGCTGGAGTTGGCGCCCCGGTTCATCAAGGTGGATATCAGCATCATCCGCGGCATTGATTCGGATCCCGACAAGCAGCAGATCCTGCGCAACGTGGTGCGCTACGCCCAGCCGCGCAGCATGCAGATCATTGCCGAGGGTGTGGAAACGGCCGCCGAGATGCGCACCGTCATCGACCTGGGGGCCGACCTGCTGCAGGGCTACTTCCTGGCGCGGCCGGCCGCTGTGCCCGACCCCATTGCCCCGGAGGCAGCGGAGATCATCCGAGCTATCTAGGACAGCAACCGCCGGAAGCGTTTCTGAACCGCCCAAAAGAGCAGGAAATTCCATATAGAACTGGAATATCCTGCTCTTTTTATACGGTGAGGAACGCAATTTGGCACCCGGCCAATTTACCTCTGGTGTTTGGCCGGGCGCTGCGGTATACTGGGGTGGAACGAAAAACGGCACGGGAGGTGCTTTGAAAAAAATGGTACAGGTGGATCTGATCACCGGGTTTCTGGGGGCCGGCAAAACGACCTTTCTGCGCCGGTACGTCCGGTATCTGGTGGAGCAGGGGCACAACGTCTGCATTCTGGAAAACGACTTCGGCGCGGTGAACGTGGATGCCATGTTGGTGCAGGACCTGCTGGGCGACCGGTGCGATCTGGAGACCATCAGCGGCGGCTGCGACTGCGACACCCACCAGCGGCGCATGCGCACCAAGCTCATCGCCATGGCCATGCGCGGCTTTGACCGGGTGGTGGTGGAACCCAGCGGCATCTTTGATGTGGACGAATTCTTTGACGTGCTGCGGGACGACCCGCTGGACCGCTGGTACCGCATCGGCAATGTGATCGCCATTGTGGACGCCATGCTGCCGGAAGCATTGTCGCCGCAGGCGGAATATCTGCTGGCCTCCGAGACGGCCAATGCAGGCCGGGTACTGCTGAGCCGTGCGCCGCAGGCCGGGCCGGAACAGTGCCGGGCAGCCATTGCCCACCTGGACCGCGCGCTGGAAGCCTGCAAGTGCTCCCGCCGCTTTGCCCCGGACGAGATCCTCACCAGGGACTGGGCCGCTCTCACCGACGCCGACCTTGCACAGATCGCCGCCTGCGGCATGCGGCAGGCCAGCTGCGAAAAGCTGCACTTTGATGAGCACAAGACCTTCGGCTCCCTGTGCTTTCTGGAACAGCACCTCACGGTGGAGCAGATGCAGCAGGCGGCAGCCCGGCTGTTCGGGGACCCGGCCTGCGGGCAGGTGCTGCGGGTCAAGGGCTTTGCCCCCACCCGGGACGGCTGGCTGGAGCTGAACGCCACCGCTGCCGGGCAGACACTGGCTCCCATCCCGCAGGGGCAGGATGTGCTCATCGTCATCGGCGAGGGGCTGGACAGGGCAAGGATCGAAACGCAGCTTCACCGCTGAGTTTTCAACGAACGTTGTAAAACTGGTGCAAAAAAGGAGAACAGGATCATGAAAAAGAACCCGCAGATGCCCTCGGCGCGGCGCATCCTCGGCATGGTGGTCGGTATTGTGATCATCGGGCTGGGCATTGCACTGTTCAAGCAGTCTCACCTTGGCAACGACTCCATCAGCGCACTGAATATGCGTCTGGCCGAGATGCTGGGCATCTCGCTGGGCGTGCAGAACCTGTGCACGAACATCCTGTTCTTTGCACTGCAGTTCTGGTTCGGGCGCAAGTACATCGGCCTTGGCACCTTTGTCAACGGCATCGGCGTCGGGTTCATTGTCACGGCCTTCTACGACCCCATTGCGGCCCACTTTGGCCCGGCCGAGGCGCTGGGCCTGCCGGTGCAGCTGCTGTGGGTGGCGCTGGCGGTGCCGGTCACGGCGCTGGGGGCTTCGCTGTACCAGACGGCAGATCTGGGCATCGCCCCGTACGATTACCTCTCGCTGGGCCTGCGGGACTACACCCCGGTGCCGTACTTCGGCTGCCGCGTGTTCACCGATGCGCTGTGTGCGCTGCTGTGCTGGCTGCTGGGCGGCCTTGTGGGCATTGGTACGCTGATCTGTGCCTTCTGCCTGGGGCCCTTCATCCAGTTCTTCAACGGGCTGGTGTCGGAGCGGGTGCTGCACTACAAGCCGGGCGGCCAGTAAGATCGGGAAATCAAAAAGGCGTGCACCTCCTTTGTGGAAGTGCACGCCTTTTGCTGTGCAGAAATCAGAACTTGAACAGCGGGGTGC
>OJKY01000993.1_pt1 | contig 19087 bp, 10 predicted proteins | sample 1596571 | NCBI WGS metagenome assembly OJKY01 (sample SAMEA4350170, study PRJEB24818) | metagenome | biome: human; feature: gut; material: faeces | place: Denmark | collected 2013-09 | reverse complement strand
GTCGTAGAGCTGGATGCGGGGTTTGCGCTTGATGCGGCGGTCGTTGACCAGCTCCACGGCATAGCGGATGAAGATTCCCTTGAAAAAGGAGTTGTCGCCTCCGGCGCCCTCGTCGCGGAGCATGCCGCCCTTGGTGATGCCCGGGTGTAGAGGGCGGCTTTCAGGGCGTCGTCGCGGTAGAGCTTCTTCCCGGTGTAGCGGTAGAGCAGATGCGCGGCTCCGAGGAACGTCCCCTGGTCGTAGGTGAGCGAGTAGGCCGTCATCTTGCCCTTCTTCTGCGAGAACGATCCGTAGACCTGTCCCGTCGTGCGGTCGAACAGCTCGCGGGCCATCCATTCATAGACCGTCTCGGCGTTTTTCAGGTAGTCGAAATCGACGTAGTCGGGGTGCGAGTCGGCCCGGTAGCGTGCGGCCGGGGTCCGCCGCTTCACTTCGTGCAGACGGATGGCCGCAAGGCAGCCCGGGGCGTTCGAACAGGCGTTCTTCGAAAGACCCTGGGCGGTGTCCTCCTTGCCGTAGCACCAGATGAAACCGCCGCTGCCGCCCACGTCGCGGGCTGCGGGAAGGTCCCAGGCCTTCCAGATCTGGGCGTAGAGCTTCTGCGCCTCGCGCAGGTAGACGGCTTCGCCGGTGGCTTCGTACAGCCGGATCAGCGTCAGCGCGTGCCACTCCATGTCGTCGACGAACTGGTTGCCGAACGAGGCCGAGATGTCGGCGTATTTCTTCATGCCGTAGCTGGTCCAGAGGACGCCTGTCTGGCGTTTGACCTCGCCCGTGCCGATCGGGTCGCGGTAGCCTTTGTCGAAGCACTCCTTGTAGAAGGCTTCGGCTTCGTGGTCGCCTTCGCGCTGCGCCCGGAGGTAGGCGTCGATGAAGACGTCCATGCCGTGGGCCTGCGGCCAGTAGTTGTTCGAGAAATCCTCGGCGCCTTTCACGCCGTTGGTGAAGTGGTAGGGCGGCTGCTTGCCGACGAACCCGTTGCCGGGTACGCGCCAGAAGTTGTCGGCCAGCGTCGTCGTGGCGTAGTCTGCCGCCGCGCTCCACGATATGCCGTCGTTGCGGCGGTCGCTGCGGGCCTGCGAGGGGATGCCGGAGCCGAGCAGCAGCGTCAGGGCGAGGGTTGCGATTGTGTGGTTCATCGGATTCGGTTTTCTTGTTTTTTAGCTGTATATTTGCTTTCGAGCATCTTGATCCAGTAGCCGCCGACCACCGCGCGTGCCTTGAAAATCACGTGGGCCGGCACGTCGCTCTTGTACCAGTCGGACATCGGCACGCGTAGCACCGTCTCGTTCATGAAGTTCCAGACCGGTTCGACGAGCGCTTCGAAGCTCTTCCGGTCGTCGGCCAGCGTGGCGCTCCAGACGATCCAGTCGGACTTGGTCCATTGGCGGCGGCTGTCGAGCGGAAGCCCGTAGCGGTTCTGCTTATGGAGGTAGTAGGCGATCTCCTTCCGGGCCACGCTTTCGGGGAAGATGCCGAAGCCCAGCAGTTTGTCCCACACGAGGTTGTATTTCTGGCTCCACGTTCCGCTCTTGTCGAAGGTCAGGCGGTAGTGGTCGCCGTCGTCGGCCATCCGGACCCACTCCCCGGCCATCTCACGGGCCTTGGCGAAGTAGCTGTCGGCAACCTCCTGCATGCCGAGCATCCGCGCGCAGTAGCCGTAGGAGGCGATGCCCATGATGGCCTTTATGGAGAGGTTGGCGTTGTGGGCGAAGTGTCCCGCGAAGTCGTCGGTGCAGAGCTGGTTGTCGGGGTCGAGTCCGTTCTCGACGAGGTATTCGGCCCAGCGGGTCAACTCTTTCCAGTGTCTGCGGGCGTATTCGGCGTTGCCTTCCGCCGCCGCGATGGCGGCCGTCAGCACGAGCATGTTGCCCGACTCCTCGACCGGCATGTCGTGCTTGTAGGTCTGCCCGTTGGCCTGGGGATAGGTTCCCACGTCGTGCGCCGGGAAGGGCTTCTGCCACTTGCCGCTTTCGCTGTAATGGAAGATGTGGTTGAGCAGCGCCTTGCACAGTTCGGGGTTGTAATAGAGGAACAGCGGGGCCGAGGGGTAGCTGATGTCCACGGTTCCGATCGAACCGTTGCTGGCGTTCTCCTTCGAGAGTAGCATCAGGTCGCCGTCGGGGGACTCCACGAGTTTGTGAGCGGCGATGGCCTGCCGGTAGGCGAGGGCGCAGAGTTCGGCGTATTTCCGTCCGCCTTCACGGGTCGCCGTCTCCATCAGTTCGAGGTCGAACTCCCGGCATTTCTCGTTCAGAACCGGATAGTCGCCGGCCGCCAGCGCGAACTGCCGTTCGATCGTGCTGTCGCCCCGGCGGTTCCAGTAGGGGCGCAGGTCGGTCTTGAAGTACTGGATCGACCGGATGTCGTCGAATCCGGCCATGATCAGGCCTTTGGCCGCTGCGGCGCGTCCCAGACTGCGGGCGACGGCGATACAGGCATTGTCTGCGGCGGCCGTTTTGCCGTCGAGCCGGCCGTTTGCGGCGAAGGCCCTGCGCATCGTCATGGCACCGCCCACCGACTGCGACGAACCGCCGTCTGGGGCGCAGAGGTAGAAATAGCCCCAGTCGATCTTGATCTGGTCGCCCTTGCGCCGGAGCACATTCTGCTCCTTGCTTCCCGTGCGGACGAACGCCAGGCCGTCCTTGCGGTAACCGTCGCTCACGGCCTCCTGGTCGGCGGTGTTGACGGCGCAGGCGGGCGACGCCTCGAAGTAGATCTGCACGTCGTGAGCCGCGCCGTCGAGCGACCGGGTTTCATAGGCGATGTAGTTCACCGGGCGGGAGATCAGTTCGAGGTCGTCGAGGAAGAGAGGAGCCGTGAAGGTCAGCGTCAGCCCCACCGGACCGCAGGTGAATTCGTAGACGGTCTGCATGGCCCGTACGTCGGCCGATTGCTGCACGGCGGGGGTCGACAGGGATCGCTCGCCGCCGAAACCGGCTTCGAAAGCGCACGTCGGGGCGTCGATGCCCATGAAACGGTAGGTTTTTCCGTCGACGCGCAGGGCACCTACCAGCGGGAACGGCTGTCCGGTCCAGTGGGTCGTGTGGCTGTCGTAGAGGTAGTCTCCGGCCGACCAGCAGCTGGTGTAGGGGTCGATGGTGATCAGAGGGTAGGCCGGGGCGCGCAGGGTGTTCTGCGGCGCAGGCGCTGCCGCCCGTGCGGTCGCAAAAAGCGCTGCGGCCGCCAGAATCGCTATGGAAAGGGTTTTCTTCATTCGGAAAAGGTTTGTCGAAAGGTCGTTTATTGTTTTGCGTTTTGGGTTTTCTTGCGGTTGTTCAGCAAATGCTGCGTCGCGTCCAGTTCGGTCTGTGCGCCCAGGTCGCCCTGGCTCGCCATCCAGGCGTCGAGTTTCGGACGCATCCGGTCGAGGACCTTCCTGTAGGCGGGGTCCGCGGCCAGGTTGTGCATCTGATAGGGGTCCTTCACGACATCGTACAGCTCCTCGGCGGGGCGCGTCTGGTACAGTCCGGCGCGCTCGCGGGCGAAGGTGTCCCCTTCGTCGCCCCGGCGCTGCCACTCCCGGAAATAGTCCTGCTTCGTCACGACGCATTGGAACGTGGCTTCGGGCGTCAGGTTGCGGATGTAGCAGTAACGCTCGTCGCGGACCGAGCGGATGCCGTAGTGGTCCGGGCCGTTGAGGATGCCCCGCGAGGTCTGGATGCCGTAGACGCACTCCTTGTGCTTCGACTTTTTGCCTTCGATCACTTTCCGGAAACTCCGGCCGTCCAGCCCCTCGGGAACCGATCCGGAGGCTATGTCCACGAGCGTGGGGGGCACGTCGGCGTATTCGCACAGGGCGTCGGTCGTCGTGCCGGGCCGGGTCACCCCTTTCCAGCGCACGATGAAGGCCGTTTGCAACCCCGCGTCGTAGCAGGTCCACTTGGCGAACGGGAACTGGTGTCCCTGCTCGCTGGTGAAGATGAAGACAGTGTCGTCGTCCAGCCCGTATTTTTTCAGCAGGGAGTCGATGCGGCCGATGTCGGTGTCGAGCTGGTTGATCTCGGCCAGATAATTCACATATAAATCCCTGATTTCGGGTGTGTCCACCAGCGTCGGGGGCAGAGTCAGCCGTGCCGCATCTAAGAGAGAGCGGTCGCCGCGCGTCCACGGGGTGTGGGCGTCGTGCGAGGCCACGTAGAGGAAGAACGGTTGGCCGCCGGCTGCCGCCTCGCGGAAAAACGGTTCGATTTTGGCCGGATTCACATCCGCATTCGGTTTGGCCAGCTCCTCGAAGGGAAATGCGCTCATCGGCGCGATGTGCCGCTTGCCCTGCATGGCCACCCGGTAGCCGCAGTCCTTCAGGTATTTGGGCAGCGTCTGCACGCCGTCGTCGATGTAGGTGTGGTTGGGGTAGGCCCCCGACCGCACGGGATAGAGTCCCGTCAGCAGGCAGTGGCGCGTGGGCGAACTCATGGCCGTCGCCTGGAAGAACCGCGTGAAGCGCAGTCCCTCGGATGCCAGCCGGTCGATGTTGGGCGTCACGGCGTCGGGACTGCCGTAACAGCCGAAGTCGAGCATGCGCGTGTCGTCCGAGATGACGAGCACGATGTTGGGCCGCTTGGGTGCAGCGCCCGCGGAAAATGCCGTCAGTACGGCTGCCGCTGCGGCGATACGGGTTGTTCGTATTTTCATGCTATTTGTTGTAAAACAGGTAGTTGTGCGGATTGCGCTTGAAGCGGTAGCGCTGGCGGGGCAGCGGCAGCGGGTCGTCCGTGGCGATGTCCCATTTGAGCAGCTCGGCCATCAGCTCCTGCTGCTTGGCGGCGTATTTCCGGTTGCCGTAGAGGTTCTTCATCTCCGAGGGATCCTTTTTGACGTTGTACATTTCGCCGTTGCCCAGCATGTCGAACTCCAGTTTCCAGTCGCCCATGCGCACGCACCGGCTCGCGCCGCTCTGCGTCCAGGTGTTCAGTTCGTCGAAAAACCCGGGCTTTTTGCGCGTGGCGCCCTCTGCGGCGTAGTCGGTTCCGTCCTCTTTGGTGTAGTACTGGCCGCCGTAGCCGTCCTCGCTCATCACGCTGCGGAACTCATCGGCGGGGTAGTCGCCGCCGCGGATGACCTCGATCAGACTGCGTCCCTGCACGCCTTCGGGAATCTCGCCCCCGGCCATCTCGCAGAAGGTCGGGAAAACGTCCACCAGCGAGACGTGCGCGGAACTTAAACCCTGTGCCGGAACCGGACCGCCGAACCAGACGAACGGCACGCGCGCGACGATGTCCGAGAGCCCCACGCCCTTCTTCATCAGCCCGTACTCCCCGGCGAAGTCGCCGTGGTCGGCCGTCACGACGAAGACCGTGTTTTCATACGTGCCGTCCTTGCGCAGCTGCTCCACCAGACGGGCGATCTGGTCGTCGATCAGGCGGATCATCCCGAGGTAGTTGCTGCGCAGGCGGTCCAGGTGCTCGTAATAGCCCGCATGTCCCAGCGACATCATCTCGTGCAGGAGTTCGTATTCCGGGCCTTTCACGGCCAGGTCCTTGAGCCCGGTCCGCACCGGCGGCAGTTTCTCGGGCGGGAACATCGAATAATAGGGTTCGCTGACCTGATAGGGGTTGTGCGGTTCGGGGAACGAGAGCCACATCATGAAGGGCTTGTCGTCGTCGCCGCCGATCCATTGCAGGGCGTCGTCCACCATGCGGTGGGGATGCTGCATTTCGGCTCCGAACGGCGCCGGGTCGTAGCTGGCGTACATGTCGGTCGTGCCGAGGTATCGGTTGAAGGCCCGGGCCTTTTCGTCGACTTTTCCCTGCTGGGCGAAATGGTTGTAGGGACGCCAGCAGTCGGCGTCCTGCGGCTTGAGGTGGGCGTGGTTCTTGCCCACGAGCGCCGTGCGGTAGCCGTTGCGGCGCGCGAAGGCGAACAGGTCGTCCTTGTAGACCGCGTCCTCGATGTTGTGGTTCGATTTCACGCGCGTGGCTTTCGGGAAACGCCCCGTGAGGAACGCCACGCGGGCCGGGCCGCTGATCGGGGCGGGGGTGTAGGCCCGGTCGAACCAGACGCCTTCGGCGGCCATGCGGTCCACGAAGGGGGTGACGTCGAGCGGATAGCCCTCCCGGCCGCAGAGGTCGGCGCGCTGCTGGTCCGTCATGATGAAGATGAAATTGGGCTTTCGGGGAGTCCCCGCTTCCTGGGCCGTTGCGGACGATACGGCCAGCGGCAGCAGTGCCGTCGCGCCCAACGTGATTTTGACAGGATTCATCGGATATTCGTTTTAGGTTATTTGTCGTAGCGGATGATACAAAATTAGGCGGATCGGGACAGACTCGCTGCTCCTTTTTATTCAAATTTGGCCAAAAACTGACCAAACGCCTTTTGGGGCGGTGCGGGGCGTTGCCGGGACCGAAAATTTCGTGTACCTTTCTTGAAAATTACGAACCTAATTCCGACACAGATGATGAAACTCGACAAAGGCGCGGTGCTCGTTTCGGCGGCCGCACTGACCTCGTCGCTGGCCTGCGCCGCACAGCCCAACGTCGTCTTTATTCTGGCCGACGACATGGGTTACGGCGACGTCTCGGCCCTGAATGAAAAATCCCGGATACGGACCCCGGCCATCGATGCCCTCTGCCGCGACGGAGTGACCTTCACCGACGCCCATTCGGGCTCTTCGGTGAGCACGCCTTCGCGCTACGGTATCCTGACGGGGCGCTACGCCTTCCGCACGATCCTCAAAAGCGGTGTCACGAACAGCTACTCCCCGCCGCTGATCGCTCCCGGCCGCCGCACGATCGCCACCTTCCTTTCGGAGCTGGGCTATTCGACAGCCTGCATCGGCAAATGGCATCTGGGCTGGAACTGGACCATGCGCGACGGCAAGGTGGACTTCTCCGGCCCGGTCGGGGACGGTCCCGTGACCCGCGGCTTCGACTATTTCTTCGGTATCCCGGCTTCGCTCGACATGCCACCTTATGTATATATAGAAAACGACCGGGTGACGGCGCAGCCCGACCGGACCTCGGCCGACGGCAAGGGCCTGCTGTTGCAGCGCAGCGGCCCGCAGGGAGCCGATTTCGAACACGGGGAGTGTCTCCAGCGCATCACGCGGAAGTCGCTCGAATACATTGCGGCGCAGAGCGCGAAGAAGCCCTTCTTCCTCTACATGCCGCTGACGGCCCCGCATACGCCGATCCTGCCCTCGGAGGAGTTCCGCGGCAAGTCGGGACTCTCGCCCTACGGCGATTTCGTGATGATGGTCGACGACGTGGTCGCGCAGATCGTGGCCCGGCTGAAGGAGCAAGGGCTTTACGAAAACACGGTCGTCGTTTTCGCCGCCGACAACGGCTGTTTCCACGGCGCCGGAGTGAAGGAGATGGAGGCCGGCGGGCACTTCCCCAGCTACATTTACCGGGGTTACAAATCCGACCTCTTCGACGGCGGCCACCGTGTGCCGCTCGTGGTTTCGCGGGGCGGGAAGAACGGCGGGCGCGTCGAGCGGGGACTGGTCTCCCTCACGGATTTCTACGCCACGTTCGCCGAGATGGCCGGTTACCGCCTCACGCCCGGTGAGGGCGAGGACAGTTACAGCCTCTGGGGCGTCGTGACGGGCAAGGGTGGAAACCTGCGTCCCGACGCCGTGCACCATTCGAACAACGGCAGCTTCTCGCTGCGCGAAGGACGCTGGAAGATTCTCTTCACGGCCGGTTCCGGAGGCTGGAGTTTCCCGACTTTTCCCAAGGACAGGGAGTATATCGCCACACTTCCTTCGATGCAGCTTTACGACCTGGAGAGCGACCCCGGCGAGACGAAAAACGTGATCGCCGAACACCCCGACGTCGTGCGCCGTCTGACCGTCCGGATGCGGGAGCATATCGAACGCGGACGCTCGACGCCCGGACCCGTTCAGACGAACGAAACGCGCGGCGAATGGAAGCAGACCGCTCTGTTTATGAATGAGGCTGAATAATACCCACAGGCCCTCCGGAGGCGTATTTTAACCGGATTGACCAAATATTGACATTTTTTGAATAAGTGTCCAGGGCTGTTTTCTCGGAAACAGCCTTTCTTTGTTGTCGAGTAAAACTTACTAAACCTAAAACTAATTTCTATGAAGGTATTTCGACTATGGTCGCTGATGCTTTCGGTGACAATGCTTTTTCTCGTCGCCTGCGAATCGATGGACGAGAAGGACGGGGGAAAATTTTCGCTCGGTTCCACTTGCCGGATTCTCGAAAGCAGAGGCAATTTCACCAGCTTTATCAAGGCGCTCGACCGCAGCGGTTACCGCAGGCTCGTGGACGGCGGAGGACTCGTGACGGTGTTTGCTCCGGACGATGCCGCATTCGGCAGCTATCTCCAGGAAAAATACGGAACGACGGACGTCGATCAGGTCCCCGTCGAGGAGCTTGCGCTGCTCGTGGGCTGCCACATGATCCAGTTCGCCTACACTCCCGAGGATTTTCTCTCTTTCTCGATGGTCTCTTCCGACGACGGAACGGACACCGGCGACGGTGCGTGCTACAAGTACAAGACCTACGGGCGTCCCGCCATCGAGGAATATACCGATCCGCTCAACCGGCGGAAGGTGAAGATCTTCTCGCGTGAGAAGTACATGCCCGTCTTCTCGACGCGGATGTTCGCCAAACGGGGCATCTCCGATGCGGAGGGCGACTACCGCCTGCTTTTTCCCGACGTGAACTGGCAGGGCGCGAACGACCGTCTCTATGCGGGCAACGCCGCCGTCACGGAGAGCGGCATTCCGACCGACAACGGCTATCTCTATATAGTGGACAAGGTGATGGAGCCTGCGCGTACCGTATATAAAGAGTTGTCGGACAATGCGTCGTCGGCCGATTACTCGCTCTGCAAGGGGCTTTTCGACCGCGTCAGCCTCTACAAGTACGACGCCACCGTTTCGAAGAACTACGCCGGGGCGTCGGGCGACTCGCTGTTCTACTTCTACCACTGGAAAGAACCCCTGCGCACGGCCGAGATTCCCGAGATCGCCAGCGAGTGGACCTACCACGACGAGAGCGGCGTGGTTTTCGACCGCGGCCTGCGCTATGCGAACAACTGCTTCCTGCCCCAGGACGACGTGCTGAAGGAGTACCTGAAAAACTATTTCAGCGAGTACGGCACGCAGACCCAGGAGGATTTCCTCGGCCTGATTCCCAAAAATGCCATCTATCATTTCCTGCGGGCGCACGTCTACGGTACGCGTGACCTGATCCTGCCTTCGGAACTGAACATGAGTCCGGTCGTCGGCGTGAACGGCGAACGCTTCAACCTTTCGACCTCCGAGCTGAAAGACGTGCGTTACTGCTCGAACGGTGTCATTTACGGCATGGACAAGGTCTTCGAACCGGCGGTCTTCACATGCCTGACCGCGCCGCTGTTCCGCTACCCGCAGTTCACCTTCTACGCCCGGGCGTTCAATACGAAGAACATGTACCAGCAGACGGTCGACATGAACAACCGCTTCACGCTCTTCATCCAGAACGACCAGGACCTGGCTACGGCCGGCTATTCGTCGAGCGAGGGTTCCTCCACGCACGGCGACTACACCTTCCGCAGCAAGTCCGGCAACATGAATGCCAACGCCGTGTCGAATCTGCTGATGTCCCAGTTCGTCTACGGCGATCTTCCGGCGCTGGAGGAGACCGACGAACTGCGCTATTTCGTCGCCAAGGATGAAAAGACCTATTTCTATATCAAGAACAAGGCCCTTTTCGACTACTCGGGCAAGGAGTTGAGCGTCAAGGCCAGCTTCGACACCGACAACGGAACGGTCTACCAGACCGACCGGGTGATTCCCGCCCGCGTCGGAGCCTACTCCGAGACGGGCAAGATGCCCGAATACCAGCAGTTCAAGAGTCTGATGATCACCGCCGGGCTGGGCAACAACAGCGGCGGACTGGTCACTCCGATCGCCGACGGACTGGTGTTCTTTCCGACCAACGAGGCGATTCTCGCCGCCAAGGACGCGGGGATGATTCCCGAGGTGGTCGATGGCGACGTGACCGAACTGCGCAAATACCTCCAGTACTATTTCGTACCGCTGAAGAAGAACAAGCTCAACTTCTACCTGCTGCCGGGACTCGGTCCCGAGGGCGCGACTACCGAAGCCTATTCGGGCCGCTACGTCACGCTGTCGGAGTATCAGAACGAGACCGACGCCAAGACGATGGGCATTGCGTGGAATCCCGATGTTCCCGAGTCGCTGACCATTACCGACATGGCCGGCAACACCATTACGACGGAGCCGGGGGTGATCTACCTGCGTACCAACTGCGCGACCTACTCCATCAATACGTGTTTCGATTATCGTACGATGTACGGAAATTAAGGCCGAATCCAAATCTAAACTACATACCAGCGGATGATGAAAAAATTTTCATTTCTACTAATCATAATGGCTGCCGTATGCCTGTCGCCGTGTGCTGTGTTCGCACAGAAACAGGTGCAGGGCAGGAGTGCCAAGAAAGAGACCTATACGATGCGCGGTGTCGTATCGGACAGCCAGGGCGTACTGCCGGGCGCTACGGTCTATCTGCAGAACAAGGACATGCGAATCATCGTGGGAGCCGTGACGGGTATCCAGGGCGAATACATTCTGGACGTGCCGGCCAATGCCAAGGACCTGACCATCGTGACGGGTTTCGTGGGCTACGTGACGCAAAAGGTCCCCTATACCGGACAGCGGGTTTACGACGTGCGCCTGAAGGAGGATTCCAAATCCATCCAGTCGGTCGTCGTCGAGGGTAAGGTCTCCCGCAAGAACGAGGTGGGCGTCAAGCGCGAAAACCTCGGTACGGCAACCGAATACCTCGACGTGACGCAGTTCGAGGACATGAGCGTGACCTCCGTCGACCAGATGATCCAGGGCCGTATGGCCAACCTCGACATCGTTGCGGCGTCGGGCGACCCCGGTACGGTCTCCACGATCCGCATCCGCGGTTCGGCGTCGCTCAACTCCAGCAACGAACCGCTGATCGTGATCGACGGCATCCCGCAGGACAACGAGATCGACGAGGACTTCAACTTCGGCGACGCCAACGTCGAGGATTTCGGCGCCCTGTTGAGCATTTCGCCCAACGACATCCAGTCGATCGAGATACTCAAGGACGCGGCCGCCACGGCGCTCTGGGGACCCCGTGCCGCCAACGGCGTGATTCTGATCGTGACCAAGCAGGGCGGCGTGCACAAACCCCGTTTCTCGTTCTCCCAGAAGTTCGACTATTCGTTCGAACCCAAGCCTATTCCGCTGCTCAACGGTCAGGAGTACGTGACGCTGATGCAGGACGCCCTTTGGAACTGGATCAAGGACGGCGACTACGCCCAGGATCGTGTGAAGAAGCTGACCAACCAGAAGGACATTCTCTACGACCGCTCCTACGAGTATTTCAACGAGTTCAACTGCAACACCGACTGGCTCGACCTGATTTCCCGGAATTCGCTCAACTCCACGACGGACTTCTCGATGGACGGCGGCGGCGAGGTCGCCAACTACCGCTTCTCGCTGGGATACGAGGACCGCGACGGTACGACCAAGGGAACCGACTACTCGCGCATCACCTCGCGCCTGAACCTGGTGATCAAGTTCTCGCGCAAGTTCCGCGTCGAGTCGAAGTTCGACTACACCGAGTCCACGCGCAACCAGCCCTACGGTTCGACCTCCAGGGACCTGGCCATCGGTGCGACCGAGAATGCGGACAACGAGGCCAATTCGGTCTACGCCATCAACGAGCAGCTGAAAAAGCCGGTCCGCAATACGGCCATGATCAAGATGCCCAACATGAGTCCCTGGGTGCTGGACCAGTACGGCAACCCCACGAACGAGTATTTCAGCGCTCCCGAAAGCTCGTTGCAGGGAACCTTCCCCAACCCGCTCGCGCATGCGCTCGAATCGACCCAGAAGACCAAGTCGCGCTCCGTGGGCGCCAATTTCGCCGTGGTGTACAATCCGATTCCGGGACTGACCGTCCAGGGAACCGTTTCCTACCGGCTTTCGGCCATCCGCACCAACGGCTTCCTGCCTTCGTCGGTGATGAACGTGAAGTGGTCCAACCAGAACTACAACCAGGGTCTCGAAGCCCAGTCCAACAAGGCCGTCACGTTCGCCGACGTGAATGTCAACTACGCGGTGAACCTCGGGCGGCACAATATCCAGGCTACGCTCCGCGACCAGATCGAGGCGACCAACAATAACAGTTACAGCATCACCACGACCGGCAGCGGCGCCGAGGCGGTCAGCTCGCCTTCGTCCGAAGGAAAGATCATCAAGATGAACTCCGCCTGGGCCAAGCGGCGCACGGTGGGTCTGGTGGGCAGTCTGAATTACGTTTACGACGAGCGTTACGCCCTGAACGTCGCGGCCCGTCTGAACGCCAACTCCAATACCGGCCGCAACAACCGCTGGTCGGCTCTGCGTCCCTCCGTCTCGGCCGTCTGGCGTATCAACAACGAGAAGTTCATGAAGCAGGCGAAGTGGGTCGACGAACTGCGGCTGAAAGCCAGCTGGGGTAAGAGCGAACGCGTGCCCGCGGCAAGTTTCGTCACGGGAACCTTCGCTTACGAGGACGCCTACATGGACCGTCCCTCGATCAAACCCAACCAGATGCAGCTCGACAACCTCCGGCCCGAGATCGTCTCTTCGTACAACCTGGGCGTCGAGGGTGCGTTCCTGAAGAACCTGATCCGCTTCAGCTTCGACTACTACAACAAGGAGACCACCGACCTGATCATGGAGAACATGGCCATCCAGTCGACGACGGGTTACAGTTCCGTGCGCCGGTACAACGGCGGCGACGTGCGCAACCGGGGTTGGGAGTTTTCGTTGAGCCTGAACAACATCGTCAAGGCCGGCAAATTCAGCTTGAGTCTCTCGAATATCAACCTCTCGCGCAACGTCAACGAGATCACCTCGCTGCCCGAAAGCATGGTCGCCGAGAAGTACACGATCGGCAACGGCAACTACGCCCGTAAGATCATGGAGGGTAATCCGATCGGTTCGATCTACGGCTATATTTTCGAGGGCGTCTACCAGAATTACGACGAGACGCTGGCCCGCGACGCCAGCGGCGAACTTATCCGCGACGTCAACGGCAACACGGTTCCCATCCGCGTGGGCGGAACGACCCGCATGCACCCCGGCGATGCCAAATACAAGGATATAAACCACGACGGCGTGATCGACGAGAGGGACATCGTCTATCTCGGCTCCTCGTTCCCGACGATCACCGGCGGCGGAAGCCTCGTGCTGAAATACAAGGGGTGGCAGTTGCGTACGTCGCTGCACTTCCGCCTCGGCCACAGCATCGTCAACAAGGTGCGCCACGACCTCGAAAACATGAACACGGGCAACAACCAGTCGAAGAACGTGCTCCGCCGCTGGCGTTACGAGGGCGACGACACCGACGTACCCCGCGCTTTGTGGGGCGTGAACTACAACTCGATGGGCAGCAGCAAGTTCGTCGAGGACGGGTCGTTCCTCAAGATCAAGGACATCACGTTGAGCTACCGCATTCCCCAGTCGTTCTGCTCGAAACTGGGCATAACCAACGCGATGCTTTCCCTGACGACCTACAACCTGTTCACCTTTACGAACTATTCGGGACAGGATCCCGAGGTGGGTGTCGGCGCAGGGGCCTACGGACTGGCCATCGACTCGAGCCGCACGCCGCCTTCGCGCCGCGTAGCTTTCAATATTTCGTTTAGCTTCTAAATCGTGAGAATTATGAATAAAAGATATTTTTTCAACACGCTGAAAGCGTTGTTCCTGCTGCTGCTGGTGTCGGCAGGGACGGCATGCAACAGCTGGCTCGACGTGAAGCCCGAGAACGAGCAGCCCAACGACGAGTTCTGGAATAATAAGGAGGAGGTCGACGCCGTCATGATGGGCGCCTACCAGCAGCTCCGCAGCAGCCTCGAACTGCTGGTGCGCTGGGGCGAACTGCGCGGGGACGTTACGATCCTGGGTCCCGGTCTGACCTCGAACGAGAACATGCTTGCGGTCAAGGGGCTTGAAATCAAGGATACCAACCCCATCTGCAAATGGCAGCAGTTCTACAACGCAATCGGACGCTGCAATGCGGTCATCCGGTATGCGGCCGACGTGCTGCCCCGCGACAAGACCTTCACGCAGAAGGCCTGCGACGCCTACGTCGCCGAAGCGAAGTGGGTGCGCGCCCTGTGTTATTTCTACCTCGTCCGCACGTTCCGCGACGTGCCCTACGTGACCGAACCCTACCTGAACGACAGCCAGGAGTTCCGCATTCCGAAGAGCGACGGAATGGAGATCCTGAAAACGATCGCCGCCGACCTGCGGGAGTGCGCGCAGCAGATCCCCGTGGCCTACGATCCCGGATCGTGGGAGAACAAGGGACGCGCTACGGTCTGGGCGCTCTACGCCCTGCTGGCCGACATCTACCTCTGGACGGAGCAGTACGACGAGACGATCGCCATGTGCGAGAACATCGAGAAGTCGGGTCTCTATACGCTGCTTCCCACGGAGAGCTGGTATCAGATCTACAATCCGGGCAATTCCGAGGAGAGCATCATCGAATTGCAGTGGAGTGCGGCACAGCTCCAGACCAACAACCTGTTTGCGTGGTTCTACAACGAAAGCAACAATAACAACTACGCCATTTCCGATGCGGCGATGGCCAAGTTCGCCGAGTTCCCCGACGAGACGGACGTGCGCGGTTCGGGCGGCAGTTACATCGAAGCGAGCGCCAAGGTGTGGAAGTACGCCGGAACGGCGACAGGCGTCGAAAACCTCCGCGAATCCTCGCAGCGCGACGCGAACTGGATCTTCTACCGGCTGGCCGACGTGCTGCTGATGAAGGCCGAGGCCTACGTCATGCGGGGCGCCGAGGGCGATTCGGACGCGGCTTACGCCATCATCCGGCAGATCCGCGAACGCGCCGGTTACACGATGCATCCCGACATGCCGGACAGCCAGTCGGAAGCGATCGACCTGGTGCTGGACGAGCGTCTGCGCGAACTCTGCTTCGAAGGCAAGCGCTGGTTCGACCTGGTGCGGGTGGCGGTGCGCAACGACGGGCAGTATAAGAACAAGCTGGTCTCGCTGCTGCTCCAGAACGTGGCCGCCAAGGACCGCCCGCTCTACCAGGCCAAGTTGCAGAACACCTACGGCTACTACCTGCCGATCAATGAGAGCGACATGATCGCCAGCGGCGGCGTTCTCGTACAGAATCCCTACTACCTATAACCGAACCGACAAAAATGGACTTTATGCGTAAAATAATAGCAATCATAGCGGGCCTGCTGCTGGGCAGCTGCGACGACCCGTACAAGGATCAGGTGTTCCGCGCGTACGACGAACAGCCCGTCGGCGAGTGGCTTGCCGGCCAGCCCGAATTTTCGATGTGGGTCGCCATGCTCCGGAAGGTCAACCTGTACAATGCCATGAATCTCGGCAACGGGCAGTTCACCTGCTTCGTGGCGGACAACACCGCCGTGGAGACCTACCTGCGGGAGAAGACCGACTACGATTCGGTCGAAGAGATGCCTGCCGACGAGATCGACTTCCTGCTTCGTTACCACATCATCAGCGGCGCCAAGATGGCCAGCGCGAACCTGATGCTGAAACTCTCGCTGCCGACCCTCACGGGCGATTACCTCACGGCCGGGATCAACATCGACACCCAGCGGCGGTATATCGACAACGGCGAGGACAAGGAGCCGTCGTTCCTCGTCCGCAAGGACATCGACCTCTCGAACGGCGTCATCCATACGCTGGACAAGCCGCTGGAGCCGTTGACCCAGAGCGTCTGGGACATTATCTCCGGCAATCCGTCCTATTCGATCTTCGCCGGTGCGGTCGAATCCTGCGGGCTTGGCGAGTGGCTCGACAACACCTACCGGACGATTGGGGAGACTACCATCCGCGAGAACAAGACCGTGCTGGTCGTTTCCGACGAGGTGTTCCGCAGCCGCGGCATCAACAGCCTGGACGACCTGAAAGCCTGGTTCGGCGGCGGCGATCCGGCCGACAAGGAGTCGGACCTCTATCAGTTCATGCTCTATCACATGATGGACAAACTGAACGGATATGCCGAGCTGACGACTTTCCCCTCGGGTTATAAGTCCATGACGATCTACTCCTGCTCCGAGATCAAGGGCATTTCGGTTCTCGATACGGGCAGCTCCATCGATTTCAACCCGCAGGCCGGCGCGGAGAGTTTCCGCATCGTCGAGGCGCGGCGCGATATCCCGGCCAAGAACGGCTATGTGCATGAAATCGACAACCTGGGCGTGCTTCCGGAGACGATGGCGCATTACGTCGTGGTCTGGGAACCCACCGACAAGGTCGAGTTCCAGGCCGTGCCGTTCTACCGCTCGGAGAAGGGCGAGGGCGACGGGGCGCAGAAATACAGCCTGATCGAGAACGGCCTCGACGTCCCCGGCATCCGCTGGGAGGCGATTCCCGAGACCAAGGCCGAAGTGTGGTATCACAGCGAGTACGTGGGTAACGGACGCTATCTTTACAGCGACGCCCTCTACTGGAATATGGGCGACATCGGCTGGCTCGAAGTCGACATTCCGGTGCTTCCTGCCGGAACCTATACGTTCACCATCGAGAAGTCGAACGACGCCGACTACGGCGGCAAGTGCAACATCCTGTGGGACGACGTGGCCATGGGCAACGACCGCAACTTCGTCAACGGCGACAACGTGGGATCGTGGGGCAACCGCACGCTGTTGAGCGAGGAGACCCACACGGTGCGTTTCACGGTCGGTTCCACCGGCGGCATCTGCGGATTCGACCGCATCACGTTCGTCCCCGTGGAAGAGTAGTTCTGTGTGCCTGAATCTAAAAAAATGAAGACTATGCATATTCCTGAAAATATGATCCTGAAAACTTTGGGTTGTCTTGCGGTTCTGGCGGTCTCGGCCTGCACCAACGCCGTGGACGACTACTATACCGGCGGCGAGACGGCCACCGGGGAAGGAACGGTGCTCCAGTATCTGGAAAAGACACCCGACTATTCCGAATTCGTGAAACTCGTCGGCGAGACCGGCATGACCGAAATCCTGTCGGGGAAGGACCTGGTGACGGTCTGGGCGCCGACCGACGCGCAGATGCCCGCCGGGGTGGCTGCGATGAGCGACGCCGAGAAGCTGCGTCTTGTACGCAATCACATTTCGATCACGACGATCTTCAGCCGCAACCTCGCGCGTCTTTCGACCGTGGGGACGATGGCCGGCAAATACCTGACCGTTGGAAGCGTTTCGGGAACCTACACCATCGACGGCATCGCGATTTCCGAGATGGACCGGGTGTTCGAGAACGGCGTCGTCCACCGGGTCTCCGAATGGCTTGCGCCGCGCAAGAATCTCTACCAGTGGCTTGAGGAGGCCGGCGACGACTATTCGCGGTTCCGCGATACGCTGCTGGCCCATAACGTCCGGGTCTTCGACAAGGAGAACAGTCCGATTCTCGGCGTGGACGAGAACGGCCGGATCATCTACGACTCGGTGTGGATCGTCAAGAACGACCTGCTGAGGGACCTCGATCTGAACGACGAGAGCATCCGCTATACGCTTTTCGTTCCGGACAACGATGCCTTCGAGGCGATGTTCCGGGAGAAGACCGAGTATCTGAACAGTGTCGAGCGTGAAGTGACGCCGGCGGATACCGTGCTGTGGTCGACCTGGATGATGAAGGCCGCCCTCCACACCGGACTGGTCGACTTCCAGCCGGGCAGTTCGCTGAAATCGGTCCTCGGCAAGGAGATCCGCACCGACTACCAGACGGTGCTCGATCCTGTCGAGATGAGCAACGGCCGCATCTGGCCCATGAGCGCATGTTACGTTCCGCGCAGCGTTTATTTCGAGAACGTCTGGTTCAATCCCTATTACCTGCGCAAGGAGATTATCGACGGCGGAGGCAACATCACCAAGAATCCCGGAACCTACGACTCCTACAAGAACACGATCAACAACGTGAACAGCCGGTTGGTTCCCGATAAGCTGGCGGTGTTCTTCCAGTACACGACCAACTTCGACGGCAACTATTACCAGTTCAAGAGTTGTACGTATGACGAAGAGCAGCTGCTCAACGTTCCGCTGAACATCATGCCGGGCAAGTACAGCGTTCAGTGCCACCTGGTCAGCTACAAGTTCAACAACGCCAACCAGACCGATATTCTGGATATCTACCAGGTTCACGGCGAGAACGACATGACCCTGATCGGGCGCGCCGAGGGTATCGTGGCCAATGCGTTCGACGACGGCGCAGCCACCGGCAACGGCACGATCGGCTTGCTGACCAAAGAATACGAGATCACCGGCAAATACGGGCAGCTCGAACTGCGGATCGTCATTCCCGGCAAGTATACGATGGGCGAGAAGCGACGGATCTGCGTGGGACGGATCGTTCTGACCCCGACCGACAATTATTAATCCCTAAAAAGAGTGAAAAATGCGTAATTTCATAACATACATTTTGTTTCTGTCCGTGCTCTTTGCAGGGGGACGTGCAGTGGCGGCGCAGCCTCATCAATACCGGGATCCGGCCGAAGGCCATTCGGTCGTGGGTCTCGTGCTGGATGCCGATACCCGCAAGCCGGTGGCGGCCGCGCAGGTCAGCTCCGGCGAACTGGCCAAATCGGTGGTGAGCGGCCCGAAAGGCGTTTTCCGGGCGAAAACCTTCTCCCGGGATGCCGTGCTCAACGTGATCAAGGAGGGCTATTTTTCGGCCCGGGTGAATCTGCTCGGCCGTGACAGCCTGGTGGTTTACCTGCAACAGGCGGACAAGACGCTGAGAACCGACCGTTACTACTCGCCCGACGGCGTCGTGCCGATGTCCGACAGGACCAGCACGGCCCAGGCCATGGATATCAAGGATGTCAACCGGGGCTATTTCTCGGTGAGCGACGCGCTCACGGGCCGTTTCGCGGGCCTGCGCGTAAGTTCCAAGGGCGGCATGGTGGGTGAAGGCTCCTTCTTCAACCTGCGCGGCAACCGCACCCTGCTGGGGCAGAATACGCCCGTGCTGGTCGTCGGCGGGGTCCCTGGCTCTTATACACATCGGACACTGCAGACGCAGGGGAGAGTGTAGTTCGCGGCGGGCGCCATGTGGATAAACAACAAACTGAAGTACTAGCTATGCATAGGCGTT
>OJKY01000984.1_pt1 | contig 19199 bp, 20 predicted proteins | sample 1596571 | NCBI WGS metagenome assembly OJKY01 (sample SAMEA4350170, study PRJEB24818) | metagenome | biome: human; feature: gut; material: faeces | place: Denmark | collected 2013-09 | reverse complement strand
CGGATTGTGGTGTCATAATCCGATGCTTGCTATCCCTGTGGACACGACGGCAAATGCTTCGTATTATTTATTTATAATAACTCCTTTGTACCAAGTCGGAATGGATTTCGTCATATTCTCATACCAGCTTAGTACATCTTTTGCTTGATTTATCATTACTTGAATTTGGCTCTGCCCAAAAGGAATTGCCCAAGGCACAGAAGATAAAGCATTGCTGCTAATATAAAGTGCGAGCAACTCCCAAAACGGAATTGGTACGTCATTGCTGAAGTATCCGTTTACCATTCCGGTTGCAAACAAAGGGGTAGCTTGAGCGCACCACACAATGCGGTTAAATTCTTCCCACGGATCTCCGAAGTCATTTCTATTAAAATCAATGATGTAGAGTCGCTTATCATTCCCTATCATCATATTGCCGATATGGTAATCTCCGTGCTGATAGGTTCGAGGGCGACCGCTGAGCAAATATCTGTGAGCGTTAATGTAATCAATGAAGGCTTGCCCATTTTCGTACTTGACAGGACATTCTTCATACATCTTGATTTTGTGGTCTGCTTTACGATTAAAATAGATTTCCCAATCTTCTATTTCTTTCGGAGCGGGGATTTTATGAATTTCTTTTAGTATTTTTCCCGCTTCAAAACCATAAGAATACTGTTCTTGGTCTGTTAAATTATGTATATTTTCTTCTGCATCAATGCCATCTATCCAAGTTTGAATAGAATAAACTCCTTCATCAAATGTGCCGAACTCTAAGGGGCGGCACATTGGTACACCGAGAGCTGCTACCTGACCCATAAGTTCATATTCGCTTTTCTTCCTGTCATACTGTTCAATCGGAGAAACACGAAGCAAAAATTTATTTCCTTGCTCGTCGGTAACACAGTATTTTCTATCTTCTGACCAACCTTTATCTATTAGTTGCTTTGTAATAAATTCATGTTGTGGCATAGCCTTTCATCCTTTCAAAGAATTATTTGCCTTACAAAAATTATTCTTGGGAAAATTATATTTCTTATTATACAGAAAATAAAATCATTATTTACTATTTTTTGCTCCTACCGTAATCCTTCAATATGATTGTTTTTCCTATAAATCCAAATTCCGGCTGACGACAAAACCAAAGGGAGACAACTTCCTTACGGAGCGTCTCCCTTCGGCTGCTTTTTTGCTATTTCTCATGTAAATTCAGAACAATCCGGGGATGTTCAGCCCGCCGGTGAGGGCGCCCATGGCGGACTCCATGGCCTCCTCCGCCTGGCGCAGGGCCTCGTTGACGGCGGAGATCACCAGGTCCTGCAGCATCTCCACGTCCGCCGGGTCCACGGCGTCGGGCTGGATGGCCAGGGCCGTCAGCTGCTTCTTGCCGGACACGGTGGCCTGCACCGCGCCGCCGCCCACGGAGGCGGTGAAACTGCTCTCCTCCACGTTCTTCTGGGCGCTTTCCATCTCCTGCTGCATCTTGGCCAGCTTCTGCTGCATTTGCTGCTGCTGGCGCATCATCCCGGCGCTGCCGCCGAACCCGTTGCGGGCGCTGTATCCCTTAGCCATGGTCGAAATCTCCTTTATAATACTGATTTAATATCGTGCGATCACTTGATTTTGAAATTTTCCAGCTGGCGGCCCTGGGCGGCCACCTCGTCCAGCTTGTCCGGGGCCTTTTCCGCCGGAGGCTCCTCCCAGGGGGGCGTCTGCTCCGGCTCCGGGACTTCCTCCAGGGGCTTCTCCGGCGCTTTTTCTGTCACCTTCTCCGGCTTGGGCCGGGGCTTGGCGGGCTTTTTCCCCGCCGGGGCGCCGCCTACCGTCAGCGCCACCCGGATGGTCTGCCCCTCGGCGGCGGAGGCCACCTCCTGCAGCACGTGCAGCACCGTGTTGTTGTTCAGGGAGTCCCGGACGAACTCGTTCTGGCAGTACAGCGTCAGGCAGTCGCCGTCCACCGCTCCCTGGACCATGTTCAGAAACACCCGGTGGTTCACCGCCAGGCGGCCCTTGCAGTGCTCCTTCATGGCGTCCCACTTGCCGGTGTCGCCCACCACGGCGGTGGACTTTGCCGCCACAGGCTTCCGGACCGGTCTGGCGGCAGGGCGAGCCGCAGGTGGCTCCTCGTCCGGAATATCGTATACCCGCTCCCGTCCGCCGGGTTCCTCCGGCAGGGGCGGCTCCTCCGGCATAGGGGGCCGGTCATCGCTTGGCACGTCCCGGCTTGTCCCGGCGTTGTCCCGGGACAAAGGGGCGGTTTTGGGGGACGTCCCGGCGGTTTGCGGGACAGTTTTTACCGGTATTCCGTTTGCAACCCGATCTTCCAGATGGTCGATCCGCTGGCTCAAAGCCGTCAGGTCGCCGGACAGACTCTCGTCACACAGCCGCAGCAGACACAGCTCCGCATCCGTCCGGGGCTGGAAGCTGTCCCCCAGCCCGGCGCAGCAGGACTGCAGCGTCTCCGTCAGATACAGAAACCGCCGCATGGGCTGGCTGCCGGAAAGGGACTTCAGGGTCTTGGTATCGTATATGCCCGTCAGCAGGGCGGCGGCCCCGTCGGGGGCGGCCTTGAGAATGGTCATGTCCCGGGCCAGGTCCCCCAGCTCCCCCAGCATGGCGGCCACGTCCTTGCCGCCCCGGTACAGCCCGTCCAGCCGGGTCAGGGCCCCGGCGGCGTCCCGCCGCAGGATGCAGTCCATCAGCTCCACCGTCTGGACGCTGCCGGCCAGGCCCAGAATATCCAGCACCGCCCGGCTGTCCAGCTGGCCCTGGGCTACCCGGCACTGATCCAGCAGGCTCAGGGCGTCCCGCAGGGCGCCGTTGGCCATCCGGGCCAGGATCTCCGCCCCGTCGGGAGTCAGGTCGATCTGCTCCGCCTGGGCGATTCCCAGCAGGTGCTTTTCCATATCCCGGGGCAGAATGCGCTTGAAGGTGAAGCGCTGGCACCGGGAGAGAATGGTGGCCGGGACCTTGTGCAGCTCCGTGGTGGCCAGGATGAACATCAGGTGCTCCGGCGGCTCCTCAATGGTTTTCAGCAGGGCGTTGAAGGCCTGGGTGGACAGCATGTGGACCTCGTCGATGATGTAGACCCGCTTTTTCAGCACCGTGGGGGTGTATACCGACTCGCTGAGCAGCTCCCGGATGTCGTCCACCCGGCTGTTGCTGGCGGCGTCCAGCTCCGTCACGTCCAGCAGGGAGCCGCTGTCGATGCCCCGGCAGGCCTCGCACTGGTTGCAGGGGGCCCCGTCCTCCGGGTGCAGGCAGTTGACGGCCTTGGCCAGAATCCGGGCACAGGTGGTTTTGCCGGTGCCCCGGGTGCCGGTGAACAGATAGGCGTGGGCCGTGCGGCCCTCGGCCACCTGCCGCTGGAGGGTGCCGGTGATGTGGTCCTGGCCCACCACCTGGGAAAAGGTTTTGGGCCGCCATTTCCGATACAGTGCCTGATACATGAACCAGCCCTCCCTTCGGCCGAAAAATCAGAACAGAACAAACTCCTCCGCTGCCAGCCACGGGGCCGGTGGACTCGCGGCACATGGATGATCCCTCTTAATGCTGCTCGGTTCCCCGCCTGACATGATTCGTGGGTATCCATTGCGCGAGACCGGCTCCGCAGCTGGCGGCGGAGGAGTCGTCATAAGGGTATTCTATCACATTTCCCCTCGGTTGGCAACAGGAAATTTGCAGCCGGAGAAATCGCCGAAGCGCCGCCCGCGGCGGGCCGCTGTTGGGGGAAAATTCCCAGTTTATGGCGCAAACGGGCCGTTTTCCCGGCTATCCACGGCGTATTCAAACAGCGTCTGCCGGTAGACGGCGGCAAAATAGCCGCTGCGCGCGTAGGCGTCCGGGTACTGCCCCTCGATCCATCCCAGCAGATCCTGCAATTGCAGCATGACCGCCGCCTGGTGCTTGCAGCAGCCGCTGCAGAAGCAGGAGCAGACCAGACGGCTGATTTCTCCGTTTTCCCAGGCAAACTCCACCTCATAGGGAGCCGTGCCCTCCACAAGGGCGTACCCCGCCCGGCCGTCCAGGCTGATATAGCGGACCAGTCCGCGCTTGTAGTAGTCATATCCCCGCTGGAACATGGCATCGCTGGCCCACAGCTCATCCAGGGAGAATGCTTCGTCGTCCGCGCCGCTGGCAAACTCCTCCTCCGGGTCCGCAGGCGGCAGGAACCATCCGGCGGCCTGACAGGCCGGCAGAACGCCGCGGTCAAAGGTAACCAGGTGGGAGCCCGCCGCGTAAAACAGCCCGTCCACAGCGATGTCCGCCACGGAAATCACTCGCTTATAGTCAGAGAGCCTGATTTTGAAGCTGTAGTTGACCTGGGTAACGCGGCCCCGCTGCCCGGCCAACTTGCCGTCCACAAAGACCAGGTCGCCGGGCTTCAGGTCGAACCGGTCGTTGTAGTACGCCAGGCTCCGGTGGTTGGCAGCAAAATAGACCTGCACCACGGACCTTCTGGGGATAGTCCGTTCCGACTTATGGGCAGTCCCCGCTGAAAATTTGATACTGAACGCCATAGTATGCGCCCTCCTTTCCTCTTACGCGCCTATTATACGGCGCTGGGTGTCCCTAAAATCGGACTGCCGGACAATGGAGAAACCAATTGCATTCCATGTTTCGCAAAGCGGTGGGCCATCCGTTCTTATCCTCCGCTATTCGTGTATTAACTCCAAACTTAAATTTGATTCTTCAAGAAATATTTACAAATTTATGCTTCCATTTTTGTAATTCATGTGTTATGCTAATGCTAACCTAAGATTTCAGGCCAAAAATCAAATTAATCCGAATCTTAATTCCGCTTGCGGCGCACATAAGCCCAGGCAATTGCACAAGGAGGAATCATCATGCCCGAATTCAAGCCCGGTGCGCGGCTGTCCAAGAAGCCGCCGCTGAACGAGCAGGAGCTCTATCAGATCGACGCCTACTGGCGCGCCGCCAATTACCTGACCGCATGCCAGCTGTATCTGCTGGACAACCCGCTGCTGGAGCGTCCGCTGCGCAAGAGCGACCTCAAGCAGACCATCGTGGGACACTGGGGCACCTGCCCGGGCCAGAACTTCATCTATACCCATCTGGACCGGGTCATCAAGCGCAGCGACCTGGACATGATCTATCTCTCCGGCCCCGGCCACGGCGGCAACGCCATGGTGGCCCAGGACTGGCTGGACGGCAGCTATACCGAGGTCTATCCCAACATCACCCGGGACAAGGACGGCATGCAGAAGCTGTTCAAGCGCTTCTCCTTCCCCGGCGGCATCCCCAGCCATGTGGCGCCGGAGACTCCCGGCTCCATCCATGAGGGCGGCGAGCTGGGCTATTCCCTGGCCCACGCCTTCGGCGCCGTGGCGGACAATCCCGACCTGATCGCCGCCTGCGTGGTGGGCGACGGCGAGGCCGAGACCGGCCCCCTGGCCACCTCCTGGCATGGCAACAAGTTCATGAACCCCATCACCGATGGCGCGGTGCTGCCCATTCTGCACCTGAACGGCTTCAAGATCGCCAACCCCACCATCTTCTCCCGCATGAGCCACGAGGAGGTGGAGAGCTTCTTCCGGGGCTGCGGCTGGGAGCCCCGTTTTGTGGAGGGCGACGAGCCCATGCTCATGCACCAGCAGATGGCGGCGGCCCTGGACTGGGCCATCCGCGAGATCAAGCGCATCCAGCGGGAGGCCCGCAAGAGCGGCCAGGCCAAGCGGCCCCGCTGGCCCATGCTGGTACTGCGCACCCCCAAGGGCTGGACCGGACCCAAGGAGGTGGACGACCTGCCGGTGGAGGGCTGCTGGCGGGCGCACCAGGTGCCCATCTCCATGGGCGCCGACACTGACCGGCACCTGGCCCAGCTGGAGCAGTGGCTGCGCTCCTATAAGCCGGAGGAGCTGTTCAACTCCGACGGTACGCCCGTGGAGCTGGTAGCGTCCTTCCCCCCTGCGGGCAATCGACGCATGGGTGCAAACCCCCACGCCAACGGCGGTCTGCTGCTGCGGGATCTGCGTACTCCCGATTTCCGGGACTATGCCGTGGACGTCACGGTTCCCGGCGGCGTGGAGGCCCAGGATATGTACGTTCTGGGCACCTATGTCCGGGACGTGATGAAGCTGAACATGGACGCCCGGAACTTCCGGATCTTTGCCCCGGACGAAACGGCCTCCAACCGCCTGCAGGCGGTGTTTGAGGTCACCGGCCGCCGCTTCCTGGACCAGCAGATCCCGGGCATCGACGACCATCTGGACCCCGACGGCCGGGTCATGGACTCCATGCTCTCCGAGCACTTCTGCGAGGGCTTCCTGGAGGGCTACCTGCTCACCGGACGCCACGGCTTCTTCGACAGCTATGAGGCCTTCATCCGCATTGTGGACTCCATGTTCGCCCAGCACGCCAAGTGGCTGAAGATGTGCAGCGAGCTGCCCTGGCGGCACGACATCGCCTCCCTGAACTATATTCTGGCCTCCAACGTGTGGCAGCAGGACCACAACGGCTTCACCCATCAGGACCCCGGCTTCCTGGACCATGTGGCCAACAAGAAGGCCGACGTGGTGCGCATCTATCTACCGCCGGATGCCAACTGCCTGCTCTCCTGCTTCGACCACTGCATCAAGAGCCGCAACTATGTCAACGTGATGGTGGCCAGCAAGCACCCCCGGCCCCAGTGGCTGACCATGGAGCAGGCGGTGAAGCACTGCACCCAGGGCATCGGCATCTGGGACTGGGCCTCCAACGACGCCGGGTGCGAGCCGGACGTGGTGATGGCCTGCTGCGGCGACACCCCCACCCTGGAGACGCTGGCTGCCGTCAGCATCCTGCGCCGGGAGCTGCCGGAGCTGAAGATCCGTGTGGTGAACGTGGTGGACCTGATGAAGCTGCAGCCCCACACCGAGCATCCCCACGGCCTCACCGACGAGGAGTATGACGGCCTGTTCACCAAGGATAAGCCCATCATCTTCGCCTATCACGGCTATCCCACCCTGGTCCATGAGCTGACCTATCGCCGCCACAACAAGAACCTCCACGTCCGGGGCTATAAGGAGGAGGGCACCATCACCACCCCCTTCGACATGCGGGTGCTCAACGACATCGACCGCTTTGACCTGGTCATCGACACGGTTCGCCGCCTGCCCCAGCTGGGCAATCGCGGCGCATACCTGGTCCAGAAGATGCAGGATAAGCTGGTGGAGCACCGGCAGTATATCCGGGACAACGGCGTGGACCTGCCGGAGGTCCGGGAGTGGAAGTGGGATCTGGCCCCCGAAACAAAGTAAACCGGCGTTTTAAAACAGATTTTTTCAAAGCAAAGGCGGGCCAGCGGCCCGCCTTTGCTTTTTATTCCGCTTTGCGGATGCCCCGCCGTGCGGTGGATACGCTGACCAGGGCAATCACCGCCAGGGCGATGGCCAGGGCCCCGGCACACAGGGCCACGGTCTGGCCGGTGGAAACGGTCAGCGTCAGATCAGAGCCGGTCAGGGCCTGGATTTTGTCCGTGGCCCAGGACATACCGGGGATGCTGACGGCCAACGCGATGACGGTTCCGGCGGCGGCCATCAGGGCCGAGGGTATCCAGATTTGTCCCGCAATATCCCGGCGTTTCGCGCCCAGTGTCCACATGCGCAAGGCGGTTTTCCCTTCCTGCATGGGGAGCAGTACGCAGTACGCCGCCAGCACCACCGTCCAAAGGGCTAAACCCACCAGAAGCACCGTCTGGGACACTCTCGTGTAGCCGTCCAGACTCTCCACGATATCGCTGTACCCCTGGTCATAGTAAGTCACCGTGCCGCCCAGGCCGTTTTCCTCCAGCCGGGACTCCATCTGGCCGATGGTACCGTTTTGCAGGACCAGGCTGGACCACACGCCGCAACTGCCGGTTACTGTCTGGCAGGTGACGCTTTTCTCCGGCACGAACACGCTGTTGGGGGTGAAGCTGGTGGGTGAAGTCACCCACTCGCTGCTCTGGCGGTACAGACCGATGATGGTATATTCCGTCTCCTGCCGGAAGCCCTCCTGGGGCACGAACACAGACGCCCGGGGATTGCAGGACTCCTGAAACCGGGCATAGATCGGAGGAAGCCCCGGGTCATCCTCATACAGGGACAGGGGCAGGGAATCCCCTACGTTCAGACCGTTTTCCCGGGCCAGGGACTCGGAAATCAGGCACACCGCTGCTCCGGAGTCGTACTCCGATTGGGAGAAGCTGCGGCCCTGGGTGACCATGGCGTTCCCGGCGGCGAAATCCGCCAGGGCCTCTACCTTTTCCACCGTCAGCACCGGCACGCTGTGGTTGGTGACGTCCAGTGCTTTCAGGGCCGTCTGCCAGGAGGCGGTGCCGTCCATGATCTCCCGGGCGGTGACGCCCTCCGGAAGCTCCTGGATAGATGGCAGGTCATAGCGGCCATAGTCCACCGTCTGCATCGTCCACAGGCCGGAATCCCCGTCCGGGGCCAGGGTTTCCATCATCCCGGAATACCGGACCACGTTGGTGCGCAGGTGGTCCGCCGCGTTCATGGACAGGTTGAACACCTCCGCCCCGGTGGTGGGGTCCCGATAACCCGGGGCATCCGGGGGCAGCTCCCGAAGCGTCTCGTCTAAAACCTGCTCCTCCTGGCGGGTTCGCTGGTCATAGCGGATCAGGTTGTTCTCAATGTCCAGGGACCAGGGGTCCAGCCGGACGTTGGTGTCCCACAGAATTTCGGCGGCGATCCCGCATCGCTCCTCCCACTCCGTGTCGTCATAGGTGCAGGCCAGCAGCAGATATCGCTTCCCCGCCTCCGGCCGCATGGGGGCGTCCCCATCGCTGTAATACTGTGTGAATCGGATATCCGCCTGCCATCCGGTGGGGTCCCGCAGCCCCTGCTGCAAGCCGTACACCCCCTGCACCTGCCCGGATATGGACCATGTGGACTCGGAGTAGGATGCCCCCTCCTGTGGCCGGTCATGGCGCTCCAGAGCGTCCGTTACCAGAACTTCCAGAATAAAGTATGTATAGGGGGCGTCCGGGGCGGAGTCCAAGGTCTCATCGCCATTGTAACTGCGGAAATTGTACATATCCAGCAAGGGCATCAGATTGGACGCATAGCCGCTGACCAGGCCCACCCTGGGCCGGGACCGGATGATGCTCCAGTTCTGCTGTTCCGGCTCCGCCAGAAACCTGGCCGCTTCCCATGCGGCGGAGGCACTTGCGAGGGATGGGTCGGAGTCCCCCGCCTGCTCGTCCCCGCCAGTGACCACCGCCACGGTGGTGTAGGTCGCCTCCACCCTGGCCCGGGTCCGTGCCGCCGCCCAGAACTGGCCCCCGGACAGAGCCAGAATCACCCCCGCCAGGGCCAGCAATAACGCGCCGAAGGCCGCCTTCACCGGCCGCCGGGTCAGTTGGTGCATGGGATTCATAAGCGCAGCTCCTTTCTTATTCCGCCTTGCGGATGCCCCGCTGTGCGGTGGATACGCTGACCAGGGCGATCACTGCCAATGCGATGGCCAGGGCCCCAGCGCACAGGGCCACGGTCTGGCCGGTGGATACCTTCAGCGTTAAATCAGAGCCGGTCAGGGCCTGGATTTTGTCCGTGGCCCAGGACATCCCGGGGATGCTGACCGCCAACGCGATGATTGTCCCCACCAGGGCCACCAATGCCGAGGGTATCCAGATTTGTCCCGCAATATCCCGGCGTTTTGCGCCCAGTGTCCACATACGCAGGGCGGTTTTCCCCTCCTGCATGGGAAGCAGTACGCAATAGGCTGCCAAAACTACCGCCCAAAGTGCTAAACCCACACAGAGCACCGTCCGGGACACTCGCGTGTAGCCGTCCAGGCTCTCCACAATGTCGCTGTACCCCTGGTCATAGTAAGTCACCGTGCCGCCCAGGTCGTTTTCCTTCAGTCGGGCCTCCATCTGGTCGATGGTGCCGTTTTGCAGGACCATCGTCTCCCAAAGACAGCCGGAGCTGACCCCCAGCCCCGTTTCGCCGGTCTCCACGGCGCAGGTGACGCTCTTTCGCGGCACCAGCACGGTGTTGGGCGTAAAACTGGCCACGCCCTGGCTCCATTCGTTGCTCTGGCGATACAGACCGATGACGGTATACTCCGTCTCCTGCTGGAAGCCCCTTTGCGGCAGGTAATAGGATGCCGTCGGGTCGCTGTCTCCAACCATGGTCGGCATCAGGTTTTTTTCCTTTTCGTACAGGGACAGCGGCAGGGTATCCCCCACGTCCAGGCCGCTTTCCCGGGCCAGGGTCTCGGAGATCAGGCACACCGCCGCGCCGGAGTCGTACTCCGATTGAGAGAAGCTGCGCCCCTGGGTGACCTGCGCCCTTTCCGAGGCAAATTCCAGCATTCCCTCCACAAAGTCCACCGCCAGCACCGGCACGCTTTGGTTGTTGGTCTGGATGGACTCCATGGCCATGCGCCAGCTGGAGGTGCTGTCTATGACCTCCTGGGCGGTGACGCCGTCGGGCAACTCCTGGATGCTGGGCAGGTTATACTGGGTATAGTCCACCGTCTCCGGGTGCCAGTTCTCCGGCTGCTGGGGGTCCTCCACCATGATCTCCCCGGTGTCCTTGAGCGCATCGACGGCAAAGCTGAACCAGCCGAAGGCGTCCGGATCGACGTTCATGACCTCTGTGCCGGTGACAGGATCTCTGTAGATCAGCTCGTCCGGGGCAAATTCCACAGGTTCCTCCGCAGCATCGCCCGCCGTGTGATACCAGTGCTCACTCTGGTTCTTGCGCTGGTCATAGCGGATCAGATTCCCGGAGATATCCAGGGCCCAAGGGTCCAATTGGACGTTGGTTTCCATGAAAACCCAGTCGGCTACGTTCCGCCGCAGGGACCACTCACTGTCTCCGTAACTGTGGGACAGCAGCAGATAGCGCTTTCCCGCCTCCGGATGCAGCAGCTCCGCCGGGTCGTCATACTCCTGGTGCAGCGACACGGAGGCCCGCTGGCCGGAGGGGTCCCGAAAAGCATCGTTCAGGCCATAGATCCCCAGCACCTGGCCGTCCAGCTGCCAATTGGCCCCGCCGGATTCGCCGAACCAATCGTTGTTTACTTCCGTGACCGCGTCCGCTCGGATCTCGACAATGGAGTATTCATAGGGCGCATCGCTGCTGCTATGGCCGGTGTAGAGGGAGATGGCAGACTTCAGGCCGGGGCTGTACCCGCTGACCAGGCCCACTCTGGGCCGGGACCGGATGATGCTCCAGTTCTGCTGTTCCGGCTGTTCCAGGAACCGGGCCGCTTCCCATGCGGCGGAGGCACTTGCGAGGGATGGGTCGGAGTCCCCTGCCGGCTCGTCCCCGCCAGTGACCACCGCCACGGTGGTGTAGGTCGCCTCCACCCTGGCCCGGGTCCGGACCGCCGCCCAGAACTGTCCCCCGGACAGGGCCAGGATCACCCCCGCCAGGGCCAGCAGCAGTGCGCCGAAGGCCGCCTTCACCGGCCGCCGGGTCAGTTGGGTCATGGGATTCATAAGCGCAGCTCCTTTCGGGTTACGTATCGTAAACCGATTTTAGTCTACCATACATAATCCGCCCTGTCAAGAGGACGGCGGCGGAGAAGGCACAAAAATGAGCTCTTTTGTATGGCGGCTGTGCCATACAAAAGAGCTCATTTGCGGTTTGGGGTTTTTTACTTCACCAGTTCGATGATAGCGGTCTCGGCAGCATCGCCGCGGCGGATGCCGGTGCGGATGATGCGGGTATAGCCGCCGTTGCGCTGGGCATATTCAGGAGCGATCTCCTTGAACAGCTTGTGAGCGACGGTCTCTCTGGTAATGAAGCTCAGCGCCTGACGATAGGCAGCCAGATCACCCTTCTTGCCCAGGGTAATCATCTTTTCAGCCAGGGGCTTGATCTCCTTGGCGCGGGTGACGGTGGTCTCCATCCGGCCATTGTCCAGGAAATCGGTGACCTGCTGACGGAGCATCGCCATACGCTGATCGGTAGTCTTACCGAGCTTACGAGTTCCGGGCATTTCAGTTTCCTCCTTGTAAGGATATGCGCACAGGGGCGCGTTAGTTGTTCTCTTCGTCGGCCAGGGACAGGCCCATTGCCTCCAGCTTGCCGATGACCTCCTCCAGGGACTTGCGGCCCAGGTTGCGCACCTTCATCATCTCGTCCTCGGTCTTGGAGATCAGATCCGCCACCGTGTTGATGTTGGCGCGCTTGAGGCAGTTGAAGCTGCGGACGGACAGGTCCAGCTCTTCGATGGTCATATCCAGCACCGTGCTCTGGGGATCGGCGGACTTCTCCACCACGATGGGGCGGCCGTCCAGCGTGTCGGACAGATCGGTGAACAGGGCAAAGTGATCGCACAGGATCTTCGCGCCCAGGGATACGGCGTCGCGGGCGGAAATGGTGGAATCCGTCCAGACCTCCAGCGTCAGCTTGTCGAAGTCGCTCATGCTGCCGACGCGGGTGTTTTCCACCGTGTAATTCACCTTGTACACGGGGGTATAGATGGAGTCGATGGGAATCACGCCGATGACGCCGGGCCGCTGGGCCTTGTTCCGGTCGGCGGACACATAGCCCCGGCCGTGGCTCAGGGTGATTTCCATGCTCAGGGTGGCACCCACATCCAGGGTGGCCAGGTGCAGCTCGGGGTTCAGGACCTCGACCTCACCGTCGCTCTTGATGTCGCCGGCCGTCACCTCGCAGGGACCAGCCGCCTCGATATAGACGGTCTTGGTGCCCTCGCAGTGCAGCTTGGTCAGCAGACTTTTCACGTTCAGAACGATCTCGGTCACGTCCTCTTTCACACCGGGGATGGTGGAAAACTCATGCTGCACGCCGGCGATCTTGATGCTGGTGGCCGCCGTGCCGGGCAGAGAGGAGAGCATGATGCGCCGCAGCGCATTGCCCAGGGTCGTTCCGTAACCGCGCTCCAGGGGTTCGATCACATATTTTCCATAGGAAGCATCGCCGGGCGTTTCGATACACTCGATCTGGGGCTTCTCAATTTCGATCATGCAGTACCCTCCTTCATTCTCGTTACGGTGCGGACAAGTCCGCACTTACTTGGATTCCTTTGCTTTATGAGGGTCTCGACCCTATTACTTGGAGTACAACTCGACGATGAGGTGTTCCTCAATGGGCATATCAATGTCCTCGCGGGCAGGCATCTTGGTGACGGTGCCCTTCAGGGCATTCTTGTCACGCTCCAGCCACTGGGGGACGGTGACCAGCGGGGCATCCTCGCCGGTCAGGCGCTTGAAGGCCACGGAGGAGCGGCTGCTCTCGCGGACCTCGATGACATCGCCAACGCGAACCAGATAGGAGGGGATGTTCACCTTCTGGCCGTTGACGGTGAAATGCGCATGGTTCACCAGCTGACGGGCCTCGCGGCGGGTCATGGCAAAGCCCAGACGATACACCACGTTGTCCAGGCGGCGCTCCACCAGGGTCAGCAGGTTCTCGCCGGTCTTGCCGGGCATGCGGGAAGCCTTCTCATAGTACATATGGAACTGCTTCTCCAGGATGCCGTAGACGAACTTCACCTTCTGCTTCTCGTTGAGCTGGATGGCATACTCGCTCTTCTTCTTTCTCATCTGGCCGCCGGGGTTGCGCTTGGTCTCCTTCTTGGAGTAACCCATGACGGTAGGAGAAATGCCCAGCGCCTTGCAGCGCTTGGCAATAGGCTGCATATTCTTAGCCATATCTTACTTATCCTCCTTGTTCCGATTACACACGCCGACGCTTGGGGGGACGGCAGCCATTGTGGGGGATGGGAGTGACGTCCTTGATCATGGTCACTTCCAGGCCCACGGCCTGCAGGGCGCGGATGGCGGCCTCACGACCCTGGCCAGGACCCTTCACGAAGACCTCAACGGTCTTCAGGCCATGCTCCATGGCGGCCTTGGCGGCGGTCTCGGCGGCGCTCTGTGCGGCGAAGGGGGTGGACTTCTTGCTGCCGCGGAAGCCCAGGCCGCCGGAGGAAGCCCAGGACAGTGCATTGCCCTGGCTGTCGGTCACGGTGACCATGGTGTTGTTGAAGGAAGAACGGATATGGACCTGGCCCTTCTCGACGTTCTTCTTTTCACGACGGCGGCGGATGACCTTCTTACCGGTCTTAGGATTAGCCATATTCTATCTTCCCTCCTTACTTCTTCTTGTTGGCGATGGTCTTCTTGGGGCCCTTGCGGGTGCGGGCGTTGGTCTTGCTGCGCTGGCCGCGCACGGGCAGGCCGCGGCGATGACGGGTGCCGCGGTAGCAGCCGATCTCGGTCAGCCGCTTGATATCCAGGGCGACCTGACGGCGCAGGTCGCCTTCCACCACGTAGCTCTGGTCGATGGCTTCACGAAGCTTGGCTTCGTCGGCCTCGGTCAGATCCTTGACGCGGGTGTCGGGGTTGATCCCAGTCTGCGCCAGGATGTCCTGGGCGCTCTTTCTGCCAATACCGTAGATATAGGTCAAACCGATTTCGATTCGCTTATCCTTGGGCAGGTCAATACCGGCAATACGTGCCATACTCTAAAGCACCTCCACTTTCTACTTAGCCCTGACGCTGCTTGTGCTTGGGATTCTCGCAGATCACCATAACGCGACCTTTGCGGCGAATGATCTTGCACTTTTCGCACATGGGCTTCACGGACGGTCTTACTTTCATGTCAATAAACCTCCTACTTACTACGCCAGGTAATCCGGCCGCGGGTCAGATCGTAAGGGGACATCTCCACTGTCACCTTGTCGCCGGGCAGAATCCTGATGAAATTCATTCTGAGCTTTCCGGAAATATGCGCTAAGATAGTGTGACCATTTCCAATGTCAACTTGGAATGTGGTGTTGGGCAGTGATTCAACCACCACTCCCTCAACTTCGATCATGTCGGATTTTGCCAAGTGTTATCCCTCCTGGTCCTGATTACCGCCGCTGACTGCGGCTAAGGCTTTACGAAGCTCACTATTTGTGATTTTTTCGCTGCTTCTGATCTTGTCGGCAGCGGGGCCGCTGCCCTCCTGCACCAGCTCCACATGCTTGCGGCGCTTGCGCTTGGGGCTTTCCACGCGGCGGCGTCTGCCGTCCGCCAGCAGGAGGAAGTCTCCCTCCGTCGCAAGCACGAAGAAGAGGCTTCCTGCGTCCCTGCCGGCGATAGATTTTACGATGTTGGATCTGGCAATGTCCATACGCTCACACCAAAGAGCCCTCGGGGTCCGTCAGAAGCTCCGGGTCCCCGGCGGTGATGAGAACGGTGTTCTCATAGTGGGCGGCGTATTTGCCGTCCGCCGTGCGAACGGTCCATCCGTCGGGCATCTGCACAATGGCGGCGGAGCCGGCGTTGACCATGGGCTCCACGGCGATGGTCATGCCCCGCAGCAGGCGGGGGCCATGGCCGGGGCGGCCATAGTTGGGCACCTCCGGCGCCTCGTGCATGTTGCGCCCGATGCCGTGACCCACATACTCCCGGACGATGCTGTAGCCCTGACTCTCGGCATACGCCTGAACGGCGGCGGAGATGTCGGACAGGCGATAGCCCTCCCGGGCGTACCTGATGCCCTCAAAGAAGCTCTGCTGGGTGGCACGGATCAGCCGCAGCGCCTCGTCGGACACCTGCCCGCAGGGGTAGGTGCCGGCGCAGTCGCCGTGGAAGCCGCCGATGAACGCGCCCACGTCCACGCTGACGATGTCGCCCTCCTGCAGCACCCGCTTGCCGGGAATGCCGTGGATGATCTCATCGTTGACGGAGACGCACACGCTGGCCGGATAGCCGTTGTAGTGCAGGAACGACGGGGTCGCTCCCTGCTCGGTGATGAACTTATAGACTGCCTTGTCAATTTGTTGGGTTGTTACGCCGGGTTTTACCATATCCCGTGCCACAGCACGGGCAGCCGCGGTAATCTTTCCCGCCCGGCGCATCAGTTCGATCTCGTGCGCGGATTTCAGCGTGATCATTCGGTCACTCCCAATTCACGCAGGATCGCCTGCGTGGTCCCAGCCACGGTGGGCTGGTCCTCCACAGTTTTCAGAATCCCACGGGCCTCGTAGAAACCCTTCAGGGGCTCTGTCTCTTTATGATAAACCGCCAGCCGGTCACGGACCGTCTCGGGGTTATCATCCTTGCGCTGCACGAGCTTGCCGCCGCACACGTCGCACACGCCCTCGGTCTTGGGAGGGATGTTCACGATGTGATAGCTGGCGCCGCAGCTCTCGCAGACACGGCGGCCACCCATACGAGCCACGATCTTTTCATCGGGGATCTCGATGGCCACCACGGCGTCGAAGCTGATGCCGGCCTGTTCCATGGCCTCGGCCTGGGCGATGGTGCGGGGCACCCCGTCCAGAATGTAGCCGTTGGCACAGTCGGACTCCTGCAGACGCTCCTGGATGATGCCGATGATGACTTCATCGGGCACCAGGCGGCCGGCGTCCATGTACTCCTTGGCACGAAGGCCCGTGGGCGTACCGTTTTTGACGGCGGCGCGGAGGATGTTGCCGGTGGAAATGGTGGGCACATTGAGCTTTTTCTTGAGAATGTCAGCCTGAGTGCCCTTCCCGGCACCCGGAGCGCCTAAAAGGATCAGTTTCATATTGCACACCTCGATTATTCCAGGAAGCCCTTATACTGACGCATCAGCATCTGGGACTCCAGAGCCTGGACGGTCTCCAGCGCCACACCCACAACGATGATGACGGAGGTGCCGCCGATGGACAGAGCCGCGACATTGACGATCTTGCCAATGATCAGAGGCAGAATGGCCACGATACCCAGATACACGGCGCCGAAGAGCGTGACCTTATTGAGGACCTTCTGAATGAACGCAGCGGTGGGATTGCCCGGGCGGAAGCCGGGAATGAAGCCGCCGTTCTTCTTCAGGTTGTTGGAGATCTCCACGGGGTTGAACTGGATGGTGGCGTAGAAGTAGCTGAAAGCGATGATCATCAGGAAATAGAAGATCATGTACAGCACAGACTTGGTGTCGATGGCGTTCAGGAAGCCATACCAGAAGGTGCCCTCCTTCGGCTGCTTGCAGAAAGCGGCGATGGTGGAGGGGATCATGGCGATGGACTGCGCGAAGATGATGGGCAGGACGCCGGACATGTTCACCTTCATGGGAAGGGTGGAGGACTGGCCGCCGTACATCTTGCGGCCCACCTGGCGCTTGGCGTACTGCACGGGGATCCGGCGCTCGGCGCCGTTGACCCAGGTGATCAGCACGATCAGCAGCAGGATGCCCACGATGACCAGCAGGACCATCCACCATTTCAGGGAACCGGCCCGCATACCCCCGACCATCTGGGACACCATGGTGGGAACGCGGGACAGGATGCCCGCGAACAGGATGATGGAGATGCCGTTGCCGATACCGAACTCGGTGATCTGCTCGCCCATCCACATCACGAAGGAGGAGCCCGCAATGAAGGACACGATGATGACCAGGGCGGCCCACACAGACGTGCTGGTGAGGATGCCATAGTTCTTCATCAGGAAGAAGTAGCCGACACCCTGGATGATGGCGATGGCCACGGTGGCATACCGGGTGATGGACTGGATCTTCTTCTTGCCTTCTTCGCCGCCCTCCTGTGCCATGCGGCCCAGGGAGGGAATGGCGATGGTCAGCAGCTGGATGATGATGGAGCTGTTGATATAGGGCTGGACGCCCAGGGCGAAGATGGTGGCCTGGGCGAAGGCGCCGCCGGACATCACGTTATACAGGCTCAGCACGGTGGTGCTCAGCTGGTTGATATAGGTGCCCAGCAGGCCGGTGTCCACATAGGGGACAGGGATGGCGTTGCCGATCCGGAAGATCAGCAGGATCAGCGCGGTAAAGACGATCTTTTTGCGCAGCTCGGGGATGCCCCAAGCCTTCTTGATGGTCTGGATCAACTTAGATCACCTCTGCCTTTCCTCCAGCAGCCTCGATTGCATCCTTGGCAGACTGGGAGAAAGCAGCGGCCTGTACGGTCACCTTCTTGGTAACATTGCCGTTACCCAGAACCTTGTAGCCGTATTCACACTTGCTCAGGATTCCCTTGGCAAGCAGGGCCTCTGCGGTGACGATGTCGCCGTCCTCAAACTTGTTGAGAGCGGTCAGGTTGATGATCTCCAGGGGTTTGGCGAAAATGTTGTTGAAGCCACGCTTGGGGATACGGCGTGCCAGAGGCATCTGGCCGCCTTCGAACCCGATGCGGGTACCGCCGCCGGAGCGGGCCTTCTGGCCCTTATGGCCGCGGCCGGCAGTCTTGCCGTTACCGGAGCCGGCGCCGCGGCCCTTGCGGTAAGCTTCCTTGACGGAGCCAGTGGCGGGAGACAGTTCGTTGAGTTTCATCCTCTCGCACCTCCTTTATTCTACTTCGGTGACCTGGAGCAGATAGCCGATCTTGGCGATCTTGCCCCGGGTCTGGGCGTTGTCGGGCTGAACGGTGGTGTCACCGATCTTCCGCAGGCCCATGGACTTGGCAGTGGCAATGTGCTTTTCCAGTCTGCCGTTAAGGCTCTTGACGAGCTTGATGTTCAGATTAGCCATTGTTCACGCCTCCTTAGCCCACGATCTCGTCGACGCTCTTGCCGCGGGTGCGGGCGACCTCTTCCGGGGTGCGCAGGGCCTTCAGGCCCTCGAAGGTGGCGGCGACAACGTTGACGGCGGTGTTGGAGCGCAGGCACTTGGTACGGATGTCCTTCACGCCGGCAGCTTCCATGATGATACGCACAGGACCACCGGCGATCACGCCGGTACCGGGGGCGGCGGGCTTCATCAGCACGCGGCCGGCACCCTTCTCGCCGATGATCTCGTGAGGAATGGTGCTGCCGGACAGGGAGATGGTGATCATGTTCTTCTTGGCGTCCTCGATGCCCTTGCGGATCGCCTCGGGCACTTCAGCGGCCTTGCCAAGGCCGAAACCGACCTTGCCCTTGCCGTCGCCGACGACCATCAGAGCGGAGAACTTCATGACGCGGCCGCCCTTGACCGTCTTGGATACACGGTTGGTGCAGACGACTTTTTCGATGAACTCGCTGGGTTCTCTTTCAAATCTTGCCATTTGTCAGTGTTCCTCCTCTCTCAGAATTCCAGGCCGCCCTCGCGGGCGCCTTCAGCCAGCTCGGCCACGCGGCCGTGATACAGATAGCCGCCGCGATCGAACACCACGGTGTCGATGCCCTTGGCCTTGGCGCGCTCAGCCACCAGCTTGCCCACGGCACGGGCCGCGGTCTTGTTGCCGCCGTTGCCCTCGATCTCCTTATCCAGGGAGGAAGCGGAGACCAGGGTGTTGCCGGCCACATCGTCGATGATCTGGGCATAGAT
>OJKY01000968.1_pt1 | contig 19411 bp, 10 predicted proteins | sample 1596571 | NCBI WGS metagenome assembly OJKY01 (sample SAMEA4350170, study PRJEB24818) | metagenome | biome: human; feature: gut; material: faeces | place: Denmark | collected 2013-09 | reverse complement strand
ACTTAATAAAGCAATCATAAGCCACATCATAAGTCTTGTTGCATCTCCTGTCTGAGTAGATGTTCCAGGCTCTGTGTTCTGTGCTTCTGATACTGCTTCAGTACTAACCTGTGTTGAAGACTCTGTACCATTAGTTACACTCTCAGATGGTTTTGTCACATCTTCTGAAGGCTTAGATTCTGGATTTGTTTCTTGTGTTGACGGCTTTGTCTCCGGATCACTTGGCTTTACTTCTGAACCAGCTACATCTCTATAGACAATCGCATATGTTGAAAATTCATTAGTCTTAAATGTAATTGTCTTATTATCTGCATCCCATACACTATCAACTGTTTTTACTACACCATTATGTACACGAATAATCTTGTATTCTCTGTTATTAGATATAAGATCTGATGGTACATTAATTGTAATAGTAATCATTTCCTGTGAATCAGATACTTTCTTATTATTATTGACAACATTTCCAGCTTTGTCCTTAACTGTCAGCAACAACGAAACGTCTAAGCACTTACCAATCTTTTCATTTGCTTTAAATGAAGCCTCAATAAGTTTCTTATCAGCAGCATTATTGTCAGTTGCATTCTTTATTGATAAAACAATATCTGCTGAACCACCTTTATTAACAATATCTTTCTGCTTATCATCAAGTGTCTTCTCAATCAACTTTTTCTTATCAGTATCAACATTAACACTTGGAACATCCTCAGAAACCACAGGTTCAAATGTTATATCTCCTAGTTTTGTGTCTGGGTTAGGTGTCGGTTCCGGATCTGGTGCTGGAAGCTTTGCAATTGTTTTGTTAAACTCTACCTTATCAGTTGCTGTTCCACATACAAGTGCAATATCTGCCTGGACACTTCCTGCCGCCTGTGTTGTTGCATCTGTCTTTCTCTCATGTATCCGTCTCTCCTTTAATATTAATTTTCTATACTCAATATTAAAAGAAATGAAGACGCATTTATACTGATTACAATGCATAAAAAATCCGGCATATAGCCGGAAATGATTATTATAGTAAAATGAGCAGCACTATAAGCCGGGTTATGTCAGCATAAGCTGTGATGATCATCTATCTAGTCCTGCTGTTGCCAGCAGGCTCAAGCGACCTACCTAAAGCTTGGCGGGCAGCCTTTATATCGCTTTTATTTGGTCTTGCTTCGAATGGGGTTTACATGTGCCACTGCTGTTACCAGCAATGCGGTAGTCTCTTACACTGCCTTTCCACCCTTACCATAGCTTTCGCCATGGCGGTATATTTCTGTTGCACTGGCCTTGGAGTTGCCTCCACCGGACGTTATCCGGCATCCTGCCCTGTGAAGCCCGGACTTTCCTCACCTGCACGAATGCAGCCGCGATCATCTGTGCTACTCATAATATTTAGTTGTTTTTGCTTTCGTCTACTATCTGGTAAACTTCTATCTTAAACTGATCTTCTTTACTAATACCAACAAATCTACAGCCATATGTTGTCTCTGCATCCCCTGAATTACTCATTCGTATAATTTCTATTACAGTTGCCAATCGTTCTTTATTGGCAAGTATAACAACTGTATCGTAATAAGTATTAGGTTTAAACTTATAATCAGACTTAAATGCCATGCCATCTTTTGATATATTAATGACATTCACATCTACGGTATCACCAGCATACCCAGAAACATATTTATCATCAAGCTGTCTTAATGATATATAAACATTGACATCAGTTCTTCTTGATTTTCTCTTTTCAATCCCCATGATTCCCTCTGTACTGTACAGGATTATACCTGTTCTCTTTCATTTAATCCATATAATGATATCATTAACTTATTGGAAGTTCAAATATATTTTTTGTATACTTTTATTATTTAATAAACATAGCATCTCCAAAACTGAAGAATCTGTATTTCTCCTGCACAGCAACCTCATAGGCATGAAGCACATGTTCTCTTCCTGCAAGTGCTGATACCAGCATAACAAGTGTTGATTCTGGAAGATGGAAATTAGTTATAAGACAATCGATTGCCTTGAACTTATATCCCGGATATATGAATATCTCTGTCCATCCACTCTTTGCTGGAATTGTTCCATCTTCAAGTGCGACTGACTCAAGAGTTCTTGTGCTTGTTGTTCCAACAGCAATTACCCTGCCGCCATTTTTTCTTGTATTATTGATCATATCTGCAGCTTCCTGTGTAACAACATAAAACTCCGAATGCATATGATGGTCAAGAATATTCTCTACCTTGACAGGTCTGAATGTTCCAAGTCCCACATGAAGTGTTACTCTTGCAATATTAACTCCCATGGCCTTGATTTTTTCAAGTAGCTCTGTTGTAAAATGTAATCCGGCAGTAGGCGCTGCTGCAGAACCCTCATGCTTTGCATATACTGTCTGATATCTGTTCTTATCTTCAAGTTTATGTGTTATATATGGTGGAAGTGGCATCTGTCCAAGCTCATCAAGAATCTCTTCAAATATTCCATCATATGTGAACTGGATAAGTCTGTTCCCTTCTTCAACTATATCAATAATCTCTCCTATAAGCTTGCCTTCGCCAAAACTTATCTTAGCACCAACCTTAGCCTTCTTTCCCGGCTTAACAAGAACTTCCCATGTATCCTGTCTGTCTTCAAGTCTTTTAAGAAGAAGCACTTCAATAGTAGCTCCTGTATCAGCCTTAGTACCTATAAGTCTCGCTGGTATTACCTTAGTGTCATTAACAACAAGACAATCACCCGGCTTAAGATAATCTACGATATCTCTGAATATCTTATGTTCAATCTCTCCTGTTTCTTTATCAAGCACCATAAGTCTTGAACTTGATCTGTCAGACAAAGGGTCCTGCGCAATAAGCTCCTCTGGCAGATCATAATAAAAATCATGTAAATCCATGTACTACTCCTTTCAAAGCAAAGGGGCGGCGCCACACGCCGCCCCTTTACCGACCACTGTAACAGCTGGGTCTGTATTACTTTCTAAGCTCGATTCCATCAGCCTCAAGATCCTTGAATATCTTCTCCATTACTGGTGTGATATCCTTATCCTCAAGTGTCCTGTCCTTAGCTCTGAATGCGATTGAGTAAGCAACTGACTTGAAGCCTTCTTTAATCTGGCTTCCTTCGTAGATGTCGAAGAGGTTGTAGCTTTCTAATATCTTGCCGCCGCGCTTTTCAATAATCTTCTCAACTTCACCAACTGGAAGTTCCTTAGGCATTACCATACTGATATCTCTTGTTACAGCTGGGAACTTTGCAATTCCTGTGAACTTCTTATCAAAGCTTGCCATTTCTGTAACTGTTGGAATATCAATAACAACAATATATGTTCTCTCACCGATTGAGTAAGTATCGGCAACATCCGGATGAAGTTCTCCGATGTAACCAATCTTCTTATCAGCGTAATATACATCAGCCTGACGGCCTGGATGTAAGAATGGAATACCAGCCTTAGCATCATATGTTGGCTTCTTCTTCATTCCAATCTTCTCAAGGAATTCTTCAATAACACCCTTCATTGAGTAGAAGTCAACGCTGCCGAAAGCTCCGAGTGTGAATTCAACTCTTTCGTCCGGAAGCTCGTTAACATCATCTGCTGCAAGGTAAATCTTAGCCAATTCATATAACTTAACATTCTTGTTTCTTCTGTTATAGTTAGTAGATAAAGATGTAAGCATTCCGTGAATTGGAAGTGTTCTCATAACCGAGAAATCCTCTCCTAATGGATTAGAGATTACAACTGTCTTTCTGTATACAGAATCAGCAGGAAGTTTTAACTTATCGAATACCTTAGGGCTCTCGAATGAGTATGTCATAGCCTGTGAGAATCCTGTAAACTGGGCAACCTCAGAAGCTGCATCTTCAATACTCTGCTCAAATGAAATCTTACCCATTGTTGTCTCTCCCTTAGGAAGAGTTGTAGGAATGTTGTCATATCCGAAGAATCTTGCAACTTCCTCTGCCATATCCGCGTCTCTGTTAAGATCCTGTCTAAATGTTGGGATAATAAGCTCATTAGCATCTTTATCATATTCAACTTCAAGTCTTTCAAAGTAAGAAAGCATATCTTCATCTGATACATTAGTACCAAGTAAAGCATTGTATTTAGCCGGCTCAAATGGAAGTCTCTTCTTAGTTACAGGGTCAGGATATACATCAACCACGCCTCCTACAACATCACCTGCATCAAGCTCTTCAATAAGCTGGCATGCTCTGTTGATAGCCTCCATTGCGTTCTCTGGATCAAGTCCCTTCTCAAATTTACCAGAAGCGTCTGTTCTTAAACCAATCTTCTTAGTTGTCTTTCTGATGTTAGTTCCGTCAAATGTAGCTGCTTCAAAAAGCATTGTCTGGACATCATCAGTAATCATTGAATTCTCGCCACCCATGATACCTGCGATACCAACTGGTTTCTCACCATCACAGATAAGAAGTGTCTGTGCGTCAAGAGTTCTCTCCTGTCCGTCAAGTGTTACGAACTTTTCGCCATCAGTTGCTGTTCTTACAACAATCTTGTGACCTGCAATAGTATCATAGTCATATGCATGCATTGGCTGACCATATTCTTCCATAACATAGTTAGTGATATCAACAATGTTGTTGATTGGTCTGATACCTGCTGTCATAAGTCTTTGCTGCATCCACTTTGGAGATGGAGCAAGTCTGATATTCTTAACAACTCTTGCAACATATCTTGAGCAAAGTTCTTTAGCTTCAATATCAACTGAAACCATTGTGTTAACATCCTCATCGTTACCTGTCTTAGTAACAACCGGTGGATTGAAAGGCTTTCTGAATGTAGCAGCAGCCTCTCTTGCGATACCGATAACGCTGTAGCAGTCTACACGGTTATTAGTTATCTCATATTCAAATACTGTATCATTAAGTCCTAAGTACTCTACCGCACTTGAACCAACAACAGCATCATCTCCAAATATATATATTCCTTCCTCTGGTGCATCTGGGAAGAATTCTCTTGAAGAACCAAGTTCCTCGATAGAGCACATCATACCGCATGACTCCACGCCTCTTAACTTGCCCTTCTTAATCTTAATTCCGTCTTCTGGAAGTGCGCCGCCGTCATGTCCTCCGGCAACTTTACCTCCGTCTAATACTACAGGAACCTTCTGTCCACTTGAACCAACTTCAATATTAGGTGCACCTGTTACAATCTGGACATTCTCGCTGCCAACATTAACCTGACATATTACAAGCTTGTCTGCATCAGGATGTCTCTCAACTGAGAGAATCTGTCCAACTACGATTTTATCAAGGTTCTTGTCAAATGCATTAAAACACTCCACCTTAGTTCCTGAAAGTGTCATGGCATCTCTGAATTCCTGATCTGTACACTCAAGACCTGGAACCATTGCTTTTATCCAATTTAATGATGTATTCATATCGTCATTCTCCTTAAATATACTTTATCTTATTCCAGTCGTTAGACCACTATATGAATCGATTTAGAACTGCTTTATAAATCTGATATCGTTCTCATAAAGAAGTCTCATGTCATCGATTTCGTACTTAAGAAGAGCAACTCTCTCAAGTCCTACACCAAAGGCAAATCCTGTATATTCTTCCTTATCAATTCCACAAAGCTCGAATACATGTGGGTGAACCATTCCACAGCCGAGGATTTCAATCCATCCCTCGCCCTTACAGAAACGGCATCCTTTACCACCACATTTGAAACAGCTTACATCCATCTCGGCACTAGGCTCAGTGAATGGGAAATGATGTGGTCTGAATTTAACTTTAGTATCAGGTCCGAAAAGCTCCTTAGCGAATTCTGCTAAAGTTCCCTTAAGGTCTGCAAATGTGATTCCCTTATCAATTACAAGACCTTCTACCTGATGGAAGCATGGTGAATGTGTAGCATCAACTTCATCTGCTCTGTATACACGTCCTGGAGAAATCATTCTGATAGGGAGCTTGCCCTTCTCCATAACTCTTGCCTGAACAGGGGAAGTCTGTGTACGGAGTACTATCTTATCATTAATGTAGAATGTATCCTGTTCATCCTTAGCCGGGTGGTTAGCTGGTATGTTAAGTGCCTCAAAGTTGTAGTAATCATACTCAACTTCTGGTCCATCAACTACTTCATAACCCATTCCGATGAATATCTTCTGGATTTCTTCTAATGCAAGTGTATTAGGATGCTTATGTCCTAACTCATCCCTCTTAGATGGAAGAGTAACATCTATTACTTCACTCTTTAACTGAAGTTCTCTCTTCTTGGCAGCTAATTCTGTCTTAGCCTTATCTAATACTTCTTCAATTGCCTGTCTTGTCTCATTAACAATCTGACCAACCTTAGGTCTGTCTTCTGGTGCAACTTCCTTCATACCTTTAAGTACTTCTGTAAGTTCACCCTTCTTTCCAAGGAAAGCGACTCTGATATCATTCAGTTTATCAAGCGAATCAGTTTCATTAATCTGTGCTAAAGCTCTTTCTCTAATTGCTTCAAGTCTTTCTTTCATCCTTATAGCCTCCATACTTCTTTCGCTTTTTATCATACATATGCGTAAAAAGCCACTGTTTATTGTAACATATCAATTTTATTTTGCAACCCGTGAATGTCGCTTCTCATACATTTCAATTACGCGCATTGCACCATCGCTGTGTGCCGGATTTGAAAGCGTTATCTTTTTAATATTTTCCTTTGCTTCATCAATACGTTTTTCATTGTACTCTATCTGCTGCCTTAATTTATAACGGCGAGTATTTATTTCATGCCGCACTTCAACCATTTCCTTAGGATTAATGATTGCCCTCACTCTTCCAAGCCATATATGTGGACTGTAAAGTCCTAAATTCTTAAGCATATTCTCAAGCTCATTTTCAGCAGAATTAAGTGATGATGTCATATCAAGCATTCTAATCTGCTCTTTTTTCATCTCCTCGTACAGTCTGTATTTCTTATCAAGTTCATATGAACTTTTAACTCCGAACTTTGTATATTCATAATCCAGCGTATTTGCTGCATTAATGAACTTAATCTTTACTTTGTTAAGCAGTGCTGTAGCTTTATTAAGTTTTATTTCGGTTATAATCACATTTCTTTCAGTAACCTTTAATAAAGCAAACATTCCAACTGCAAGAATTGCTGCAAATAAAGATATTCCTATAAAAAGTGCCGTATCACTGTCATTTTGAACAAGTGTCATCGATATAAGAAATACTGCAAACACTGCCGCAAGCGCAAAGATTGCTGTTTTCGCAAGCCTTCTTATCTTAATCTGTCTTGTAACAAGAACGTCCGCATCAGTTCTAAGATTAAGCTGTTCTGCCTCAAGTATCCTTAAATCTCTCTTAACAGTATCATAATAATCTTCGGATGCTTTCAAAAGCTTTATTCCACCTGGCATTTCATTTTCCACAGCTTCCATGCGCCTGTATGCCGCATTTGACAGCTTATGTTCTGTACTTTTAAGAATACGCCTGTCAACCATCATGTTGTCTATGGTCTCTGCACAGCTCAATATTTTATCACGTATCTGTGTGGGAGCTTCTTCCATAATCTGTATATCATTATATTCTTCAGTAACAGCCTCATACTCAGCTTTAGCATTTTCTACATGTGTCGCTGCTTCTTCCATGATATCACACTGTTCTCTTACATAAACCTCAATATCATGTGTACTGAAATCCTTTATATTGACACTGTCTATATTCCTGCTCATCGCATATTCTGCAATTTTATCAAGGTCGGATTTTTCCTTTGGAAGCTCAATAGGTATAGCATCAATCTCTTTGCGGTCTTCCTCATCCTTTCCATATTTCTCAACTGCCTTGATAAGCGTCTGTGCCTGCATACTGTTTAACAGATGATCATATTTTTCTTCTTCTATCTTGGCCTGCTGCTGTTTTTCCTTTGTTTTCTCATCAAGTTCTCCGCTCTTGCGGTCTTCATGTTTTTTCTTATTCTTCTTATCAAACGTTTCATATATATTCAATATATTAAACATTTTATTGGCAGTTTTTTCCTTCTCTGCCTCTTCTAGCAGTTCCTCATCTCTGTACGATTCATCATCATAATCATCATATATCGTTTCTTTTTCAGCTTTTTTAAATATTCCCATATATCCACCACAATTCTTTAAAATGTTTTGCTATATTTAATGTATGCCGTTCTCCACCTGTCAAGTCTTTCATCTACCGCCCTGTTGTACTGTGCCAGATTGCCATCTGCTTTTAATCTGGCAATATCTTCAAGTTCCCTATATTCATCACTATATCTGGCATTATCCATTAAAGTTTCCAATTCCTTCTGGACAACATATTCATCTTCATCCACATCAACATTAACAGGTTCTTTATCCTTCTTTGCCATAATTAAAGCTGCTATACTGCATTTTTTTGATTCCTCATGCTGACCCGTCCTATATGCCTCATCATAATATATCACTGCTTTATCATACATAAACATTCTTGCATAGGCAGTTCCCAGGTTATGATAAACTTTTGCATAATCAGCTGCCAACAAATCTTTTCCCTTGTAATCTTTTATAATTGACTCGTAACATCTGACCGCGGCAAAATAATATCCAGCATTGAGATATCCGTCTCCTCTTGCTTTAAGCCTTTCGCATACACTCTGCTTTCCAAGAGTATTAAGAATCTCTTTTAACTGCTCAATCTCTGCAACAGAATAATAATCTATTGTCTTGAGTATTATTACAAATATCTGTGCTAATGAACCTCCTGTTTCTTTCAGCTTCCTTACTCTTTCTGCCAGCTCTTTTTCTCCGGTTTCATCAAGAAAACTGATAAGATTATCATCTATAAAATCCTGTCCAATCAGATATATATTATTATAAATATAATAACAGAGTTCTTCTGCTGTATATAACTTCACACCTGTCTGTAAAACAGTCAGTGGTGTATCTGCCTTCTTTCCTCTGCACAGTATTATTTTCCCCATTGTATTTCTCCGTTTCCTGATGTTTTCCACATTCTCAGCTTCTTAATACAAGTTCTTTGCTTATAACTTTTCCTGAACTTTTGACAAACTCTCCAAATCCAAGATCTTTTATTGTAATATTACACCTGTCAGAATCCGTAAAGCTTACGCTCACAGATACTCTTGTTGTTTTCCCTTCCCTGAATGGAATTTCACTTATATCAACAACTTCATCATAATATTTATTCTCAGGTGTTATTATTTTAAATGTAATGCTTCTCATATCCTCAAGTATACATTCCACAGTCCGTCCGGCAGTATACCAGTTACTTCCCGGTCTTACCAGCCTGAATCTCATTGGCTTTTCATATGACGAAATATCTATTTCTATACCACATTTCACATGATTATCAAGAAGCATTATGACATTCTTAAACACTTCCGGCTTCAATATCTCCATTGCCGCAAAGCATGCACCCTTTGCAAAAAGATTCTGTCCGACAAATGCTTTTCTTCTCGTAACCATAAGCTTTGCAAATCTTTCAGGAAGCTTTTCAACATCAAAACCTTCACCTGTAAGATATGCCGCCGAAACATGTCTTTTAGAAAAATACTCTTCTGTAAATGTACACAACTCATTCTCAGCCAGTCCAAGTTCTTTGCTTATCACAGCTTCTTTTAATATATCAGATGTGTATCCTGTGTGTTCCTGAAGCAGATAGTTACTATTGTCATTCTTCCTGACTGCAAGATAATCACACCTTATTCCTTCACTTGTGTAGTCAAACAGTGCCACACCAGCAGCATGAAGCTCACTTTTCTGTCTGTACGCATAATATGCAAAGCTTTCAACTCTGCTTAATACCTGCCCTCTGCCATCTGATACACCACATTTTTTAAGAGTATCCCTGACAGCAGATATTTCATCAGAATGATAATCGGGAATGGTTACACATATGCTTTGAATCTGTGATGTACCTGTTGCTCGCATACATTCAGCGACAACATTTGCAAGACTGGTCTTTTCCTTTGAATCCTCTGTCAGTTTTACCGTCTGCACATTCCGTGAATTATATGAATATACACTTGCCTGAATTTTACTATATCCTATATCTATTCCTGCTATAAGTCCTTTACACTGCTCCATATCTGCTATCCTCATTTGACAATTGTAAACATTTCTCTTGTAACGTATTCCTCAACACAGTAACTATACATGAGCTTTCTTAATGTTGTAAGGTCATGCTGCTGTCTGCTTGCAAGACAATCATTAAGCATGTCAATCCTTCCATCTGTGTTCTCTGATGGAATATCCTTATATTCGCAGACTACCGGCTCTGCAGATGCCTGTTCATTGCTGTCATTAACTATAAATGTATATTCTAATGAATCCCCATAAAACAGATTAAACCTGCATGTAAATATTCCCCATTCGTTAGACTTCATAACCTGCACCAGCCTGTCAGCCCCATTAATACTATATGTCAAAGATACTTTATCATCTGGATCTGCTATGTATTCAACAATAGTAAGTCCCTGCATATTGTATGGTAAATCCAGTATTCCTTTGAATTTTTTGAAAAATCCATATATTCTGTCATGTTCACATAATTCATTAAGGACTGATTGTGCAAGTTCTTTTTCAGATGTATCTTCTCTTAACGCAACAGGGTTTCTTGACAGATTCTTAAGCCATGCTACATAACAACACTCTGGCAATCCATATCCATCCCCCATACACTCCTCTATAACTCTGAATACTATATCATTAGCCTTCTTCTGCCTGAGAAGATAGAATTGTGAATTATAAGATAAATATGCCTTTACTATAAGCATATCAGGAATCTTACTATAATAATCAGCAAACACCTCTGTAAATCTTCCAGTATGCACACCTGTATACATCATCTGGGCAAGAATCCTTTCTGACATATGCAATACATTTACATTATAATTAACTGCTGACTTCCACACAGCATACATTTCATCATTAGTCCCATTATAGTATTCGCACATATAAGAAAGAACAGGTTCATTATAAATGTTGTGTCTGAATATATATTGAGTAATCTCATCAATAATCTGACTATGTCCGTCTGATACATTTGTAAGAATATAGTCAGTCATTTTAAGAAGTTTTGCCACTTTTGCCATACAGCAACCGTATATACCGGCTATCTCATATGCCTGTGAATACATTGATGAATCTATAAGTATCTCTATCAGTTTTCCCGCATCCTTCTTCGTCAGATTATCTGTATCAACATAATTGTATTCATGCCAGAAATCATCTTCTTCATAATAATGATAGTAATAATCAATCATCCAGGCATTAACTTGCTGTTTATACTGTTCACTGATACCCTGTTCCTTTTTTATTGTTTTGTACAGCTTAAGTGTTTCTTGTGTATACTGTGAATTCTTTCTCATTTCACAGATTCTGCTCATAATTATTCTGGAATTGTTCTTTCCATAATCACCTGCAGCCTCAAACACCTCTGCATACTGCTGTATATCAAACACTTTTTCTATATCATAATCAATTGTATCTTTTCTAATCTGTCCGTCAATACATTCAAATGTAATCTCGCAGTCACTTCCATACATACATATATATGCTGTTTCCCCTGAAAGCTCATATACTGTTTCTTCTGTAAACTGCGGATATCTGACATGTACATATCTTACCACATCACTAAAGCACTGCATTCTGTACATATATGGCATTTTACTTACAAATGTGCCTGTGTCATCACACACAAGCTGTGTCTTAAGAAGTGCCTTGTATAATACAACAAGATTGTCACTGATATTGCCGGCTTTAAGCTGTTCATACACATATATCTCTATATTTCTTTCATAACCTTCATAGATATTCTTATAGTACGAATCTCTGCCCGTCACCACATTTGCATATAAAAATGCTTTATCTGCATCTGTAAGAGTATTGTCATATGCAAAATACATCAACACTATCTTTGGCAGCTGCCTGTCTGTCTTTTTAGGCATACTGGCAATATAAAACTCATATAATCTTGTTATTTTCAGGCCTCTTAATACTCCTTTTTCATATATCTCAAAGCAGTTTTCTCCTGTCATGCCCATTCTTACCATCTGGGTTACAAGAACTGTCAGTATCTCGTCTTTCTCATATTTATCATATATCTTTTTTAGTATAATAAGAGTATTAATATTAATATTCTTCTCATTAGCCACAACATCTGCAATCTGCATTGCAAGCTTCTCGCTAATAATGTCGTTCCTGCATCCATAATTAATAACCTGCATTTCAAACTGATTAAGCACCCGTAGTAAAACAGGCTGTGCATTAATAATGTTCATAGCCTCAATATACATAACAGGGCTTATGCATCCTGAATTAATTACATCCTTTATTCTTACAAGTCTTATACTCTTATTATCTGAATCTGTACTCAGGTAAAAAAGTATCCATAATATTCTATATGTATCATAGCCATTCTCAAAGAACTTCTTAACCTGTGATAAAACCTGAGCCGTATACTCCTCTTCACGCACAATAAGTGTCGAAACATACAGAAAATAGCAGTAAAGTTCTACATTTTCACCAATTCTTCCGACTATATCTTTCTTGATATTATTATATATCTGTGTTGCTGTTTCCTCTCTTCCAGACGCCATAAGCAGTTGTATCTGCACAATATCATAAAATACATCTGTGCCCTTAATTCCCCTTATTCTGTCAACTGTCTGCATAGATTCAGCAATCCATTTTTCTTTCTTGATTTTCTTCATTCTGAAATCAAGATAAAGCTTCGTAAGCTTATATTGTGCCAGTTTTTCTTCTCTTCTGACTTCAAAATCTTCCGATTCGTCAGCTTTCTTACATATAACACTCACATTTATCTTTAAATGCTGCATATAACTTACTATATGTATATATCCATAGTTGTTGCCTGTATGCATTTTCTGTGGATTGACAATATATTTAATCACAGCCCTGTCACCTGCAAAATCATCAGTTGATAAGCTGTCTTTCTCTAATTCAATAAAATCTGCATCTGCATATATATCAATCTCTGTTTCTTCTGTCCCGCTCTTTATAAGCACACATTCAAACTGCTCTGCTTCATCATTGTGCATGATTGTATTCTCTTCGTTATCAATGTGCAGAACAACTGCTTCAGTCTTAACATGATTTCTGATATCATCCTGATTCTCTTTCAAACATCTGAATACAAATGGTATCTTTTTCTCGCCGGCATTACATACTACTGTAAATGTTCCCTCTATCTCATCATTTTCTTCAAGTCCGGAAGCGTCCACCTGATATTCAGTTATAATATGCGTACCACCAAATTGTTCTGAAAGAATCTTTACCCTCTCATTGTCAGCATAGACCATTCCATAAACCTTATCGGTGGCATCACATATGAAGCTGCCTGTAGCAACTGTATTACACATAATATCCATGGTAATCTGTTCCTCACTGCATGACAGCTTTGGTACTTTGATAATTGAACTGCCTCTTGAAAGTCTGTTTATGTAATCCCTCATTGGAAACTATGCCTCCGACTTAATCTTATCCAAATGTTTCTTAATATCCCTCTCATATCCCATATCTCCCGGCTCATAGAATTTCTCATTCACATAAGCATCAGGAAGATACTGCTGTCTGACGTAATGATTAGGATAATCATGTGCATATAAGTATCCTACACCGTGTCCTAACTTGGCACTACCCTTATAATGGGCATCCTGCAAATGTACAGGAACCGGTGCAGTCTTTGAATTCTTAACTACATCAAGTGCCTTATCAATTGCCATGTAACATGCATTACTCTTAGGTGCTGTCGCAACATAGAGTGCCGCCTGACTTAATAAAATACGTGCTTCCGGCATTCCGATGCGCTCAACAGCCTGTGCCGCAGCCACTGCAACCTGCAGTGCATTAGGATCAGCATTGCCTACATCCTCACTGGCACATATCATTATTCGTCTTGCTATGAATTTAATATCTTCACCTGCATACAGCATCTTGGCAAGATAATAGCTTACTGCATCAGGGTCTGAGCCTCTCATGCTCTTAATAAATGCTGATATTGTATCATAGTGGTTGTCACCCTCTTTATCATATCTTACCGAGCGCTTCTGGATACATTCCTGTGCTGTTGCAAGATCTATATGTATAACTCCATCATCTGATCTGTCTGTTGTGAGTATTCCAAGTTCAATGGCATTAAGTGCATTTCTCGCATCTCCGTTGGATATATCTGCAAGGAATTCCAGTGCATCATCGTCTATTGCTGCATTGTAGCTTCCCATGCCCTTCTTCTCATCATACACAGCACGCTTTATTATTGTCTTGATATCTTCTTTCTCTAGTGGTTTTAATTCAAATATTATTGACCTTGATATTAAAGCTCCATTTACTTCAAAGTACGGATTCTCTGTCGTTGCACCAATAAGAATTATTGTTCCATCCTCAACAAATGGAAGCAGATAATCCTGCTGTCCCTTATTAAAGCGGTGAATCTCGTCTACGAAAAGAATGGTCTTTCTTCCATACATTCCAAGATTGTCTTTCGCCTTGGCAACAACCTCTTCCATATCCTTCTTTCCGGCAACTGTGGCATTAACCTGATTAAACTCTGCACTTGTTGTATTAGCAATTATTCTAGCTAAAGTTGTCTTTCCTGTTCCAGGTGGACCATAAAATATTACTGAGCTAAGCTTATCTGCCTTAATTGCCCTGTAAAGCAGTTTATCCTTTCCGATTATATGAGACTGTCCTACCATTTCATCGAGTGTTTCCGGTCTTAATCTCATAGCCAATGGAGATTCTGTATTCTTATTGTTTTCACGCATATATTCAAATAAATCCATAACTTATACCTGTTTTAATACATTTGCAATTATCTTAGTTCTGTTCCAAGCCACAATCTTTCAACGTAGCCTATATTGCTGATATCATTTCCCTTCAGTGTATTAGAATAAAGAATATTATCAGCATCATACGCATAGATTCGGTTCTTGTAAAAATATGTTCCCTCTGTATCTGTAACTGCATCTGATTCCAGAATTGCAACAGCTTTGCTCTTAATGTTATCCATATAGTACTGCCTGCCGCCTGAAACATATGTTAAAGCCTTGCCTTTATTATACACTTTAGATAATGAACCTGCATTAACATCTGACGCAATGTCTGTAATCTTGTTGTTATCAACTACTCGAAGCTGTCCTTTCGCATTAACATACACTATCTGACCATCTGATGAATTATATATGTAATTCTTTTCCTTAGTCATAGAATCAACATCCACATACTCACTCACTTTAGTTTCTCTGATAAGTGCTGATGTCATTGATGTACCTGAAATTCTGTATATAAGCGAATTGTCTCTATCAAATACATAATCTGCATCATTGTCTGTCTTCTTGTCTATCTTATACGCAGATGCATCTTTGCATGAGTAATAATATACTCCATCACTCTTAGAATACAGCAATGTATCCACATCTTTTCTTGTATTAAGGCTGTCTGCATTCGCTGTATACACACCTGTCATGTTCTCTGACACCGGCCATAACTGCATAACTGCATCTGCAACTGAAACCGGCTTTTCTTTTTTTTCATAATCATATGTATACAATGAGCCTGCATTAGTAAGACATACTATCAGGTGCTTTGACTCATACACATATGCCTTATTAAGATTACCCTCTATAAGAGTTGTCTGTGCCTCAGGCTGTTTCTTAACTTCTTTGACTCTGCTCATGGCAAGGCTTGTTCCATTAGTAGAACCCTCGTCATTAATAATATTAATATTCGTGTATATAACAAGACCGTCATCAGAGATATACATAATCTCTTTCTGCAGATTATCTTCTGACACAAGAACACATTCGTCCTTACTCCATATGTACATTGAATATCTGCCAGACGAGTTGGACTCATCATATGTTACCGTAACGAAATACTTTCCATTGTCACTCGCAACGCTTAAGATATTCTTACCTGAATCTATCTGTTCCGGCCACTGTGCTGTATAGAAGGTCTTACTGTCTGCCGCAAATATTGCATCACTTTCATCACACACATAATTGCTGTCCAGCCCTGCTATATCATATATCTTTCCGTTGTAGCTTACATAAAGAGCATAATTCTTCTTAGTTGCAAGCTTGTATATTCCAAATGCTGCGACACCAATAAGCACTACTGCTATCAGCACTGCCGCTATCATTTTCATTCTTTTGTTTACTTTATGTCGTGCAATTCTTATCTGTGGCTTTTCCTGATTACCATTCCTGTTGCCACCTATTTTTCCGCTACTTTGTCCCTGCTTTCTGCTGTCCGCTTTGCTTCTGTTCTGACTCTGCTTCTTACTTTCTGTCTTGTTTCTGCTCTGATTCTTTATCGCCTGCACGCGTTTTGCTAATGCCTGTCCATAGTCACTCTGTGATTCCTCTTTTTTATCAGAAGAAGCAGACCTCTCTTTCAAAGCCTGCTTCTCCTCATATGCTTTTCTTCTGGCAAGATAATCACTGTTGTTAACTAATATAACAGGTCCATCACATCTTGGGCACTGACTGCCCTCATATTCCTGACCACATTTAGTACACAGCATAATTCTTTCCTTTTAATTATCGATTTAAATTCCGTTCTTTTATTAATTAAAATCTGAACTTATCTTCAAAATACGCCTTAAGATCTGCTATCTTTATTCTTTCCTGTTGCATTGTATCTCTGTCTCTTACAGTTACAGCACCATCTTCTTCTGAATCGAAATCATATGTGATACAGAATGGAGTACCAATCTCATCCTGTCTTCTGTATCTCTTTCCAATATTACCTCTGTCATCAAACTCACAATTGTAATACTTAGAAAGTTCTGCATACACCTTTTCTGCACCTTCATTTAACTTCTTAGAAAGTGGAAGAATACCTATCTTAACTGGTGCTAATGCAGGATGGAAATGAAGAACCGTTCTTACATCTCCGCCTTCAAGCTCTTCCTCATCATAAGCTGAGCAAAGGAATGCTAATGTTACACGATCCGCACCAAGTGAAGGCTCAATAACATATGGTATATACTTCTCCTTAGCTTCATCATCAAAGTATGACATATCTTCACCAGATACTGTCTGATGCTGAGTAAGGTCATAATCTGTTCTGTCTGCAATACCCCAGAGCTCGCCCCATCCGAATGGGAAGAGGAATTCGATATCTGTTGTTCCCTTAGAGTAGAAACAGAGTTCTTCTGGTGAATGATCTCTTGCTCTCATCTCATCTTCCTTCATTCCTAATGCCTTAAGCCAGTCGATGCAGTACTGTCTCCAGTATGTGAACCACTCAAGATCTGTTCCAGGCTTGCAGAAGAACTCTAATTCCATCTGCTCGAACTCTCTTGTTCTGAATGTGAAGTTACCTGGTGTAATCTCGTTACGGAATGACTTACCAATCTGTCCAATACCAAAAGGTACTTTCTTTCTTGATGTTCTCTGAACATTCTTGAAGTTAACAAAGATACCCTGAGCTGTCTCTGGTCTTAAATATACTGTGTTCTTGGCATCCTCAGTTACACCCTGGAATGTCTTAAACATAAGGTTAAACTGTCTTATATCTGTGAAATTGTGCTTTCCACATGAAGGACAGCAGATATTCTTCTCATCGATGAAATTCTTCATCTGCTCCTGTGTCCATCCATCAACTGAACCGCCGAGATCATATGAATTCTCGTCTGCCCAGTCTTCTATAAGTTTATCTGCTCTGAATCTCTCATGACATTCCTTGCAGTCCATTAATGGATCAGAAAATCCACCAAGATGACCTGATGCTACCCAAGTCTGAGGGTTCATAAGAATTGCACAGTCAACTCCTACATTGTATGGGCTTTCCTGTACGAACTTCTGCCACCATGCCTTCTTAACATTGTTCTTTAACTCAACACCAAGGTTACCATAATCCCAGGTATTAGCTAATCCGCCATAGATTTCAGAACCTGGGTAAACAAATCCTCTTGCCTTAGCTAAAGAAACAATTTTCTCCATTGTCTTTTCCATAATAATATAATCCTCCTAAAGGCAACAGCCTGACTACATCGAACTGCATCGGCTGCTACATAATCTTAATCATTTTATAACATTTAGTGCTGATTAGCAAGAGGAATGATGTCTTAATCCTCCCAAGCTCAATATACTTTCACACTTAAATAGCACATTGTATAATTTTTAATGCACTGCCAACATATATGTAATTCAAAAAATATCAGAAAAGCCAGATATATAACAACTTCTGTTATTATACATCCGGCTTATATTATGCATTAATCAATAGTGTTCTTTTTCTTCTTATCTTCATGTATAACAAATACAATTCCTGCTAATGCCATAAACAACATTATACTATAACCTGCTACATTATACACATCAGCTGTCTTTACACTATCTTCTGCCTGTTCCTTATCACCTGAAATGGTTTCATCGCTTTTCTTATTATCATCACCCGTATCCGGTGCTGGCGTTGGATCTGGCGTTGGTGTCGGATCCGGCGTTGGTGTTGGTCCTGGCGTTGGTGTTGGTCCTGGCGTTGGTGTTGGTCCTGGCGTTGGTGTTGGTCCTGGCGTTGGTGTTGGTCCTGGCGCCGGATTATCACTCTTATTAAGCTCTTCATTTTTTGCACTAATAGCACTTAAAAGACTCTGACCTTTTGTTGTCCAGTAAACTGCATCAACTGTAAAACTGCCATCTGAATCTGCTGCTTTTGCTGTAAGTGTTCCATTTTTATCAACAACAAATACCTGCTGTCCATCTGGATTAACGCCCGCTACCCTTGATGGTGCTTTGACAGCCTTTGAGAGTGATATATTCATATTCTGAATCTGTTGTGCAAAAAGTTCTGCTGTTATAAAACCGCCAAGCTTATTGCTATGTGTGCTATCTCCTGCTGACATAACCTGCATACCATTAACAGATTTGCCATTAGCTGCCTTTTCATCTGCTTTGTATGCTTCCTCATACATATTTTTTGTTATCTCAAATCCATCAATAAGCAACACATTCTGTTCCTTTGCAAGCTGTTTAACTGCCTCAACATAGGCGTTATTTTCTGTTACCAGTGTTCCTGTTGTTGTATCTGTTGAATCATGATGTGGTTTGATAGTTCCATCATTTGTATAATAAAGTCTTGATACTGGTGTTACAAGAACCGGTATAGCTCCTACTTCTCTCGCTGTCTCGATATACTGTGTAAGATACCACTTATAAGTACCACCACAATCATACGAATAAAAGCTGTCACCATACTTTGAAGCAAGCGATGATGGTGTTGCCACTTTAGTTCCTGCTGTTACCGGATATATTCCGTTAGCATCTGGTTCTCCAAGTGGTACATATCTATCTTCAAGATATCCTTTTCCATTAGCGCAATCATTGTGACCAAACTGTATAAACAGATAATCGCCTTCTTTAATATTGGCTTTTATCTTATCTAATGATCCTTCATTAATAAAGTTACGGCTGCTTCTTCCTCCAGTAGCAAACTTT
>OJKY01000944.1_pt1 | contig 19778 bp, 20 predicted proteins | sample 1596571 | NCBI WGS metagenome assembly OJKY01 (sample SAMEA4350170, study PRJEB24818) | metagenome | biome: human; feature: gut; material: faeces | place: Denmark | collected 2013-09 | reverse complement strand
CTGTTATTTCAATTCCACAACGGTCACGCCGGTCTCGCCCTCGCCGTAGCGGCCGAGCCGGAACGATTTCACCTGCTTATTGCGGCGGAGCGACTGCTGCACGGCGGCGCGCAGCGCCCCTGTGCCCTTGCCGTGGATGATCGTCACGGTCTCCAGGCGCGACTGCACCGCGGAATCGATGTACCGCTCCACGACCGGGATGGCCTCGATGGTCTCCATGCCGCGGATATCGAGTTCAGACGAAACGGCGCTCTGCCGGAGCGCTGTGCCGCGGCTCTCGGTGCGCACGGTCACGGCGGGCTTTTCGTTTTCCAGAAGCAGCACCTCGTCCTCGCGCGCCGTGACGCGCAGGATGCCTGCCTGCAAGGTGAGCGTCCGGTCGGACGATATGGCGAGCACCGTCGCCTTCACGCCCATGGAGCGGATCTGCACCACGTCGCCCAGTGTGCATTCCAACCGCCGGCAGATGCGCACCAGCACCTCCAGCGACACCGGCTCGTTTTTCGACAGCTTGGCCAGCGTGTTGGAGCTGATGCCCACCTTGCGGGCAAACTCCGTTTTGGACCAGCCCCTGTCGATGAGCAGCTTGAACAGGTTGTTGTAGGATATGCCCATGGCAGTACCCCCTTTTTTGGCATTTTTCGCGTCTATCATAGCAGAGCCGGCCCTGCCTGACAAGTAAAAATTGGCAAACGCAGATATTTTGTGCACCTGCGACAAGTTCCGGCGGGGGAGACAGGGATGTCTTCGGCGGGTTGCAGAACGGATAAAGAGGGGGCGGAACGCACCGTGTTCCGCCCCCTCTTTATGAATGCGATTGCGCAGCGGCGGGGAATTTGCTATACTGGTGTCAGCATGAGAAAGGAGACATTCCGATGCAAGAGCTTTCGAAAATACTGGAGACATCGCTGGGAGGGTACAGCCTGAGCCGCATTCTGTCGGCGGTGCTGACGCTGCTGGTGTGCCTCATCGTGTCGCGGCTGCTGTTAAAGCTGGCCAAACGGCTGCTGGACCGCAGCAAAAAGCTGACTGCCCGCCTGCGCCAGATCGTCCTGACATCGGGCAAGGTGGTACTTTATCTGCTGACGGGCATCATCACGGCGGAGGCCCTGGGACTGAACACCTCGTCCCTGACGGCGCTGGTGTCGGTGCTGACGCTGGGCGTGACCCTGGCGGCGGAGGACATTCTGGGCAACGTGGCCGGCGGTCTGGTGATCCTGACATCCCACCCCTTCAACATCGGCGACGACATCGAGGTGGCGGACACCGCGGGCACGGTGCGGGAGATCACCCTGAACCATACGAAGATCGAGACGCCGGACGGCCAGTTCGTCATGCAGCCCAACAAGGAGCTGTCCTCCAGCCGCATCATCAACTACACGGCCATGGGCCGGCGGCGGGTGGTGCGGACCGTGACGGCCTCCTACGACGCGCCCACCGAGACGGTGAAGGCCGCCTGCCTGGCGGCGGTGGCGGCCACGCCCAATGTGCTGCCGGAGCCTGCGCCGGTGGTGTATCTGACGGAGTACGGCAGCAGCGCCATTGAGTACAGCGTCCGCTGCTGGACCAGGGCGGAGGACTACTGGAACGCTTTCTTCGCGCTGAACGAGAACCTGCGCGATGCCTTTGCCGCGGCGGGGGTGGAGATGACCTACGACCACCTGAACGTCCATCTGGTGGAGAGGTAAGCGCCGTTACCCCTTCGGCCGCAGGACCGGCGGCTCCTGCCGCATCGCCTCTGCGGCCATTTTTCTGAATTCCGGTGTATATCGCTTGCCCTCTGCTCCCCTTGGCATAGAAAAACACCCCATTTCTTAGTACAGGTATTTTACCATGCTTGTCTAACAAATGGGGTGCTGTTCATTTTTTGGCACGCATCAATACAGATGCAGCTCCGACAGGTAGTGGTCCATGCGGGACAGCCGCTGCTGGGGAAAGACGCCCAGCTGGCGGCTGACCTCGAAGGCGATGGCCTCCACCAGAAAGTTCACACCCAGATAGGAGTTGACGGCGGTGGGGCTGGTGAAATCCGCCAGCAGCACGATGTCCGCCCCCACGGCCAGAGGTGCAGTGAGCTTGTCGGTGATAACGATCAGACGGCAGTGGGCGTCCCGGGCGATCTGGGCCAGCACGCAGGACATGCGGGAGTAGCGCTCCGCGCCGAAAACCACTACGCAGTCCTGAGAGCCGTAGTCAATGAGGCCCTCCACGCAGCGGGTGTCCGCATCGCAATAGTAGGTGACGCGGTTGATGTACTGGGACAGCAGCACCCCCATATAACGGGCGGAGCCGGAAAAGCCGCGGAAGCCGGAGATGAAGATGTGCTCGCTCTGCAAAAGGAGCTGGGCGGCCCGCTCAAATTTCTCCGGCCGGTTCTTCCGGTACGTCTCCTGCAGCGTCTCCATGGCCAGCTGCAGGCACTGGAACGGGCTGCAGTTCTGGTACTGCTCCAGCTTGCCCTCCACCTGCTGCCGGGGGATGACGTAGCGGCCGCTCTCCATGACCTGAGCCAGCTCCGCCCGCTGGCTCTCCTGTAATTCGCGGAAGCCGCGGTAGCCCAGGGTGCGGCACAGCCGGATGATGGACGTGTCGCTGACGCCCAGCTCCTGGGCGATGTCTCGGGCGGTCATGAAGTACAGCGACTCACTGTGGTCGAGAAAATAGTCGGCGATGCGCTTTTCCGTGCGGGTGAGATCGGCGCTCTGGATGCGCTGCTGCAAGCTGGTGTCCATAGGGCAAAACTCCTTCTGTCACAAAGTCTGCGGCAATTGTTGTTGCCGCAACAACATTATACTGTATGTTTTGTAGAAAATGCAACAGCGGCGGTGTAAATTGTTGAAAACCTATTGACTTTCTATCTTGTATGAATAAGATGTGAACAAACCTGCCGGAGACTACAGTCCTCCACCGCTTTCGGTGGGAATCACCAAAAAAAGGAGAAGATGAGAAATGGAAAATCAAAAGAAGATGCAGTTCTATGGCGGCACCTTCGGCGCGTGCCTGCCGCTGTTGGTGTTCATGGCACTGATGATCACCATTGCAGCCCTGCAGAAGGTCTCTCTGGTCCTGTTCTGCATGGCGGGCTTTGCCGGTCTGTGCACGGCCTTCCTGCTGGCCAAGGACAAGAAGGAATTTGAGAAGGCAGTGGTCGCGGGCCTGAAGAACGATACCCTGTGCGTCATTAACTTTGCCTTCCTGCTGGCCGGCGTCCTGTCTCAGGAGCTGCGCCAGAGCGGTCTGATCCAGGGCCTGACCTGGCTGGTGACGGAGCTGGGCCTCAGCGCCGGCTTCCTGCCGCTGGTGGGCTTTATCATCTGCGCACTGATCTCCACGGCCTGCGGCACCTCCAACGGCGCCATTGTGGCTGTTCTGCCGGTGCTGCTGCCCGTGGCCACCACCGTGGGCGCCAATCCTGCCGTTGTGGTGGGCGCTATCGTCAGCGGCGCCATCTTCGGCGACAACCTGGCCCCCATTTCCGATACCACCATTGCCTCTGCCCTGACTCAGGGCGCTGAGGTCCGCGACGTGGTCCGCACCCGTCTGCCCTACTCCCTGATCGCCGGCGTGGTTTCCGCCGTCCTGTTCGTCATCATCGGCTTCCGCACCTCCGAGGCCGTGACCCTGCCGGAGCTGGTGGACGCCTCCTACGCCAAGACCCTGATCATGCTGGTGATCCCCGTCATCATGATCATCCTGATGCTCAAGGGCTGGAACCTCATCGGCACTCTGATCGTCTGCGACCTGGTGGGCTTCGTGCTGTGCCTGGTGTTCGGCTTCATCGAGCCCGCCAAGATGGTGGACGCCGCCGGCCCCATCGGCGCCGGCCTCACCGGCATGCTGAACGTCATCTGCTTCAGCTTCTTCATGTTCGCCCTGCTGGAGATGCTTACCCGCAGCGGTGTGTTTGACATCATGCTGGGCAAGCTGCACAACGCCAGCAAGACCCCGCGTCAGGCGGAGCTGGTCACCATCCTGATCTGCTTCGTGGGCAGCGTGGCCATCGGCGCGGCCTCCATCACCATCCTGTTTGTGGGCCCGCTGGTCCGCAAGCTGCTGGAGACCCACAACATCGAGCGTACCCGCGGCTCCAACCTGATGGATGGCATCAGCACCGGTTTCGCCGGTCTGGTCCCCTACAACCCCGTGTGCCTGAACGCGGTGAGTCTGGCCATCGCCAGCGGTGTGGTGGGTGAGTCCTTCTCCTTCCTGGACTTCATCCCCTACAACTTCCAGAGCATCATGCTGATCGTCCTGTTCACCCTCAGCGCCATCACCGGCGTGGGCCGCCGCTTCGACAAGCCCCAGGCTGCCAAGTAAACAAATAATTTACAGATGGAATGGAAAAAGGAGATCCCTATGGAAAACTATGAGCATGGTCTGCTGTTTGACCCCGCCCTGTCTGCGGAGATCAAGGAGCGCTTCTGCTATGTGGATGCCGACCCCGAGTTCGGCAAGCGTCTGTTCTTTGAGAACTCCGGCGGCTCCCTGCGCCTGAAGGCGTCTGTGGAGGAGCAGGCCAAGTACCAGGCCTTCCCCGATTGCCCGGAACGCGTACACGCCCGCTCCAAGGAGCTCAAGCGTATCCAGCTGCGGGGTATCGATGATGTGATGCACGTGGTGTTCGGCGCCTCCGGCGGCCCGCTGCTGACAGAGATGACCGCCTCCCAGTGCATGTTCCAGATGGTGGGCGCCATTCTGGAGAACTGCCCGGGTACCAACGCCGTCACCTCCGTGCTGGAGCATCCCTCCGCCTTCGACGCCGTGAAGTACTACTGCGAAAAGACCGGCAAGGAGTTCCGCGTGGCTCAGGCCAATCCCAAGACCGGCGGCATCGACCCCGAGGAGATCCGCCGCGTGGTGGACAAGGACACCTGCCTGCTGAGCGTCATGTACGCCTCCAACATCACCGGTACCATCATGGACATGGAGGGCATCGTCCGCGCCGCCCGTGAGATCAACCCCGACATCTACATCGTCACCGATGCGGTGCAGCACGCGCCCCACGCCCCCATGGACGTGGACAAGCTGGGCTTCGACGGCGTGAACTTTGCGCCCTACAAGTTCTTCGGCACCCGCGGCATGGGCTACGGCTACGTGTCCGACCGTGTGGCCAAGCTGCCCCACCGCAAGGTGCTGCAGCGTCCCGAGGAGATCTGGGAGCTGGGTTCTCCCACCCCCGGCAACTTCGCGGCCATGAGCGCCGTGGTGGACTATGTTTGCTGGCTGGGCGGCCACTTCACCAAGGAGACCGATCGCCGCAAGCTGTTTCTGGTGGGCATGGAGCACATCCATCTGCAGGAGCGGGCTCTGCTGTACACCATGCTGGAGGGCACGGACAAGGCCGCCGGCCTGCGCCACATCCCGGGCGTCCACGTCTATGTGGACACTGAGGATCTGACGCACCGTGACCTGATCGTGGCCATGGGTATCGACGGCGTGGATATGACCAAGTGTGTGGAAGAGTATCAGAAGCGCGGCGTCACCGTGTTCGAGCGCGTGAACAGCAGCGTGTACTCCAAGCGCATCGTGGAAGGTGTGGGCCTCACCGGCGCCATCCGCGTTTCCCCGATGCACTGCCACACGGTGGAGGATATTGAGGAGTATCTGCGCATCACCAAGGAGCTGGCGGAGGAGTTCGCCAAGTAAAAGGCTCTGTCTGAAAAAGACCGCCGGATGGGAGGTTTTCCTCCTGTCCGGCGTCTTGCTTTGCCTGCCGCCCTGAACCGCCATATAACACAAAAAACACCGGAGAAAGCGTACGCTTTCTCCGGTGTTTTTTGTGTTACGAAACCTCGGTGGAGTGGGCGGCCCTGCAGCGCTCCAGATGCTCCGCCTCCTCAAAGGTGGGCACGGGGCAGGATTCCCGATAGATGATCTGGGGGGTCACAATGGTGGGGCGGATGTCCGCCGCGTCCAGCCGTTGGAGGGCCAGATCGATAGCCAGCCGCACGGCGCGGTGGGTGACCTCCTCCATTTTCAGGTCCACCACCGTCATGGGCGGCGTGGATTTGGCGAAAAACTGGGGCAGGGAGGTACAGGTGGTGATGATCTGCACCTGACTGCCCACGCGATAGTCGGCCTCGATCAGCGCCCGCATCAGGCCGAAACTCACAATGTCGTAGGTGCAGATGATGGCCTTGGGCACGTTGTGGTTCCGGATCATCTTGATGCCCAGCTCGTAGCCCGCGTCGATGTTGTTCTCACAGTAGAAGGTACGGGAGTGAATGTCCACGCCGTACTCCTGGCAGGTCTGGCTGATGGCGCTGGCGCGCTGGTTCAGGCCCAGATACTGGGCGGGATTGATGACCAGTCCGATGTTGGCTCCCGCCTTGCACACAGCCTGCTCCGCCGCAATGCGGCCGGAGGCATCCTGGTCGATGGACACGCAGGGGTAACCTTCCAGCACGCGGTTGTGCAGCACCACGGGGATCTTGGTCTTTCGCTTGGCCAGCGTGGCCAGATCCCCCGCGCCGGCGGAGACGATAATGGCCGCGTCGTATACGCGGCTGGACCAGAGGTCGTCCTCCAGATAGAGATTATTGGCCTCGTAGGGGCAAATGGTCAGGCTGATGGGCACGGTGTCGAACAGGATGGCCGAGTTCACCCCGTTCATGATGCTCACCAGCGTGGTCTCCAACCCTTTTTTTGGCCAGTAGATGGCGATGCGGGGCTTTTTCGGCTTGGGCGGCGCGGCCTTCCGCGCGTATCCCAGCCGCTCCGCCGTGTCGAAGATCAGCTCCTGCATCTCGGAAGAGATACGGCTCTCCACTCCCTTGCCGCTGAGCACATAGGAGACGGTGGCCACCGATGTGCCGCACTGCTCCGCAATATCCTTCAGCTTAACGCCCATGTGCCGTGTACCTCCTTAATTTCTTGCTTAATTATACGTTTTTTAACCGCAAATGTCAATGCTTAAATAAATTGCCCGGAAGATGCGCCGCGATTTCTGCCGATAACGGTGAAAATCTGCACAAAAGCGGAGGATAAATTCTGTTGAAATCCCTGATTCTGCGCAAAACGTCTTGACATCTTTAAGCGGAAACGTTATCTTTTAATCAGATAAATTAAAATTAAGCAACAATAAGCTAACCGTATTTCAAAAGTGTACAGGAGGCATACAGCAAATGCAAAAGATCAAAGTTCTTGAGTGCGGGCCGCGTGACGGCTGGCAGAACCTCAAGAAGGTATTGCCCACGGAGGAGAAGCTCAAATACATCGACGGGCTGTTCTCCTGCGGTATCCGGAGCATGGAGATCACCTCGTTCGTCAGCCCTCGGGCCATTCCTCAGATGGTGGACGCCGGTGAGGTGGCCCGCTACTGCGTGGAGAAGTACCCCGACAAGGAGCTGGTGGCACTGATCCCCAACTTCAAGGGCGCTGAGCTGGCCCAGGCTGCCGGCCTGAAGAATCTGACATATGTGATCTCCGTCAGCGAGTCCCACAACAAAGCCAACATCAACCGCACCCACGACCAGTCCTTCGAGGAGCTGCGCCGCATCCGCGAGAGCTTCCCTGAGCTGCAGCTGTGCATCGGCATGGCCACCACCTTCGGCTGCCCCTTCGAGGGTATTCCCGACCTGGACAAGGTGCTGCGCTTCGTGGAGCGCATCCGCAGCTGCGATGTGGACACCGTCTATCTGGCGGACACCATCGGCATCGCCGATCCCGTCCAGGTACGCCGCACCGTGAAGAGCATCATAGAGCGCTTCCCCGACACCAAAATGCAGGTCCACATCCACGACACCCGCGGCATGGGGCTGGTGAACACGCTGGCGGCCATTGAGGCCGGTGTGGACACCGTGCAGTCCACTCTGGGCGGGCTGGGCGGCTGCCCCTTTGCCCCCGGTGCCTCCGGCAACACTGCCACGGAGGATTTGGTCTACATGCTCCAGCGAATGGGCTACGATACCGGCATCGACTTTGGGCGGCTGCTGGCGCTGTCCAAGGAGCAGCACGCCGAGATCGATGGCATTTACAGCGGGCATCAGATGAACATCGCGGCCAAAAGCCCGTGCTGCTGACAGGAGGAACCATGAAAGCTTTACAGGATATTGTGGTACTGGACCTGACCCGTGTGCTGGCCGGTCCGTACTGCACCATGATGTTGGCGGATTTCGGCGCCGACGTGATCAAGATCGAGATCCCTGTCAAGGGCGACGACACCCGCGGCATGGGCCCGTTCGTCAACAATTCCAGTCTCTACTACGCCAACGTGAACCGCAACAAGAAGAGCGTTACGCTGAACCTGAAGGACCCCAAGGGCAAGGAGCTGTTTCTGGCCATGGTGAAGAAGGCCGACGTGGTGGTGGAGAACTACCGCCCCGGCGTCATGGACAAGCTGGGTGTGGGCTACGACGTGCTGAAGGAGGTCAATGACCGCATCATCTACGCCGCCGTCTCCGGCTTCGGCAGCTACGGCCGCAACTCCGCCCGCCCCGGGTACGACATTATCGCCCAGGCCTACGGCGGCCTGATGAGCATCACCGGCGAGCCGGACGGCGAGCCTCTGCGTGTGGGCACCGCCATCGGCGATGTGCTGGGCGGCATGAATCTGACCATCGGCGTCCTGACGGCGCTGCACGCCAGAGAACTCAGCGGAAAGGGCCAGCGCGTGGACGTGGCCCTTGTGGACAGCGTGATCTCCAGTCTGGAGACCGGTACTCAGCGCTACTTCGCCTCCGGCAAGCTGCCCCGCCGTATCGGCAATCGCTACGCCTCCGCTTATCCCTATGATTCCTTCAAGGCCAAGGACGGCAGCTTCGTCATCGGCTGCGGCAACGATAAGCTGTTCAACCTGCTGTGTACCAGGGTGCTGCACCGCGAGGACCTGCTGACCGACCCCCGCTTCCTGAACAACGCCCTGCGCTGCGAGAACCACGCCGCCCTAAAGGTGGAGATCGAGAAGTGGAGCACTACCGTGACGGCGGCGGAGGCCTACGACGCCATCAATGCCGCCGGCGTCCCCGCGTCCCCCATCAACGATCTGTACCAGATCAGCCATGACCCTCACGTCGTGGAGGACCGCCAGATGTTCATCCCCGTGAAGCATCCGGTCATCGGCGATATGCGCGTCAACGGAAACCCCGTCAAGCTGCTGGATATGATGCCGGAGGTCGTGACCTGCGCACCGGCTCTGGGCCAGCATAATGAAGAGATCTACGGCCAGCTGCTGGGTCTGGACAAAGAGCAGCTGGAGGCGCTGGCAGAGGACCACGTGATCTGATCCGGCGCTCCGTGTAGAGTTAGAGAAAGGAGTGTGTATGGAGGCAAGAAAACGACTGCGAGAACTGGTGGACGCCAAGGAGATCCTGGTCCTGCCGGGCGCATACGACGCGCTCAGCGCCAGACTGGCGGAAGCCGCGGGCTTTCCCTGCGTGTACATGACGGGCTACGGACAGTCCGCCAGCAAGCTGGGCGCACCGGATGTGGGCCTGATGACCATGAGCGAGATGGTGGAGCGGGCCAAGGATATGTGTGCGGCCGTGTCCGTTCCCGTTATCTGCGATGGCGACACCGGTTTCGGAAATGTGGTGAATCTGGTGCGTACCGTACGGGAGTATGAGAGAGCTGGAGCTGCCGCCATCCAGCTGGAGGACCAGACCATGCCCAAGAAATGCGGCCACATGCTGGGCCGTCAGGTGGTGGACGCGGAAGAAATGGTCAGCAAGATCCGCGCCGCCGCAGCCGCGCGGCAGGACCCCAACTTCCTCATCATCGCCCGCACAGACGCACGTACCAACCATGGCGTGGAGGAAGCCATTCGCCGGGCCAAGCTCTATGAGCAGGCTGGGGCCGACATCATTTTCGTGGAGTCGCTGGAGAGCGTGGAGGAAATGCGCATGGTCAACGAGACCATCGCCAAGCCCACCATCGCCAACATGGTGGAAACAGGCCGTACACCACTTCTGACTGCTGCACAGCTGCAGGAGATCGGTTATGATATGGTGGTGTTCCCCATTTCCGCGCTGTTTGTGGCGGCCAAGGCAGTCTACGACATGCTGATGGACCTGCGCGCCAACGGCACGACCCGGAACTGCCTGGACGAAATGATGAGCTTTTCCCAGTTCAACGACTTCATCGGCCTGCCTCTTGTGAGAGAACTGGAGGAGAACCGGTTCGACAGCGTTGCCAAAAAGCTGCGGTAAGCGAAACGTGTCCCGCCCGGCGGGACGCGGACACACAAAGTATTTAGGAGGAATCACATGAAAACGAGCAAATCTAAGATGATCCAGACAGTGATCTCACTGCTGATCATGTTCGTCGCCGGTTACTTTATCCCCACGTGGGGCCCTGTGACCAGAATGGGCGTTCAGTACCTGTGCATTATGATCGGCTGGATCTACATGAGCATCGTCACCGGCGGCCTGCTGCTGTCCTCCGTGATCGCGCTGACAGCCTGCGTGATCCCGGGCTACTACACGGCAGCCTCCATTGTATCTACCACCCTGGGCAACAGTATCACTCTGCTGATGATTTTCATCTTCATCATGGTGTACATCTTCCAGAAGACACAGACCGGTGAGTTTCTGGTGCGCTGGCTGCTGTCCCGTAAGGTGGTCAACGGCAGACCCTATCTGTTCACCGCGTTCTTCTTCATCGCCATCATTGTCATCGGTGCCGTCATCGGCTCCTTCGGCATCATCCTGCTGGCCATCGCCATCCTGGACGCCCTTGCGGAGGTTACAGGCATGGACAAAAAGAATGACTGGTTCCGCTTCCTCCTGCTGGCTACGGTGGCCCTTTCCGGCACCACGGAGGTGTTCTTCCCCTTCAAGCCCTACGCTGCTCTGTACATGAGCATCTTTGATGCCCAGCTCAACACCATCGGCGCCGCCTGCGACGGCAACACCTGGCTGATAACCGCCGCGATCATGGCCGTCCTGTCCTTCGTAATCCTGATGCTCCTGGCCCGTTTCGCGTTCAAGTTCGACCTCAGGCGTATGAAGGAACTGGACGTTTCTGTCCTGCAGACTCCCGAGTTCAAGAAGATGTCCAAGAAGCAGGTGATCGTGCTGATCTCCGTGATCCTCACCTTCTTCTATCCGTTCATCCTGATGCTCCTGCCTAAGGAGTCTGGCGTGTACCTGTTCCTCAACAACATCGGCCAGAACCTGTTCATGGGCTTCGTGATCTGCCTGCTCTGCCTGATCCACGTGGACGGCGAGCCCATCGCTGAGATCGGCGATGTGTTCAAGAACGGTACCAACTGGCAGATCATTTTCGCTGTCGGCTCTGTTATTGCCATCGGCGGCGCCATGGCCGCGGATGTCTGCGGTGTGGCTACCTGGCTGCTCAGCATCTTCCAGGGCGTCTTCGGCGGCATGAGCATCGTCACCGTGGTCATCATCGTGTGCCTGCTCAGCTGCATCATCACTCAGTTCTTCTCCAACTCCGCCACGGCGATCCTGTTCCTGACGGCCTTGGCCCCTCTGGCCGTGGCGTTGTATCAGGAGGGCGTTAACGTCTCCGTGTTCCCCGCTCTCATCGGTACGGGTACCCTGACGGCCTGCCTACTGCCCTCCGGCTCCGGCCAGTCCGCCATCATGCTGAGTACCGACATCTTTGCCGATGATGGCCAGCAGTGGGCACTGTCCAAGGGCGTCATCGTGCTGGTGGGCATCACTCTGGCCATCGTGGCTGCCGGTATCATCAGCATCCTGATCCTGTGATAAGGAGGTATTACCATGGATGATATTATCAAGGTCAAGCACCGCGGCAGCTTCCATGTCGGCGGTGAGAAGGTCAAGCTGGAGAACGTCCCTGTGGAGGATTTTCCCTATCAGGGTAAGTTCACCTTCCACTCTGACCCCAACGGCACCCACTGGGCCAAGCAGATGTACGTCCAGTACACCGAGTTGGCCGAGCCCGTGTGCCCCTACCCCATTCTGATGTGGCACGGCGGCGGTCTCACCGGCGTTACCTGGGAGACCACTCCCGATGGCCGCGAGGGCTTCGACACCCTGTTCCTGCGCCATGGCTTCAACGTCTACGTGTCCGACGCCGTGGAGCGCGGCCGCGCCAGCTGGGCCAAGTTCCCCGAGATCAACCCCACGCCTCCCATCTTCCACTCCTACGAGTCCCGCTGGCTGAACCTGAAGATGGGCGAGACGTATCCCATCCCCTACGAGGGCAACCGTTTCCCCATTGACCACTATGACCAGCTGATGATGCAGGGCGTTCCCCGCTGGCTCACCTCCGACGAGTGGACCATCGACGCCTACTGCAAGTACATCGAGCGCATGCAGCAGCATGTGGACGGCGTCATCATCATGGTCCATAGCCAGGGTGCGCTGTATACCAAAAAGATCATGCAGAAGTACCCCGACTTCGTGAAGGCGGTGGTGTTCGTTGAGGCGGCGACGCTGCCCGCACTGGACGAGGACCTGACGGCGTTTGCCAAGATCCCCCAGCTGTACGTGTACGGCGACTTCATGAGCGAGGACTACAAGGTCGTTCACTCCTGGGCGGACTCCATCCGCAAGACAGCGCCCGCCTGGTACGCCAAGCTCAACGAGCTCCACGCGGATCACACGTGGATGAACCTGCCGGCCATGGGCATCAAGGGAAACTCCCACATGCTGATGATGGACGACAACAACGACCAGATCGCTGACATGATCAACGACTGGCTGGTGAAGAAGGTCCCCTGCGGCAGCAAATAAGCTAATTTCTCTCCTCTTTTGGTACTTTTGGGCGAAGGACCGGCGCAGCTGCAGCGCCGGTCCTTCGCCCGTTTGCGTCGGCCCGATACCCTCTCCGCCGATGATGGCGGGAGCGCTCCGGCCGTCCTTTGTGATCTTGTGTCAAACGCCGTCATAGCTGCTCCACGGGCAGCGTCACTGTAAAGGTGGAACCCTTTCCCGGACGGGAGAATACCGTGATCTGTCCGCCGCACAGCTTTACCACCCGCTGCACGATGGACAGACCTAGGCCGTTGCCGTGGTCACCGGAGGAGGGGGCGGCGCAGTAGAATTTCTCGAAAATGGGGCGCTGGGTCTCCGCATCCATACCCACGCCGGTGTCGGAGATGGACACGTGGACCGCGCCCTCGCCCTGCCGCAGCACCACGGTGATCTGGCCGCCGTCGGGGGTGAAGCGGATGGCGTTGGACAGGAGGTTGGACCAGATGTGCTCCACCAGCTCCTCGCTGCCGTAATATTCCACGGGGTCCAGATCGCCCTCCACCGTCAGCCCTTTTTTCAGCCAGTCCCGCTCCTGCTGCCGGACGCAGCGGCGCAGCTGCTCGTCCAGACTGTACCGCGTCTTGCCGGAGATGATCTCCGTGTTTTCGTACTGGGCAAGCTCCAGAATATGGGTGCTCATGGCCGCCAGACGCTGAGACTGCTGCACCACGGTGTCCGTATAGGCCCGCCGCTGCTGGGGCGTCAGGTCGTCGTTCTGCAGGAGCTTGGCGAAGCCGCGGATGGAGATCAGCGGCGTCTTGAATTCGTGGGAGAAGGTGTTCACAAAGTCCATCCGCAGCAGCGCCACGCTGGACAGCTCCTCCGCCATCTTGTTGAAGCTGCGGATGTACTCCGCCACCTCGCCCCGTGCGCCCCGCATCTCCACACGCACTGAGTAATCTCCGGCGGCCACGGCCTGCGTGGCCTGCATCAGCCGAGACAGCGGCGCCAGATACCCGCGGAAAATGAACACGGCCAGCACCACGCCCAGTACGGCGCTGATGGTCAGGATCAGGATGGGCCACAGCAGCGTATAGCCCGTGAGCTCCAGACGTACCAGCCGCTGTGCCAGCGCGACAATGCCCAGCGCCAGCACCACGTATACCACCACCAGTCCCAGCACCAGCAGGAACATAGTGCCCAGCAGCCGTACCGGCGGGTTCTCCTTTTTCACCTTAGCTCTGCGCATCTTCATCCTCCCGCAGCATGCCCATGTAGCCGAAGCCGCGGATGGTCCGCAGCTCAAAATCCCCGTTGTCCCGGAATTTCTCCCGCAGGCGGGAGATGTAGACCTCCACGGTGTGCTCGTCCACCTCGCTGTCCAGATCCCAGATGTCGTCGATGAGCTGCCGCTTGGTGAACAGTGTGCGGGGGTAGGACAACAGCTTGTATAAAAGCAGGAACTCCTTGGCGGTGAGCTGCTGGGCGCCCTGAGGCGAAACGACCTGCAGGGAGCCGCGGTCCAGAACGGTGGCTCCCACCGTCAGCCGGCGGTCCGCGCGGCTGCAATACCGCCGCAGCAGCGCCTCGATGCGCCAGAGCATCTCCTCCTCGTCCACGGGCTTTATCATGTAGTCATCGGTGCCTGCCCGAAAGCCGCGGCGCTTGTTGTAGCGCGACACGATTTTTGAGAAATTCGGACAGGATAATTGAGAAAAAATAGCGCCATTCTAAGAAGCATTTCCGAGCTCGCTCAAATGCATCGACGGCCCCCGAAAAAGCCGGGAGCCGCCCATGCAAAGGAGCGGGCTTTTTTGGCGCTCGGAGGAGCGGTTTTGCCGCCCCTCCTGCGCCGTCTAAGCCCAAGGGGTAGTAGTTACTCGCCGTCGCCCTCGTCGGCGGCCACAGCGGTCGCCTGAGTGGCTTCTTCCCACCCATAGACGCCGGGTTCCCACACGTTGTTGTCAGCGGTGCTCACCCAGTTCTTGCCGTTGTGAGAAGCCTTGTCGCCCTTGGCGTAAGCATCGTGTGCGCCGATGGGCTGCACCCACTCGGGGAACTCGTCGAGCGGGTTGCCGATGCGCGTCCACATGGAGGGCGTCGCAGAGGGCTTGGTGTTCTGGCCCTCGTTGGTGACGTCATGGATGGAGCGGTAAAGGTTGCCCTCGTCCTGCACGATGTCACCCTGCTTGCCGCGCCAGTTGGCGTCCCATTCCACGAAGAGGTCGGGGTACTCGGCGATCGTGGTCTCGTCGAGCTGCTGTTCCTGTGCCGCCTTGACAAACATCAGCTCGGCGACCGCCTGAGCGGATGCGGCGCGGCGCTCCGTGCCGTGGATCTCCTTGACCGACCTTTTGGGAGTCAAATACTTCACGTCCTTATTCATACGCACCTCCGAAGCCCGAGATGGAGACTTCACCCTCGAAGCCCTCATTCTTTGTGATGGTGAAGCGGATATTCACGCCCCACTTGCTCGCGGTCTTGGTCTTGTTGGTGAAGTTGTAGACGCGGTTGATCTGCACCATCGCCGTGATGTCCTCCCATGTGGGAACGGCGTCGAAGCCGTTGTTGCACGCCTCCACCTTGGCGACCGCGCCCTCGATCTTCCACGTCGGCGTCACAAGCACTTTGGTCGCCGCTGCGTCGGTCTCTTCCGGCGCGGCCAGCTCAAACTTGATGACCGTCTCTTTCTTGCTGAAGGAGAAGACGCGGACGCTGGTAGCGAAGTTGCCGTCGACCGCCTCGATGCGGAGCTGGTGTTGTCCGTTAGTCAGCGAGAGCCACTTCTCTCGGGTCAGCTCGATCGTTTCCTGCTGTCCCAGCGTCGCCTGATAGCTGCGGATCTGCGCATCGTCCACGAACTCGGTGACGACCACGTTGTCGCCCTCGACGTCGCTCACGGTGTAGTTCTCCGCGAAGCTCCCGTTCTTCAGACCGAGGGCCTTGTCCTGCCCGGAGATCGTCGGCGCGGAGTTCGTGCGCTTGAAGGTGACACGGCGGTAGGCCGTGCCGCCCTTGCCGTCCGTGACGGTGATCTTGAGGGTGTTGACCGAATTGAGGCCCAGCGCGTAGAGCTTTTCCGAGGTGATCGTCACGGTCAGCTCCTCGCCCTTGGGCGCGTTGTTGATCGTGCGGATCGTCTCGTCGTTGAGCTCCTCCACGACGGTCAGTGTGTCGCCGTCCGCGTCGTCGATGGTGTAGGCGTAGGTGAAGCCGAGGTTCTTATCCCCGAGGTTGCCGTCGCTGCCGGAAATGGTCGGGGCGGAGTTGGTGCGGGTGAACGTCCACGTCCGGGTCGCTGTGCCGCCCTGCCCATCGCTGACGACGACCTTGACAGTGTGCTTGCCGAGGCTCAGGGAATCGACATCGACGGAGATGGTGTTTACCAAATTTCGCGTCGGGGCAAACGACTTCGTCGTTTGCCCATCGAGCGACTCCGTCGCCGTCAAGACGTCGCCGGAGTCGGCGTCATCGACCGTGTAGGTGATTGTGAAATTGCTGTTCTTATCTCCGAGATCTCTGTCACTGTCAGAGATCAGAGGGTCAGTGTTCAGGATTTCAAGGACGGGGCGGAAACCGACGCGCGAGGTGGAGTTCGTAGCATAGGTGATGTACCAGTAGCGGGCCGAATAAGACCCACGGATCGCACGGTACGACGTATTCGAGGAATACGTCTCTTGACACCAAGTATAGACACCCGCCCAATTCCAGAGGGCGTTATGCGTGCTGCTAAAGTCGGTCGAGTTGAGGTTGCTGTCGAGGTCGGAGGACACAGGAGCCGGGAGGCCCGTGATGACCTCCTCGCGGGTGATGAATCTGTCCCACTCGTTATTGGTGGGCGTGCCGCCCGCGTATGCGTCGGAGGTATTGCGGTAGTTGCTGCCACCCGTCAGGGAGCGGAGCTTGTACTTTGCGCCGTCAATGGTGACCTCCTTGCCGAAGATCCAGCCCGCGCTGTTCAGGTCGTTCCATGTGACGTTGACGAGGATGACACGGTCACAGATGAGCAGCGTCTTGTCGCCGTCCTTGATCTTCACCCACTGGAGCTTCTTCGCGTCGTCCGAGGGCGTGTTGCCGAAGCTGTAGTTTGAAATGCTGCCGGACATCGAGGGGATATTGCCCGCACTGGACGCTCCGCTGGGTGCGCTGTCGTTACGCCACGGCTTTGTAGGTCTTGCCAGCGCCGCGCCGTTGTTGTAGAATCCGCCGAGCTTGACGGTTCCGAGATATTGCGCCATAAGGTAGCTCTCCTTCCGTTTTGATGAAGCGGTAGGGAGCGAAGATCTTCTTCGCCAGATTGTAGGCGCAAGCCCACCGGGCGAAGCCGAGCCACGAGTTGACCGATTGAACGATCGCCGCCTTCGTGATCGTGCCCTCCTGCAGCTTCTCCATCATCCGCTTGATGCGCCGGTTCTCCCGCCGTTTCGACTCGGTACGGAGAAGCAGGTGCGTCGCTTTGATTTTGAAGCCGTAGGCGTTCACGCCCTGCCGCACATAGAAAATCTTGGTCTTTTGGTTGGTCTCAAGGTGCAGTCTCTCTTGGAGGAACACCTTGATCTTTGCTAACCACTCCCGGGCGATTTCCTTGTCCGGCGCTATGATGACGACATCGTCCATGTAGCGCGTGTAGAGCGTCGCACCGAGGAAGCGGATGCAGAATTGATCGAGCTCGTTGAGGTAGATGTTGGCGAAGTCCTGAGAACTCACGTTCCCCAGTGGAATCCCTCTCTCGCCCTCCGGCGAGCTGTCGATCACTTTGCAAAGAAGCCTGTAAAAACGGAGGAAGTCCTCGTATTTCTCGGGGTACTTCTTCTTGAGCTTCTTGAACCGCTTCGCGATGATCTGCTTGAGCACGCTGCGGTCGATGCTGTAGAAAAACTTGCGGACGTCGATCTTGATGACCGTCGCCTCGTCGCCCCACTTCATGCGGGCGACCCTCATGTCGTGCTGTACGTTGAAGGCGGCTCGGATGGGGCCTTTTCCGTACATACACGCAAATGAACGGTTGACGAATACCGGGCGGAAGAGCGTCTGCAGCTCCTGATGGATGACGAGCTGCACGATCTTATCCCGCAGCGGCGGGATGTGGAGGCTGCGCTCCTTCGGCTCCACGATGATCCTGTGCCGATACTTTCCCGGCGTGTACTCACTAACGCCCGCCTGTCTCGTTTTCTCAATTTTCTTGAGATCGCGCCATAGGCGCACGTTGTTCACTTCGGAGTAGAGGTCGTAGAGCACAGCCTCCCGTGTGAACTTGCGGCTGCCCCGCAAGGCGGTCTTGTAGCCCGCCTCAATCGCTGCCCAGCCCACGGCGTCCTCATAGCTGGAGGGCGGTGGGATCGGCGGCACGAGGGCCTTCTTGGTGCTCTTCGTGTTGTAGAGCATAATGGGGAATTTCGTCATTCGTGGCATCCTTTCCTTTTAGAACGGCTTGGCACCCATGACGCGGGTTGCTACCCACATTGTAGACCTCCCTCCGCCTCCCAATACGAGAGGGCGGGCGAAGCTCAGTCACTGTTTTTACGCCGTTTCTCAACATGGCGAAGGATTACCTCTCCCTTGAAGTATAACAAGGACACGCACCTGAAGCCGTGGCCGCAGATGACGTAATAACCTACAAGGCGGGGCGGAAACCGACGTTCGAGTTGGAGTTCGTAGCATTGTTGTTGTTCCAGTTGCGGGCCGAATTGTACCCACGGTTCGCACGGTTCGACGCCAGACAGAGATAACCCTAAGTAGGTGCTGTACTTTTTCTGATGGTCTATTTTCGGTTGTTGATGAAGAACTTTTGCAGTCCTCCAATGATGCGCCCGATCTCCTCGAGCTTTCCCTGCAGCTCCAAGAGCTTCTTCTGCGTGATGTACTTCTGGTTCTTGGCGACGCCCAAAAGCACGAGCAGCAGCGTCTTCTCTGCGTCCGCCTCATCCAGCCACATGAGCCGCCTGTTGACGTTCGTGAGGTTGTTGGCCATAACAGCCGCCCGGATGAGCTTGTAGCAGGATTGCTTGATCTCTTGGCACAGGGAGAACTTCTCGGAGGCGGGGAAGTTTTTCAGCAAGGGGTATATATCCCTTTCGAGAAATATCTCAGTTTTCTTTTGCAGGACTGACGGTTCCGCCATGATATACACACCTCTTTTCCCGAACGCGGGCAAGTTCGGCGCGATCTCCATAATACTCGAAGCCGTAGTCCGTGAGCTTGATCCTGACGGGCTTGCCACTGATGATGCTGTGCCCTGTGATGAGGACGTCGGCGTTCCCTGTGAGGGACAGCCCCGCCTCCGTCTGCAGGTTCAGCACACCATCCGGCGACCCGCCGCACTTCTCGCATACCGGGGCCAGCTCCACGAGCAGGCTTCCGATGATGCAGCTTGCTTCCTTTCGGCTGCAAGCGACCTTAAACATAGATCTTCCGCGCCACGGAGTCGTAGATCCCCGACGTGATCGCGACCGAGGTCACGGTGTCGAAGTTGATGAGGAAGACGTTGTTGACCATGTTGTTCAGCGTCGCATCCTTCAACACCTTAATCTCTTTCTGCGCGTCGGCAATCTGAGCCTCATGGAGAATGACCGCTTCACGGTTTGTGAAAATGCCTTCGTCCATGTGGTTCATATTCACCTGACTCACAGGCGTTCCTTCCTGAATGACCTCTCCCGTCTCAACGTCTTGGACGTGATCAAGCCATCCAATTTTTTCATAGGCTTTCATTGCTGCTCTCGACCTCCACTTCTAAGATATTATATTTGAAGGCTATATAAAGCCCCTTGCCCGGTGTTTTTGTGAAGACCCGTTCGCCCGCTGACGCGATGATGTCGCCGTCTTTGTCCACGAGCTGCACCTCGGCGACGTCACCGATCACGGTATCGTCGAAGTAAATGTAGACCCTTGCGCTTGCGCCCTGCACGAAGCGGCGGAAGGGCTCCGCTGTCTGTGGCACGCCGTTGAGCGTGTAGTCCGCATGATCGACCGAGTCAACGAACCGCTGCCCGATCTTCTGGATACCGATAGAAGTCAATGTTTTCATTCTGCTGCGCCTCCTTTCGCGTTGGTAGAGCAGCGCGTGGAGGTGGAGCATCTCAGGTAGACCTTTGCACCCTGCGCCGCCTTCGAGCCCGCCTCAATGTCCGAGGCGAAGCCCTGATAAATGGTGTACGC
>OJKY01000925.1_pt1 | contig 20184 bp, 20 predicted proteins | sample 1596571 | NCBI WGS metagenome assembly OJKY01 (sample SAMEA4350170, study PRJEB24818) | metagenome | biome: human; feature: gut; material: faeces | place: Denmark | collected 2013-09 | reverse complement strand
CCCCGCTCTTGTGAGCGAAGTCTACAAGGTGGTTTACCTGGGAAAGAGTATTTCTTACGGGTTGAGTATTGACAGGCGTTTCGGTAAAGTTTCAAGTAAGTTTTGCGAACCGAATCCCATGGATAGAAGTGAATAACGAACATTTCCTATATTGTTTCAAATGGAAGTCCGGATTTTTAGGGCTTCCATTTGCTATTTATGAACTTTGGGGATATGATTGAAATTAAGGACATATCCGGAAAGACAAGGTTCTCCACCCCTATCAACAAAGGGGCTAAGGGAAAGTTTACACTGATGAAAGAGGATTATATAATCCTTCCCTTCTCGGCACCCTCTCCCATCCCGTTCAAACTGGGCGACTACGTGGATTTGGCCGGAGCATTGGACGACTCTCTGGGTGGCAAGCTGGCAAAAATCTATGAGATTGTTGACCTTCTGAAGCCCACCTACAACACCTCAACCGGAGGATATGACTACGAATTAAGGCTGGATGCCTACTACTGGAAGTGGAAGAACAAGATATTCAAATACACACCTGAACAGGCAGGTAGCGAAGCGTCATGGTCGCTAACTGCATCCCTTGACGTGCAGTTGGGCGTGTTTCTCCGTAATCTGAAATCATTGGGGTACACTTACCGGGGTTCAGACTTCACATTCAGCATAGACGATACCGTAGAGAACAAGGCTGTAGCAATGACCTACGACAACATAAACCTGTTGGATGCCCTGTTCTCTATGGCGGGTGAGGATAAGTGGAACTGCGATTGCTGGATAACGGACAACGTGATTCATTTTGGGCGAAATGAGTTCGGGGATGCCGTTAAAATCGAGCGTGGTGTCGAAGCGTCGGCCATCACCCGCAGCGAAAGTCAGGGCACTTATGCCACCCGCATCTATGCGTTTGGCTCAACAAAGAATATCCCTACGAACTACCGTCCGACTGACGAGCAGGCCGTGGTGAACGGTGTAGTCCAGAAACGGCTTATGCTTCCGGCCGATACTCCCTATATTGACGCATATGAAGGAATGTCGCAGGAAGAAGCTATCGAAGATGTGGTGGTTTTCGACGATGTTTATCCCCGTCGGGTAGGCACTCTATCTGATGTGCACACTCGTACCGAGGAAGTGAACAACGAGGACGGCACGAAAGAAACCGTTACCTACTACCGCTACAAGGATACCGGGCTGGTGTTCAAGGATGAATATATCATCGAAGGACAAGAACTGAAAATAAAATTCCAGTCCGGCAAGCTGAACGGAATGGAGTTCGGCGTTATCTTCAATCCGACCCCAAAGGATGAAACCCGTGGCGAGCAGCTTTGGGAGATTGTCAGGAATGATGACTATGGGCGAATGCTTCCTGATGATACCATGAGGCCCGAGAACGGTGATAAATATGTTCTTTCAGGATTTGACATCCAACTGGTGTCAGACCAGTATATCCCAGACGCCGAACAGGAGTTGAAGGAAAAGGCGCAGAAGTATGCTGATAAAGTAAATAAAGATGACGGCACCTACCCTACTACTCTTAGAAGTTCATGGGTAAAAGAGGATTTAGTCTCACGAACATTTGAGTTTGGTCAAAGAATCAACCTCGTTGATGACACCTATTTCGAAAGTGGACGTATTTCACGTATTTTAGGATGGGAAATGAATCTTGATATTCCTTGGGATTCACCTGTCTACACGATTGGAGAAAGTATGCCTTACTCGCGAATCGGTGAGATTGAGGACAAGGTTGACTCCCTTACATACAAAGGACAGAGCTATAACGGGAATGGTAATGGAGTATATGTTATTAGGGTGAATGATTCAACTACCCCTAGTGACAGTAATGTATTTTCTGCATTAAAGTCGTTGAAGACGCTTCTTCGTAAAGACCAGTCGGACGGAACTAACTTCTTGTTGAAGTTCGGTGAGTTCATTGACAGCATGATCGCCGGGAAGGGTGCCGGTATATTCCCGGACGGTCGCGGACAGTTTGAAAAGCTGGAGGTTCGTTCATCTTTAATCGTAAAAGAACTGATATATAACCGTTGGTTCGCGCAGGAAGGTAACGTTACTTATTCAGAAGCCGGCACGATCGAACGTATTGAACTTCTTGAAGACAGCACGTATGACCTGTATCTTCGTCGTCGCTGGGACAATGATATTACGGCATTCAAAGAGCAGGATGTAAGTTATGGCTCAGTGAACAATCTGAACTCTACAGGAGAGTATTATGACAGCTGGTTCCGCGTCCTTAGTGTGATGCAGGCAGAAAACAAACTGAATGTCGTGCTCTATCCAGATGAAGAGGTGCCTGGGGGTAAGAACTATCCTCCAGCTGTAGGTATGGTGATTACACGTCGAGGAAATGCGGTAGATGAAGAACGGCAAGGATTCTGGTATATCTCATCGTATGAGGGCTGCATCTGTATGCTGGATGGCGTAACGAAACCTATACTTGAAGAATCGAATTATAGTATTATTGTTGGGAAGCTGAAGCGGTTGTCTCTTTTTGATAATCTTCCGATAAACTATCTACAGTCGTATGTCTATTGCCGTGGTATCGCTATCCAGGACTTGATGCGGATAGACTATCAGGGTGTGGTTATCGTACAGCTGAACGACCGTGGGTTCTGGTCGCTGGAGGTTGCTCAGAGCGAGAATCCTTATAAGGTTGGAAAAGATACGGTAGATACTGTCTGGCATTTCGGCTGTCGCTGGAAGTGCCTTGTTACCGGAACAACGGATGAACCTCGCTATGCCAGCACGGGATGGGCGATGATAGAAGGTAATCCAGCCTTTACAATAGACTTAGACAGCTCAAACGGATGGCAGTTTGATGCAGACAGAATATCAGACCGTGACGAATCTGGAGATTATATCGTATTCACGGAACTTATAGTCTCCGGATTATTATATAACCAGGATGTGACAGATAATATTCTGGATTCCGATGTGACCTGGACACGTGATACAGGGAATGTGAGTGAAGACAATGCGTGGGCTATTAAAAGGGCATCTGCTGGTAAGAGACTAAGTCTTACGTTAGATGACCTTGGAACGGATTATATGACACGTTCGTCATGTTCCTTTAAAGCGACAGTCCTTCTTCGTGACGGACAAAAATATGAGATAGCAGAAAATTATGTAACATTTTAATTTAAGTTATGGCATTAGCAAGTAAAAAGAAAAGTCTTAACATCAACTACCGCCCTCTACAGGCAAGCATAAGTATGCAGGTGGTAACAAGTGTTCCGGACAGACAGTTCTATTCGGCCATGGATAAGTCTTTTACCCCCGACTACACGCTTACCCCGCTTACTCTGTTCCCTCGCTGTGCGGCGGTAGACGTTGATTCCACGTCGGCTGCGAAGGCGATAAACTCAGAACTTACAAACATGAAGTGGTATGAGCGTATCGGCGGTGTGCAGAAACTGATTAGCAGCGGTACGGATTATGTGATTACGCAGTCGGGAGAAAACAAGGGGCAGATACAGGTCAAGAAAAATTCGAGTATAGCGAATCCCATCACTCTTGAATTTTCTGCTGAATATGTGGATATACGTACTAACCAGGTTTTGAAATACACTGCCAGCAAGGTTATTATTGTGTCCGACTCAAGTTCTCCGCAGCCGGTTTTGTCTCTTGATTCTCCGGATACGGTACAATGGTATCCTGTACGTGATGTCATGGAGCAGACTATTACCGCTAAGTTCATGGCAGGAAATAAGGACATAACAGAAGATGAGCGTGTAAAATTCTGGTGGTACCGGGTATTGTCTACAGGTGCGTTGGAAGAAATTGTCGATGGCAATGGAGATAATGACTGGGAGATTGTGTCAGTTAACAAGAACGTGCTTGTGGTTAACCGTGATTTTATCGGCGATGAGCAGGCTTATATATGCAAGGCGGCATACCGTGAGACAGGTTCCCTACCTGCCACTCCAGATACATTCGACCAGATTGCAACAACTCGTATTGTAAGGTATATACCACGGCTAGAATGTGACTTCAAGGGGGTAGTTACCGGATGTCCGGCTGGCACAAGCTATATCTATCCGCAGGGATATGTACGTGATTCGACAGGTGTAATTCAGAATCCGGAAGAATGGTTCAAGTTCATCTGGATGGGAAAGAATCCCGGCTCAAGTTCATACAGCCAGGTAGCTGAAGGTGCTAATCCTACAATCAAATTCGTGGAAGGAATGCTGCTTGACTTGCAGATTGAAGACCGTGGGGCACAAGTAATATTGATTGACGATACAGACGAATCAGTATTGCAAGATGCGGATGGTAATGTTTTGTTTGACAGAATTAATAATTAGAATACTATGGCATATTACATTAAAGTGACGAAGAAGGTGGCCGATAAGATTGGTGCACCTGTAGAGAACCGTAACAAGACAGCGGACGGTAATATCCTGCTTTGGCAGGCCGATTTGAATATCATTCCAGGAGAAACCATATTCGACCGTGCGGCTTTTGTTGGTGGAGTGGCAATGACTGGTAATGATGCAAGGGGAGAGATTGATGGTACGGCCGAGCCTGCAGAAGTAACCATTCCTGAATATTATCAGGATGCAGAAGTGGAAGATACGCCGGATACAGATCATCCGGTTACGCTTCCTGCTGGAGAAGAAAACGGAGAGAATGTAACAGATGGTGAAACGGATAAAACAGAGTAATTATGAGTTTAGCGAGCAAAGTCGGACAGGTCGTATATCAGCGTAAGTCCGGAGTTTACATGCCTATGTTGCAGTGCGACAAGGGAGATTTGTATCAGGAATATCAGGGTGACCCCCAGAATCCGACCAACATTACCCCTGATTTTTCCACCCTTCTTCCTACGTTAAGCTACATTATTACATCATCAAGAGTTGCAGATGGGCTGGTTATTCCTAACCTGGTGAAGTGGTTCTTCAATGATACGGAACTGACATTCGGTAGCGATAACGTGTCTACCAATTCATTCAATGGTGAGACCGGTCATTTCAAGTCACTTCCTTATCAGAAGGGTACAAGAAACTATTATGGATTGCAGATTCTGAAGAATCTTGTAAAAGCAGCAGGTGCAGCTCCATGTACGATTAAGTCTGAAGCTACTGTGGCCGTAGGTAATACTTCGGACAAGATACAGACTGTATATAGTATTCCGATTACGGAAGGTACATCCAATGCTATTCGTGTGACGATTCAGGCTGGCGACAATAAATATTTTACGCTGGTATCAAACAATGATAGCTGCATCCTGCAGGCTGTAGCCAGGATAGGAACTGATGAGATTACTTCTGGATTGACATATAAATGGTATAGTCTTGTTTCCGGTGTATGGAAAGCGATATCAGGTCAGACAGCAAAAAACTTGACTGCTACAAACGATATGGTAGATTCTGTCGGACAATTCAAGGTTGAAGTCTATCAGAATGGTACGCTCATCGGCTCCGATGTACAGACAGTTACAGATGCTTCAGACCCGCTGGATATTATTCCGAATCCAAATCCGGAAAATGAAACCATTGAGGAGGGTTCGGATGGGACGGTTGTCTATACACCGATACTTGTAAAGCGCGGCCAGACGACGAAGTTTAAAGACATGACGTTTTTCTTTGTCTTCATGGATGCAGCAGGCGTAATCCTTAATCCTTCCACTGCTGAAACAGCTTCTGCAACTGGAACAGTCACAGAAGATATGTGTCAGCAGGCATCCGGTAATGTAGCGGTAGTAATCACAACAGCGGAATAGTAGTATGACTATAGCTAGAAAAACAACAGAAGTTAAATTTGTTCGTAAGATACGTTTTATTACGTATCCTGCAGGACGCTACGACCCAAACACGAGCTATGTGTGTACGGAAGCTGCTGGCCCATTTGTCGAGCAGGATGGGCAGTATTATGCCATGTATAAGCAAGGAACTTGGCTGGGGAGCAGTATCGGACGGACGCCAAAGGAAGATTATGCCCAATATGGCTCTGATGCAACCTGGAGGCTGATGGATAAATATAAGGCATTAATAGTGGAGATGCTCTTTTCGGACTATGCAAAACTTGGTTCAGCTATATTCCTCGGTGACTATATGTTTAGTCAATATGGTATCCGGAATGGAGCACAAAGCAATGCTTACCAGAATTTCGACCCGAATAACCTGGATGCTTTTCGACCTAATATATTCGTTGATTGGTTAAAAGGGCATATTGAAGCTCTGTCAGGATACTTCGCTGGCGACCTTTCCTGCAAAAGCATGAAATTACAATTGTCTGATGCTCCAGAGGGTACTGTGTATAATAATTACCTGATTACTAACAGTAATGTTTTTGACAGGAAATTCCCGAAGCTGGACAATGGAGTAGTTCGCTCATTTGAAATGATAATACCATTGATGACACGTTCGCCATATCCTTATGATTTTACAGGCGAGGATAGCACAGTATATTTCTGTGTTAAAGGAAACCGTTTTGAGAAAATGGGTAAAGTGATAAGCTTATATAATATTCAAGGAACCAAATTTACAGTTGTTGGATTTGGTGAGAGTGGTAAAACGTATTGGAATATCTATCCTGGTGATTCCGACAGTGAAGGATATTTAGACGATGCGCAGATTTCGAATTAACGATTTATTAATTTTAAATTTAACAATTATGATACAGAAAAAAAGTTTAAAGGAAGCGATTCAAAATCCGGAGATAATATCAGTTGTGGGAGGACTACTACCTACAGCAACCCTTAAAGAAAATGGTCTTATGCCATTTGAAGACAAACAAAAGATGTTCAAATCTATGCCTACAAGTGGAGGAGGGTTAACTCATATTGCACAGGTAGTACAATACCAAAGATATGGAGCTGCAATTTATGTTATACCTAATAACGAAAATTTACCAGGCCTTTTTTTGTTGAAAGCAGGTAATAGTTCAAGTATTAATCCAACGCTAGTCAGGCTCTATGGAGGTAAGATGAACGGTAAAATATACTACAAAATTACAGGAAGCACCTTAGATCTTTATTACAAAGCAGCGAATTCTGATACTGGCCCACAAGATATATTTCAAACAATTGTTGGTACACCAGCATATACAACCTATAGCGGTACAATTGAAGATATGACTGAATTAGTAATATCATAAGAATATCACTGTTTACAGAAGGTTAACTATTAACCTTCTGTAAACAATTTAGCATCATCTGGCAAAGTCGATAAATTCATTAGAGGCTTTATCCCACTGACAGGAACGCAAGATATACTAACAACTCCAGCTTGGAGATTTTTAACATATATTCCCCAATTCCCGTTTTCTAGTTTTGAGTAATAAAACTCAGCATTCCCTATTGAACCATTTATATACGAGACTCGTGCCGTGATTTGAACAGTTTCAGAAGAAACCATTAAAGAAGCCCGCACTGGTTTTCGGTATGCATGACATATGTAAATATCAACAAAACATTTATGAGTTAGTGTTTCAAATAATAACATAGCTTCATTTTGTTTAATTGTGGTACCACCATCAACCAAAGCTCGTGATTTATCCATCAAACCATTCTTTTCAAACGTAGCCACTCCGATAAGTCCTCCCACTTCCAGACGAGGTGGGAGGACTACTGCCGGAAGTGATTCTTACGAAAAAAGGAGTTGTTGGTAAAAACACCTTAGAATCAAAAAGTTTACCAGTTGGAAATAATGATATTCTTTATCAACTCACCAATAATGATGATACCATCGGACATACAATATCTGCATTAATTATTGGATATTGTACTAAGGCTTTTATATTGACAATCAATTCAACAATAAAAGATTATTCAGATTTGGAGATAAAGAAAATTAGTGGTGATGTCAGTTTCTTGGAATTCTATTGTGATGGTACTGCGATATATTTTAAAAAGAAATCCTCAGTTACTGGAATTTGCAGTCTCACGCTCATAACCAATAATGCAGGCCCGTATTTTAAACCACTATTTACACCAGCATTGTCAAATAATACAGAAGGAATGAATCTTTTAAAAATCTCATAAAGATAGGAGGCTTTTAGCCTCCTATTTTATTTCTATCAAACCCTCAGTAGAAGATGTATTTTTCATTATAAGACTAAAACTCTTAGTAGTATTAACAACTTTAATTCCACCATTGAAAGATTTTCTTCTGTTCACATATAATTTTGAAATTCCGTCTGTATAAAATCCTATCAATTCTGGTTGTTGATTCAATAAATAATGCACCTTATAATTAAATCCGCTAGACGACGAGTAGTTAACTATTATTCGAGCAATAAAAAAATCCGAAGATGCAGCGCCATTTACCTCGATACATGCAAAACATCCTTGAGGTATATCGGCTATTTCATAATATTCATTCGTTGTGTTATTAGGGATTGTTTTTACTTGTGTATTATTATAAGAATCAGCACTCATAAGTCCTTTCTTATTCATGGTAGCTTCCGGCAGTAGTCCTCCCACCTCGTCTGGAAGTGGGAGGACTATTGCCGACAGCAACATTTAATAACAAAGGAATATTATCTTCTTCTGCATATAGAAATATACCGCAAAAAATTAATATCGGGAAAGAATATAACGCTATACGGATTGCTGATAATTTAGGGAAGTGGATTAGGCAATCTATTTCTTTTTTCGGATACATACCGTCAGGGAAGAAACTTGCATTTCATGGTTTTGCCTATTTTGAAACGACAGATATAACACTGAACGGTGGGGCAAAAATCTTATCATATGGAGATAATAGTGAAGGGCTTTTAGAATTATATTCTAGAGAAGAAAATGATAAATTCCATTTATATTTAGTCGCTCCTATTCCAGGAAGTTCAGAGATTGATACTTTTTTTATAACGAGCCCTTATGAATGTGTTAGGGAGAAAATAATATTGGATGATTCGTTCAAAAAACTTCAAATAAACATCATAGGAGGCTAAGTGCCTCCTTGTATTAACAATTTGAAATCTATATTATATTAGAATATTTACCGGATCTATATTAGTTCCTGAAAAGCTCTCAAATTCCGCATAATCAAACATTGTTACAGTAGGTACATAGTCTCGATAGCCAGACAAGTGATATGTCAATCTGCTATCTTGTGTACTTCCTGCTATATAAAGTATTTTAGAATCAGTATCTAATTTAATCTTAACCCCATCAGTCTTACCGATAGCTACAACAGATATATCTACTTTTCTTGCTTCAGTGACAAAAATAAGTTTATTAAAACTCCCTGTATCATATAATTCTATATCAAAAGAGCAACATACATTCCATAATTTATCCCCATTAACTTTAGAAAAATCAATTTTTAAGCCATTGCTGTAATTCCCTCTATAATAAGAATATTCTTTAGCCAATAGTCCGTTTTTTGCCTGCGTAGATACAGGCAATAGTCCTCCCACATATAAAAAGAAGGTTGCCAATTTTCGCAAACAGGCAACCTTCCAAATGGGTAATCCATTTTTCCGTTTAACTGACCAAAGATATAAGTTTTTTTTCAAACTGTGCTTAATTCGCCGTATCTTCAGGCACAAAAATGGATAAAATAAGATACCGTCTTGTATATAATCGTAAAAAGCAACTCAACAAGCAGGGAACATCACTCGTACAAGTCGAAGCATCCCTCAATCAGCGTAAAATATACTTCAAAACAAACATTTACTTACGTCCGGATTATTGGGACAAGCAGACAGCGCAGGTATGCAACCATCCGCAAGCTAACGACTTGAACGCAATGCTGTTTGAATTTGTTATCCACTTGCAGGGGATTGAACTTGCATTTTGGAAAAGAGGAATACAGCCAACACTTGCGTTACTTCGTGACGCTGTAAAGAAAAACACTCCTATAAATGTTACCTTCACCGTATTTGCAAAGGAATATGTTAAGCATTCAGATAGACGCCAAAGCACAAAAGACAACCTGATTACGACAATCAATGTCCTGCAGGAATTTAGGCCAGGACTGGACTTCAAAGACATAACGTATAGCTTTTTAAAGGATTTTGAGTCATATCTAAGAGAGAAAGGGAACGGTGTTAATACCGTGGCAAAGCATCTACGTCAGCTCAGAACGTTAGTCAACGAAGCCATTAACCAGGGATACATTCATGCCGATGCTTACCCGTTCCGCAAATTTAAGATAAAGCAGGAGAAAGGCCGGCATGAGTTCCTTACTCCAGACGAATTAAGGAAACTGGAGAACCTGGAAGTGAATGATAGGAAGATGCGCCACGTGCTGGATGCGTTCCTGTTCTGTTGCTATGTAGGGTTGCGATTCTCGGATTTCTGCCAGTTGGCTCCGGATAATTTTATCAAGGTTAATGGTAAAAAGTGGCTGCACTTCAAATCCATCAAGACCGGAATCGAACTCCGCCTTCCGTTACATCTTCTATTCGAAGGTAAGGCATTGGGCATTCTTGACAAGTATGAAATAGCCGAATTTGCCAGCCTTGGATGCAATTCGGACGTGAACAAATACCTCGCACAGATAGCCGGAATGGCCCGTATCAGGAAGCACATAACCTACCACACGGCCCGTCATACATGTGCTACATTACTCATCCATCAAGGGGTTCCAATCACGACCGTGCAAAAGCTTTTAGGCCATACTTCGGTCAAGACTACTGAGATATATTCAGAGGTTCTTTCATCAACAATTTTACGCGATTTGAAGGCAGTAAAAACGCGGAAAAAACGGCTCGATTTTCAGCCAAATTTTGTCGCTCGGTAGAGAATCGGTAGATTTCATGTGATATACCTAAAATATACTGACAAGAGCTGTCAGCCTTTTTGAAACCTTTTATTCTTTGTTCGTTTTTAACTTGTTTACCTTCGCTGGAAAAGGAAGGTAAATGAGTAGATTTGTGTTTGTGAAATAGTAGTTACGCCCATGAGCGTGTTTCCTGAAACGGGGATGCGCTTGTGGGCATTTTTTGTTTAATCTAAAACCTTAGTAAGATGAAAAGATTCGTTTTCATGTGTGTTGCACTGTTGATGTGCGTAGTGAGTGTTTTCGCGGAAACTTCCGTTAGTGTAGAACCTTCCGTTAGTGTAGAACCTTCCGTTAGTGTAGAACCTTCCGTTAGTGTAGAACCTTCCGTTCCGGAGTTCCTGACCGGATTTGCCAGCTTCACCGGACTTGTTACGGTCGTGGTTCCTGCTGTAGTAGGATTTATCGCTTCGAAGCTATCCAATCCTATGAATAAGTGGGTCAGCATGTGGGTGACGGCTGTAGTTGGTGTAATCGTTACCTTCTTCAGTTGGTGGATGAATCTCGGCTTTCCTCCGGCAGACGCAAGTATTGGGGTTGTGGCGATTGATTCGTTGTTCGTAGCCCTGGCATCGACCGGAATTGTATCAGTGGTAACGAGCGAATGGCTGGCCAAGTTGTTCGGTAATAAGGCTAAGGAGTGATGCAGAATCTGATTACCATCATAGCCCCGCAACTTTTGGTTGCCGGGGCTTACTCCTTTATTGGAGAAATTAAGAATGTGGTGTTTGAGCTTCGATGGATGCTGGCATTTATTGTCGTAATGATTGTGGCGGATTTCGTCCTTGGTATCATTGATAGCGTAGTCAAACGCGGTGAGGATTTCCGTTTCTCCCGTGCGGGCCGCCGGACGATGTGCAAGTTCATCGAGTATAACAGTTACCTTGTAGTTGGGTTCATGCTGGGTATCTCCATCCTTCAGCCGATTGGGATATGCAGCTATACCATTTCAGCCATGTGCGGGCTTGGACTGGCATTCATATTTGAGTTTGACAGTATTGCCGATCACATTTGCGCCATCCACGGTATTAAGAACAAGGTGAGTATAAAGCGGCTGCTGGTTGGGTATATTAAGAAAAAGTATAATGCAGCTGGAGAAATCATTGAAGAAGTAACTAAGGAGGAGAAAAAATGAATAAGATAGATGCAATCGTAGTTCACTGCTCGGCCACAAAAGCCGGGCTGGACATTGGTAAGAAAGAGATTAATCAGATGCACGTGGCTCGTGGTTTCCAGTGTATCGGATATAACTACGTCATCCGGTTAGACGGTACGGTAGAGATTGGTAGAAGCTTGACGATTGATGGAGCACACAGCAACAGCAAGGGATTCTCCGGTGTAAGCTACAACAAGCATAGCATCGGCATCTGCTACATTGGTGGACTTGACGCACACGGAAAGGCAGCTGATACCAGAACACCGGAACAGAAGAAAGCGTTGGCCAAGCTGATTAAGGAGCTTTGCTCAAAGTTCCAGATTGTGGAAGTGTTGGGCCATCGTGACACATCGCCTGATCTGGACGGTGATGGTATCGTGGAACCTGAAGAATGGACAAAGATGTGTCCTTGCTTCGATGTGAGGAGCGAATATCCTTTTATCCCTGAAATCGTTGTGAAGCCATGAAATTATACGACTACATAATGGGTAAAGTGAGCCGGTGCATTACGCTGGCTCCTTTCATGTGCCTGATTCTGATTTGTTCTTGTCGGACGATAAAATATGTTCCGGTAGAAAGTAATGCTGATAGTATCGTAGTGGAGAAGCTGGTGGAAGTTCAGTTACCGCCAGACAGCGCCACCATCCGAGCGTTATTGGAATGTGATGAAAATGGGAAGGTTGTACTAAATTGGTTGGATATAGCTAACAGTAAGAACGCAGAAGCACAGCTAACCATTGACAGCCTAGGCAACCTACTGGCAAAGATGAAAACACAGAAAGATACGGTCTACCTGCCGTCTAAAGAAGTGATGGTTACAAAGGAGGAGAAGGTGCCGTATCCCGTTGAAAAAGTACTCACACGCTGGCAGCAGCTGAAGCTAGAGCTGGGAGGTTGGGCATTTGGGATAATTATCATGGCATCCTTGGTCTTTATTATCTGGATAGTGTACAAGTTCAAAAGAAAATACTAACTTTGTACTTAGTACATGAAAGTTAATATTAATCATTTATATTTTATTATATCTATTATGGACGAACAGCAGAAAAATATTGATGTATTAGAACGCATTGTTTATAGTCTCGAATATCATTTAAGAGAGTATTCAAAGTTTAAATCAGAAAGTAAACATAATACAAGGCAAAAGGAACGTACACGTGCATTAGATAATATGTTTACTCATGCTATGGCCATAAAAAATGAGCTAACAAATAGCTTGATATATCCAATTATACAAGATGGCTCTCCATATTATATACAATTTGAAGATTTTACTAGATTCGTAGAAAGTGATGTGCGTGAATATATTGAAAAAATTAAATCTTATCTTGAGGATTTAAAAAATAAATAGATTGTAGATAAATGGAAGCGAAGCCAACATTATTTACATTTTATCTGCTACAATTTATCTCTATAATCTCTCCCAGATCCGTAGTATAGTGCTTGGATAGTTGTTCCTGCTTTAGTTTCCATTCACTCCCCTGACCTTGGACAGCCAGTTTGACAGAGTGACCATGCTTGCCATTGATGGAGTCGACAGCATTCATCAGCCGGTCTCTTTTGTCTCGATCTATCATGTCAAACAGATTCCGCTGTACGTTGTAGGTAATTTCGGTAATGATTACACCAGCCTTTTTATAATGATAACCTTTGAGAAAGATGCTTCGCAATCCTGTCAGAGCATAATGTACTATTTCCTGCGTGTCGTCCGTTGGGACCGGCAGATTGACAGAGACACTTTTCCAATACTGTGGCAGGTCATCCCGGAAACGGTTGGTCTGAATGAAAATCAAGAGAGATACGGCGTAACCTTTCTGTTCCCGTAACTTCTTAGCACACTTCGAGGCGAAGGTAGACACAGCTTCATCCATCTGCTCGATATTTTCTATCATCTGGCCAAAGCTGCGGGACGTACAGATTTGTTTCCTTGGTGTGATGTTCTCCGTGATGCAGGGTATTCTGCGTAGTTCCTTCCAGGTACGTTCCCCTACCACGGTCATATACTTGCGCACCCATGAATTCGGCAGCTGGGTGAAGTCGTAGGCTGTCTTTACGCCTTCCTTTTCCAGTCTTGCTGCTTGTCGGCGACCAATACCCCACACGTCACCGATGGCAAACAGACGTAGGGCCTTTTCCCGCTTCTCTTCTGTATCAATACAACAGACACGCTGATAAGCAGGATACTTCTTCGCAAACTTGTTAGCCATCTTCGCCAAAGTTCTTGTAGGTGCAATGCCCAAGCTGACGGGGATTCCAGTATCCTTATACACCTTATTGACGATGATTCGTCCTAAACTCTGGTAATCTGTGATACCATCCAAGTTTACAAATGCCTCGTCAATGGAATAGACTTCGATTTCAGGTGCAAGTGATGAAAGGATAGACATTACCCTAGATGACATATCACCGTAAAGGGTATAGTTCGATGAAAAGACTGCAACCCCGTGTTTTTCCACCAGTTCACGTATCTGGTAAGCCGGAGCCCCCATCGGGATACCCAATGCTTTCGCCTCGTTGGAGCGTGCGATGACACATCCGTCGTTATTGCTCAACACAACCACGGGCTTACCGTTCAGAGAAGGGTTGAACACCCGTTCACATGAAGCGTAGAAGTTATTACAGTCCATCAGTCCAAACATATCACCTCCTTCTACGGTTCTTTTTGATGGTGTAGGTTACAATCCCCCATACCAAGAAATCATTGTCTGTAGTCACTTTGATACGTGGATAGGCAGGATTAGACGGTACAAGCCAAACGGTGTCACCCTCGATAGACACACGTTTCACTGTGAACTCGCCATCAACATAGCACACTGCCAAGTCGCCTTCGATTAGTTCAAGAGATTTGTCGATGACAAGTATATCACCTTCTTCGATGCCTTCTTCCTTCATGCTGTCACCGACCACACGACCATAGAACGTGCTGGATGGATGCTTTATCAGCTCCTTATTCAAGTCAATGGCCTGCTCCATGTAGTCCTGGGCCGGAGAAGGGAATCCAGCCCGGATACCCTCATCAGCGTAAGGAAGCGGGAGCGAGGTGGACAAATCTACAAGGTGTATTTCGATATTCTTCATGTCGACAAATGTAAGTATATTGTAGAAAATAGCAAAAGAAGGCAGCTTTTTAGTTACCTTCTTTAGTAATTGAATAATTTAAACGGTATCTTGGCTGATTAAAGATGTTTTGTATCTAAACGCTTCACGCTTCTTTCCGAAACATTGAAGAAACAGTTAGGCGAGTTACTTATTCTACATATTTGAAAACCTGCATCATACATTGCAAGTATAAGAGCACCATTACTAACATAATTAATTTGTTGATTTGTCTCAACTGCAAGTATGCGCTCAATCAAATGCTTTAACTCATAAGAGGAATGAGTTTTGTTTATAGAAGAAATTGGTACCAAATAGCACGCAATAACATCTCTAGCTGCATTCAGCTCTAATTTATTAAAATCGCTAATTTTCAAAGGATTTACTCCTATAAATCCTCCATTTGTAAGCCCATTCAATTCTTCTTCACCTTCATATATGGAAAACTCATAATCCAGGTTCTTATAAAAATCTATTGTTGCCATAATAATCAATAGTATAATTAACTTGCGTAAAGGTAAACCTATTTTATCTAACTAAAAAGCAAAGCTAAATAATTACCCTCTCATCATCATAATATCAGACCGGAGTTCGATATACTCTTTGTACTTTTCCGGGTTGTCCACGTAATCAATCACACGAGATATGGCCATATCCGCCTGTTTCTGTCGGACTTTGGTGTAGTACCGGATAACTCCCTTTGATTTGTCCGAGTGGCCAAGACAGTAGTCTATTATCCCGTCAGGAATACCTATTTCAGAGGCGTACTGGGCGAAAGATTTGCGGGCTGAGTAGAACATAACTTTCTCACTGATTCCAATAGATTTGACGAGTGCAGCCAATGAACGGGATATATACCTTTGAAAGTTCTTGTAAGTAAACTTATATCCAAAATCCAATTTCCCTGTTGTTTTATTCATCCATGTTCGGATAATGACCATGGCCGGTTCAGGGATTGTAAAGCTGATAACCTTTACCCCTACCGTCGTATTCCGTGATTTTGTACGTACATATTCTATCCTCTCAGATTTCTTGAAATCATAACTCATGAGGTCTATCAGGTTGATACCTCCAAGATAGAACGACAGGCAGAATAAATCCCTGGCTATGCGAAGCCTTTTCTCTTGAGGTGATGATTTTCTGATAGCGTTGAATGTTTCTACGCTTATATCTATGTCCCTGACCGGAGAGGAAGGTATTGAGAAATCAATGTATGGATGGACTTCGTATTTCACCATACGTTTCTTGATTCCTCGGTTGATGATTGTTTTAGTATGTCGCATCATCATGCCGTTTGTTGTCTCTCCCAACTTCTTGTTTTTTCTCAGAAAGGCTGAATATCCCTCAATTATTTCGGGAGTGATGTCACACAAAAGTATATCGCCATGAACATACTCGGTGAAGTATTTCCGGTTTTGCCTGAGTAGGCCGGCATACCCACTGCTCCCCTTCTCTACTAACTCGTTTTCGTAGGCCATGCAAATCTGCTGAAAGGTTGCAGATTCATTTTCAGACTGAGATTTAGAAATAATATTCTTTATCTGGGCGCATGAGTATATCTCCTTGTTCTTTATGGCATCAAGTTTCTCCTGGTATTCATTCAGGAGGTTTCTTAGTTTGGAATTCATCATTGAAGCGTCAGGCCTTTTGACAACCTGCCCGTTTTTGAACTGTGACTCTGAGTCGATGATGAAGTTGGTAATGATGTAGGAAGTTTCATGTTTGTGGCAGACTGCAATCCTAATTTTATGCCTGCCATCTTTCAGGACTTTTGCCTTGAATACGGTCAATTTGAGTGTAGCCATATAGATTAAAAATTTTAGGATACGCAAAGGATACGCACAAAACCTCAAAAGTGAGGTTTATATCCTTTTTTTTAATCTATAAATCGGAGAAAGTTTCTTAGAAAAGTAAAGGCTAACACCCTTAATTATCAGAATATTAGCCTTTAAACACTGAGGAGCGGCAAGCGGGACTCGAACCCGTGACCCTCAGCTTGGGAAGCTGATGCTCTACCAACTGAGCTACTGCCGCGACTTTGGTGATGCAAATATAGAATTTATTTTTTAGAATCGTCCGTTTTCTCTGATTTTTTTCGTGCGGAAAATAGAAAAATTCCATTCTCCAGCTATTCCCAAAGCTTATATAATCCGGTTTCTCCCCAATAGTGATGTACGGAGGTGGCAATACAGTTTTTATAGCGGAAGAAAAATGAACCCGAAACTTCTCCACCTTTTATATTACAGACTGGTGTTTGCAGTGAAGCTGCTTCTTCCGAAGGAACAATGTCAAAGTAACGGTACTCATATCCTTTCAGACATAAGTCGCGATAATGTGTCTGACGGTATCCGCTGCACGGACGGTTGTCTTTCACGATGACTGAATAAGGCAGAATTCCCGCCATTTCGTAGGCTGTACCTCCGGGACGTGCGGTTAGTGTCTGTCCCAACAAGGCCATTCCTCCTCCTTCTGCCAGCAGTTTTCCTCCTTTCTCTACGTATTCGCGTAACTGTTCCATCAGACGTTTCCGGCGATGCAGCTGACGGGCAAACAATTCCGGATAACCTCCGGGAAGATATACGATATCCGCTTCGGGAAGTTCACTGCCATATACCGGACTGAAACGTGTGATGTCTCCTTTCGTCTGGTCTATGCTCTGGCGATACAAGAAAGGAAAAGCCGGATCGGAAGCCAGGGCAATTCGCTGTTTGCGCTTGCCGGTCCACATATCCGTTTCTGTTTCGGAAATGTAAGGAAGCGAATAGGTACAAGGGAAAATGCGGGTGGAAAGGTTCAGCAGTTTGTCAATGTCTACATGCTGTGCCAGTTGTTCCGCCACTTGATTGAGAAGCTGGTCAAGGCTCTTCCTTGCAGGAAGTGTCAGTGCCTGATGACGAGGTGGAAGACCTGTTTCCTCCAGATAAGGGAGATAGCCCAAGCATTCCACCCCGGCCTCGGCACAGGTTTCGCGCAGGAAACCGTATTGTGCAGCCGAAGTGACCTGATTGAAAATCACTCCGGCTATTTTCAATTCTGTATTGAAGTGTTTGAAGCCATACAGCATGGCAGCAGTGGAGTAGCCCGCATTGCGTGCACTCACCACCATCACCACAGGTATCTTCATCAGTCGGGCCATTTCGGCGCTGCTTCCCTGCGTTTTCCGGAATCCGTCGAACAAACCTGCCCGTCCTTCTACCACGCACACGTCGGCCTTCTCTCCATAACGATTGTAGACGGTTTGCAGGTGACTGCGTGAGCTCAGCCAGGTGTCCAGGCTTATCGGTTCACGGTCGGCAGCCAGCGCATGATAGCGAAGGTCTGCCAGTTCAGGTCCGCATTTGAAAGACTGCACACGCAGGTTGCGTTGACGCAACGCACGCATTAGTCCCAAGGCAACGAGGGTCTGCCCGCTTCCGGGCATCATGGCTCCGACAAGAAACTGTGGCTTCATCTGCTTATGACAATCCTTCTATTTCTCCGTTTACAATGTCAATGTGCAATGCCTGCGGTTCTTTTGGCAATCCCGGCATACGCATCATTTCGCCAGCCACTACTACCAGCATTTCTGCACCCGCATTGATGACGATATCGCGCACGGCAAAGTTGAAGCCGGAAGCCACTCCGTAGAGTTTCGGGTCGGTAGAGAATGAATACTGTGTCTTGGCAATGCAGACAGGGAAGTTGGTGTATCCCAGATCTTTTATCATCTGAATCTTCTTGCGGGCAGCCGGACCGAACAGCACTTGTTTGGCACCATACAGTTCGCAGGCAATCTTGGTAACTTTCTCTTCCACTGAGTCAGTTTCGTCGTAAGTGAAGGTCAACGGCTGTGACGGATTGTTTTCGATGGTGTTTACTACCAGATTAGCCAGTTCGATGGCACCGTCTCCACCTTCCATAAACGCGTTGTTGATGGCAAAGCCCACGCCCATTTCTTCACAGTGCTGACGTACGAAGTCAAGTTCCTCATCGGTATCGTTAGCATAACGGTTGAAAGCTACGACTACAGTCTGTCCAAATGACTGGAGGTTTTCGATGTGCTTGTCGAGGTTTTTCACACCTTCCTTCAGGCCGTCCATGTTCGGTTCTTTGATTTTGTCTACATCTACCCCACCATGCATCTTCAATCCCTGAGCTGTAGCCACGATGATGGTCAGTTTCGGCTGAAGTCCGGCTTTGCGGCATTTGATGTTGTAGAACTTCTCAGCACCCAGGTCGGCACCGAATCCGGCTTCTGTCACTACATAGTCACCGAAGGTCATTGCCAGTTTGGTAGCCAGTACCGAGTTACATCCGTGTGCGATGTTGGCAAACGGACCACCGTGTACGAAGGCCGGTGTATGTTCCGTAGTCTGTACCAGGTTAGGCGACAAGGCATCTTTCAGCAATACCGTAATCGCTCCGGCTACTCCTAAGTCTTTTACCGTGAAAGGCTTGTTGTCGATGGTGAATCCTAACAGAATGTTTTCGATGCGGCGACGTAAATCGTTTTCATCTCTTGCCAGACAGAGGATAGCCATGATTTCCGATGCCGGTGTGATGTCGAATCCCGATTCACGAGTGATACCGTTGGTCTTTCCGCCCAGTCCGGTCACGATGTAGCGCAAGCCACGGTCGTTCACGTCGAGCACACGGTTCCAGAGCACTTCTTTCATGGCAAAACCATTGTCTTTGTTCTGGTACATATAGTTGTCGAGTAAGGCCGTAATCATGTTGTGAGCCGAAGTGATGGCATGGAAGTCACCTGTAAAGTGCAGGTTGATTTTGTCCATCGGGAGCACCTGTGCATAACCACCTCCGGCAGCTCCACCCTTCATACCGAAGCAAGGACCAAGTGACGGTTCGCGCAAGGCACAGAAGGCTTTCTTCCCGATTTTGTTCAGTCCCAGTGCCAGACCGATGGATACGGTAGTCTTTCCGATACCGGCTTTGGTCGGCGTGATGGCCGTTACCAGAATCAGGTTACTCTTTTTCACCTTTTCTTCATCGATCAATGTTTCGGGAACTTTGGCAATGTAGCGTCCGTAGTTAGAGATTTCTTCTACGGGAATACCATACTCGCGGGCAATCTGCTTGATTTTTGTCAGCTCGATACTGCGAGCTATTTCAATATCTGATTTCATAGGTTCAATTTTTTTATTGTGGCGCAAAGATACAAAGAAATTCTTTAACTTTGTCGTACTACATGTAAAC
>OJKY01000923.1_pt1 | contig 20233 bp, 20 predicted proteins | sample 1596571 | NCBI WGS metagenome assembly OJKY01 (sample SAMEA4350170, study PRJEB24818) | metagenome | biome: human; feature: gut; material: faeces | place: Denmark | collected 2013-09 | reverse complement strand
AAATCTCCCAATCCTTTTTCATAGGCCCCCTTTCTGCCTCTTGCATGGAGGCTGCTTTTATAGATGCTGTTCCATTGTCCAATCTTCGTGATCGTCCTCGGCATGGCCGAGGGCGGTTTTCTTTTGCCGGAGCTTCTTGCGGCGCTTGCTGTCGATGTGCGGCGGCGTGGTCGCTCCGTCGCGCGTCGGTGCATCGTCCATCATCTGCTCCACAGCACGACCAAGACGCACAGCGCCGCGCACAAGATCACCGCTGTAATCGAGATCCACGCGCAGAGACAGATTTTCTTTCTTTTGTTCTGGTTTTGGCATTGAGATTCGGTATTTTACATGGTAAACTTTATGAATTACAGCTTGGCAAATTGAATTTAGGAGGCCAATGATGCAGACGATTCAGCTAAAAGCGATGACAAGAGAGCTATGCCACGAACTGTACCGGCGCTGGACGAATGATGCGTCCATCTATATGGACATGCGCTTATTCCGGCCCTATGTTTATAACGAAGCAGCGGTAAACCGATATTTTGATGCAAAGGGGTCAGACGCTTCGCGTAGGCTGTTTGCAATCATGCTTGGAGATCAGGTAATCGGGGAATTGCAGCTGAAACAGATCGACTATGATAAAAAGGAATGTACGCTGAGTATCCATATGCAAAATGACATGGTAAAAGGGAAAGGATATGGAACGCAGGCAGAACATCTGGCGGTAAAAATCGCCTTTGACGAGTTGGGAATGACCGCTGTGAACGCAGACGCCATTATGAAAAACACCCGGAGCCAGCATGTGCTGGAAAAGGTCGGCTTTCACCTTGTCGGAGAAGATGGAGCATTTAAATACTATCGTATCGAGCGGTGAATTTGAGTTTTCACATTCCCATTTGTAAAAGTGGGTATGGGCTTCTGCCCGATTTGAGGCATTTGGCGGGGAGCCGGGACACCGGCGACTAGCCAAATGCGATGCTGGCTCCTCCCGAACGGGAGGATTTTTCCCGCCGCGGCGGGGTTTCACTGCGTTGGGCTGGCGTATTGCGCCTGTGTTTTCTCGTGTTGCCCGCACGTCGGCGCAACGTGGGGCTGTATGGCACACCCGCGCGCACACTCGCAGCTTGCTCGGAAAGCCGCACACAGCGGCGACACGCGCCTCACGGCGCGGTGCAGGCGCTCGGTACGCCCGCAGGGTCGATCGTGCCGATTGTTTTCACGGGCAGAAAATCGGCACTTTCGGCACGCTTGAGCGAAATCCACCGTTTGCCGTTGCTGCGGTAGGTATCCGCCAGAATCCCGTTTTCTCTTAGAGCCGCAACGCTTTCCCGCACCAGCCGGGTGATCTTTTTTGGCGTGATACCAAGGCTGCCGTCAGGGTCGATCTTTGCAGACAGTGCCGATGGCGAACCGAGATATTCAGAATCGGCACGGAGCAATTCAGAGAAAAGATGTACGAGTTGAAGCGTTGAAACCTTAGAAGCGCCGCTGCAAGTTTTGCTGTCTTCAAGCAGCTTCCAGACGTGATCTTCCTCACCGAATTCGAGTTTTAATATGCGATTTAGGATGTCCCGACCGGTACAATGCAGCGAGGCAATGTTGGCAAGGCGGGAGCTTTTTTGTAGGACAAAGGTGGAGTCTGCTGCGCCGCTTAAACCCGTCGAGCCGGAGATCATGTTCATTGGATCGTCGTCGTGGAGCTTCCGCAGATGGTGAATCAGCAAAATTGCGATGTGCCGCTTGTCTGCAAGTTTCTTGAGCAAGCCAATATCCTGATAGTCATTCGCGTATAGATTTCCGTCGCCACCCGTAGCACGGACACGCTGCAAAGTATCGATCACAACCAATTTTGTATTGGGATGTTCATTCAAGAACTGCTCAATCTGCTGTTCCAAGCCGTGCTTAAGCGTGTTAGCCATGATTGCAAAATGCAGCGTCGACGGCGCGTCTTCCGTCAGATCAAAGAGCCGTGTCTGGATACGCTGGAACGAATCTTCGAGGCTGAGATACAGAACTCCGCCCTGCATTGTTGCGAAATTCCAGAGTGGCTGTCCCTGCGCGACGCATAAGCATAGCCATAACGCCAGCCAAGACTTGCCGATCTTCGGCGCTCCAGCGAGGATATGCAAGCCCTCTGGCACAAGCTCATCCACAAGAAAAAGCGTCGGTTCATATGTTCGGTTTTGCAGTTCCTCCGCGTTGATAGTGTGTAGTTTATTCATACTGTCACCTCCTTCGATATTGTTGCTGCAATTTTTATTTTCGATTTCCTGCACCGATATCGTAACATAAGGATTGACTTTTGGAAATAGGTAATGTATCATTTCGATAGATACACTATATCGACGCAAATACATTCTCGAATGAGGAAACAGCTTATGGGCGTTTTAGGAAAAGACATATTTGATTTCCATCGACCGCAGACAAACACCAAGGTCGAATTTGGTGCATCGGCCTATTGGGTGGAGGACAGGCCGGAGCCGCAGCCGTATGGAGCGGTGCTGACCGAAATACTGAATCTCGACGTTGCGCCGTTTCAGGAATTGCTGGATCAGCTGAACACAGCCGTTCAAGAAAAAAGTGGTGATGTTCTGCGCGCGTACATGAACATGAAGAAGGGGCTTGCTTCTCTGCCGCTCTACCGGTTGTATCTGGAGGACTTTCGCGTCTTCGGCGATATGCCGGTCGAGGCGTTTGTGGTCGGAGAAGCACAGGATGCCTTTGCAGAGTTCGTGATGCAGGAAGATCATGATCTGCCCACATTCATGCAGCAGCAGATCAATGACATTCGTTTGATTCAGGAACGGTATGCGTGGTTTCTCGACGGCGTTTTTTCAGACGCGATATTTGAAAAGAAAAAGGGCCAGAGGAAAATTCCTCTGGCACCGATGATCTGTTCGCGCGGATATGAAGCTTTTATCAGCGGCGTCAGTCTCGGTGAAAACCCTGAGACTGACGCGCCGCCGGTGAAGACGCAGTACCGCATCCGCGGCGAGAGGGAAAAAGCCGAGATCGTCGAGAAGATGTACTTTGACCGGCTGCTGGATTTTGTTTATGTGGAGTTCATGAAGGGGCTGCAGAAGGGATTTGTGCCGAAGCGCTGCGCCAACTGCGGACGCTGGTTTTTGCAAAAGCCGGGGGCGACCTATGCTTATTGCACCGGGCCTGCACCGGGACAGGACGGCAAGACCTGCCGTGAGATCGGCGCGAGCAGCAGCTTCCGCAGCAAGGTAGAGAACAACGATGTCTGGAAGGTTCACCAGCGGGCGTACAAAAAATATTTCGCCCGTATCAGAAGCGGACTGATGACCAAGAGCGAGTTTGAAGTATGGTCCCGTCAGGCAGCAGACCTGCGGGACGCCGCGCTGGAACGATATGCGCGGGCGGAGAATGAGGAAGAACGTCAGCGCATCGCGCAGGAGGTCGCCGAGACACTGAATGCGGAGTGAGAGAAAAAGAAGCCCATCCCCGCACCGGCAAACCGGTTAAGGGATGGGCTTTGCTGCGTGATTTTTAGTGCTGCCATGATCTGCTCTTCAGCAGCATTGGTTTGAATTCAGTTTATGCTGCATTTACAAAGAACGAGGTGTCAACTAAACCGTCGGCTCAGTCGTCCTGATCGTCATCGCGCTCATCATCGCTGTCGTCATCCTGATCGTCATCGAAATCATCGTCATGGTCATCGTCCATGTCATCAATGTCATCTGCATCGTCGTCATGCTGATCATCGACATCATCGTCGCTCACCATAGCAGGAACGGCAGACTCTCTGTCACCGTCGTCATCATCTCTATCGTCGAGATCATCATGGTCGTCCCGGTCATCGTTGTCATCGTCCTGATCGTCACGGTCATTCCGGTCATCATCTTCAAGGTCGTCGCGGTCATCATCGGGCAGGTCGAACTCGTTCTTATCGTCCCAATCGTCGCGGTTATCCCAGTCGTCATTTCCGTCGATGTCCGCCTCCAGCACCTTGCCGGTGCGGGCATCCACCTCGTACTCATATTCCACGCCGCCCGCGGTGAACTCAAACTCATACACACCGTCGTCCAGCTCATACTCGTGGTCGCGGAAGGAGGCGCTCTCCAAACCCAGCTGCGCCAGAACCAGCTCCTTTGCCTTGTTCTGACCGATGTGTCCGGCATCGTCCAGATCGCCCTCACTGACGGTCATGGCCTTCGCGCCGATGCCGCATTCCTGCACCGTCTCACGGATGCCGTCGGCTACATCCTGCAAAAACTCGTCGCTCACATAGACAGAGCCTTCCTCCAGCTTCAAAACGATGTTCTTGGTGTGTCCGTCCACCGTTTTCTCAAAATAGCCGTCGGCATAGATCTCACGGACCAGCTCGTTCACCACCGTGCGGCAGTCCTTGCCCTGATAGTTCTTCACATCCTTGACAACGGTCTTCCCGTCCTTGTTCAGCCCTTCGATTTCCAGCACCAGACCGCTCTTGTCATATTCTACCTCGATCTCGGGGTTGACGCTCAACAGCACGGTGCCGACGGCCTTGCTTTCCGTCGAAGACTGTTCGGCGGGTTGTGCGCCGCAGCCTACCAGCAGGGACAGCGCCAGTGCGGCGGAGGCGGTCAGGGTGAGGGACTTTTTCCATTTCATCTTCTTCATAGTGGATTCTCCAATCGTCATTTTTTTCGGCTTTCGTTTGCCTGATGGAGATGAAATCTTTCTTTTCCGGGGTCGGCCACTATAAAGGATCAAGAAACTATAAAAATCCAATTTTCATAGTAGCTGCAAATCGTAAAATCTGAAATCACATACAGGAAAAATATATGTAAAATCCTCAGAAGAGAACGGTGTAGGAAGCAAACAGATCGGCTAATACCGCCAGCGCCAAGATTTTTGGAAATGCCGGATTTTTGCTATACACGGTGAACGGCTGGCCGCTCGTCTACCGCTTCCGCGACGGTGTGACCAGCGGCGTACTGAACATACAGCATAACTGAAATCAAGTTCCATAAAACGAATAAGAGATCAAAATCGAGAGGCAAACGATGATGCGCTTGTCTCTCGGTCTTGATACTCGCCTACCACATGAAGGCTGTTTTTCTTTGCAAATCAATGCAGGATCGTGCGCTGAGACGAGATTTGTCAAGGGTATTCTCTTCTCAAAAACACAATTCCAAAATCATTATATAAATGAATTGGTCCTTCGCTTTCGCGACTGGCTCTTTTTTCATAGCTTCCTTTTTCCGCGTGTCAGAAGCCAGCCGCTTGTGATGGCGGTCAGCGGTGCGACGGTGACGAGACCGAACGAGCCGACGATGGTATGGACGATCTCCGCGGCGACATATTTGTAGTTCAGCATCAGCTCCACCGGCGTGCCCTGCGCCATAAAGACCATGAGAAGCGCGATATAGCTGCCCGAATATGCCAGAAGCAGCGTCGTGGTCGTCGAGCCGCAGGCCGCGCGGCCGACTGCAAAGCCGGAGGCGATGGCTTCTTTTGCGCGGATGTTGGGCTTTTTTTGCACGACCTCATAGACTGCCGAGCAGATATCGACCGACAGATCCATGACCGCGCCGGACGAGCCGAGGAAGATCGACGCAATAAAGATCTTCGTCAGATCGAGATGCTGATACCCGGCATAGAGCAGGCTCTCGCTCGATTCCATGACCGCGCCGTGGACCTGAAACAGGTTCGTGAACACCGCGCCCAACACAGCCGTCACCAGAATCCCGAGCGCCGCACCCGACACAGCCGCCAGAAACCGCCGGTCCCAGCCATAGATCAGCATCAAAATCAGCGCCGTCAGCGCCATGACAAGACCCAGTGAAACCCAGATGGGGTTATATCCGTTCAGCAGGCTCGGTACCAGCACTTTCCACATGAGAAGGATGGTATCGATGAAGGATAAAATGGCGCGCAGTCCCGTTCCTCTTGCAAAGATCAGAAGGAGCAGCAGAAACAGCCCCGCCAGAACAGCTTCCTTTCCGAGCCTGAAATGGTCGGTCATGTAGACGGTCGTGATCTTGCCGCCGGAATGACTCACGACGACAAACGCCTTGTCTCCCGCGGCAAACAGCTTGTCCTGCGCGAGCGAGCCGCTCAGGCGGTTGACCGCATCGGCTTCCGTCCCGGCAAACTGCCCGCCAAGAATGCGCACGCGGCAGCGCTGATCGCCGGTGCGGACAAGGCCGGTGTCGTAAATATCGCTCTCGTCGGTGGATAAAACCAGCGCGGGGACGCGGTCGGCGTTCTGGTAGGAAAGCGCGCCCTCATAACCCGTGGGCAGGAAGATCAGAACCAGCATCAGAGCGAGTGACAAGAGAACCGGAAAAAACGTTTTTGATTGTATCAGTTTTTGAAATCCATTCATTCTTTTTACCCATGCAGAAAGCAGGAGGCGCCTGCCCCCTGCCTTGCTTGTTTCGTCTTACTGCACGCCCACCAGAGAAGCCATCTTCTGGTAGATCTCGGTGTTGTCGTAGTAGCCGGTGAATGCGTCCGCTCCATTGCCGTCGGCAAAGACCGCGACCGGCAGCCCCGTGTGGGAGTAGCTGGTGAAGTCCACACCGGATTTGTTGTTCAGGATATGCGTAACAGTCACGGAGAAGGGGTTATAGGTGCCGTAGAGCACATACTGCTCCTGCGTGTAATCGTCGGAGGACGTGTCGGACATTGCCAGATCAAAAGCGGTACGCAGTCTTTGTACCTCGTAGTCCGTCAGAACCAGACGGTCTGTTTTCTCGCCGGAGAGCTTGAGACCGAAGAGCTTTTCTACATCCTTCATCGCATCTTCAAAGCTCGTGCCATTTTTCTTGTAGGCGGCGACATACTGCTCATCGAACTGGGCATAGGAGATCGTCTGATTGGCAAGGCTGTCGAGGTAAGTGTCGTAGTCCGTACCGGCAAAGCCGATCGTGAGACCGCCCGTCTCATGGTCGCCGGTCACAAGGATGAGCGTTTCGTCCGCATGCTCCTTGGCAAAGTCGATGGCGACCTGTACCGCATCGGCCAGTGCCAGCGTATCGGTCACAGTCGCGCCAGCGTCATTGGCGTGGCACGCCCAGTCGATCTTGCCGCCCTCGCACATCATGAAGAAGCCCGTGTCGTTGTCAAGGACTTCAATACCCTTTGCGACATAGTCGGCCAGCGCCCATTCGCCGTCCTGCCGATCCATTTCGTAGTCCATGGCATCGGAGTCTGCCAGATGCTCGTCGATCAGAATGACCTTTTCATCCGCCGCGGTGACGGCCTCGGCGTCGGCTTGCGTGTAGGTGACCTTGTAGCCTGCCTCCGCTGCCAGATCATAGAGACTGGTCTTGTCCTTGTCGGGGCCGGTGACCTTTTTCAGGCCGCCGCCGGCAAAATATTCAAAGCCGGACGCTACAAGCTCCTCGCCGATCTCGTAGTAATTGTTTCGGCTGGCCTGATGGGCGTAGAACGCGGCAGGGGTTGCATGGTTGAGGTTGACGGAGCTGATGATACCGACCTTCCAGCCCTTCTGGCTATGGAGCTTTTCCGCGATCGTCTCATACGGTGTGGAGCCGGTGATGTCCACGTTGATCATGCCGGAGTAGGTCTTGTAGCCGGTAGCGATGGAGGTTGCCGTGGAGGCCGAGTCCGGCGCAAAGCTGCACGAATCGTAGGTCACGGCAGAACCGGCAACGTCAAAATTCATGAAGTTCAGCGCCTCGGGGCCATCGAGCACCGCGCCCGCGCGGTCGTCGTAGCTGTTGCTGGGAAGCGCCTGCGTATAGTCGCTGTCTGCCAGTGCGCCGAGGTAGTCGGACGCAGCCTGGAACTGCGGGTAGCTCATGCCGTCGCCGATGAACAAGAATACGTACTTAGGGGTCTTTGCAGTTTCCTCCTGCTGCGCGGCGGGCTGCGCTTCTGGCACGGCAGCTTCCTGCTTCGGCGTTTCCGCGGCAGCCTGTGTCTGCGTCTGGGCGGGCTGCGCCGCCGGCTGCTCCGTCGTAGCCGGAGCGGCGGAACAGGCCGCCATGCTCAGCGCCAGCGCAGCGCTCAAAATTCCACTGATGATCTTTTTTGCGTTCATTGGAGTCTCCTCTCTGTATTACGCGCTTTGAAATGACTTACTTACGGGGCTGATTTTAGACGGCGTATGTAAAAATCGCAGCCCGCGTTTTGAAAAGTTTAAGAAAAATAATTCCCGCAAAGATTAAATCTCACCGCACAGCAGAAAATAGGTCAAAAACGGCTTCTGTCCGAAATGTTCATTTTGTAGAAAATGATGCAAGACGAATTTGGCAGGCAGGACTAGACTGCTGTCGGTGGGCTTGATGCTCGGCATTTTCATGCTGGCGGCAGGCATCACGGAGATCGTGGTGTTTGCCGGGATGAGCGGTGTGCTGATCGGCTCCGGCTGGCTGCCGCGCGACGGCGTACTGACCGTCATCATGTCGCTGTTCCTGCTGTTTAACCAGTGGTTCACGCTGCTGTCGCTGCCGTTTATCTTTACGGTCTGGCTGATGTTCTCCGACCTCTCCCGGTTCGTCAGCGCGTTTGATCTGCACGCTCCCGGCGTGGCTGCTTAGGCTGGAGGATGTGCCGAAGCAATAAACAAAATAAACGCACCGCCTTCTTTGAACCGAACGGTTGGCTCGAAGAAGACGGTGTTTTTTATTGTTTCAAGAGCTTCTTTCCGGCGGCCCAGATGCCTACCAGAATTTCTGCGACGGACAGACCCATGAGGATCCCGGAGAGGAAGTCCTGCACATCGGTTCCACCGGTGGTTCTGGACAAGGCGCTGCTGGCGATGCCGAGGACAATGAGGACAAAGCCGCAGAGGACGCCCTTCTGCCGTTCCAGCTCCTGCGTGCGGCGCAGCAGGTCGAGAATTTGTTCATCGTCGTAGACGCGCACACTGTCCTCCGCCGCATCCTCGCCGTCCATCAGCTCCGGAAGCGACACATGAATTACGTCGCAGAGTTTCTGGATGATGCTGTAATCCGGCATACACTTTCCGTTCTCCCATTTTGAGATCGTCTTGTTGGACACGCCGAGCTGCTGCGCCAGCTGCTCCTGTGTCAGATTCTGCTCCTTGCGCTTACGCGCGATATAGCCGCCGATGGCTGTCTGGTTCATTTGGAACGCCTCCTGTGGTGAAGATGCTCTGAGCATACGGCAAAGCCGGGAGAAAAAATATCCCCCGGCGGTAGAATTTGCGTGGAATGCGGTCTAATGCAGCGCTTTTGTGGGGCAGACCTTTGTGCACTCGTAGCAGAGGATGCACTCCGTTCCGTTTTTCCGTTTACGAGATTCTTTGTTGACCTCCACGTTCATGGGGCAGACGCGCAGGCACTTGCCGCAGTGAACGCACTTATCCTCATCACAGTGGACGCGCAGAAGCGAAAAAAAGCTCATCGGCTTGAGGAACACCGTGATGGGACACAGGTATTTGCAGAACGCCCGGTTATCCTTGAACGCAAATGCCAGAGCAATACCTGCGATGTAATAAAGCGTGTTCCCGGCAAGGAACAGCCAGAACATGATCTGCTCCAGATTTGCGACTTTCATCAGGAACAAGCCGGACACCAATGCCAACGACAGTGCGAACATCACATAGCGAAGAACGCCCAGCTTTTCCTTTCGCGGCTTCTGCGGCTGCTTGTAGGGCAGAAAATCCAGCACCATCGCCGTCCAGCAGGCGTAGCCGCACCAGCCGCGCCCGAACAGCAGCGGGCCGAATATCTTTGCTACGGCATAGTGGATGGTCGCCGCTTCAAAAACGCCGAGAAACAGATAGTACCAGAACCCTTCAAGCTGCATATTCTCGCGGGAGATCACGCCGAGATACAGCAGCATATAGCTGCCCACCGCCAGCTGCACGAAGTGACGGGCATATCGCTTCCCGGCGGTGAAGAGCACCGTCCCCGCTGCGAGGCAGCCGCCTATGTAGCTGAAATTCAGCAGGTAGAACAGGTTGTCCTTCGTGAGCCACAGCGTGACCGCCACCGCTTCAAAGAGCAGGAACAGCAGCAGCGACGGCGCATATTTGCGAAGGCACTTATTGCCTTTCGTCATCGTTCTCTTGCTCATCTGCTTTCTTGTTTTTCTTCAGCGCGCCGATCGCCGGATCAATGCAAAGCCCCGCAGCAACGCCCAGCATCATGCCAAGACCGATGTTATCCGTCACGATCCCAAAGAGGACACCAAGGCTCAGCCCGATGGCAAGACCGCTGCCGCTGTCGCCGGCCTGCACCGATTCTTTTTGCGAGGAATTGCTCTGAATGTTTTTGCCTTTTTTCATAGGGTCCTCCTTTTGAATGTTCTCCCTTTGACAAGCTATTGCTCCAACACCGCTGCAAGCTCTGCCATCATGGCAAGCTCTGCGCGGTCACCCCAGTAGCCGACGTGCCAGACAAGGCCGTCGATGAGGATCTCGCCCGTGCCGCCGCAGGTGAAATCCACACGGTCGTCGCCGTGATCCAGATAAATGTGAAGCCAGAAACCTGCGTGATTGCCACCCGTATTGTTTGCGCCTGCCAGCGTCCGGAAAGAACGGTGATAAGTATAATGGGAGAGAATGTCCATGATCTGCTTGAGCTCCGGGGAATCCGTCGAATAAATCTCCTTTGTGATTGTGTACGAGTAGTCCTCGGCGGTATCGCTGCGAAGAATTGTAACGGAATCGCATTCCGGCTGCAGATCGGCAAAGCTGTGCGGCCAGAGCATATAGCAGACCGATAACAGCACCGCAAGCAGCACCAGTAAAAATGCTAAGCGGCGAATACTTGTTTCATGCGTGAGGCACCCCCTTCATCAGTTCTTTCAGACGCTGGAGAAACCTTGGCGCTTCCCTGACCGGCTGCGCAGGCTCGTGCGGCGATTGCTGCATGAAATAATCCTGCGAATCGAACGGCACGGCGCTGTGCTTGCGGCAATAGCTGCCGTCCGGCAACAGGAGACCGGCCTTCGCCGTATCGCGGAGCTGCGAATCCAGAATCCATTTGAGCTGTTTGCGCAAAAGCATATCGTGAACCGGGCAGGCGATCTCCACGCGGCGGTTGAGGTTGCGCGTCATAAGATCGGCGGAGGAAATATAGAACTCTGTGTCATCGCCACGGCCAAACTGATAAATACGGCCATGCTCCAGAAAGCGGCCGACAACACTGGTGACATGGATGTTTTCCGTCTCACCGGCCACACCCGGCAGGATGCAGCAGATGCCGCGGATGATGAGCTGCACCTCCACGCCCGCACGGGAAGCCGCCGCCAGCTTGTCGATGACTTCGCGCTCGGTGACGGAATTGGCCTTGATGCAGACATAGCCGCTCTGTCCCAGCGCAATTTGCCGGTCGATATTTTGAAGCAGCATTTCTTTGATGCCAAAGGGCGAAACGCAGAGCTGCTGATATGTGCCGTCCAGCTTGTTGACAAGCATATTGCGGAAAAACGCAGCCGCATCTTCACCGATCGTCTGGTCGGCGGTCATGAGGCAGAGGTCGGTATACATGGCGTTGGTCTTTTCATTATAGTTGCCCGTGCCGATCTGCGTGAGGTAGCTGGTTTTATTGCGGCTGCGAAGCGTGATCAGGCAAATTTTACTGTGGCACTTGAAGCCCTCTGCGCCGTAGATCACCTGGCATCCGGACTCCTCCAGCATCTTTGACCACACAAGGTTGTTTTCCTCATCGAAGCGGGCGCGAAGCTCCATGAGAACCAATACTTCCTTGCCGTTTTCCGCCGCACGGCAGAGTGTCTGCGCAATTTTGGACGAGGATGCCAGCCGGTAGATGGCAATCTTGATGGACAGCACATGCGGATCATCTGCCGCTTCGTTTAAAAGGCGCAGAAACGGCTCAACGGAATCGTAGGGATAAAACAGCAGGCGGTCTTTTTGCTGAATCTGCGGAAGCATAGGCTGATCATGCTGCAAGTCCTCCGCCCAGCGCGGACGGTAGGAAGGATACAGAAGTCGGGAGGATCTTTCCTTCGGCAGTTCGCCAATCAGGCGGAACACATAGCGCATATTGAGGGGACACTCGTCCACAAATACCTGATGCGTCTGCACACGAACGAGCATGGATAGAATTTTCTGAAATTCCTCCGAGACCGTTCTGCTCAGCTCCAGCCGCACGACGGCGAGATGATCGCGCTGCTTGAGCAGCTTCTTCATCTGACGGCGAAAATCTTCCTCGTTGTCCTCAAACTTTTCATCGTCGAAGCTGATGTCTGCGTTGCGTGTCACAGCCAGAATACAGCTTTCCTTCACCGTGTAAGCATCAAACAGCGTCGGCAGCCAGCGCAGGAGGATATTCTCCGTACGCACAAAGCGCTTCCCATCCGCAAGCAGCAAATACGGCGGCGCACTGTCCGGTACCGGCACAATGCCGACGGCCTTGTGTCCTTTTTTGCTTTCCAGCAGCGCGGCGGCATACAGCCGCTTGTTGACCAGATGCGGCACCGGGTGGTTCGGCGCGATCACAATAGGAGACAAGACCGGCAGCAGCTCTGTTTTGAAAAAGCGGTTGACCCGCTTCAAATCGTCGGTACCCAGCGCCTCGGATAAAACATCTTGCACGCCGCTGCGCGCAAGATCATCTATGACGGCGGCATAGATCTGCTGCTTCATGGCAAGAAGACCCGGAATGACGCGGTAAATATGGTGCAGCTGCTCCGCCGGTGTCCAGCCGGTTTTGTTGTCGGTGTTATCCGGCGTCATGTGAGCAAGATCGAAGAGACTACCAACGCGCACCATGAAAAACTCGTCGAGATTGCTCGAGAAAATCGAAACAAATTTCAGCCGCTCCAAAGCGGGAACGCCCGGGTCTGCCGCTTCTTCCAGCACACGCCGGTCAAAACGCAGCCAGCTCAGTTCGCGGTTCTGGGTATATCTGTATGGTTCTTCAAAATTCTTTGGCATAGATACCCTTCCCGGACGCCGTATTTGCCGACGACCAATTGTTCTGCATGGAATAGATGAAACACATGCTGCAAGATGAGCAGTCCCGGCACAAGTGTATGGATGCGCTCGGCTTCCAGCCGTAAAATGAGGTCGCTGGCTTCCTTTTTGCCGCTGCAAAGGAACGCGCAAAGACTGTCGAGCTGCTCGGCGGTCATGCTGCGGCAATCGTCCGAGATTCCGCAATAATGCCGTGCCAATTTGAGCGCGGCGCGTGCCGTACCGCCGACGCCGACGAGCAGCGCCCGCGGGGCAAGCGCGCCGTCACTGACGTCGATGGCTTTAGAAATTTCCTGCCGCAGGCGCTTCAAAGAGCCGTCTCCCGGCAGGATCTTCTTGACACAGCGGCGGTACAGGCTCAGAGAGCCGATAGGAAAGCTCGCAAAATCTACCGGCGTGCCATCCTCAAACGTGACAATTTCCGTGCTCGCCCCGCCGATGTCCAGAAACGCGCCGCCGGTCAGGTGCAGCTCCTGCATCGCACCCGCGTAGCCAAACAGCGCCTCGTCCTCGCCGGAGATGACCTCGACCGAAAAGCCTGTCGCCGCGCGGATGACGGACAGAGCACGTTCGGTATTGGAGACATTGCGCAGGGACGCCGTCGCGAAAATGCGAGTGTTTTCAATTTGCAGCGTCTGCAAAATTTTGCGGAACGTCAGAAGCCCTGCGCATGCGCACTCGATGCCCTCGGCACTGAGCTTTCCGTCTTCTACATATCCGGCAAGCCCTGCCATTATTTTTTCACGAAAAAGAATTTTGAAGCTCTGCCCCTCTGTTTCATAGAGCGTCAGACGGATGGAGTTCGAGCCGATGTCGATGATCGCCTGCTTCATTCTGCGTCACCGGCTGCCTCGACCGTCTGCTCCGGCAGCGCCGCGTCAGGCGTGCGGAACACCAGAATGGCTTTTGCGGAGTTCGTCACAGAGAACGTCACAAGTTCCCAGCCGGCCTGCGCCTTTTCGTTCGCAGTCTGTTCAATCGCCGCGGCCATTTTCTTTGCCTTGGGTGCGTAGTCGATCACGATCGTTTTATACATCATAATTATTACCTCATTTCAAAAATCATTATTTAGGATATCCGATTTTGCAGAAAAGCCGCTACCTGCCCCTTGGCGAAACCGGTATTTCCTGCGCAGCTGCATCATGGCCGGTTTTATTCTCTTATTCCGCTGGATATCCAATATTCAAGGTAGCATATCCATGTAAAAGCATCGACCGGATTTCTGTAAAATGATTGTAAAAAGCGTAATTTTGCTGTCACTTTCTCAAACACGACTTCTGAAATGTTTTACACAAACATGGTTTCGGATTTTACACGCCTTCGCTACAATGTAGACTCAGGAATATCAGATTCCGATTCTGAAACAGGAGGCATTTCCATGAAACGAATTGTACGGGGCGTGTGCGGTCTGCTTTCGGCGGTTATGCTGCTTTCGACAACGGCGATGGCGGCGGACTACACGCCGGTTGTGACAAGTGATGAGCGCGTTAAGGGTTTTTATAACGTTTATAACGGTGAGAATGCGTCTTTGCAGATGGAGCTGGCCGGACGCTACAACTCCGGCGCGATGAGCGAAGAAGGCGGCAGTCTGGAGATTGTGCAGTTCAACGCCAGAAACGGCTTTGCCTACGCCGTCAGCGGCCTCAAGGGTACGCTGATCGCAATTGACCTGAACGGCGGCATGGACGGCGAGAAGGTCACCGCTCTCGGCGGCACGGAATACGATGTCAAGAGCATGGTCAGATCTTATGGCGATATGACCTCCGTCGCGATTTCCCCCGACGGGACCCATCTGGCGGTGGCGATTCAGGCCGTGGACTATGACGAGCAGGGCAGTGTCGCACTGTTCACCTGCCAGGCTAACGGTTCCCTTACTCATCTCTCCACCGTCGAGGTTGGCGTGCAGCCGGACATGGTGACCTTCACCCCGGAGGGCAGCAAAATTCTGACCGCTAATGAGGGCGAACCGAGAATGGGCTACAGCGCTGCCGGTGCAGTCGACCCCAAGGGTTCAGTTTCGATCATTGACGCAGAAACTTTCAACGTCGAAACGGTCGGATTTGACAACTTTGATGGCCGTCGTGACGCACTGGTGAAAGAAGGCATTGTTCTGAAAAAGAACACCGTCCCTTCCGTCGATCTGGAGCCGGAATACATTGCCTGCACAGACGATACTGCCTATGTCTCCTGCCAGGAGGCAAATGCCATTGCGGTGCTGGACTTGGACAATGCGCAATTTACCGGCATTTACTCGGTCGGCTTTGAGGACTATTCCAAGGTCGCAATTGACATCGACAAAAAAGACGAAACATACGCGCCGAAAGCCTATGAAAGTCTGCGCGGCATCCGGATGCCGGACGGTATTTCTCTGTATGAGGCCGGCGGCAAGACCTATCTTCTCACTGCCAACGAAGGCGACTCCAGAGAATGGGATAAGTACCTGAATGAGGATGAGCGAAATTTCAAAAAAGGAGAAAATACGTCTCCGAGCGGAGCAATCACGGCAGATAACAGCGGTCTGAAAGGAAAAGTCATTTTCTTTGACTCCGCAGATTATGATGGCTTGGATAGTAGCAAAGATTATCTCTTTGGCGGACGTTCGTTCACTGTTCTGAAGGTTACGGAGAATGGTCTCGAAGAAATCTTTGACAGCGGCAGCAAATTTGAAAGCATTACGGATGAAAAGATCTCCGCTAATTTCAATTGCTCCAACGATGACAAGACGGTAGACGATCGCTCCGGCAAGAAGGGTCCCGAGCCGGAATCCGTCACCGTCGGCACGGTGGGCGGCAAGACCTACGCCTTCATCGCCCTCGAGCGCATTGGCGGCGTGATGGTCTATGACATCACCAATCCGGACAAAACCGAATTTGTCAACTATATCAACTCCCGGGAATTTGACGCTGATATTCGGGGCGATGTGTCCCCTGAGGGTCTGTGCTTCATCCCGGCGGCACAGAGCAAAACCGGAAAGCCCCTGCTTCTGGCGGCCTGCGAGGTCTCCGGCACGCTGGCGGTCTATGAGTTGACCGGAGAGCAGGAGAAAACTCCGGATATTCCAGCGCCGGTCGTTCCGTCGGCACCTGGCATCGATCCGATCCTTGCTGCCATCCTTGCCGCAGCGAATCAGCAGAGATTTGAGGATGTCGCGTCCAATGCGTATTGCTACGACGCGGTGAACTGGGCCGTAGAGCGAAACATCGCCTCCGGCACAGGCAAGTACACGTTCAGCCCCGACCGGATTTGTACCCGCGCGGACTTTGTGACCTTCCTCTGGCGTGCCGCCGGAAAGCCGGTCGTGAATTACGCGATGAACTTTTCTGATGTGAAAGAGAGCTCCTATTACGCAGAAGCTGTCCGCTGGGCGGCAAGTCTCGGTATTGTGACCGGTCTCAGCAAGAACACCTTCGGCGCGGCAAACGCCGTGACCCGCGAGCAGGCGGTCACGATGCTCTGGCGCTTTGCAAAACAGCAGGGCTTCGACACCACGCAGGGCGGTATGGCGATCCGCGAATTTGACGATTATGACAGCCTCTCCGAGTATGCCCGCGAGGCAATGGCATGGGCCGTCAACGCAGGCATTCTCAAGGGTTCCGGCAACCGCCTGATGCCGGATGCCGACTGCACCCGCGCACAGCTCGTAACGCTGCTATACCGGCTGGAGTCCCAGACCAGATAAGGTCAATTGCGGCGGTGACGTGACCGGCTGGATGTATGCACCCGAGAGCAAGGATACGGTGGCCAATTTGCTCGTGAGCATTGATACTGTCGCGCACGGCAGCGCAGGCGGCAGCTTACATCAGGCAAACGCCCTGCTGGACGGCAGCGAGGATCCCGCGATTCTGGACGACGCCGGCGATGCCGGCTTTGACCTGAAGGCAGTCAGCAGCGACAGAGTCGATGGCTTGAATAAAACCGTGACAAAGCTGCTGCGCGATGCTGGTGTCACGGACGAATGGAAAAATCACACAGATCTGGAGCCGTTCAACGCCGCCTGAGCGGTGAGTTTCAGAAAGTGATTTTTCGTTTGTTCTGAATTGCCCGCGCCGTCAACGGCAGAGGTGTGACTACTGTTTGACTACTATCTCCTCCAAACCCGGAAAAGCCGGTTTGCCCAGTGTTTTCAATGGTTTTCGTAAAATTCAGAGAAGCTGGGTGTTCTCGTTAAAAACCGTACAACCCTTGAAAACACAGCACTTTATCAGTTAATGCCTGAAACTCCGACAATCGACAGAGCTCCTGCTAAGCTCCATCCTTATGCAAAAAGCAAGACGCAAACTCATGCATTTGAGTTTGCGTCTTGCTTTTGCCCGTACCGACTGTACCCCCATGACACATTGTGTACCTATAGGGAGAAACAGTTGCCGTTTCAGGGATTTTGGAGAAGAAAAAGGGAGACGCGATACGCGTCTCCCTCCCGTTTGCTTTATTGCAAGTTTTCAACGTCCTTCTTGCCGACCGCCATGCGCTTCCATTGCTCAGGAAGGCCCGGCGCGATGAGCGGGAACAGATTTTCCGTGTCCGACGTCGGCTGGATGTTATAGGTGCCGTACTTGTTGACAAGATCGGCGCAGTCGTCCGGCTGGCCGAAGCGCGCCTTGAGCATCGGTGCCAGGTCATACGGCATGCCAGGGTCTTTTCGCGGCATAAAAATCACCTCCGGACTTAGTATGTCCGGAGGCGGCAGATTTTTTCGATTTGTCTCGCTCACGCGCGCAGCGTTTTGGGGTACACGCCCGCGTCGTGTAATTTCTGAAGCTCGCGCTGCACCATTTCCTTATCCTCGTGATACGTCATGCCGAACCAGCGCGCGCTCGAGCGCAGAACGGAGACACTGAGCTCGCCGCGGTCGATGAGCTCGCCGATCAGGCTCGGCAGCAGGCACTCTTTTTTGAGCTCGCCGTCGGGCAGCGCGCGGAGGAAATCCTTAAAATACGCGTCCAGCTTTTCAAACAGCCACGGCGTAAAGCCCCAGAAGTTCATCGAGACCGGCGTCTCGGGCGCGTAGACCGGGCCGTCGCCGTTTTCCTGAATGTCGCGGATCTTGCCGTCGTCGCAGGGCTTTAGGTGGAACGTTTCGACCACGCGGTCGAGCATCCCCTGTTCGTTCACATGGCACACGCCGCGCGTGACCGTGCCGTGCTCGCTCACGGTGTTGCAGAGGTCGTATCCGACCATCGTGCCCTCGCCGCTTTCGGCGAGCTTTGAGAGCTCTGCGTAGATCGTTTTGAACGCGTCCACGCCGTAATAGTCGTCGGCGTTGATAACGACGAACGGCTCGTGCACAAATTCGCGCGCGCATAAAAGCGCGTGCACCGTGCCGAACGGCTTGACGCGATCAGACGGCACCGTGTAAAAATCGGGCACGCTCGAAAAATCCTGATACGCATAGCAGACCTCGACATTGTCCCCGTCCGCCGTTTTGCGCGCGGCAAGGTGATGTCCGACCATGTTCTCCATCAAGTCGCGCATGTCGGGCTTGATGATGAAGACCACCTTCGTAAAGCCCGCGCGCAGCGCGTCGAAAATGGAGTATTCCATCAAAATTTCGCCGTTCGGGCCGATGCCGTCCACCTGCTTATTGCCGCCGTAGCGCGAGCCCATGCCCGCCGCCATAATGACCAGCGCTGCTTTCATAAAAACAAAACTCCTCTCAAAGTTCTCGATCTCTTTTTCTCCGGGCGCGCACCGCGCGCTCATCTTCGCCCATCATAGCGTATCCGAACCGGCATTGCAACCGTCTTTTTCGTCTCTTGTCTTTTGCCGCAGGCGTGTTATACTGGTGTAACTATTTCTTAACACCGAGGTCACACCATGGAAGGATTTCTGCACGCGGTCTCTTCTGTCACCATCATCCTGCTGCTCACGGCGACGGGCTATCTCTGCGCGGCGCGGGGCTGGATGGGCCCGCAGGCCAAGGCCTTTATCGGCAAGTTCACGCTCTCTGTCGCCATCCCCTGCATGTCAGTCTACGGGCTGACGAATAACCTGACCCGTGATCTTCTGGTTCAGTCGGGCAGCTTTCTGCTCGTGCCGCTGCTCGGCACCGTGGTCATCACGATCCTGTCACTGCTCGTCGGCAGGCTCTTGAAGCTGCCGCGCAAAAAGCTCGGCGTTTTTATGATGATGTGCTCGGTGTCAAACGCCATCTTCGTCGGCCTTGCGATGTGCACCGAGCTCTTTGGCGACACCTGCACGCCCTACGTCATGCTCTACTACCTCATCAACACCAGCTTTGTCCAGCTGCTGTTTCTCTCGCTTGTGCGCTGGTCGGGCGAGAGCCGCGGCTTTGACCTCAAGATGCTCCAGAAATTCCTGACCACGCCCGCCGTCATCGCCGTTTTCGTCGGCCTCGCACTCGTGTGGTTTGAAGTGAGGCTCCCCTCGCTCGTGATGAGCTACTGCCGCTATATGAACAACCTCGTCACGCCGCTGGCGCTGCTGCTCACGGGCTATATCATCCACGACATCGGGCTCAAAAATGTCCGGCTCGACCGCGACTTAGGCATCGCGATGATCTTCCGCTTCCTGCTCGCGCCCGCCCTCTCGGTCGCGCTGTGCAGGGCGTTCGGCGTGACGGGCCTTGCTCACGACGTGCTCATCGTCGAAACGGCGATGCCGGTCGTGACGCAGACGGTCGTCGCCGCCGCGGAATACGGCGCGGACGAGGAATTCGCCGCGCAGGGCGCGGCGCTCTCCACGATCGCGTGCTTCGTCGTGATTCCTGTGCTGATGCTGATTTTGTAATCAAGAAAGGGGCAAAGCCACTCTTTTGAGAAGGTTTCGCTGCGTTCTGTGCCTCGGTTGTCCGCTAAAAGCGGACAATTCGACCTTACACCGTTGCGGCACTACGATTCCCGCGCCCTTGCAGGCGCGCCAATCGTGCCGCTTCCTCGAAACCGACTTGCTGTTTCCGCCGCTGGCGGCACTTCGCCGGTTTCCACTTTGCGCAAAGAGTTTTCTGCCAGAAGGTGAATTGCCCCGCAGCGGGCAAGAGAAGCCCCTCCGGAGGGCGCACATGTCGCGGCGGAAAACCGATTTGAATTTATTTCGTGCCGTGCGCGGCACCTGGGCAGCCGTTGGCAGCTTTGCTGCCTTACGGATGCTGCGTACCCTTTGCGGGTAAAAACTCTGCGAGGCTCTCTACCCTGAAAAGAATTCCGCGCCGTGGGCGCGGGATTCTTTTTGTTTTCAATTTCCGATCAGCGCGGACAGGCCGCCGGTTCTCAGTTCGGCTTTGTAGTAGTTGAGCTCATCGCCGATGAGCTCGTCGAGCACGCGCATGCCCAGCACCTCGACAGGGGCCTTGTCGTCCGTCAGGATGCAGCTTCCGCCCTCATAGGGCGTGAGCTTCGAGTAGAC